>BNJT01002679.1_pt1 | contig 105657 bp, 164 predicted proteins | sample 8540491 | NCBI WGS metagenome assembly BNJT01 (sample SAMD00202455, study PRJDB9452) | human saliva metagenome | host: Homo sapiens
AGCTATTCATTGTTTGTAGGAGGAGATGATGTTTTTATTTCATTCAGTTCTAAAATATTCTTTTTATAAACTCGTTGGCTGATTGGTAAATTAGCTAACTAAGTTGTTTAAAGTTTTTGTCTAATGTTTTTAAATCGAAAGTAAGTAAGAAATGGTTATGGGATTTTTAAATTGGATATTTCCGCCATTTGAGTATATTATATTGTGATAATAAGAGGAAAGCATTATACAAGTTTCAACTTGTGTAGGTAAAACAAGTTGTTAATCAGATTGGTATATGAAAGAAAAACGTACGTGGAAAAGCTTTTTACCGATATTATGGGGAGGTCTGAGAAACTGTCCCTTCAGGTGTTTGGATTTGTACAAGGAATTATCCTTGCGCGCTTATTATCCCCTTCGGACTATGGCTTGATAGCTATGGTTGTAATATTTATATTGATTTCCTATAATTTTGTAGATGCAGGTTTTGGAACAGCTTTTAATTCAAAAGAAAGAACGTACAGAAACAGACTACTGACAGTTTTTGTACTAAATCTTTCGCTTTCTTTTTATTTCGCTGATATTATTCCTTGTAGCCCCTTTAATATCATCTTTTTATAATGAGCCTCCTCTTATAAAAATAGTACGTGTTTATTCGTTTATAATTTTTCTTAACTCTTTAATATCAATACAAGAGGTAAGATTGTCTGTTTTTAGAGTTTAGGAAAAAGTGTTGTTAGTATTGTGACAACAGTAATGTCTCGGTATTTTATCAATTATTTTAGCCTTTGCTGGATATGGAGTTTGGTCACTAATTTATCCACAATTTTTAAATCTCTTAATCAAGGTAATTCTTTTATTGGCATTATCAACATTGGATTCCTAAGTTAGCTTTTTCATTAAAAATCTTTTTATGATTTATTTGGGTTTGGCTCAAGAATCTTTTGCTTCTACTCTACTATCAACTTTTTCTGGAAATATATATTCATTAGTTATTGGTAAGATTTTTCTGCAAGGTCATTAGGTTTTTATAGTAGAGCTGATGGTTATGCGGCCTTACCAGCACAGACGATTACAGGAGTCTTAGATAGTGTAACTTATCCTGTGTTTAGTAAGTTTCAAGATGATAACGTACAGTTGGTAAATTCTTTTAGGCGAATACTACGTGTTTCTGCTTATGTTATTTTTTTCCAATTATGACAGGTCTTGCAGTTTTTAGCAAAAACCGCTTGTAGTAGTTTTAGTTACAGAAAAAAATGGTTATCTTGCGTTGCTTATTTTACAAGTGCTTTGTTTTTGCTAGGTGTGGTTACATGTACAAAATTTAAATCTTAATGTATTAAAAGCAAAAAGGATGTTCTAATCTTTATTGAATTTAGAATTAGTTAGGCAACTTGCGGTTATATTTTTTCTTGTATTAACAGCTCTATTTGGTATAATGACCATTTGTATTGGTAGTATTTTTGCAGCTCTTGTCAGTATGTTTGCAAATTCCTATTTTTACAGGTAAAGAGATACAATTTGGTGTTGTCAAACAATTAAAAGAAATGTTACCCTCTATGTTTTATTCTCATTACATGGGGGCCTCATTATATACATATCAACTATATTCATATCAAGTATGTTATTGAAAGTGTTGATTGGTATATTTATTGGAGTAGTATCTTATCTTTTAATATCCATTGTAACCAAATCTCAAGATTTAAAATATCTACAAATGTTAGTCTGTGAAAAGTTAAAAAGTAAAGGTTTCTGTTACATCTTGTTTCAAAGGTGTAAACAACATTTTTTAGGGGATTACAAATTGAAAGTGATATTGTCTATGATTTATGGTAGTGATATTTTTAGCATAAATATTTCTAGGAATTCAAATTGATTTTTAAAATATTTTGTTATGGTTTTATCTATAGTTATTCCTATTTTATAATGTGAGAAAATACATTATCCGTTGTTTAAAAATCAGTACAAGAACAGACTTACACAGATATTGAATGTATCTTGGTAGATGATAAGGGACAGGATGATAGTATGCAAGTTGCCAAACAATTTGTTGAGGAATATAATGGGCCTGTTAGGTTCTTATTATGTGAGCATCATGTAAATCAGGGCTTATCTGCTGCAAGAAATACAGGTGTTAATAAGGCTCTAGGCGATTATATCTTAGATAGTGATGATAGCTTACCAAATGATTCTATTGAGAATCTTGTTCGTGTTGCTATTGAGTATCAGTATCCAGAAATAGTATCTGTGTTACTCGACATGTTTTTGGCCGATGATAATTATTATGATGTTAAAACGGGAAACTTTAGATGCAATGAAGATGTCTTTAGAGGTATATTCATAATAGTTGGAATATTATAGCATGCAATAAACTTATTCGTAAAGATATATTTAGTAAGCATAAAACTTTCTTTTTAGAAGGAATTACACACGAGGATGTTTTGTGGAGTTTTGAAGTTTCAAACCTATATAGAGAATATTATAGGGTGTCCCCATGTAACATACAATTATTATTTGGCTGATACGAATTCTATAAGTCATCTCCACTTTCTAAGAAAAAGAGTTCTTGATAGTCTGATTATTCTTCAGAGGAAAGCATCGTATTTATCGAATCAGAATATAAATTATTTATTGTCTCAACACATCAAAGATAATATTATAGATCTTATTTATGTTTTAGTTCGTAATTGTTTTTCCTATTTCATTCATTAAGGAAGTACAGAGAAAAGCTACGTTGATTTTAACTGAGAATAAAATTGATAAAGTTAAAACATCTGTGCCATTTTACAGGAAAGTGGTCTTCAAGTTTGTTGATTTTTATCATTATAGGGCTATCAGATGAATATAATATTCTTTCAACCTTTATTTCGGTATATAATGTTGAAAAGTTCTTGAGAATATGCTTGAATGGTATTGTTGTGTAAAAGGGATTACAATCAAAGCACAGAGATTTAGTTGGTCAATGATTGTTCTTAGTATCTCTGGATTATCAATGATTTCACATTACGCTATGAGGATATACTAAGGTTGTTGATATATACTCTACATTGTCTGTACACACTTCAAAAGAAGAGACTTTCCCCATGGACTAATATGGATAGGTTAAAGAAAGAATATGGAATAGATGGTGTTGTTTTTTTACATAAAGATAAAAATATGATGTGATTATTCTCTCTGTTTTCTCATAATCAGTTTGCTGATGCAGACTGATGATAGAATTTGAATGAAAATGTTGTTATTTATGGCGTCAAAGGCTTTTTAAATAGGAATTAAATTGATGATAGACTTTTAAGATATCAATCATCTAAAAGGAATAGTCTCACGTGTTATGGCTAATCCTAGGCGATTGTATCATAAAAAGAAAGCAAAGAACTGTTACAGAGATAAATGTAGTATTATTTGTAATAACTGTACGGGTGGTGTTATTTTACACGATTTAGATTTAAAGTTTGATACGCCTACAATAAATACGCTCTTTTTATAGTGCAGATGATTTTTGTCTTTTTGTTTCAAATATTAGAGAGTTCTTTAAGAGTGATGTTTTCAAGATAGATGACTCTAAATATCCTTATCCTATTGGTGGAATAAAAACTTGGCGTATCGAGTTGTAAAAATAGGTTTTGTTCATTACTCAACTTTTGAAGAAGGTAAAAAGAAAAATGGATAGAACGTTTTGCTAGAGTAGATTTTGATAACATGGTTATTTTATGGGAAGGAAAAAGGTATTGATGAAAAACAACTTATTTCTTTTGAATGCTCTGAAAGAGAAAAAGATGGTCATTTCAAATGTAGATGATACCTTTTCAAATACATTCTCTTTTTATAGAGGAAGTAATCTATATGAGAATTGGTTTCCTGGTAAAATCCTAGAATATAAAAGTATAGTTGGTCTAAAAAGATTTCTTGATGATTTTGATTATATTAGTATAATTAATGATGGAGTTAAAAACTGATTTATACTTGGCATATTAAATTTAATGTATAATGTAGAGAAGTACATTGAGGAATGCTTTAATTTTTATTTCTAATTTAAATTTATTTAAAGATTTGTTAGTACTTATTACGGTTAATGATGGTTCAGAGGATAAATCTCCAGAGATAGGCCAAGATTATTCTTCAAAAATATTCCATGCAATATACTTAACTCAAGAAAATCAAGTACAGAGTACTGCGAGGAATTATGGATTAAAAGCTTGCCAAGGAGAGTATGATTGGAGTGTAGCTGCTGATGATTAACTTATAAATGAGCAGTTGTCAAATATTATTTAAGCTTTAGACGAATATATGATTTTTGGATATTCTAGCTATTCTACTTCAGAACGTAACAGAAGAAGGATAGTATTTACATGTTGAATGTAGTCAGCCTACGCTTGGGTACAATAAGGTTTTTATCTGGCGTTAAAAGCAATCTTCAAGTTATAATCCCTTTTCAATCTGTGCTTTAATTACAAAAGAGCAATTATTTATTGATAATAATATATTTTTGTGAATCGAATTACACATCAAGATGTTGAGTTGACATATAGACTTATGCTGTGTGCAACGTAAGTTGTGTTTAGCGATATAACTCCTTAATCTGTATATATAATTTAAATTCTATCAACAAATCAATGGTACCAGAGAAGAAGATAAAATACATTAAGGATGATATTTATATTATTAATTTCTTTCCGTAGGTTAGCTTTGTCCTTCAAGGATATAAAACCCTCAGTTATATAGTGTAATTTTTAATCGGAGCTCAGAATGTGCTGTTTTTGTTTGGTATACTCTATAATAAAAAAATAAAAAGAATGGGGAAAGTTTGGTATCAATTCTGTTATTATAGGTGAATTGAAAAAGAACAGTTATATCCAATGAAGGGACATTTTGATTCATTGAAGAAATCATTATTTGTAAGGTTATTTTTGAATATTCCTTGTTTAATTAAATAATTTATCACAAGTCGTTTAAAAAGTATAGAATAATATGAAAAGTCACTATGATTTCTGTGATGATGCCTGCTGCGGAAAATATTCGTGGTACGAGTGCATTACCTTATCATTTACTTGCTGGTAGAGATAAAAAGTATAGAGGTAATTCTTTATTCGTATAATTTAAATCGGCTTTTCGATAGAACAGATAGATTCTATTGCAAAGGAACTTAATATAAAAATTTGTTTATTGCCAGTACCATGGTGGTATAATTTTTCCTTAGATTTCTTTTTACCATTTAGAATATTATTGAATTATCCTATTGGTAATTATATTAGCTTAAGTTCTTCACAATTAGATACTATCATTATTGATAATCCTGATGCTATATGGATTTATGGCGAGGAGTTATCTCGTGTCAGTCATCAATTAAAGGATTTTTAGGCGAGTACATACATTGCCAGATTGTGAATCTCTATTATTATAGGATGCTTGGTAAGCGTTTCGCAATAAGAAATAAAATAAGATTTTGGAGATCTGCATTTATGTATCCTAAGTATCTGAATATGGAGAAACAGTTTGATACATCTTCAAATATTCACTATCATTTGGTAGGTGGGGCGGATGTTGATTTCCTTAAGGAGATTTGTCCTGGAATTCAAGCTCATTTTCTTCGTCACCCCTCATTATCAAGTTGCAAAACCTGCTAAGGTTATTTCCTTTAGTTCTCCAAAAATAAAGATTTTATTTGCAGGGCAGTATAACTTGTATATGCAGCAGGACGCTGATATGTTGATAGATTGTCTGATAAAATCTAAAAGATCTCAGAACTAAAAAGAACATTATGTATATACTTTTTAGGTAAGGGATGGGATAATCATGTAGAGCGACTTAATAATGCAGGATATGAAACTCATCATATAAAAATTTGCTCCCGATTATATTGAAGAAATTTGTAAACATGATATTCAGGTAACACCAATATGTATAGGTACAGGTACTAAAGGGTAAAGTCCCTAGACGCAATCGCTAATGGTTTGTTGGTTGTTGGTTCGTGGTATGCATTGGAAAATATAGCAGTGAGCATAATGTTTCATGTATGCAATATGAAGAGATAAAAGATGTTGTTAACATTCTAAAAGAAAATATACCTTAATCCTTCTAAGTATGAGGCTATAGCTGAGAGTGGTAGAGAAAAATATTTTTGCAGAAGATAACGGAGAGACTATTTCTAAAGAGCTTTTTCTGTCTCTTCAAGTAGTTATTTATAATTAAAAATATTCTCACATGATAGTCTATTTATTCATTTTTTTATTCTAGTTCTTTTTCATTAACAGTTTAACATCAAGTATAATTACAATCGTGATAGGGCCTTGTTTTTTCTCACTTGTGATATTGGCCGTTTTTGTGGGTATTTCTGATATGCTCGGTGGTTATGACAGATATATATATAGCGAGTTGTTTGATAGTATAGCAAATATAACAAACGAGGGTGGTGATTATAAACACTCAGCTATATATGAACTATATTCATCAGAGGTTGGCTATATTGGAAGTAATATTTTTCTTTCTTTCATAACAAGTAATAGGTATGTCTTTATTTTGCTGTACACTTTTATTATTTACTCTTTATACTATTTATCGCTAAAAGAGTATAGCACCAATTACTTTTTGCTATGATGCTTTTTTATGGGACTTATGTTCTTCTTTACATTCACTTATCTAAGACAAATGGTGGGGGTAGGTATTGCTTGGTTTGCTATTCGGTATATTTACAAGAAGAATTTATACAAGTTTATTATATGTATATTAATTGCATCCTCTTTTCATAATTCTGCAATAGTTTTATTACCATTATACTTTTTTACCAATTAAGCGTTTTAAAACAAAAAGAATGTGTTAGTTTTTATGTTATTATGCTTGCTTCTTGGAGTGTCAGGTGGTCCCTCTATCTTATTCAGAGTATATGGTAATGTAGCAGATATGCAAATCCGAACGGATTCCTATGCAGAGCGAGAGATTGGTTTTTAGATATGAATATATCATAGAAGCATTAGTCTTTTTATATTTGATATTAAAGAATTATTCTATAATTTCTGATACGAAGAAAAACATAGTTCTACTTAACACTTCTTTAGGGTTTTGTGCAATACTTTTACTTTTCGTACAATCTCTTAATGGTGGTCGATTAGGATGGTATTATTTGATAGGAATAATAAGTACATTATCTTTGATTGCAAATAATGTCAAGAGTAATAAACAAACGAGGAAAATAATTCCTATTATGTGCTTTTTACTTTTCTTCCGAATTGTGTATTATTGGGGCTTTATGCTTTCTCCTTATAAAACATTTTTTTCACAAATGGCGTACGTGAATATGACCCTATCTATGAAAAAAATACGAGTATGATGAGAATTATTCTATAGATAAATTTTATCGTTGATGATTACAGTTTTAACACCTACTTATAATAGGGCTCTTTACTTATAAATTTATATCAAAGTCTTATAAAACAGGACTTTGGTGATTTTTGAGTGGGTTATTGTTGATGATGGATCAGTAGATGCTACTACTGATATTGTCGATCAGTTTATACAAGAACGGCAAATAGTCATAACTTATATAAAACAAGCCAATGGAGGTAAGCATAGAGCTCTAAATAGGGGAGTAAAAGAAGCAAAAGGTGAACTTGTACTTATTGTAGATAGTGATGATAGTCTTCCTATTAATTCATTATCAATCATATATAGCCATTATTTAGATATTAAAGATAACTCTTCTATAGGCGGTGTATGCGGTTTAATGGCTCATCATGATGGAACAATTATAGGAGAAAGGAAGATTTGTTCTTCTATGAATCTTAGTTCAATAGAGATGCGCTATAAATATGGCTTTGTCGGGGATGTTTGTGAAGTTTTTAAAACAGATGTTTTACGGGAGTTCCCTTTCCCTGAGATTGAAAACGAGAAGTTTTGCCCGGAAGCTTTAGTATGGAATAGGATTGCTACAAAATATAAGCTTCACTATTTTAATGAAGTTATTTATTATCGAGATTATCTTGATGATGGATTAACATCTAAGATTGTACGAATTAGAATGAACAGCCCTATTGCCTCTATGATGTGTTATGCAGAATTAAATCAACTTGATATTCCGTTTAAGGATAAGATTAAAGCTGCTGTTAACTATTGGAGATTTCGTTTGTGTTATAGTGGAAGTAAAAAGCTATCCGAGTTTACCTGGCCTATGGAATGCTGTAGCACCTTTTAGGTTGGTTGATGCACTTGAATGATATACGTGTAAATAAAAAGATAGTTATGAGTATTCTATAATTCATAATATCCTTAGATATAAGGTAAAACTAGAAAGTTAGTCATAAATTTATTTTTATAGTAGACAGATGCAGAACATGCTATAGATTTATGTGTCTTCTATGGAAGATATATATCATAACTATTGCGTAAGTTTTTGATTTTTGCTGTCACTCTTGTCACTTGAAAAAGTATCATAATTTATTGATTATCTCTATTTTAAGATGAAATGTTAAAAAGTGACAGCAAATAGTATTAAAACTTTTTGTTGTGTTTTTATTTGGAATGCTATTAATAAAAGATCTGGCATTATAGAATAAAAGAGATAGGATAATGAGAATATTACAAGTCATTACATCTTTTGGATATGGGTGGTGCTGAAACGTTGGTTGTTAATTTGATACCAAGGTTGCAGGCTTTGGGAGAATACGGTGGATTTATGTATCTTTAATGGAAAAAGAGACACCATTGACCCATAGATTGAAGAAAGAGAGTCCACAGACAAAAGATATTTGCATTAGGGACATGGAGTTTATAATCCGCTCTATATATTAAAACTGGTAAAGATTATGAAGAATTATGATATTATTCATACGCATAATTCTTCACCACAGCTATTTGTAGCAATCGCCAACTTATTTTTGTTCTCAAAAGTTGGTCTCTACGGAGCATACAACTTCTAATCGTAAACGTGATTGAAATGGTATGCACCGATTGAGAGCTGGATGTATGGACAATATAATCATGTTATATGTATAAGTCAGATTGCTGAGGATAAGTTGCGAGAGTATATGGGAGGAGTTTGGTTAGATAAGACTAATCCTCAATATAAGCAAATCTCAACAATTAATAATGGCGTAGATGTTAAGGCTATCAGTAATGCTACTCCTGATAATGATTTGTTGTCGTTAAAGGGAAAAAGGAAGGCTGCCTTGATGGTTGCTGGATTTCGAGATGCAAAAAGACCAGGATACGGTTGTTAAAGCTTTAGGATTACTCAATAACAGTGACTTTGAAGTTTGGTTTGCTGGTGTTGGTATACGTCAAGAAATTGTTAAGCAGTTAGCAGATTCACTTGGTGTAAGTGAGCGAGTTAGATTCTTAGAGCTTTACGTACTGATATTCCAAATGTCCTGAGAGCAGCAGATGTTATCGTGATGTCTTCTCATTGGGAAGGGTTAAGCCTTAGCAATGTAGAGGGAATGAGTGCACATAGCTTTTTATAGCCTCTGATGTTAATGGTTTGAAAAGAGGTTACTAAGGGACATGGTATTCTTTTTCCCACATGAGGACGCAAAGGCATTGGCTGAAGAAATCAACCGATTAGTAAGTGATGAAGTCTTATTATAACGAGATTGCAGAACGCTGTTATAATAGAGCCTTGGAGTTTGATATTTCAAAAACGGTTAATGGGTATAACTCTGTATATGAAACAGTAGTGTTGTAAAAAGAGTTTTTATATATTTTCTATAGTTTTTACTTCATGTTTTGATGTTATTCCTACACTATCATTTAGCATATCAATAACTTGGGTATTAAGAAAGTCTTAATTTATGATAGGAAGAAATAATTTAGTTAAGCTTTATAGATTGTTGCTATCGTGAACCCTCTGATGAAGTTTAGGGATAATGAAGGAGAAAGGATTCTCTTTGTATACAACGGCAATAGTTATCCGTTTGTATTTATGGTTGATGGTAGAATTCCTCATGGTGGAATGTTTGACAGACTGAAAGGTCTGATTACTATTTATGCTATATCTAAAAGCTTTGGGAAAGCCTTTTTAAATTGAACTGGACCTATCCGTTTGTATTAAATAAGTATCTTGAGCCAAATACGTACGATTGGTTAATTGATGAGAGCCAAATGAATTTTGGCCTTCTTTTCATATAATAATGTTATAGCCTACGGAGAGATAGTAGACCCTTCTCGTTTATATAAGAAGTTGTTCATCCGAAAACACATTTCTATTATGGCTATAACTCCTTAGATAAGGTGAATGCTCATTTTGGCACGAGTTACCAGTGGGGGAGTTGTAGAGAGCTTTTTCGCCCAACAAATTATCTCCAACGTTATTTGGACCAATATCAGTCAGAGATAGGATCGAACTATATAGCAATTCATACACGTTTTATGAACCTCTTGGGTGACAAGACGGAAACTGATATCAATCCCGAGTTAGATTCTGAAAATCAGAAGAGTGCATTGGTTGAGGCTGCTATTAATTCTGTAAAGAAGATATCTGAACAGCACCCCTAACACAAGGATTCTTATTGCTTCCGATTCGATGGTTTTCATTGAGGAGATAAAAAAAGAAAAGCTTGATGTGTATATCGTGCCTGGAACAGTAAAACATATAGATACTGCTGGAGAAACAGATGATTCTGAGAATATTAAAATGTTTACTGATTATTATTTAATCAGTGGTGCGCAAAAAGTATATAGTTTATGGCATGAAGGAATGTGGAAGAGTGCATTCCCTGAGTATGCAGCAAGAATTGGAAATGTGAATTTTGAACGTGTCGAGTTCTAAATCATGAAGAAGAAATTAATTCGCGTTACAACTGCGGACATATCTTTAAATAGTTTGCTAAAAAGGGCAGCTGAAGTTTTTGAACCAATACTTCGAAGTTGTTGGTGTAGCAAAAGATACAGGTGTTCTGAAGGAAGTTAGTGAACGAGAGGGAATCCGTGTTGTGGATGCTCCGTTAGAACGTCCTATAAGTTTAGTGAAAGATATAAAGGGATTGTGGTTTTTGTATCGTCTGTTCCGTAAGGAGAAGTCCATGGTGTGTACATGCTAATCACTCCCTAAGGGGTGCCTTTTGCGATGATAGCAGCATTCTTTGCATGCGTTCCGCATAGAGTTTATACCGTCACCGGCTTACGTTATCAGGGTGCTCATGGCTTTTTAAGAACGATTCTTAAGACGATGGAGCTTGTCATGTCTTTTTGCTACAAATGTTATTCCGAAGGACAAGGGGTTTTGTATGCCTTGCGTGAGGACGGTATCACTAAGCAGTTCGTTGCGTGTGATTTGAATGGAAATATTAACGGTATTGATACCGAGTTCTTTACCCTGTTGATAATACCAATGATAAATCAGATACATTTACCTTTGTCTTTATTGGAAGAATGGTTAAAGATAAGGGAATGCACGAACTTACGGAGTGTATGCGACAACCGAATTGTCGGTTAATATTGGTTGGAACATTTGAGGAGGAGGATGCCGTTTCTGCTCTGATAAAGAGTTCTTGACAACTTCTGAGAAGGTTAAGTTTGTTGGCTGGCAAAGTGATGTTCGTCCTTTCTTGGCTCAAGCTGATGCCCTTGTTTTCCCAAGTTATCGTGAAGGATTTCCCTAATCGTGCCAATGCAAGCTGGTGCTATGGGGTTTGCTCTTGTATTGTAAACGAATATCAATGGTTGCAATGAAATCATTAAAGATGGACTGAATGGTAAAATTATTGCAGCTCCTCTTAAGGAAGGGTCTGAGGTGATGCAGCAGGCTTTGTTTAATACTATGAAATGGTTTTATTGAGCATCCTGAAGAGGCTAAACGTATGGGGCGTAATGCTCGTCCAATGATACGTGAAAAGGTATGAGCAGAAGGATATTTGGAAGGCTTTAAAAGAGTTTTACGATGCTTTATAAAATAGCACATATCTTACGTGACAAATTACCTTGATTTGGGATGTCATCGGCATCATAAATTCTTTTTCCTCTTTGGATTAAGGTATGATGGTAAAAATGGGGCAAGTTCAGAACATTCTTACTCATTTTGCTAAGACAACAGAAGAGGATGACAATACGCTTTTTATATAAGATAGAGGTCCTTTGTAAGGATAATCTTTCTCTGTTGGCAAAGATGTTTGCAGAACAGCCTGCGTCTGCTTTTTGATTTCTTTTAAGCCTCATGGTTTCGATGAACTATCATTAAACAAGTTAGTAAAGGATAAAAGTTTTTCTTGCTTATATTGTTGTTGCAGAAGGAAATGCTCAGCAAAAAGTATGTGTTGGATATTTTTCCAACGTAGTTTCTTTTTGGGGAAACTTTCGTGGGTATATGACAGATTATCGTTGGCAACGTCGTGGAATCAATAAAATGATGAATCTATGAGCGACAGAGATATCTTCATTGTTAGGTCTCCGAGTGTTTGGTACAATTGCACCGGATAATATTGCTTCTATGAAATCTGCTCAGACTGCTAATGATATTCATATTGTTGAAACATTACCTAATGGAGATTACTATGTAGAGTACAGACCTAAAAAGGATTAATCTGTAAGGTTATTCTTTTGGGATTCTGGAAAAATCATTCTAAAAATTGTAGTATAATTATGTTTTTAAATGGTTATTTGATAAACTTGCATCTTTGTTTGGATTGCTATTCCTTAGTCCAGTCTTATTGGTTGTAGCAATTCTAATCAAGGTGAAGATGCCTGGTCCTATTTTGTTTTGTCAGAAGCGCGTAGGACAGTATGGTAAACTGTTTACTGTATATAAGTTTAGATCGATGACTGTCAAGGCTGAGGCTTCTGTGGCAAGTCGGGATTCAAAAGCAACTTCTATTGCTCAACTGAACAGTGCCGTATCACACCACTTGGCGAGAAACTCAGACGTTATAAGTTGGATGAACTACCAGAACTTTGAATGTCCTTATGGGTGATATGAGTTTTGTCGGTCCACGTCCAGATGTTCCTGGTTATGCAGATCAGTTGCAAGGCGAGGAAAGAGATATTCTTAAGTTGAAACCAGGCATTACAGGCCCAGCAAGTTTGAAGTATAGAAATGAGGAGGAACTCTTAGCTTCTGTAGAGAATCCTGCTCAATATAATGATGAGGTGATTTTTCCCTGATAAAGTTAAGTTAAACCTCTATTATTTAAAGAACTATTCATTTATAAAAGATATTCAAAATGATTATCTGTACGGTTCTCGGTAAGAAGATGGACTATGCAGGTGAAAAATATAGTTAGTAAAAATGGAAAGAAACCGTGTTTTACTTTTGTCTCGCTCACATGAGTGGTAACGAGATGAAATACATCCAAGAGGCGTTTGATACCAATTGGGTGATGCCATTGGGTCCAAATGTCAATGGTTTTGAAGATGACTTGAGACGTTTCTCTGTCTCAGTAAGTCCTTCAGGTGAAAGAGGAAATTTCTTTGCAAATGAGGAATATCCACAGACGATTATGCCACATGAGGATAATCCTGATAACTTGTGGAAGGAATCTTTGCCAGAATTGGAGGATAAGCGTATAGTTGCACTCTGTTCTGGTACCTCTGCTGTACACCCTCGCTTTAGTTGCATTGGGAGTTAAAGCAGGCGATGAGGTTATCTGTCAGAGTTTCACTTTCTGTGCAAGTTCTCATCCAGTAACTTACCTTGGTGCAACACCTGTATTTGTAGACTCTGAGGAGGATACATGGAATCTTGATCCAGTATTGTTAGGAGGAAGAATCAAGGATAGAATTGCTAAGACTGGTAGAAAACCAAAAAGCAATCATCGTCGTTTACCTTTATGGTATGCCTGCAAAGATAAAAGAGATTCTTGCTATTGCAGATAAGTATGAAATTCCTGTTATCGAGGATGCTGCTGAAGGCATGGGTTCAAGATATGAAGGACAGGTATGTGGTACCTTTGGTGAGTATGGTGTTCTGTCATTCAATGGTAATAAGATGATTACCACATCAGGTGGTGGTGCACTGGTTTGTCCAAATGAGGCTGCTCGTAATGAGGTAATGTTCTATGCAACACAGGCTCGTGAGGGTTATCCATACTATCAGCATGAAAAATAGGTTTCAACTATCGTATGAGTAATGTCTGTGCTGGTATTGGTCGTGGTCAGATGACAGTTCTTGATGACATATTGCTCACCATCGTCATATTGCTCATCTTTTATGAAGAAGTCCTTCAGAGAGATTGATGGTATAACTTTCCATACAAATCCTTCGCCAGAGTATGATTCTAACTTTTGGTTGAACACAATGGTTCTTGATCCTTCTGTTAAGGTTAAAGGTCAGGAGAATGCTTATAAGACGACGGTACAGGGAGCAGTAGGTGGTGCTGCTGGTGTTACTCACTCTGTAGACGATGCCCATACAGATTGCGAACCTAATGCAAATGTTGAGGCTATGCGTGTTTTCCTTGATAAAGCTAATATCGAGAGCCGTCCTCTTTGGAAGCCCAATGCATAAGCAGCCTTGTTATAAGGATTGTCCAGCATACGTAAATGGTGTTAGCGAGAATCTTTTCAAGGTAGGTATGTGCTTGCCAAGTGGTCCATTGGTTTCAGACGATGATGTAAAATATATTGTAGAAAAGATAAAAAGAGGCAATGGTATAAGTTTCGTCTTTTTATACCCCATATTAAGGGCTGACGTCGGAGATCTTAATGTCTTCGGTGCCAGCCCTTGTTGTGTTTCCCCATAGATACTAGATTATGGTAATATCTTGTTAACTCCGCCTTCTTATCTTCTACATAAAAAGTCAGCTGGATCATTAAATGAATAAATAAAAATCCCAATTTTTATTAGGGTCTGTATGTCAAGTGGATAATAGGCAAGAGTTTTTATGCTATTTTGAAATGTAAGTGTCGCAAAAAGTACGATGAACGAACGAAGAAAAGAATAGAAATTTAGTTCTTATTTTTTCAAGTTTTATTTTCTCTTTTTTTGATAATATCTTTTACAGAATCAAGCGTTGTTGTTGGTAATAACATTGTAGAAATCAGTGAGTTGATAATTGTCGATATGTTTTTAATTGTGTCGTTTTATTGTCTTTTGTTGGTCGTTTTGTCTGATGTTTTTGATAAGGAATCTTTTAGGCAATATAGCCTCATAATTTGCCCAACACGCAGCAGCCATACGTTTTTATCTGTGCAAGTCGTCCCTGCACATCTTCTTCCTGCTTATATTGGCTATAAATCTTTTTCAGCATTCATATATTGATCGTATGCTGGTTTCATGATTGAAGAAACATATTGCATAAGCTTCAACTGATAATAGATATCTCCCTTTTCTCGTTCATAACATACAGTCAGTGTTTTTCATAATAGGGGATAGCCTCTTTGTATTGCTTTTAGATTGAACTTACTTTCTGCAGTAGTATAATAGTAGATTGAGCGTTCATGTGGAGCAAATACTTCTATTTTTGGCATAACACTTTTCCAAGTATTCTGCTGCTGCTACATAATCCCAATCATGGTAATAACATAAACCAATATAAGCCTTGAAACGTTCGTTAAGCTTATATTCTTTATCCAATCGCTGAAAAATAAGCATGGCTCTCGTGATACTTTGCTGAAGTAAAGTATTCCAGAGCTTTTTCCCAACTCTTCTGCATCCTTACTCTTCTGTGCAGATAGAGGAATAGAAGTTGTTAGGAATAGCAGAAATGTTGTGATTATTTTTCCTGTTATTCTTACAGCCATATTATCTCTTTTACAATCTCCTCGCCATATTGTGCAAGGTCAATATCAATCAGGACATTTCCTTTTTGGTGACTTTCGTGAGAGTCACCCATAGTTTGTTCAATCTCCTTCAAGCATTGTTTTACTTGAGTGAGAGATATGTCTGTTTCAAAAAGTTCCCCAAACAATTCAAGAATTTGTCTGATTTTTATTCCAATCGGTTCAGTCCATTGTACATCAGAGAATTTGATACCCTCGAAACGTTGTTTCAATAGTATCTGTAGCTTAGAAATATTCTCTTCCTGATTGGAATTTGAGCCAAGTGCAATAATTGTCTTCATAAATACAAAGTTACGTATAAGTTTTAAATCTTTGAGAGTTTAAGATAATTCACTTTTGTGTTATATAATAAAACCCGTATTTTTGCAGTTATATAATCTAAAAAGAACTTTTTATGAGCTGATATATCTTCCTTTTTTTCTTTTTATTCCTCTATATGTTTCCTTCCGTAGTAGTTGGACAAGCAAGGTGGAATCAAGTTTATCAATCCTATATTGATCGAGTATAAAGACATGGCTATTGAAGGTATGCTGAAGTATGGTGTACCTGCAAGTATCACGTTAGCACAAAGGTTTGCTCTGAGAGTGGGGCAGGGCGTGGAAGACTTGTTCTTCTTGGTAATAATCACTTTGGTATCAAATGTCATGGTTGGCTGGGACGTACGATTTCGCATGATGATGATGCAAAAGGGAGAATGTTTCCGTGCGTATGATAGTGCATTAGAAAGTTTCGAAGATCGATTGTAAGTTTCTTCGTGATCGTCCCGTTATAGAAGTCTGTTCAGTTTGAATAGATTCGATTATCGTGGTTGGGCGTATGGGTTGAGCAGCTGGCTATGCTACCAATCCTGTCTCATGCACAGAGTTTGATTAATCTTATTGAGCTTTTATAAGCTTTTATGAGTATGATAAGGCAGCTATGATCGCTTTATGGTTCATCATAGTGGTGAAAAACTCTGTTGTCCAAGATGGTGTCAAGGGTCGTCCAACCCCTGTTCAGATATTGGGAGCACATCCTATCAATAAGTATAACGAGAACTATTATGTTGTCGTAAGACAAGGTGATTCGTTTAAGTCTTTGAGTAAAGAGTTAAACATCAGTGTAAGTAAGTTGGCTAAGTACAATGAGCGTGACAAGCATGATCGGCTTATTCCAGGTGAGTACATCTGGCTGAAGAAGAAACAGAAGAAGGCTCCAAAGGAGTTTAAGAAACGCCCATATTACGTACGTAAGTCAGAGAGCTTATACGATATTGCTGACAGCGTTATGGTATTCGCTTGAAGAGTCTTGTGAAGAAGAATGAGAATATTGCCGAGCGTGGTCTGAGAATTGGCGATGAGGTGATATTATATTAAACGTAGAATTTCTCCAATTCGAGTTATCTCGTTTAAGAGATTTATTAATACATATAAAAAAGCCCTTATTTATCTGCTTTTGGATAAGTAAGGGCTTTGTTTATTATCAGTCTTCTTAACTTTACGTAGTTTACCACGCATTTACTACAAAGGTAAACAATCTACTTTGCCAAGTAAAATATATCTTGTTAATCAGAGTTGATGAGGAACTATAAACTGATTAGAAGTCTGTCAGACAAGTATCCAATGCTTTGGTGATAGCCTCTTTGTCGAGGTCTTGACCAATAAAAACCAGTTTCTGCATTCTGTCACCGTATGGCTCCTCCCAATCTTTCTTTAGTTTAGGATTATTCTCAAGGAACTCACGTAGCTGGAATTGTGGCATAGTTGCATACCACTGACCTGCGTTGCGAAGGCTTACCTGCTTGCCAGCCTGCTCAAAGACATAACAAATATCTTTCTCATTAGAGAAGTAACAGAGGCCCTTACAACGGATAATCTGCTTAGGCCACTGACGTGCTACGAAATCATCAAAGAAGTTGATATCGAATGGACGACGTGCATTATATACGAAGGTCTGGATGTTATATTCCAAAAGCTTCACCGCTCTCTTCATTTTCTAAAGCCGTGATGATGGTGGCAGTGGTGGTGGTGATGATGACCGTGATGACGATCGTCATGCTCATCGTGGTGGTGCTCATGCTCATCATGGTCGTGATGGTGGTCATGTTCTTCCTCTTCATCATCGTGGCCTTCTATCTCAGCAATCCATGAAGCAGAGGTTGCAACCTTGTCAAAGTTGAAGTCGCCTGTGTTGATAATCTTATCCAAGTCAACATCTGCATAATTAGACTCAATAATCTCAGCCTTTTGGTTGCTAGCGAACAGACAATCTTCTTCACCAATCCTAATTCCTCTTTGCTGACATCATCAACCTTATTGAGGAGAATAATATTACAGAATTCAATCTGTTGGATAAGTAGGGTTCTCAATGTCATCCTCTTGTAGGTCTTTCTTCAAAAAGGTCATTACCAGCAGAGAACTCATCACACATACGACGTGCGTCAACAACTGTTACGATAGAGTCAAGTACAGCCTTACCTTTCTCTTTTATGATGTCTGGATACATCTGTGGATAGGCGCAGATAGTCTGTGCAATTGGAGCTGGTTCGCAGATACCACTTGCCTCAATAACAATGTAGTCAAACTTCTGCTGAGACACAATCTCATTCAACTGCTGCACTAAGTCCATCTTCAACGTACAGCAGATGCAGCCATTTTGAGTGCAACGAGTGAATCATCCTTCTGATCGACAACGCCACCCCGCCTCAATGAGGGTCAGCATCAATATTTACTTCGCCGATGTCGTTGACAATAACGGCAAACTTAATACCTTTCTTGTTGGCAAGAATCTTGTTTTACTAATGTTGTCTTACCGCTACCTAAGTAACCTGTAAGCAGGAGGACAGGAGTCTCTTTTTATATTCATCTTATGTATCTTTTGTTTTATAATTCTAAGACTACAAAGTTACAAAAAAATATGCCAAGTGTACTGTTCTGATAAGTCAAAAATCTCTTCTAAATAATAATAATTCTTCTTTCATATAATAAGAACGGCTATGACTTTCTAATCATAGTCGTTCTTATATAGGTGTTTTTGTTTTTCTTCTGCTTATTGATGGAAGAGGATGATAAACTTATCCAATAGCAAGATAGTTCTATCTCGAAGATTAGTATGGAATAGCCAGGAATCTCTCCATCACGTTTTTGTGCCGTATCCCTCTTGATAAGGGATGTACACGCCAGTAGTCGCCCTTATGCATAGCGCAGAGTGCTGTTTGAAAGCCTGTAATCAAATCGTTTACACGGAAAAGCTGAGGGATTCCTCTTTGCCAACTATCATCGAAAACCTGACCAGAAATAAGACTTCCACGATAATGGCAGGTGACAATAGAGCGCTCCGAAACCGTACCTTCACCAGCTTCCTTCCTTTATTACTTCGTAGAGAATACCATTTGAAAGCGGCTTGACGCCTTCTTTCTTACTAAGTACTTTTGAGGTATTCTTTGTTCTTTAATTTATATTCTTGTTTCTTACCCATAAGTCTAAATTATATATTAATGCACGCAAAATTAGCTAATATCTTTTGATTTCACAATTAATTCAATTACTTTTGTTTCGGCATAGTATTTGTTCTATAGCTTATAAACGTACGATATGAATTTTGATAGAATAGAGAATGATACACGTCGGGCGGAACTGATTCGTGTGTTGGAACATTCAATAGAGCGTTTGTCTCTGGCAGAGTTGGAGGCTTTGTATTACGATCTTGTGACTAAGGATTATATTCGAGAGTAGTAAAATGCACTTGATGGATAACTGGAACAAGGAGATTCTACGCCTTGCCATCCCCTCTATTATAAGCAATGTGACAGTTCCACTGTTGGGTCTTGTAGACTTGGCGGTGGTAGGACATATTGGTAATGAGGCGTATATCAGTGCGATTGCAGTTGGTTCAATGATATTTAATGTCATGTACTGGTTGTTAGGATTCCTACGTATGGGAACGAGTGGAATGACATCACAAGCATATGGACGACAAGACGGACAGGAATGTATGAATATTCTTGTTCGCACACTGATGATAGGCGTAGGAATGGGACTTCTCTTTATTGTTGCACAGCGTGGCATAGAGTGGGGATGCTTTCGGTTAATGAATACGCCGGGAAGCTTCGTGGAGTTTTGTTGCTACCTATTTTAGAATCGTTATATGGGGTGCCCCAGCAATGTTAGGACTTTATGGATTGACAGGATGGTTTATCGGAATGCAGGATACGCGTACTCAATGGTAGTGGCTGTATTGCAGAATGTGGTCAATATCCTTGCCTCTCTTTTCTTTGTTTTCGTTCTTGGTTGGAAGATTAGTGGTGTTGCCGCTGGTACTGTTCTGGCTCAGTGGGCTGGCTTTTGCAGTATCATTATATGCTGCATACAAGAGAATAACATTAGGAAAAAGAGTCTGGATTGATGACAGATAAAAATGGTAGTATAAGTCTGCAGACAACCTTCCGTCGTGTGTTGACCATGAGAGGAGAGTGGGGCGAGTTCTTCCGTGTGAATAAAGATATCTTCTTGCGAACCCTTTGTTTGGTGGCAGTAAATTTCTTTTTCACCTCAGCCGGAGGAAAACAAGAGCGCAATGATGTTGGCAGTGAATACATTATTGATGAGCTTTGTTTACGCTTTTCTCTATCTGATGGATGGCTTTGCATACGCAGGAGAGGCACTTAGTGGTAAGTACTATGGTGCTGGTGATACAAAAGGGCTACGTATAACAGTTCGTCGGTTGTTTGGCTTTGGTGTCATTATGGCATTGATGTTTACTGTAGTTTACGTCTTTTGGAGGTGTAGGGTTCCTTCATCTTCTTACCAGTGATGGATCTGTTGTGACAGCAGCACAGCCCCTATCTCTTTTGGGCTTACCTTATTCCCATGGCTGGAATGGCAGCTTTTGTGTTAGATGGTGTATTTATTGGATTGACAGCAACTAAGGGAATGTTATTCTCAACAGCTATGGCAATGATAGTATTCTTTGTTGTTTATTATCTGTTTTGGAATAGTTTTGGAAATGATGCCTTATGGATAGCTTTTTCCTGTCGTTTCTTGGAATGAGAGGAGTTGCTTCCTATTCTCTGGGCACATCAATATTTAGTAATATTTTAATAAAAAGATTGTAAGATGGGTTATGGTTGGATAATTGTGTTCCTTTTTGGTCCTTTTGCTGGGCTGTGGATATGTAAGTTGGCATGTATGGCAGATTCTGCCCTTGCTGTAGTAGGTAAGTGGATTGTCGTTGGAGCATTGTTGCTTTGCATCGTATCTTCTTTACCAATTTTATCTTAGGCTTGGATAATAAGCCAATGCCAATAGCTATTACATTGTATGAAGTTGGCAATTCTGCTGTGTTTATCCGGGCTGTATCTGTTGTTACTCTTCCTTGTGCTCGACTTGGGAAGATTACTTCATCTTGTTCCTCGTTCCTTCCTTTATAATAGTTGGGCAGGTACAGTATCGGTAGTTGTTATTATGATTGGATTATTCGTTTATGGATATTTCAATTATTTACACAAAGAGCGTGTACCCTTAACTTTGCAGTCGGCAAAACCGATGAAACAGCAACATCGTTTGGTGATGATGACCGACCTTCATTTAGGTTATCATAATCGTACAGATGAGTTCAGAAAGTGGGTTGATAAAAGGTGAATGAAGAGCAGCCTGAGGCTATTCTCATAGCAGGAGATATTATTGATGGTAGTATTCGTGCGCTCATAGACCAAGATATGGCAGCTGAGGTTTCGTCGTCTGAAAGCTCCTGTTTATGCATGTTTAGGCAATCATGAGTATTTAAGTGGCGAGCCACGTGCAAGGAAGTTCTATCAAGATGCTGGTATCCATTTGCTCATTGATAATCATAGTTTTGATACCATTGGCAGGCGGTGACTCAATTCTTGTTGTAGGGCGCGATGATAGAACAAATAAGAAGCTGTGCCAGTCTACAGCATTTGATGAAGTCTGCGCCAAAGGGTTATTATACAATTCTTATGGATCATCAGCCTTATCATTTGGAAGAGGCGCAGCAAGCTGGTATCGACTTCCAACTCTCTGGTCACACGCATTATGGTCAGGTATGGCCTATAAGTTGGATAAGAAGATCTTATCTATGAGAATGCTTTCGGACCTTTACAGAAAGGAATACACAATATTATGTGTCTTCTGGAATAGGTATTTGGGGAGGTAAATTCCGTATTGGTACAAGATCAGAGTATGTGGTAGCTGATATCAAATAAGAATAAATCGTTTTGACCATTCTGAATGATAGATTTTGTATTACATGTTGTATATAAGATGTTTATTATTAATGGTTTAAAATGTATTGTTAAACGATATGTATAAGCAGCTTTGTCCGTTATCTGTTATGGTAATAGTGCTCCGCACATGTGGTGCTGATGGTAAACACCATTGGTGCGGGGCATGAACACCAATGGTGTTGATGGTTTAGTATCTTGTAAAATCTCTTTTGGAAGATGTCTATTTCTTGTTAGAAGATAATCATGTGACTATATGTGAATAGGCTGATTGGTAACAATATGATTAGCAAGGTAATGAGGTCATTATGTTTTTCGGCAGAGGATGGTTTTTAGGGAGAATTATGCTTAATAAGCTTCAATACAATCCTAATATGGTAAGACATCCGTTATTTTGTGTTGAAGAATCTAAAAAGAAAAAAACAGATATTAGTTTGCGGTTATCAGAAAATAGTTGTATTTTTGCAAAGAATATATTTCGATCGATGAAATAAGGCTGAAAGTTCCTTTGTTTTCGTTCGTTTTTATTTTGCTAAAATTAATGTTGATAGTTGACTACACGTTATTTGTTCAAATGAAAAAAATTATTTTCTCCCTCATAGTTACGGCTATGATTATGACCCTATGACGGGATGTGGCTCAAGTAAGGGCTTTACTTTACTTAGAAAAATGCTGATTCTATTAGCCTTGCTGCTTCACGTGGCTTGTATGATGCTCGCATCATGCCAAAAGATGAATTGACGATTACTGTAAACACTACTGACCCAGATGCTGCGGCTCCTTTCAATTTGCAGGTGCGTAACCAGTTGGGTAGTGGTAAGCAGGTTGCTTCCAGGTGGTGGTTCTCTTTGCAGGGCTACTTGGTTGACAACTCTGGATTCATCAATTTCCCAGTAATTGGTAAGATTCACGTAAGTGGCTTTGACAAAGCCAGAGTGTGAAGACCTTATCAAGAGTAAGATTCAGCCTTATTTGGCACGCACAGAGATTCCCTATTGTGACTGTTCGTATGAGTAGCTACCATGTGACAGTTCTCGGTGAAGTAGGTAAGTCCTGGTATTGTTCCTGTTTCAACAGAGAAGATGAGTGTTTTTGGAAGCAATTGCACAAGCTGGGCGATCTTGGCGTTTATGGAAAGCGTGATAACATTATGTTGATTCGTGAAGATCCAACAGGTCAGGAAGCATGTCGTACGTTTGAATCTTAACGATGCAAACTTGCTCAACTCACCTTACTATTATCTTCAGCAGAATGATGTCCTCTATGTTCAGCCAAACAGTGTAAAGGCTAAGAACTCAGGTATCGAGTAGCTCTACTACCTCTGGTTCTCTTTCATTGGTATTGTGACATCAGTGGCTCGTTGCTTGTAAACGTATTAAGAAAGTAATATACTGTCCTTGGAGGCTAATCTTATGGCCTTACTTTGGATAAAAATATAATTGGAATGAGAATATCTTTGACATCCACGTCTTGGATAGCTCCTTGGGGGCTATTAGAAAGAGAGGGTGTGAGAGGTATTCTCTTTTTTAATTTATGGTAAAGGGTTGTTGAGTATTTTTAGGAGTCATTAAGGATAAAGTGTGAGACTTACTTCTCCTAAACAGCAGCTTTAGTCACCTTGACTGCAGAGTCAGAAGACGATACGAAAAGTATTGGTATTAAGTCACTCTACAAATAGGGTAGCCCTATGAGAGAGATAGACTAATTAAAAGTAAAAGATAGACAGAAACTTTATCAATGGAAAAAGAACATTCATGAAGACTGCGGTGTGGCAATGATTCGATTGCTGGAGCCCGCTTGAGTATTATCAGGAAAAGTATGGCTACCTGGATGTATGCACTGAATAAACTCTATCTGATGATGGAGAAACAGCATAACCGTGGTCAGGAGGGAGCAGGTATGGCTTCTGTAAAACTGGATTCTGAGCCAGGTAATGAATATATGTTCCGTGAACGTGCAGAGGGTAAGAATGCTGTCGCTGAGATTTTTGCTAATGTTCATAAGCATTATAAGAACCTTTCACAGGAGCAGTTGTCTGATGTTTCTTTTTGCTAAAACTAATCTTCCCTTTGCGGAGACCTTTATATGGGCCACCTTCGGTACTCAACTACCGGCAAGAGTGGCCTTTCTTATGTTCATCCTTTCTTACGTCGTAATAACTGGAAAGCGAAGAACCTCTGTATGTGTGGCAACTTCAATATGACTAATATTGGAGATATCTTTGAGATTCTAACCGAGCAGGGACAGTGTCCCACGTATCTATAGTGATACGAATATTCTCTTGGAGTTGATGGGACATAGACTTGATCGTGAGGTTGAACGTAACTTCGTGGATGCACAGAAGTTAGGCTTAGAAAAACGTGCTATCACACATTATATTGAAGAGAATGTCCAGATGAGCAATGTTCTCAAGACAACAATGCAGCACTTTGATGGTGGGTATGTTATCTGTGGACTGACTGGTTCGGGCGGATAGTTCTCTATCCGTGACCCATGGTCAATTCGTCCAGCTTTCTATTATAAGAATGATGAGATTGTTGTCTTTGGCAAGTGAGCGTCCTGTTCTTCAGACTACATTTGACCTTGAGTGTGATGATATCCAAGAGTTGAAACCTGGTCAGGCACTGATAGTTAATAAGCGTGGTGAATGTTCATTACAGCAAATACTTGAACCTAAGCAGAATGCTGCTTGCTCTTTTGAGCGTATCTATTTCTCACGTGGTTCGGATCGTGATATCTATAAGGAGCGTGAGACGTTGGGACGTCAGTTGACTGAGCCTGTATTGAAGGCTGTTGACTATGATACAGAACATACAGTTCTCTCGTATATTCCCTAATACTGCAGAGGTTGCATTCTATGGTCTTGTACATGGCTTTAAGGAGCAAATTGACAAGAAGAAGGTTGAGCAAATTGCTGCTTTAGGTTCTAATGCTTCCTCAGAGGAGGTTTATCGCATTATTCATCAGGATGTACGCTCTGAGAAAGTAGCGTGGAAGGATATTAAGTTGCGCACTTTTATTACTGAAGGTAATTCGCGTAACGACCTTGCTTCTCATGTTTATGACGTTACATACGAGTGTATTAAACCTTATGAGGATAACCTCGTTATTATTGATGACTCTATCGTACGTGGTACAACATTGAAAGAAAGTATTCTTCGTATTCTTGACCGCTTGCATCCTAAGAAGATAGTAGTTGTTTCCAGTGCGCCACAGATTCGATTCCCCAGATTACTATGGTATTGACATGCCCCATCCTGAAGAGTTCTGTGTCTTCCGTGCAGTAATCGAATTGATACGCGAACGCGGTCTGGAAGACTTGCTCGTGAGGTTTACGAGAATTGTAAGAAAGAATTGGCAAAGCCCTAAGGGAGAGCCAATCTTCAACGCTGTTCGTGCAGTTTATAAAGCCTTTCACAGTAGAGGATATCAATCGTAAAAATCGTTGAGATGCTGCGTCCTGAAGGAATGACAACACCTGTTGAACTTGTATTCCAAAGTGTTGAAGGATTGCACAATGCAATTCCTAATCATCCAGGTGATTGGTATTTTACGGGAAACTATCCCAACGCCAGGTGGTATGCGACTGGTCAATGAGGCATTTCGTGAGCTACTATGAGCGTGAACATTTGAACACAGTAAAAGCGTAATAATCGCTTGTCTGTATATTATTATCATGATAAAAAGAATTATTTTCATGAAAAAGAAATCTTTCTTTTTCACGATAAAAATATTTCTTTTCATGAAAAGAATTTTTCAATCCAACAATACTATAAGCAATGAGGAACGTAACTTTAGTCCCTAAGTGACGGAACAAAATTCCATGGAAAGTCGTTTGGATACGATGTCCCAGTGGCTGGTGAAGTAGTCTTCAATACAGCTATGATGGGCTATCCAGAGAGCTTGACTGACCCTTCGTATGCGGGGCAGCTACTAACAATGACCTTCCCATTGGTAGGTAACTATGGTGTACCACCTTTTACTATTGAGGAAAGTGGTATTCCAACCTTCATGGAAAAGTGATAAAATCTATGCCTCAGCCTTGATAGTGTCTGACTATACAGAGGAGCATTCACACTGGAATGCTGTGGAGAGTCTGGCTGACTGGCTGAAGCGTGAACACGTACCAGGTATTACTGGTATTGATACACGTGAGCTTACCAAAGGTGCTGCGTGAGCACGGTGTGATGATGGGTAAGATTCTCTTTGATGATGAGCCTGATAATATTCCAGAGGCTGATTACGAGGGAGTTAACTTCGTCGATCGTGTTTCAACAAAGGAAAATTATTCGTTACAATGAGGGTGCAGGAAAGAAGGTTGTCCTTGTTGACTGCGGTGTGAAAGCTAATATTATTCGTTCATTGATTACCAGAGGTGTTGAGGTTATCCGTGTACCTTGGAACTATGATTATACTGGTATGGAGTATGATGGTCTTTTTCCTCGGTAATGGTCCTGGCGACCCTGATATGTGCAATGATGCAGTTGAGGTTATCCGTAAGCAGATGAGCATGAGCAGAAGTCTCATCTGTGGTATCTGTATGGGTAACCAGTTGCTTTTCAAAGGCTGCTGGTGCTAAGATTTATAAGTTGAAATATGGTCATCGTGGACATAACCAACCTGTTCGTATGGTGGGCACAGACAAGTGTTACATTACCTCACAGAACCATGGTTATGCAGTTGATGCATCCACATTAGACAAGGATTGGAACGAACTCTTTGTCAATATGAATGATGGTAGTAACGAAGGTATCTGCCACAAGGAGAACCCTTGGTTTACCTCTCAGTTCCACCCAGAGGCTTGCTCTGGTCCGGTTGATACTTACTTTTATGTTTGATAAATTCGTAGAAACACTGAAATAATGAAAGACGAGTCAATAAAGAAAGTCCTGATACTTGGTTCAGGCGCATTGAAGATTGGTGAGGCAGGTGAGTTTGATTACTCTGGTTCACAGGCGTTGAAGGCATTACGCGAAGAGGGTGTTTCTACGGTTTTGATTAACCCAAACATTGCAACAGTACAAACTTCTGAGGGTGTTGCTGATCAGATTTACTATCTTCCTGTTCAGCCTTACTTTGTTGAGCGTGTTATTGAAAAAGGAGCGTCCTGATGGTATCTTACTGTCTTTTGGTGGACAAACAGCATTGAACTGTGGTGTTGAGTTGGATAAGACTGGCGTTCTTCAGAAGTATAATGTAAAGGTTTTAGGTACTCCTGTTAAGGCAATCATGGATACTGAGGACCGTGAACTCTTTTGTTGAACGTCTGGATGAGATCGATGTAAAAGACAATCAAGAGTGAGGCTTGTGAGGATATCGAGCAGGCACGTGTGGCTGCAAAAGAACCTCGGTTATCCTGTTATTGTTCGTGCTGCATACGCATTGGGCGGCCTTTGGTAGTGGATTTGCTGATAATGAGGATGAGTTGAATACACTCTGCGAGAAGGCTTTCTCTTTCTCCCTCAGGTGTTGGTTGAGAAAGAGTTTGAAGGGTTGGAAAGAGATTGAGTATGAGGTTGTTCGTGCATCGTTATGACAATTGTATCACTGTTTGTAACATGGAGAACTTCGACCCGCTTGGTATTCATACAGGTGAGTCTATCGTTATTGCACCATCTCAGACCCTTTCTAACAGCGAGTATCATAAGCTTCGTGCACTGTCTATCAAGATTGTACGTCACATTGGTATTGTTGGTGAATGTAATGTGCAGTATGCTTTCGACCCAGAGAGTGAGGACTATCGAGTTATTGAGGTAAATGCTCGTCTGTCTCGTTCTTCTGCTCTTGCCAGCAAGGCAACAGGTTATCCTCTTGCTTTTGTTGCAGCTAAGTTAGGTATGGGTTATGGACTATTTGAGTTAAAGAACTCAGTAACAAAGACCACTTCTGCTTTCTTTGAGCCAGCACTCGACTATGTAGTTTGCAAGATTCCACGTTGGGACCTCAGTAAGTTCCGTGGTGTTGATAAGGAGTTAGGTTCAAGTATGAAGTCTGTCGGTGAGGGTAATGGCTATTGGTCGTAACTTCGAGGAGGCAATTCAGAAGGGACTTCATGATGATTGGACAGGGTATGCATGGCTTTGTTGAGAACAAAGAGTGCAGATTGACGACCTCGATGCTGCTTTACGTGAACCTACCGATAAGCGTGTATTCCTTATTTCTAAGGCAATGCACAAGGGATATACAGTCGATCAGATTCATGAGTTGACCAAGATTGATCGTTGGTTCCTCAACAAACTCAAAGCATATCATAGATATTGATGAGGAACTGAAGACTCAAGAATATCAATACACTTGATAAGGAAACTTCTGCGTACAGCAAAGGTTTATGGCTTTTACAGACTTCCAAATCGCACGTGCTGTTGGTTTGGAGGAAGAGTGCAAGAAGATGCACAGAGCGATGAGAATCGTTCGTCGTCTGCGTAAGAGCTTTGGTATTCTTCCTGTTGTTAAGCGAGATTGATACATTGGCTGCAGAGTATCCAGCACAGACCAATTACCTCTATGTCACATACGCTGGTGTAGACTTCCAGATGTTACGTTCCCCTAATGACCGCAACTCGGTTATCGTACTTGGTTCAGGTGCTTATCGTATTGGTAGCTCTGTAGAGTTCGACTGGTGTGGTGTTCAGGCATTAAATACAATCCGCCGTCAGGGTTATCGTTCTATCATGATTAACTATAATCCAGAGACAGTGTCAACGGATTATGACATGTCGATCGCCTCTATTTCGACGAGTTGACCTTCGAGACGTGTCATGGATATCATTGATGCTGAGAACCCACATGGTGTGATTGTGTCTACTGGTGGCTAGATTCCAAATAACCTTGCTATGTATCTTGATGAGGAGAATGTGCCTATTCTTGGAACATCAGCAAAGGATATTGATAACGCTGAGGACCGTGCTAAGTTCTCGTCTATGCTCACAGAGAATGGTATCAACCAGCCTGAATGGAGTGCGTTGACAAGCATGGACGATATTGATAAGTTCGTCTGATCGTGTCGAGCTTTTCAGTACTTGTACGTCCATCTTACGTACTTTCTGGTGCTGCAATGAATATTTGCTCAAATAAGGACTGAACTTACTCTGTCCCTTCAGTTGGCTGCAAATGTCAGTGTAGACCATCCAGTTGTGGTAAGTAAGTTCATTGAATATGCTAAGGAGATTGAGGATGGATGCTGTTGCACAGGATGGTGAGATTATAGCATACGCTATCTCTGAGCATATTGAGTTTGCTGGTGTTCACTCTGGTGATGCTGCAATCCAGTTCCCACCACAGAAACTTTATGTTGAGACAATGCGCCGTATACAAAGCGCATCAGTCGTCAGATTGCAAAGAAATTGCATATCAACGGACCATTCAACATTCAGTTTATGGCACGTGATAACGATATTCTCGTTATTGAGTGTAACCTCCGTGCGAGTCGTTCATTCCCATTCGTTAGTAAGGTATTGAAGATAAACTTTATCGACTTGGCTACAAAGATTATGCTCAGTGCACCTGTTGAGGAGTCCTAATAAGAACCTCTTCGACCTTGATTACGTAGGTATTAAGGCATCTCAGTTCTCTTTCAACTGCGCTTACAGAAGGCCGACCCAGTATTGGGTGTTGATATGAGTTCTACTGGTGAGGTAGGTTGTTTGGGTGATGATACCTCAACAGCTTTGTTAAAGTCAATGCTCTCTGTAGGTCTTCGTATACCTAAGAAGACCATCTTATTGTCAACAGGTGGTGCAAAGCAGAAGGCTGAAATGCTTGATGCAGCGAAGATGTTGGAGCAGCATAGTTATGAACTTTATGCAACAGTCGATACGTCAAAATATCTTGCTGAGAATGGTATTGAGAATACATGTGTGTATATGCCTTTCAGATGAAGGACAGCACCCACAGGCACTCGACCTCTTGCATGAGAAGAAGATTGACATGGTTGTGAATATGCCAAAGGACCTTACTCCACGTGAGTTGACCAATGGTTATAAGGTTCGTCGTGCAGCTATCGACCTCAATGTACCATTGATTACGAATAGCTGATTGGCAAGTGCATTTATCTCTGCTTTCTGCAATGTTAGTTTGGATGACATTGATATTAAGGCATGGGGAGAATATTAATAGTTTTCGGGGGTTAAAGGAGTTAAGGGAGTTAGAAGGAGTTTAGCAGCAATTACCATTGTTTGGTGTAATACCTTTTACTAAAACTCCCTTGACTTCTAAAGCAAGGATTAGGACGTTTTGCCTTAACTCCTTCTAACTCTTTTAACTCCTTTAGCTTTTTAAAGATGAAACTACATTCTATGAAGTTGCTGCCCTTAGTCTTTGTGGTTATCTCTGCGCAGCGGCTTTTACGTCTTGCTCTGGCTGTTCTTCGTGGAGTAGGGCATTATGATACAACTACAGGTCGACACTATGTTGGCTGTCGATCTTGATAGTAATCTCGTCTGGTGATGGGACGTATATTTCTTTATGGACCTATCTCAACGATTCTGCAGTAGCCAATATGCAGAGTGCTCCAAACAAGAGGTCACAGATATCGTCTTCTAATCGTATGAATATACGTGTCCGTTATCTTGGACGTGTAGGCGTAGAAGCATGTATGATTCTTGGTGATGGTGAGCAGTTTGCGGGCAACAGTTATGATACAAACCAACTTTTGTTCGTGTCTATGCGTATGGAGAGGAGGTTGGACGATTCAGTTATAAGCCTGGTGTCATGTAAGCAACTGATTCTGCCTTCTGTTCAGACTCCGGAAGCTTTTTGTTGAATGTCTTCGTAAATATCTGTTCCCTTCAAGATTGAGACTACGACTTTTACCAGTGGCACACCTCGTTTACAGCTTTTGATGCTATCGCTGCATTGGCAAAAAGAGAAAACAAAAAGTAAAGGTGTTACCTTTATGGTAGTCTTTGTTTTAGTACGATAGTATAGTTCATGTCTCTTATTATCAGAGCACATTATTATAAAAAGGTAGTATTTAAAGGATAAAACATTATGAAGAAAGGACTTGTATTAGAAGGAGGAGCCATGCGCGGCTTGTTTTCTGCTGGCGTAATGGATGTTCTGATGGAAAATAATATATGGCCTGACGGCGTTATAGGAGTTTCTGCAGGTGCAGCCTTTGGTTGTAATATGAAGTCAAAGCAGGTTGGACGTGTGCTCAGATACAATCAAAAGTTGGCAAAAGACTGGCGTTATGCTCTCTGCGTTCGCTCTTGACAACAGGTGATTACTTTGGTGGTGAATACGCTTACCATTATATGCCTCGTCATATTGATTACTTCGATGTTGATACCTTCCGTGAGAATCCAATGGAGTTTTGGGCTGTATGTACAAACGTTGGAACTGGCAAGGCAGAATACAAGCGGTTAATGGAGGTTGATGATAATTGTTTAGAGTATATTCGTGCCTCTGCATCTATGCCTATTGTTGCTCGTATTGTGACGGTAGAAGGTAAGAAACTTTTGGATGGTGGCATTGCAGATTCTATCCCTCTCCGCTTCTTTCAGGAGCAAGGCTATGAGCGTAATCGGGTTGTTCTTACTCAGCCAGAAGGTTTTGTGAAGGAGCCAAACTCACTGATGCCTCTTATGCGTATGTGGTTACATCGTCATCCCCGTGTTGTAAGAGCTTTGGAGCAACGCCATGTCATGTATAATGAGCAGTTAGCATACGTCCGTGAAGAAGAAAAGCAGTTCTAAATACCTTAGTGCTTCGTCCCTAAAAGCAAAACTAACAATAGGGCATTTCTCACATGATCCAGCAATGATGCAAGCAACCTACTGATCAGGGTAGGGAAGTAGCTTTTAGAACATCTAAACGAGATAAAGGAATTGTTTGAGTTAGTGAGGTGAAATAAGTTATCGTTCTCCTAAAGAGAAATCATACCTTATAATATTAATAAGTATAAATCAAATTAATCAATAGACAGTGGAGAATCTGTCACAAAATATGAGATAAAAATGGATACGACAACAAATAAAAAGTGAGTATTTTTGTTTATTTGCTTAGGTAATATTTGTCGCTCTCCGGCTGCACATGCTGTGATGCAACATCTTGTTGAGGAACGAGGCTGTGCAGACCGATACATGATTGATTCTGCGGGTATTGGTAATTGGCACGTTGGACAGTTACCTGATAAGCGCATGCGTGAACATGAGTAGACTGCGTGGATATAGCGTCGATCATCATGCTCGTCAATTCGATGCACGTAGAGATTTTGAGTTATCTCGATAAGATTGTCGTAATGGATGAGGATAATTATCGAAACATTACGTCTCAAGCACCTAATGAAGCAGCACGAGAAAAAGGTCGTATGAATGGCAGACTTCTTTACTCAACATCCTTCTGCTACTTGTGTTCCAGACCCATATTATGGTGTGATGCAGAAGATTTTAACTTAGCTCTTGATTTAATTGAAGATGGTTGTGAGGGTATTCTTAATACTATCTAATGCTTTTCGTTTTAGGGTAGTATAACTCTTCTCTAACCACAAAACAATATTCATTTTAATAGCCTATTGTTAGGTGTTAAGTACTTCGCACCATTGGTGTTAACCGTTAGCACACATGGTGCTAAGCATCCGCACGATGTGTGCGAGGCGTTAATACGTCAGTAGATAATGGACTAAAAAGGCCATCATAAGTATTATAAAAAAATCCCATAAGCAAGCCATTGCTGGTAATGTTATGGAGTTTTCTTTATTCTTTTGGTATCTTAGACTATTCCATAGTCTTCAATATCTCCCTGACAGAGCATGTAGCCCTTAATCATCATACGTGGAACGTGGAACGGCCCCTTGAAGATATTACTCCCTTTGCAGGCTGTACAACGGTTCCATCACGATGGAGATAACCATACCATTCTGGGTAGTCTTGGTCAGGGAAGTGAGCGTATGTCCACTCGCTAATACGCTGATGACGATAGAGATACTCCTCGTCGCCTGTTCCAAGGTAAGCATAGAGGAGGCAATGATTGTCTCCGCACTGTGCCACCTGAGAACTTCATATCTTGTGAATAGTCCTGTGGTGGGAGGTTACGACAATCTCTGAAGTTGATGATACCACCATATTGCTTGTCCCATCCCCAGTCCCATGACCAATCGAAGATGGTGAGGCGGTGTCGAGTAAGTCTTTATCCCAGTTGCGCAACTTAGCTTCCTCCATGATAAACCATGCAGTTTCAATACAATGACCAGGGTTGATGGTACGTGCTGCATTGGTATCAATGAACTCTCCCTTAGGGCCGACTGTTTCAAGCAATGCCTTAAACTCTGGGTGCATGAAGTATCGACGGAGCAACGAGATAGACTCATCAATCTGCTGGGTAGTGTTGGGTCGTCAATCACTGCACGCAGACGTGAACCAACGTTGATAAGAATCATAATGATAGAATGGCTCTGCATTTCCACACCTGCCTCATATGCTTAGAGTGAAGGCCCTCGGAGTAGAGAGAAACGCTGTGCATCGTGGAATACCTGCAATGCTCTTTCTGCGTAATGCTTGTCACCTGTTGCCAAAGAGTATTCTGCAAAGGCAATGGCAGCGAAATGTTTCTGAGAAAACATAGCGGCGCTTACGCAGTGGTTTGCCCTCTGCTGTTACCTCAAAATACATGTGGCCATCCTCGTCAAAGCAATGCTTCCTCAATGAAATCGATGGCAGACTTAGATGCCCTCAAGCCATTCTTGGTTCTTTTTCGACATTATTGTAAGCAAAAGCACAGATGAAAGCCCATCGACCTTGGAACCACACCGACTTGGTTGTGTCCATCAATGAGCCATCACGATTCAGACAAGTGTATATACCGCCATTCTCCTTGTCCCAACCATGGTTCAACCAGAAAGGCATAATGTTGCTTTGTAAGGTCGTTCTTGTAGGTTTCAGCCCATGAACGCAAAGTATTCTTTTTATCCATAATTTTAGGTGATATAGACAATGTATTAATTTTTAGATGGATAGTAAGTAAGGGGCAATCTGTATTGTTGTATAGCTGCCCTTTCCTACTGTCCTTTGGCAAAATTAGGGACTAATTTATCAATTATCCAAAGAAAAGAATTGAAAACTCTTTCTCCTTGCCAATAGGGAATATCTTATTTTAATGCTTTTGCAAGAAAGCGGGAAGTATAGCTTTCCTTATTCTCTGCCACAACCTCTGGTGTTCCACAGCCTAACATACGACCGCCACCACGACCACCTTCAGGTCCCCATGTCAATGATGTAGTCGGCAAGTTTGATAACATCGAGGTTGTGTTCCGATGATGATAACGGTGCTGCCACGGTCAACAAAGTTTCTGTAATACGTCCATCAAGATACGTATATCTTCAAAATGAAGACCTGTTGTAGGTTCATCAAGGATGTAAAGTGTCTTACCAGTGTCACGCTTTGCAAGTTCGGTTGCCAACTTAACACGCTGACTTTCACCACCAGAAAGGGTAGTGGAACTTTGTCCAAGCTTGATATAGCCCAAGCCTACATCTTGTAATGCCTCGATCTTTGGTAGAATCTGTGGTACATTCTCAAAGAATTCTACAGCCATATTGACTGTCATATCCAATACGTCTGCAATAGATTTACCCTTAAAACGCACTTCCAATGTTTCTCGGTTATAGACGTTTGCCGTGACAAACCTCGCACGGTACCATCACGTCAGGTAGGAAGTTCATTTCGATGGTTTTTGTAACCATTACCGCCACAGGTCTCACAGCGTCCCCCTTCACATTGAAAGAGAATCGGCCTGGCTTGTAAACTACGAATCTTAGCTCTGGAAGATTGACGAAGAGTTGGCGGATATCGGAGAAACACGCCTGTATAAGTTGCAGGGTTACTGCGTGGAGTACGGCCGATAGGACTTTGGTCAACGTTTACCACTTTGTCAATGTTGTCAATGCCTTCAATCTTTCCGTAAGGCATAGGACGTTTCAGAGAGCGATAGAAGTGTTGTGAAAGTATAGGCTGCAAGGTCTCATTAATGAGTGTACTCTTTCCTGAACCAGACACACCAGTGACGACAATTGGATTCGCCAAGTGGGAAGGTAACGTTCACGTCTTTGAGGTTATTACCCTTACAACCTGTGAGTTGGATGGTCTTTCCATTTCCTTCTCTGCGCTCCTTAGGGAGTTCTCAATGGCACGTTCACCATTCAGGTATTGTGCTGTGAGTGTGTGTGTCTTGAGCATGTCTGCAGGCTTTACCTTGGAAGACAACCTCGCCACCTTTGCGTCCAGCTTTTGGTCCGATGTTCTACAATCCAGTCCGCAGCACGCATCATGTCTTCGTCGTGTTCAACAACGATAACCGTATTTCCATGTCACGTAACTCTTTCAATGAGTTAATGAGACGCTCGTTGTCGCGTTGATGAAGACCGATAGAAGGCTCGTCGAGGATGTAGAGCACGTTGACAAGTTGTGAACCAATCTGTGTAGCAAGGCGAATACGTTGGCTCTCACCACCAGATAGCGTGGCACTTTGACGGTTTAAGGCAAGGTAATCAAGGCCCACATCGAGTAGAAAGTTTATACGTTTACGAATCTCCTTTATGATTTCAACGGCAATAGTACGCTGCTTCTCGCTCATGTGTTTCTCAACATGGTCAACCCAGTCTTTCAACTCGGTGATGTCCATTTCTGCAAAAGATCAGCAATGTTTTATCCCATATTTTTATACGACAAAGCCTCACGATTCAAACGATGACCATGACATTCCTGGACATTGTGCTCTAGCTATGAACTGGTCTCGCCCACTTCTTTCCAGCTGAAGAATCATCATTCTCCATAACTGTACGAAGATACTTAATGATGCCATCAAAGGACACAAAGTAATCGGAGGTGGTATGTACATGTTCTTTAGCAATCTCAACTTCTCCAAAGAACCATACAAAACCTCGTCCATAGCTTCCTTTTGGAACATCCTTGACAGGGTCTTGAGGTCACAATTATGCTTCTTTAAGAGAGCGTCTATCTGCCAGAAAAATCATCTGGTTCTTGTATTTTCCTAAAGGAACTATTGCACCACTATAGATGTCTTGTTTGTCATCTGGAATCACTTTCTTCAAGTCAATCTCATCAATCACACCCAAACCTTTACACTGTGGACAGGCTCCTTCAGGGTGAGTTGAATGAGAAGATGTTTGGCGCGGGGTCTTTATAAGCAATGCCCGTAACTGGGTCCATCAGACGTTTAGAGAAGTATTTGGCTTCATTTCGTTCGTTATCAAGAATCATAATCAAGCCTTCTCCCTGCTTCATTGCAGTTGAAATGGTCTTTTGCCAAACGCTCACGTAGTGTGCTATTCTCCGTACCACCAAGTTTCATCTTGTCGATAACAACCTCGATGTTATGGTTCTTGCAACGGTCAACTTTCATACCACGTGTAAGCTCTTGTACCTCTCCATCGACACGAATATACAAGTATCCCTTGCGTCGCATCTGCTCAAAAGAGCTCACGATAATGACCTTTACGGTTGCGAACAAGTGGCGAGAGAATATATATCTTGCGGTCTTGATAATCAGACATAATCATATCAACCACTTTCTCCTCGGTGTATTTCACCATCTTTTTCACCGCTCATATAAGAGTACGCCTCACCTGCACGTGCAAAGAGGAGGCGGAGGTAGTCGTATATCTCTGTAGTTGTACCAACGGTAGAGCGAGGGTTCTTGTTTGTTGTCTTTTGTTCAATCGAGATGACAGGGATAGTCCCTGTAATCTTATCTACCCTCAGGACGCTCCATGTTTCCAAGGAAGTTGCGTGCGTAAGCAGAGAAGGTTTCAATATAGCGACGCTGACCTTCGGCAAAAAAGTGTCGAAAAGCAAGCGAACTCTTTCCTGAACCAGATAGTCCAGTGAAGACGGTAAGTGAGTTGCGTGGGATAGTTATGTCTACATTCTTCAGATTATGTACTCTGGCACCGAAGACTTCTATTTTCTCATTCATGGGGTTGTTGGGTGTTAAATGTTTGGTGATGGGTGTTAGATGTTAGGTGTTGATGAATTGTTGGGTGTTTGGTGTTGGGTGATGGGTGTTGATGATTAGTACAGTGTTGATGGTTTCCTTGAAGATAACCACTGATGAAAATCGCTATTCATCACCACCTATCATTCATCACCCATCACCCACCCAACATCATCTTGTCGACTGTGTGTAACCTCTGAGGAGGTTGACATCTCGTCGAATGTGGAACTCTTTGCCGTCAGCTCCTTTAGCGGTTACATTGACAAAGTAAGTTCCTTGGGCAACATCTTTTGCCTTTTATACTTGCCATCCCAACCACCAGCAGGGTCATTCCATTCGTATATCTTTTTGTCCCCAACGGTTAAAGATGATAGCTTTAAACTCTACAATACTCTTATATCCAGGCTTTGCACGATAGACATCATTGATACTCATCTCCATTAGGTGAGAAGGCATTAGGCATCTGTAGACTACTCTCACTGAGTGGAGAAACTAATAGCATTATAGCGTGTTGTGTCACCATTTAGGATTTCATAAAGCACTACTCTTGTTGTTCCTGCCTCTGTAAAGGTGTATTCGGTATTCTCATCATAACGGATAAGAAAAAGCCGAGCGAGGATTCTGTTGATTGAAGAAATGCCATTCGTAATTTGTGGCAGCGTCCTTTATTGTAGGTGGATTAGCAGAAAAACGCAATTGTCAAAGGAGCTGAACCGACATAGTATCACCCTGCTGCAATTGTGTTGGTCTCTACCCATTTGCATCGGTATATTTACCTGAGGGTTGGCAATTTTGTGCCCATGCTATAGAAGATAGAAGCACAGACAACATCACACCAAATATTCTAAATTTATATTGTTTCATCCTAATAGTTCGTTTGATGTTACCTTGAAAAATGTATAATCGTGCAAAATTTCACACAATTTTTCCCATACAAACAAGTAAATCTATCTGTCTGAACAGGATAATAATATGGATTTTATCTGCTAAAACTTAGTTAGCATATTCTCTCACTGCAAGTATCTCTTTGTAATTGGTAATAGCGCATTCTCTTAGAGATAGCAAAACTTTATACCATATTAATTTTGGTAAAGTGCGGTGTATCTCTCTTGAGCTCACAATAAAATGGCTCAGTTCTAACAATATTTTATAAGGCATTTTATTGTCCGCACTATTGGTGCTCACCCTTCGCACCATTGGTGTTTGCCCTCCGCACCACTGGTGCTAAGCACTATCACCATGAAATGAAATGGTAGGAAATGGTAATAGATACTGTAAATTAATATATAATAAGAGATTATAGAAAACATATATAGGAATGCTTTATTTGGCAATAATAAATGATATGCTATAAGCGTTTTTGTGTTTTTATCATTCTACATCTTTTGATTACAGATTTCTTTTGTATATTTGCAGTTGTAATTTGTTACTGTTTGAAAATAAAAGTATGTTTATGAGAAATTATTTAAAATACCTTATGTTATTTTTGCTATGACTTTTTAGTTATAGCGTATTGGCACAAAGTGTTCAATGGCGTGATCAACACAAGGTAAAAACGTAAAGAAACAATCTTTGGTATTGCTAAAGAATATGGTGTAATCAATCCCACAGCTTCTTGATGCTAACCCAACAATGAAGAGGCAGGTTATGAACTGAAGAAAGGTGACCTAATCTTTGTTCCTTACTCAAAAGAGGGCGATTTCCTTCCAGATGGTTCTGTAAAAGGTAAGGCGGATAAGAAGGCTGCATCAAAAGCCTACTGTTGCTCAGGCTCCTGCAAAGGCTGTGAACGCTATTCGTGTTGGTATCATGCTGCCTTTGCATAATCAAGATGGTGATGGAAAACGTATGGTAGAGTTCTATCGTGGTGTATTATTAGCTCTTAATCAGATGAAGACTGAGGGAATTAATACAGAAGTACACGCTTGGAATGTACCTAAGGGTGCTGATATTCGCAATACCTTGCTTGAGCCAAATGCTCAAAGTTAGATGTTATCTTTGGTCCTCTTTATTCAGAGCAGGTAAAACCATTGGCTGATTTTTTGCCGTGCGTATGATATTAAACTTGTTATTCCTTTCTCAATATCAGGCAATGATGTAGAAACAAATCCTAATATTTTCCAAGTATATCAGACAGAGGCTTTGTTGACAAACAAGGCGATAGCAGCTTTCTTAGAGCGTTTCCAGAGATCACATCACCCTATTTTTGTTAATTGTAAGGATGAAACAAGTCAGGTAGGCGACTTTACTACAAGTTTGAGAAAGCAACTTGACTTTACAGAAGATTAAGTATAGTCTTACAAGTTCAAAGTCTTCTAATGCTGACTTCTCTAAGCATTTTTGATGCAACTCGTCCAAATGTTGTGATTCTTAATTCTGAGAAAAGCCCACAGTTGAATGAGGTTTTCGCTAAGTTGGCTCAGCTGAAGAAGGCCCGTCCAGGCTTAGCTATCAGCCTTTATGGTTACAACCAGTGGTTTGTTTATCAAGATTACAACCTTGACCAGTACTTCAAGTATAACACTTATATCCCATCTACCTATTATTATAATAAGGCTGCGGATAAGACAAAGGAGTTAGAAGAAAAGTACACAGAGCAGTATGGTGAGCCTATGTCAAGACAGTATATCCCCTCGTATGGCACTTACTGGTTATGATCAGGCACAGTTCTTTGTACGTGGTTTGAAGGCAAACGGCAAGAATTTCAAAGGTACTGCTGCAGAAGTTAAGTATCGTCCATTGCAGACACGTTATAACTTTGTACGTGTAGGATAGGGCGGATATATCAATGACAACTTCCAACTGGTTCACTTTAAGACAGACCAGACAATGGAGAATCTTGTCTATTAAACAGAAGAAGAGTATCTTATTTAAAAGATGAAGAGTAATATCTCAAGAATATTAGTTATTATTCTACTTGCGCTACCATTGACTGCGGCTGCGCAAGTAGGTGACCATCGTAACGACTTTGCCATTGGTGTAAATGGTGGTTACGTACTCTCTAATGTGGGCTTCACTCCGAGTGTGAGACAATCTATGCATGGTGGAGTAACCGGAGGATTGAGTGTGCGTTATGTATGCGAGAAGTACTTTAATACTATTTGTTCTATCTATGGTGAGGTGAACTATGCCTCAATCGGATGGAAAGAGAAGATTTTTGACGGGTACTCGATCAGCCTGTTATCAACTCTAATGGGCTGCTGAAGCGTATTCACGCACTGTTAACTATATTCAGATTCCGGTCTTCGCACACCTTGCATGGGGGCGTGAACAGAAAGGTTTTAACTTTTTCTTCCAGGCAGGACCGCAGTTAGGACTCTATCTTGGAGAGTCAACTTCTAAGAATTATGATACTCCTAACCTTGCTAATGATGGTACAGGGCGAAGCAATGCGGTAACAGCACAGGAATCAATGCCAGTAGAAAAGAAGGTAGACTACGGTATTGCAGCTGGCTTAGGTTTAGAGTATAGCAACCGACATGTAGGTCATTTCCTACTTGAAGCCCGTTACTACTATGGATTGGGCAATATTTATGGAAGTTCAAAGAAAGACTATTTTGGTAAGTCTAACTATGGTAATATCGTAGTTAAGGCTACCTACCTTTTTGATATAATCAAAACTAAATAAGATAAGCTATGTTTAAAAATCACCCCAAAAGGATTGCTCAAGCAGCCTTCAGTAACATGGGCGAACGCCTCGGTTACTACATTATGAATGCAGTTCTCGCATTGTTCTTGTGTTCTAAGTTCGGTCTGTCAGACGAAACGTCAGGTCTGATTGCATCACTTTTTTGGCAGCAATCTATGTCATGAGCTTGGTTGGTGGTGTTATTGCTGACCGTGCACAAAACTATCAGCGTACTATTGAAAGTGGTCTTGTCGTGATGGCACTGGGGTATGTAGCGTTGTCTATCCCTGTTCTTGCTACACCTGAAAATAATTCCTATCTGCTTGCTTTCACTATCTTTTGCTTTTGGTATTGATTGCTGTTGGTAATGGATTGTTTAAAAGGTAATTTACAGGCAATCGTCGGTCAGATGTATGATGATTTTTGAGACTGAAGCTGGCAAAAGTTTCACCCGAGCGTTTGAAATGGGCACAGGGGACAGCGTGATGCAGGTTTCAGATTTTTCTATGTATTCATTAATTTGGGTGCATTGGCAGCTCCATTCATAGCTCCTGTATTGCGTAGCTGGTGGCTGGGGCGCAATGGTCTAACTTATGATGCAGCTCTACCACAGCTTTTGCCATAAATATATCAATGGTACTATTGGTGACAATCTCGGTAATTTGCAGGAACTTGCAACCAAGGTAGGTGGTAATTCTGCTGATTTGGCATCATTCTGTCCTCATTATCTTGATGTGTTTAATACTGGTGTTCATTATAGCTTTATTGCCAGTGTTGTTACCATGCTCATTTCTCTTATTATCTTCATGAGTTCAAAGAAACTCTTCCCAATGCCAGGCAAGAAGGAGCAGATAGTTAATGTTGAGTATACTGAGGAGGAGAAGGCATCAATGGCAAAAGGAAATTAAGCAGCGTATGTATGCTCTTTTTGCTGTATTAGGGTATCAGTGTGTTCTTTTGGTTTTCATTCCATCAGAATGGTCAGAGTCTCTTTCTTTGCACGTGATTTCGTCAATACAGATTCTGTAGCACCGGAGATATGGCAGGCAGTAAACCCATTCTTTTGTAATCTCTCTTACCCCCATTGATTATGTGGGTTTTTGCCTATTTCACCAAGAAAGGTAAGCCTATTTCTACACCTCGTAAGATTGCCTATGGTATGGGTATCGCTGGTTTTGCTTATCTTTTCTTAATGGGATTTTCACTGGTTCATAATTATCCTTCAGCTGAGCAGTTCACTTCTCTTGAGCCTGCTGTCCGTGCAACGATGAAGGCTGGTCCGATGATTCTTATCCTTACTACTTCTTCCTGACCGTTGCTGAGGTTGTTTATCTCTCCACTGGGTCTGAGTTTTTGTAAAGTAAAGGTTGCTCCTAAAAATCTTCAGGGACTTTTGTCAGGGCTTATGGTTAGGTGCTACAGCTGTTGGTAATGGGCTCCCTTTGGATTGGTCCATTGATGTATAACAAGTGGTCAATTTGGACTTGTTGGCTTGTTTTTGCCATCGTATGTTTCATTTCTATGGTTGTTATGTTCGGTATGGTGAAGTGGCTGGAGCGTGTAACGAAGTCTTAATATAAAATGATAGACCTCTTATAAAGGGAATTATAGCTAATTGATTTTTGAGTATTTAGAGCATTGTCAAATAACCAAATGAATCTTGGTGGGTTTTTATAAAATATTTGATCGATGCTATAAGAAAGAGGGTGTGTCAAAATACAAATATCATTTTGATAATCTTACAGTTTGAAACAATCTAATAAAAAATGACCATTTCTATACTCGATTTTGAGTAAAGAAATGGTCTTTTTCTTTCTGCCTTTAGAAGAATCCTACTTATAGATTGAAAGTTGTCAAGTTATTAATTTGCATTTTTGACCACCCTCTTTTATCATGTAATCATATTTGAATGACCAATATCTCTATCATATAAGTAAGTCGATTAGCGTCTTACTCTCTTATTATAAGGGTGATAATCCTTCCTTCTTTTTATCCTTTTATCAACGTGTTGTAGCCTAACACATAATGTGCGAACGCCCCGCACATGTTGTGCGGAGCGTTCGCACTAATGGTGCTAAGCACTAAATGTCTTGTAATCTATTGTTAGAAGGTGTGCAATTTATTATCAAAAAAGGGCTACACAGTCCTAAACACATAGTGCTTATTTGATTAGGGGCTTGCTACGCTAAGTTATAGAAGTTCATCTACTTTAGCTTTTCAGCTAAATACTTACCTGTCAAACTCTCCTTGCAGCGAGCCACCTCTTCTGGTGTAGCAGCTATTACGAGGTTTCCACCCTTATCACCTCCATCAGGACCAAGGTCGATGACATGGTCAGCACATAATGACATCAAGGTTATGTTCGATGACTAATATCGTATGTCCACGTTCGATGAGCGCATTGAAAGCATGCAGCAGACGCATCGATATCATGGAAGTGTAGACCTGTTGTTGGCTCATCAAAGATGAAGAGTGTTGGCTCTTGCTGTTCTTGTCCAATGAAGTAGGCAAGTTTCACACGTTGGTTCTCACCGCCAGAGAGGGTAGAAGAACTTTGTCCGAGTTTGATGTAGCCTAATCCAACATCCTCTAAAGGCTTTCAATCGGTTGACAATCGCTTTGCGTTTGTGCTCACTGAAGAATTGAATAGCCTCAGACACAGTCATGTTCAAGACGTCGTTGATATTCTTACCTTGGAACTGTGCGTCAAGAATCTCACGCTAAAGCGTTGTCCGTGACACTCCTCACACTCTAAGACAAGGTCTGCCATAAACTGTATCTCCACTGTAATGACACCTGCACCCTTACATTCTTCGCAGCGTCCCCTCAGTGTTGAATGAGAAATACTGTGGTGTAAAGCCCATCTGCTTTGAGAGTTGTTGCTCGGCAAAGAGCTTTCTTATTTCGTCGTATGCCTTTACGTATGTGGCGGGGTTAGAGCGTGTACTCTTACCGATAGGGTTCTGATCTCACAAACTCAACGTGTTTTAATCTGCTTTCCAGTCACCTCCAGAGAAGAATATTCTCCTGGTGTGTCGGCAACCTCATCCAAATGGCGTTTGAGGGCAGGGTAGAGATATACCTTTCATGAGGAAGACTTTCCGCTACCACTGACTCCTGTCACTACAGTAAAGACATTCAGAGGGAACTTTTACGTCAACACCCTTAAGATTATTCATGCGTGCTCCTTCAATTCTATAGCCATATTCCATGGTCGACGACTTGTAGGTGTTTCGATAACTTCCGTTCCTGTGAGGTATTTAATGGTATATGAGCGGGGTACTGCTCCAATAATTGTTGTGATTGAGCATTCTTTTTCTTTAATATCTCCCTCTATTCGCTTGATATCAGATACTTTACCTTCGAACACAATCTCTCCACCAAGTCTACCTGCGTCTGGTCCAACGTCAATCAAGTAGTCGGCAGCACGCATAATTTCCTCATCATGTTCCACGACAACCACCGTGTTTCCTAATGCCTGAAGTTCTTTCAGTACGTGAATGAGGCGATCTGTGTCACGACTATGCAAAACCAATGGAAGGTTCGTCAAGTATATAGAGAGAACCAACGAGGGAAGAACCAAGGGAAGTTGTGAGATTGATGCGTTGACTCTCACCACCACTCAATGAGTTAGATTGGCGGTTAAGAGTGAGATAACCCAATCCTACGTCTAAAAGGAACTGCAAAACGACTTGTGATTTCGGTCATCAGTCGCTTACTGACTTCCTTTTCATGCTCTGTTAGTTTCAGATTGTCAAACCATTGTTTAAAGGTTGATGATTGGCATATCAACGAGGTCGGTGATAGCCATGCCACCTATCTTCACCCATGTAGCTTCTTTTTTTAGCTTCGTGCCATGGCAGTCTGGGCAAACTGTTTTGCCACGATAACGGCTGAGCATGACACGGTATTGAATCTTATATTGGTTTCTCTTTCAGCATTTGGAAGAAGGTATCAATACAGATACGGTCGTGAATGTCTTTCTTTCTTTCGCTTGGTAGACCCTTCCAAAGACTTTCTTTCTCAGCCTTTAGTTAGTTCAAAATAAGGCTTAAAGATAGGGAAGTTGTCTTTTGCTGCACGTCTGCAGAACTCATCTTTCCATGTTGCCATCTTCTCACCGTGCCAACATTGTACACAACCATCATAGACAGAAAGAGACGAATCTGGGATAACTAACTTCTCATCGACACCGATGACGCGGCCAAAACCCTCACAAGTCGGGCATGCACCGAGAGGAGAATTGAACGAAAACATATTATCGTTCGGTTCTTCAAAGCGTATGCCATCAGGCTCTAAAGCGTGTTGAAAAGTCATAGGTAAAGCTTGGCTGGCAGAATCATTAACTGCATATTGCCGTCCCCCTCGTAGAAAGCTGTTTCGCAAGAGTCAGTGAGTCGGGTCAGTGTATCTTTGAATTGTCAACTGACAGATCGGTCAATAACGAGATAGATATTCTTTGCTTTATCCTTTGCCGTACTTTTTTATTGTCATCATCAGCAGGGTTTTGTTCAAGCCAGTCTTCTATGCGAATGAAAGTCGTCATCCACATAGATACGAGCATAACCTCCTGCATCTCCATCTCAAGTTGGTTCTGTACGACTTTGTCCTTCAACGATGTGTAGAGGGGCAAGAATACAGAACTTTGTTCCTTCTGAGTAGGACATCACTTTCTCAATGACGTCTTCAACGGAATGATGCTTTTACCTCCTCGCCAGATACTGGACTGAAAGTCCTACCAATACGGGCATGAGAAGACGGAGATATTCGTATATTTCGGTAGAAGTACCCACCGTTGAGCGTGGATTACGTGAGATAACCTTTTGTTCAATGGCGATAGCAGGGGGAGACTCTTTGATGAAAATCGACCTCAGGTTTAGACATTCTGCCCTAAGAACTGACGAGGCATAAGCAGAAAAGACTTTCCACATATCTGCGTTGTCCTTCAGCGTAGAGTGTGTCGAAAGCAAGCGATGACTTACCCGAACCCGATACACCAGTAATGGCAACAAACTGGCCTTGAGGGATTTTTACATCTATATCCTTTTAGGTTGTTAACCTTAGCTCCTTTTTACCTCAATATATTTATTCATAATTATCAACTTTATTCTACATTTATCCTATATATACTCTTAAAAGAGATTTAAAGGACGAATAGTAATATGCAAAATTACAAAAAACTTTGGTTCTTTCTGATATTTACTTTATATTTGCAAGCGATATTTTGATTTTTAAAAGAACACAATTATGAGAGTTAAAAATTATTGGTTATTGCTTTGTTGGCCCTTCCAATGATGGGTATGGCACAGAGCTCATACGAGCAGATAGGTGAATCTGCAAACACAACACAGTTTGAGAACAAGCAGAATAGCGCAGCTTACCAGCAGTGGTTGAGCCAGTATGAAGAGTGTGGTCAGCGTATCAACGATATATCTGAGCAGTATCAGCGCGAGGTTGATAAGCGTGGCTATCCAAAGAAGAAGACTGTTAAGGCTAAAATGGCGCTTATGAACCAGTATATCAGCTTGTTGCAGCAGCAGCTGACTCACCAGAACTGAATCAGGGGTTGATATTGACAAGGTGAATAGCTAAAGATTGCTATGTGGCAGGAGCAACTTCAGGTTTAGCTGCTTTGTTGAAGAAGATTTAAATCGTATTTTATTGTAATATTAAAAGAGCTGTAACGGCATTGGCAGTTACAGCTCTTTTTGTTTTATTGCTCTTCACCATCCGTGTTAAGCAGAATCTTCTTACTTCCTTTCTTTGCTTCGAAGTAAGGTGGTTCGTCCCTTAACGTTATACTGTCATAGATGAAAGGTGCAATAATAGTATCCTTACCGTCTGGAAGTATAAGCCAAGTTTACCATCTAATTGTGCTATGAGAGGCATTGTTCGTAAGTCGTCAACATAGACATAACAAGTACAGAAGGAACTCATACTTCGGTTCAACGAGCGTACGCCCTCTGTGGTCAAGGATACCAAACTTTCCTTTTCGTTCGATCACCCTCATGATACTGAATGTATATCTCACGGATAAGATTCAAATATTTCACCATCTTTCTCTATCGTTGACCAATGTAACGAGGGTAATCGAAGGTATCAGAGTAGTTTGCCATCGCGCGAGCTAAGACAATCTTCATGTCTAATCCCTTTGATAGCCTTGCGGTTTAGGTCAATATATCGCGCAATAGCAGCCTCCTTTTTCTTTCATAGGTAGGTCTTTCAGATGCTCCTCAAAACGTAGCATCTGTTGTTTACTGCCGTGCATGGCTTTGATGTATCTATGTATCTGACGCCCCATTTCCATGCACACGAAATGTCGAATCTGCTGTTCCTCTATAGGGTCAGCGTATTCCTGGTTGAAGTTATTCTTGCGTAATCATGGGCTTTTTCTTTTTTGTTTTTGCCAAAGATACTGACTTTTGATAGTTCTACCAAGAATTTAAATGATTTTAATTCAAATGATTTTGAAATGTATTTATTTTCGGCTTTTAGACTAAAAGTGAAGCTCAACATCTTTGCCAAATGGTGCAAGGGATAGTCCAGCCATTTTGAAGTGTTGCTTGGCAAATGGAATACCTATAATCGTAATGGCAAGGAGGATACCAAAAAGAATGATGGGTTAAGCATGCCCATAAACCACCAAAAGATAATCCAAATGATATTGAGTGGAATGGTGATACAGCCTGAAAGACTTTCTCCTTCTCTCACTTCTGCACCAAAAGGCCATAGGCACAAGAGTCCGAGTTTGAATGTTTTGTACTGCAGCTGGTATGCCGATAATGGTGATGGCAAGTGCTAAACTACCTGTAAAATAACCGATAGCAGCCTCTAATCCGCCAAATATCCACCAAATAATGTTTCCAAGAATACGCATAAATTGATTGTTGAATTAAGATGTTAAAGTGCAGAGGACTCTCTGCTTAAATGTTATAAGGTAAGTTTCGAATCTAATTCTACCAACATCTTGCTTTCGTTTCATGCATCATGTTGTGAGGTGTGGAGCGTCAACACTCATTGGTGCGAACCATTAGCACCATTGGTGCGGAGCCTCAGCACGCCAGTTGAAGATAAGGCGAGAGATTCGTTATGCTCGTTACATTATATGTATAAGATGCTAATGAATACCCTATGTGGGATTTGTTCAATAAACAACAGAAATCGTTTATAAGGATTATATGAAGTCTGTTATTTCTTCTAATGCCTTCCTTTTCTTTTCATTCGTTGGACAATCATCTGCTATGTGACCGATAGGAATGATGGCAATAGGTTCAAAACCCTGTATATGGGAAGGTCTCCTTCAGTTTGGCTATATAAAGTTACAAACCCAACAGCTGCCTAAGCCTCGCTCTGTTGCTGCTACAAAGATGTTCAGTAGCAATGGCAACATCAATATCACCATGCTGCTTGTTATCTCTTGGCGTATCCAGTTCTTTTTCAACCTCGCGCATACAAATGATGTAGAGCGGTGCCGACTTGAACCATTCGCGGTCGTAGCATTCTTGTAGTTGCTTGCGTGCCTCATCCGACTTCACAATAACAAACTTCCATGGCTGTTTGTTGACAGCCGATGGTGCCATACGTGTCACTTCAAGGATATATTGTAAGTCTTCTTCTGATACTGGTGTCACTATATTTACGTACATGAAAAAAACGCTTTTGAGATAGTTCTAATATGTTCATAACCCGATAAATATAAGCTTTCCAATGTGGACTTAGCCATGAAGTATTTTGTTGTTTATACTCTCACCATAAAGGATTTTACTTATTGTAACTCCTCTTTATAATATAGTATCGCCTTTAATGGCAATCTGTTCCGCTTCCTCGATGGTGCAATTTAGTCTTCCACCTGATGCGTCAGCATGACCGCCACCATTGAAGAATTTTTGCTGCCATAGGTTGACAGTGGTAGCGCATTGCAAGAACGAAGACTCACGAGTACGGTCTTTAGGTTTCTCAGTATCTTCTCGCAATGAGATACTTAGTTTGAGGCCTTTAATCTGCTGTGGAATATTAACAAGTCCTCCATGTCTCCCTTTGATGAAATGGAACTGTGCTTATCTCTTCTTTTTGATTTACAGTATAATAGGATGCGTGCAACTCCTCAATCACCTTCATCTTGTTGAGGATGATGTGTGCACGGAGGCGGAGGGCATTGGTAGAGTAGTTATGGAAAACACGGTTATAAATCTCGTCCTTATCAATGTTCTTTGCAAGAAGTCTGACCGATAATATAGAATATCTCTGACGTGACGAATTGTAGGTGGAGCCACCTGTGTCGGTCATCATACCACAATAAATGCAGGATGCACATTGAGTTGTCATCTTCTCGTAGCCATCTAACTGACTAATCAGACGGAAGACAATCTCACATGTACTTGACATTTCTGGATGTGAGACTGTCAATGCGTTGTTTGTTCTCAGGTTCTAAGTGGTGGTCAGATGAGTAGGCGAGGGGCTGTGGAAGACTCAAAACTTCTTGCATTGCATCTACACGTGAGTTTTTGGTTGAAGTCAAGACAGCAAACGAGGTCAGCCTTTAAACGCCTTCTCAACCTCCTTTGGTCGTCTGTCATAACGAATAACGGAATTATGTCCTGGTAGCCAATGCAGGAAGTCAGGTGTAGCGTCAGGCATACATACCTTGATATTGGTCTTGCCAATCTGGTTCAGATAGTGCATCCATGCCAGTGACGAACCTGTTGCGTCACCATCTGGTGACTTATGCGCACAGATTACTATGTTTGTTGCATTGGAAGAAGATTATAGTGTTGCTATCTCTTCTTGATTTAGTAGGTTTAATTCCATTATAGCTGTAAGCTTTGTGTGTGTGTGTGAAAGGTGTTTGGGTGTTATACCCGATGTGTGTAGAGATATGAGAGAAATAAAAAGCCCTGCCTGGATACTCGTCTTACATCTTGAATAATATTGAAGAATGTATGCGGAGATAGTACCCAGGCAGGGTTATGAATTAGAACAATTTAGCTGGATAGGTACCATCATCAACCAGTGACTGAATCTTGTCAACCACGCTCTGACGATCGGCAGCGTATGTTACGCCAAACCATTTGCTGGTAGTGTCAAGCACCTTCACGGTAGATGTACCATCGTTGATAAGTTTGTTTACCATCAATGGGATGGAAGTATTCAGACTTCTTGTTCTCCATGTTCTTTTGGATCAGAGAGGAACTCCTTGAAGTAAGCCTCCGCTGTACTCGAAGTAGTCTGGTGTGAAACCCCATACATTCATAGATACAGGAGTGTTCTCACCAACAGCAACCCACTCACCATTGTCGTCTTTATACTTGATTTCGCCATCGCGACGCTCAATCTCTGTACGCTCAACAACAGTTGTCAAGTTTCCTTCAGCATCTGTAGAACAGATACCACGAGCAACAGTACCATTCTCTGCTCAGTGTGTTACCTACACGGAAACCAACCATTGCATACTTGTCTCTTTGCACCTCTGGAGGTCAGCAAGGAACTTACTGATAACCTTTTGAAGCAATCACGGTTGTAGAAGTCGTCATGCAGTTGATAACGCAGAAAGGCTCTTTGATAACATCCTTTGCCATCAAACAGCATGGTTTGTACCCCATGAGCTCTCACGACCTTCTGGTACGAGAGAATCCTTCTGGTAGTGCATCGATGCTCTGGAAAACAAGTTCTGCGGGATATGACCTCATACTTTTGAGAGAACTTGGCTGCGGAACTGCTCTTCGAAATCCTTACGGATAACAAAAACAATCTTACCAAATCCAGCCTGGATAGCATCATAGATGAGAGTAATCCATAATGCCGTCTCACCATTAGGGACCCAGTTCGTCGAGCTGCTTCAGCCTCGCCAGTAGCGGCTTCCCATACCTGCCGCAAGGAGTAATAACGTAGGTTTCATTTTTTCTTTTTATATCGTTAAACTATATATTATGTTCTGAATGCAAAGGTAAGAAAAAAATATGGGATATATTATTATTTTGTGTTATGAATTATGAGAGTTAAATATGTTGTTCGTTTTCTAACTTTTTCAAGTTTTAATTCAAATCACTCGTTATACCCTTATATTTATCATTCTTATTTAGAATGGTATCGCTTTGCTACTTTCTTTCATTTTCTTATCAATATTTTCGTCTATCTTTTCAACTTTTTGTATTCTACAACGCTATATATTGCAGAAATACTATGTCATATATAGGCACCCTTATTTATTAGCTTTCTGAAAGGTAATAATGTTCTTGGTGTTGAATTTTGTTTACGTTATTTCTTGTCTTACATCTTTAATAAGCACATCATTTTGAGTGCTCTCGTAACTCTCTTGTTATAAATTAGTTACAGAGTTGGATTTTAAAAGGTGCTTACTTGGCTTTTAAAAGGGCGTTAGTAAGAGCTCAAAAGGCATCTTTGCAAGTCAAATGGGCGTTAATTCGAATGCTACTTTTGTGCTCTTTTAAAAATGTGTACGAAAAATGTGACAAAAAGCATTGTTTTGCTCTTTCTGAACTAATGATTAGTGTATAAATATAAGTAAAGGGAGGAGCGTTAAACCTCGTTTCATGAGGTAGAACGCTCTGTGGGTGAGAACTTTCAATCGCATAACAGCAGCATGGTGCGGGGCATATCTGCACGATGGCTCATAACGTAGTCATAAAGACGCTTTGAATCACGTTTCCCAGCTCACTAAAGCATCCATCCAATAGCCTTGTGCATGAGGTCGTGTGGGTGGTGCATCATCAGGTCGCTTAGTGCGTATGTGTCTTCTAACTGCCCCTTTGATCGAATAAATGCGTATGTTGATCACGATAGCGATACGATTATCCCATAGTAGTGGACTTTTGAGCTAATTGGTAAAGAATGTCACGTGACTTATCAAGCAGAGTATTCACCTATGATGAAGCTGACAAGATAGGTCAACAAGGTCCCAGTTGTTGATATGCTTAGTTTGAGAGAGATAGAGATCGAAAAGCTCTTTGCGTAATGCCTCGTCTTTCTTCTTACTTTTCTCTACCATAATAATTACAGGCAAAGCGCACTTCGTGCCATTCTGACTGTATCAGCTCCCATGTCTCCTCTATGGATATGTCTTTGTGTAACTTGGCATAGCTCTGATATTGGGTACGGTAACACCTAAAAACGGTCGCCTTCTCCATATTCTCCTTGCCAGCCTTGAGAATTTTAGAAATATCTCTCGCTCTTCCGCGTTTGATAGTGCTTGGAGTTCTGCTTGTAATTGTTTTTAGTAATCTGCTCATAGTAAATCCTTTTTGTTTTACTAACTTCTTTATCTCTTTGCAAAGATAATTCTTTATTTTGTTTTATGGTCTAATTGAGAAGAAGAACTGACAGGTTGTCAGATAATATTCTTATAGTTGTCAGTAAGTCTGTTTGGCATAGTTTTCGTATAAAGTAAGCGAAACGACTTCTTGGAGGTCGTAAACAAATTGATAATTAAAAATCTTAAAACATATACAATTATGACAATTAAAACCTTTAGCAGACAGAGTCCTTGTGCTTCCAGCACAGGCAGAAGAGAAAGTTGGTGGTATTATTATCCCAGACACAGCTACAGGAAAAACCACAACGTGGTAAGGTGGTTGCAGTTGGTAATGGTACTAAAGGGATGAGGAGATGATTCTCAAGGTTGGCGATGAGGTGCTCTATGGTAAGTACGCTGGTACGGAGCTTGAGAATGAGGGTGAGAAATATTTGATGATGCGCCAGAGCGACGTATTGGCAATTGTTGAGTAACACTTTCTCCTATCAAAAGGTCTTAAAAATAGCTGTAGTTTGGCTATTCTATTAGTATCTCTAGAACTATATATACATAGAAAAGATAAAAAGAACAGCTAACAACGCATAATTAAACAATCATAATAAGGAATATATAAAATGGCAAAAGAGATAGGATTCGATTCAGATGCACGTGAACTCTTTGAAGAGTGGTGTAGACCAGTGGCAAATGCAGTGAAGGTAACGCTCTAGTCCTAAGGGTCGTAATGTTGTTATCGGTAAGAAGTTTGGTGCTCCACAGATTACTAAGGATGGTGTTACCGTTGCTAAGGAGGTAGAGCTGAGGATAACTTTGAGAATGCAGGTGCACAGCTTGTCAAGAGTGTTGCAGCAAGACTGGTGACGATGCTGTGATGGTACAACAACAGCAACTATCCTCACACAGGCTATTGTTACTGAAGGATTGAAGAACGTTACAGCTGGTGCAAACCCAATGGACCTCAAGTGGTATCGATAAGGCTGTAGCTAGGTTGTCGATCATATTAAGGCTCTGCCAGAGGTGGTAGGTGATAACTACGACAAGATTGAGCAGGTAGCTACTGTAGTGCTAATAACGACCCAGAAATTGGTGAAGTTGCTTTGCAGATGCTATGCGTAAGGTATCTAAGGATGGCGTTATCACTATTGAGGAGAGCAAGACTCGTGAGACAAGTATTGGCGTTGTTGAGGGTAATGCAGTTCGATCGTGGTATCTTCTGGTTACTTCGTAACAGATACAGATAAGATGGAATGTGATATGGAGAACCCATATATCCTCATCTACGATAAGAAGATTTCAAACGTTAAGGACTTCCTTCCAATCCTTCAGCCAGCTGCTGAGAGTGGTCGTCCATTGTTGGTAATATGAGGACGTAGACTCGGAGGCATTGACAACATTGGTTGTAAACCGTCTTCGTGCAGGTTTGAAGATTTGTGCTGTTAAGGCTCCAGGCTTTGGCGACCGTCGTAAAAGCAATGCTTGAGGATATTGCTGTGTTGACAGGTGGTGTAGGTAATCAGCGAGGAGAAGGGACTTTCTTTGGATAAGGCAACTCTTGAGATGTTGCGTGCAGCTAGAAAGTTACTATCTCTAAAGGACAACACAACTATCGTTGATGGTGCTGGTGAGAAGGGAAGTAATCAAGCGATCGTGTGGCTCAAATTAAGAACGAGATTGCGACTTCAACAAGTTCATACGATAAGAGAAGCTTGCAGGAGCGTTTGGCTAAGCTTCTGGTGGTGTTGCTGTTCTCTACGTTGGTGCTAACTCTGAGGTAGAGATGAGAGGAGAAGAAGGACCGCGTTGACGATGCACCTGCGCTACTCGTGCTGCAATGGAAGAGGGTGAAGTTGTTGGTGGTGGTACCACCGAGCATCCGTGCTCAGGAGCGATTGAAGCGACCTTAAGGGTGAGAATGCGACGAGCAGACAGGTATCAACATCGTTTGTCGTGCTATTGAGGAGCCTCTCCGTCAGATTATCACGCATGTGGTGGTGAAGGTGCGGTAGTAGTAAACAATGTTCGGAGGGTAAGGGTGACTATGGTTACAATGTCGCAAGGATGTTTACGAGGATCTTTCGTGCTGCAGGTGTTATCGACCCTGCTAAGGTTTCTCGTGTTGCACTTGAGAATGCAGCCCAATCGCAGGCATGTTCTTGACAACTGAGTGTCTCATTGTAGACAAGGTTGAGGATACTCCAGCTATGCCAGCTGCTCCAGGTATGGGCGGTATGATGTAATAACATATTCTCACACACATTATAGATAGAAAAGGAAGGCATCAGAACAGATGTCTTCCTTTTTGTTTGTCGATACGTAATTAGTGCTCATTCGGCAAATATTTACTGTATATGTTAGCTCTTTTACTATATATTTATCATATCCTGATCCTGTTCTGATGATGTACTAATGATCTCATATTATGTTGATGCCCTGCACATATTGTGCCTCATGGTAAGCACCACTGGTGTTGGAGGCTCAAACACGATGCAATAAACCACTATATAGAAATTCTCTTTAGGCTTGACTAAAGAAATAGATATCAATGTTTGGAATATCTTGATATGCTAATCGTATGTAAAGGTAACTTATATTCATTGATAGTGATATAAAAGAAAAAGTTGATGACCTTCACGGGAATCGCTTTATTTACTCAATAGGTATTAGTCTTTTAAAGGTAAAGATTGTTTTCAGGATAACAGTCACAAAGATATGTTATTTTCGTATTCCATGCAAACTTAGTAGATCATTGTTGAAAATGTGTGCGAACACATGTTTGTATAAAATTATTTTTGATGATAAAAGGGTGCATCTTCTTGTTTTAACGCTGTTGCTTGAAAACTTACGATTTTTACTTTTTCTTATGTTGAATTAAGTTGTGTTTGTCATGTTATACGAATGGTAGTGAGCTCAGGTTATTTATTTTGTTCTTCGTTCTTTTGTATGATAAATTAATCGTTGAAATAGCTTTTATATCCAAAGTATCATTCAAGATTATAGTTAACTTTGCAAGGAGCTTATCTGTGAGTTAAGTTTAAGTAAAAAGCAAAATCTTCCATTACTACATTTATAAATGATTATGAAGAAAAAGAACAATCTTGTTGTTTGGACCGCTCCTTATGGTTTTAACTGCTGTTGCAGGTGGAAAAATTAAGGTGGCATGTGTGGGAAATAGTGTGACATGGGGAATGACAATTGTCGATAGAGAGAAGAATTGTTATCCAGCACAACTGCAGTTGATGTTAGAGATGGTTATGAAGTGTAGAAAACTTCGGACACTTGGTGCATGACATTGCTTCGTCGTCGGACATCGTCCTTATGTCGAGTCAGAAAGAGTATAAGGAGGCATTGACTTTCAAGGCAGATATTGTTATTATCCAATTTTAGACTCAATGATACCGACCCACGAATTGGCCAGAATACAGTGAGGAGTTTTAATGCTGATTATATTCGTTTGATTGATAGTTTTCGTCAGGCAGATCCAAAGGCGAAGATTGGATATGTCTTGATGACGCCATCTTTCGATCGTCATCCTCGTTTTGAGAGTGGTACACGTGATTGGCATGCACAGATTCAGCAGATATACGACAAGTGGCTACAGCTACACGCGTGCCGCTGATTGATTTGAATACGCCTTTATACAGCCGTCCCCGACCTCTTGCCGATGCAATTCATCCCGAATGCTGAGGTGCAAAGATTATCGCTGAGACCGTATATGGTGCTTTGACAGGCAATTATGGTGGTTCGCTTTTCTCCGTTGTACACAGACGGAATGGTTGTTCAGCGCAATCAGCCTATAGTCTTCCGTGGAAAAAGCTAATACGAAACGGTTAAGGTGAACTTCAATGGTCGTACTACTTCATCGGCTGTGGTTGATGGGGTAGGGAAGTGAGACCTCTTTCCAGCAGAGAAGGCCGGTGGTCCATATAAGCCCTATGATAAGTACGAAGAAAGAAAAAGCTTACTATTAAGGATATATATGTCGGTGAGGTATGGCTTTGCTCAGGACAGTCGAATATGGAATTACCAGTGAACGCTGTACAGAGCAGAAAGCAAGACTTTAGATGAGGCTACATAGTCAGACTCGATACATCTTTTTAATATGTCTGCTATTTATCCAACGAATGCTGTAACATGGTCTGCTGGTGCTTGCGACCCGTCAATACGTCATCAGTATCTCCGTATTGGGACCGTGGCGTAACTGCTCGTGAATCATTGGCGAGCTTCTCAGCTGTGGCTTATCACTTTGGAAAAAAGTTAGCAGACAGCTTACAAGTACCTGTAGGTATCATCTGTACGCTGTTGGTGGAACGACAACAGAGTCATGGATTGACCGTCAGACCTTAGAACAGCGTATGCCAGCCATTCTTCGTGATTGGTATCGTGGAGATTTCGGTATGAAGTGGGCACGTGAACGAGCATTGCAGAACATCGGTGTGAGTAAAAGAAACCCATTGCAGCGTCATCCTTATGCTCCTGCTTATATGTTTGAGGCGGCATGCTTCCTTTGAAGGGTTATGGCATTAAGGGCGTTGTGTGGTATCAAAGGTGAGTCTAATGCGCACAATATAGAACTTCACGAAAGACTCTTCCTCATGTTGCAGAAGAGTTGGCGTAACTCTCTTCCACAATGCTGAACTGCCATTCTATTTTGTACAGCTCTCCAGCCTGAATCGTCCTTCATGGCCACGTTTCCGTGACTCTCAACGTTGTATGGCGTCAAGGTTGCGTAATACTTGGATGGCTGTAACAACGGATGTGGGCGATTCTTTGGACGTGCATTATACGAATAGCAGCCCAGTTGGCGAGCGCCTTGGCTTTACAAGCTTTGTGTCATAGTTATGATTATAAGATAGAGTCTGAGGGACCAGTCTGTCATTCTATTTCTGTGAAAGATAATGGACTCGAACTTCAGTTTGTTCACGCACAATCACTGTCTGCTAAGGGTAGTCGCCTTATAGGCTTTGAGGTAGCAGGTGCTGATGGTATCTTTTATCCAGTCGAGGCACAGATAACATCGTCTAACACAGTTCTTGTTAGGTCGTCATCTGTACACGTCCACTCCATGTTCGTTATGGTTGGCAACCTTTCACACGTGCTAATCTTGTGAATGAAGTGGGATTACCATGTAGTACATTTCAATGGAAGGTTAGAAAGTAAGTGTTTTTAATTTTACTACATTTGGTAGTGTAACCTCTTTCAAACAACAAGTTGCTTTTGCACTGATAGTATACTACATTGTGTTTAACGCCCAGCACCATTGGTGTTTACCATGAACACCAATGGTGTTGGGCATTAGCACAAAAGTAAAACATGGAAAGAGGATTCTTTTTCGTAAAAGATTATTGACTAACTTATCTGGGTAGAATAAGCCTGAAACCAATAAGAATCGGCTCGTTAATATGAATTTTAAAGTAACAGACAATTCTTATCTGCGGAAATTCATAACTACCTAGTTTTATCTGCATACTCTACAATAGGCATCTGTGCATTCATTTCACGCAGTCGAGATAGTTAGGGTGGCTGGGAAAGAGTCGAGCAACGAGTCGAGGCTGTGAGACTAAGGTCATTCTTTTCTGATAGGTCGCTTGATAGATTGTAAAGCTCTTTCTTACCTGTAAGATACGAATAAATCAATTTCCATTGTCCCTCACGAATAGCACAATTAAGGCTGATGCCCAGTCCTTCTCCATCCCATATATTAGGATAGTTCCATATTAGTTGACGTTTCTCAAAGCCTCGTTGTTTACCACGAAGGATGGGTGTGATATCCTTCCGTCAATCGTCTGTGGTACGCGATAGTTTTTGATACCTGCCATAGAGAGCAAAGAGTCGGATAAAGGTCCTCTATTATAATAGGTGCATGAGAGCGTGAATTTGGTTCTACTACTTTATTCCATTTGACGATAAAAGGTACTCTTATACCTCCTTCATAGAGCGAGCCTTTACCACTCTTGAGAGGTGCATTCTGGGTATAAAGTTCTCCGTCCCGCCAATACGACGACGAGGCGAGTCCACCATTATCATCTAAAGATGATAATCGTCTCTCGATTGAGTTCAGCCTGGAGCTACCCAATCCATGAGGTCTCCTAAACTTTTTATCCATTCCAGCAACTCAATGAGGCATAAGCAGAACTGCTTTTTCTGAAAGTCCACGTGCTCTATAGGTATGGATAAAAACGCATATCTCGGTCGATAGGGACGTGTACAGCGTAATGAGACATATAGAGATAGAAAGGTTGATTATATTTCTTTGCCTTCTCTAAGGATGCAATAGCCTCTTGTGTTAGAGCACTGTTTGCAAAGGTTCCAGTACCCCAATAACGTTCTAAAACCTAGGATAGCAAATGAAGATGTGGGTTTCCCATCCTTTGTGAGCCATAGTTGCGTTCGCTGTAGATAGGTTGCTAAGCCTCCTGCTGCTGTACCTGTAATGTTTATATCAAAGCCGAAATGATGTGGGTTCTCACCCGGTGTGTCAATAGCTCCCCAGTGTGCTTTTTCCCACAATGGATAGTGTGGATACCCTGCATTTTTAGTAATTGAACAAAGGAGGTAGCCTTTGTTGTGTGTGCTACATTACCACTTTGTGCAATGCCATTGTAATTCCAATCAGGTAGCGTTACGCCTTCTCGCTTTCCATCCGTCATTTTGTCACGATGTAAAGTCCAATTCGTTACCCGATGTCGTGCCATATTCATGACCAGTCATTAGGCTACATCTTGAAGGTGAACTGATAGGTGTTGCATAAGCATCAATAAACATCATACCCTCTGCAGCGAGTCTTTTTCATATTTGGTGTGTCATACTTTCGATTATTGGCAGTAATTGAGTCTGCAAAAGGAAGGATGTGTCTTGCCACCCCATGTCGATCTACCATAGAAGAAGATAATGTTGGGTTGTGTGTTTTTCTCTTTGTGCCTTGGCAGGCTGCGTTGCTCCAAATGCAGCCATAAAAAGCAATAGCTAATAGGGTAGATGAATATTTTGATTTATAGGTGTATAGATGTGCATTGTTATAAAGAATTATGGATTGGATTCTTAGATAGAGTACAAAGTTAAAAATAGAAGGGATTGATAAATGCAAGACATAAATAAGGCGAAGTTTTATTTCTCCTTATGTTATTGTAGAGCGCATAAACTATCATATAGAAAACTTATATTTTTCATAACTTACACATCTCTCAACTAAAAAAGACACAAGAAAAGTTATAAATAATTTGGAATTATCAGAAAATCTTGTTACCTTTGCACTCCTTTTATCAAAGCATAGGGAGATTCGCTAGCTCAGTTGGTGAAACTGACACTTTTTAATGTTGGGGTCATGGGTTTCGAGCCCCATGCAGAATCACTTGAAACAACAAGAGGAATATCCGCAAGGGTGTTCCTCTCTTATATATTGATAATCAGTATATTAAATCATCATAAGCTAAAGTCTTAGTATTGTTAATGATACGAATTAGTTTCATTAATCTTGTATTCTCTCACTGATAGTTACTTTATTTACCGATATTTACCGTTGTTTACCGATATATACTGTAATTTACTTATCTAGTGTCCCATAGTGATACCACTTGTGATACCATTACAGTTCATAAATATATGTGATACCAACAACAATAGTTCTCATATTAATACTTTTTATATAATTTCCCTTCAGAAAACATTATCTTATCTGTTACATTTGTTGTTAATAAAATATTAAAAACAATTAAAAATTTGTTTGAATCTATTTTATATATTTTGCAACATCTAATCAATTAGTAACTATTCAGCGATAACCAATATATGCAGTACATATCCATTTATCAAACCTTAAATAGTCATCCCTTAAAAACTATATTAGTAGATTTCAATTGTTGGTAGTTTACATAGGATGGTAAAATAGTTAGATGAAAAGCCCTTTAATCTGTAACCTCTACCTTCTTTACCTTTACCATTTTCTTAGCTACACAAATTCTTTGTACTTACGCTGTTATCTACTTTTTCCTATTACGTAATGTTAAAAACTAAAGAATCTTTATGTAAAATCTTATTATTTTTATATTTTTGTCTCCATAAATTAAAAAACCAACTACTACAATGAGATGTAACTCTAAAATTGGTATTCTAGCCACCTTGTTGTTGTAAATGCTAATCTTTTGCACAGGAAACACCATTTAAAAACTAGGTGTCCGTTGGGTTGTGGAATGTCTGTCACTTTACACAGGAATGGATAAAATCCTTGTTCCTGAAGACTATTATTCAATTACAATTTCAAAGACAAGTGGCAGTTTACTCCAACAGTTGGTGTATTTGCTCGGTATCATGCCGATGGTTCCATCATAGGTGTTGAAGGTGGATTTAGCTATTGGCAGAAGGCATCACAACTTGTCTATAATGATAATAAGAGTTCAAAACTATAAGGTTACACCTCGTTATAATTACATTGGCATATTAAGCTTTGTTGTAGAGATATCCCTTGGTGCAAAAGGCCAATGTCTCAATTGGTGGACGTGCGGGAGCTAATTTTAATGGTAAGGGCATATCTTACGAGAGTAATCGAAGACAGTAGTTTGCAAACTATCATTTTTGCCACTGTCGCAGAAACAGAACAGCTGATGAAAGAGAAAGCGACAGGACAGCTGACTATTGCCGTTGGCGGTGGTTTTGGATATGAAATAGCAACCACTGGGCTATAGACTTACGTTACTTTACGGACTGAACTCTACCATCAAGACTGAGGCGTAGTAGCTATAACTGGGCAGTAACATTCAACCCACGGACAGAACATAGAAGCTTAGTATCAGCTATCTTTTTAAACTTTAACCCTTATGAGTTTATCTATGAAGGGACAAGAACAACAGCAGGGAAACGTTATATTCTGGCAGGAATCTTTCTTGGTATAGCTGCTCTTTTTGGGTATAGAACGCTGTGTTGAATGACGAAGCAGAGTCTGAGCAGCGTATAGAACAAAAGACAGCAGACAAAACACCATCACAATCTTCTACACCGCAAGTCTCTTCTTCTTTAGACAAGATAAATGTGCAGAAGGATTCGGGACGTTCAGATTGTGTATATAATAAGCTGGGGAATGTGTCCCGAAACGTTACAAGTATCAATACAAGGAAAATTAAAAAGTCAAGCATGACAAGGAAAAACGCTGATGCAAACATTCCTCTTCAGAGCGAGACTATCCTTTCTCCATCATTATCAACTGACGTTTCATCTGTAAACGATAAACAGCCAGTATAAAACACGAGACGAAAGAACCAGACAATGAACCATCTAATCTAAAAACAGGGGAGCATGTTCTTGACAACTCTATGAATAGCCAGCCCACCATCGTAGAGGAAAATCCGAAAGGTACATCATCTTTGATAACTTATTCTTTTCCTCACCATCATCTTTTCGGATTGGACTCAGAGCTGGGTAGTTGTTCCAGCATTTCAGGATTAAGCAGTATTGTGAGAACTATGACACTACGCCCTACTTTCACAATGAGTGAACGTGGTGGTATAAATCTCGTATTGGTGTCTTTGGTACACTGGCAATATCGCAGATTAGGTGCTGAGCTGGGCATTGATTACACCCGTATTCTCCGCAGCAAGCTGATAGAGCACAAAATACCTGAAAATGTAACCGAGACTACGATTTTCATTATAATTTCATTACTCCACAAGCCCCTGCTTCGTTTCTACGCTTTCCCAAAGTTCTATATGGGAGCAGGAATTGAGTGCTGCTATTCCGTTTTGGCAGTCGTAATATCGATTTTACTAATGACCGCATTGAAGAGGTATATCGACAGCAGGCAGAACGCACTCAGGATCGTCTGAGAGAATCTGTCAAGGCACGAGTAGCATTCATTCTACCATTAAGATTAGCTATGTTGATGTAAAGAATGGTCTGGAGGCAGGACTGGAATACGGTTTCGGATTTAATGATATGCTCCGCACCAGTGCCAATGACTATGGCTATCAGGAGCGTATGAATAATCTTCAGACTGTCAGCCTTACCGATTTGGCTACAGTCTTCCACTTGGCAAAGCTAAATAAGCAGTATCCTCGAATCATATTAAACAGTCTCTATATGAAACATAAATACCTCACAGTAGTTTTCTTCTTTATATCCACTCTTTCAGCTACAGCTCAGACCCCAGGTGGTGTAGATAAGCCAATGGTATGGTCACACGATTCTACCTCTGTCCGTGTCTCTGCTGGTGCTGGACTTACCTATAGAGGCGTAAGTAGGTATATGGCGAGAAAAGAACAGGCAATATGGGCTCTCTTAGGGAAGCGGAAAAGCGATCAGCTCGTATGCAGACAACTGAGCGTGCTGCTAACCTTGGCGATGGTACTTTCATGAATTATGCCAAGGACTCGCTGCCTGAAATGCGACTTTACAGCTATACTACTTCTTCCAATATGGGCAACGGTCAGACTCTGCATATCGGTAGGAATGGGAACGCTAAGTTGCCTGTAAAGAACCTTGATGGTAGAACTGTTGAGTATACAGTCTTCGATGCGCCGCCTTTCTGATACTGAACGTGCCGTGTGCGAGAGCTATCTTGCTTTGAAATATGACGTGAGTCTTCACTAGCAGTTACCTTAATTCAGAAGCGAGGTTATTTGGAATAGTTATACCAACAAAGCCTATAGTCACCACGTATAGCTGGTCTCATCTCAGACAAGACTGCTGCCCTACATAAGACAAAGAGCGCAAGAGCTGTGAGGGAAGATGGTTTCCTTACAATCAGTATGAGTAGGCCTCTTGAAGATGGTGAGAGTATTCTTTGGGGTGACAACAATGGCAAACTGTCTTTCCGTCAGAATAAGGCCTACGGCAAGTGGCTCGGTAGACGATGGATGAATGCAGCAACACGAGTTGACAAACCTAATGTTGATGTTGTAGCGTGATGGTAAGCACTTCACGCGAGATGACAGCCTCTTGCAGAGGGGAGCTACCTCTGCCGTTGATCCATCAGGAACTGGGGGAGTTTCTGTCAAAACCTAGAGCTATCATAGCAAATACGACAGTTGGTGACAGTATTGTCTTTAAGAATATACCGTTAGGTAAACGTGATGTATTCACGCTACGAGCTGCCAAAGATATGTTTACAACAATGAAGTAAAGCAGCCAACGGAGAAGAGCGGCAGCACAGGAACACTTTCTGTCAGAGTAACAGGTGGTATCGCCCCTGCAAGATGACCCTACAGAGAGACACACTGTCTGTTTTCAATCGTACTACAAGCGACAGCATACAATCTGCTGACGGACTCATAGAAGGAAATACCTTCTACGACGACAGAACCATGTGGGCAACAAAGGCTGAGAATGAGTTTCAGATTTCGAAGACAGGTATCACAGAGATTCCTTCCATGAACCCTTCTGACGGAGTAGTGACTTCTTTTGCAAATGTAGTGTAGTCCTAATCCAACGACGAATGGATATGTCAGTGTGCAGGTGGAACTGAGCGAAGTAGCTCCGTGGATGTGGCACTCTATACGGCAGGTGGAGCTCTTGTCAGTCGTCAGACTAATATGCCTGATACATTTCTCCAACCAAAGTCTATCTTCCACAGACAGGTGTTTACTTATTGACTCTGCAAAGTGGTAGCAAAAGAAAAGACATTTAAACTGGTGAGGGAAGTAATTCTTTTTCTATCCTTTACTAAATTTTTCCAACACAAGTATATATATTGAGGACCTTTAGGCTCGAAACAAAATAGTCAAGAAACAATGAGTATTCTACATTCACTCCTCCTTCCGTTCCTGTTGCTGGCAGGAATCATACTAAACTCCTGCAATGGTGGAAGTAGTCGTTCTGCTAAAGAAACAGTAATCAGTGATTCTACATGTACTGATACAGTCTACTTCTGTACAAAAAGAAAGCATTTCCCGAAAGGCTACTTCCTTACACACTAGATTAAGGACAGTGTACAGAACTCTTCTGTGAAAGAGATTCTCCAAAAAGTTGTAAGAAATCAAAAGGGGAATCGTGCAGATACTCTCACAAGCCAGAACAGGAAATCTGCAAGACTTTTGCAGACTTAGGCAAAACGTGACCGTCAGCAAGTTCTTTGCTAACTCCGACAGCGATACGCTCAATGTTGGACGTGCTCAGCTTGCCGTTCCACGTGAGGCTATGGCAAAGGTAAAGTTCTTAGTATTGACCCACTTAGAAAAGGTGAACTACCAACTTTGCCTACTGGTATGGTGAATGTTACAGGTGGCTGTGATACGTTAATGGCAGAGCCGATACGGTGTCAGGTTATCGCTTCTTCTTACCTCATGGTAATCACTTCGATCCATCATCTAGCAAGTATTTCTGTCTACGATAGTACGTTGATACCGAAAGGCTATACAGTAGATGATATTCACACCTATTATTATGATGAACTGCACCCAACGCTGGACAATGCTCCAGTCGAAAGGTATTGATACCAAAGCGTGAGGTGGCAATGGCAGAGACTTCACACTTTACGGATGTCATCAACGGTGATTATCGAGGTTCCAGAGAGGTCGAGACACAGAACTATGTCCCTCAGTATCAGTGAGCTGGAGAGGCTGCTGACCCAGCAGCAGGTATTCAGCAGATTGAGCTCCATCAGCTAATCAGAATGGTACGGCGTCACTGTCCTATCCTTTCGAAGTTCCTGACAGGACGTAATGATATTGGTGTAAGTGCCGGCTTACAGTACAGCAGTGAGGAGGTAGTAGCTTTGTTGGCTATGGATGGAGTCTTCCTGTACAGAGCATTGATATAGAGACACGATGGGGTGTACCACGTTTCGATGATAAGTCAGAGAGTGAGAGCTATCTTCTCATGGGACAGCAGCTCAGTGACCGACTCTATCGTAGGACTGATTCTCTGGCAAGACAAGCTGACAAAGCAGTTCTATCCAATGACTGAAGGTGGTTTCAGTAGGATTATCCGAAAGGGTAACAGCCCGAAGAACTATTACTGGGAAGTGACAGGTAAGGATGGTACAGTCTACAGTTATGGTGGTCATGGTGGTCATGTAAGTGATGCTACTTCTCTTACCGACACCAAAGGGAACCGTATCAAATGGGCACTTGACCGTGTTACCGATGTCCACGGGAACTGCCGCTTTCCATTACATGAAGTCTGGCAATAACCTTTATCCGGAACGCTATACATGGACAGGATTCGGGAGACGGAAGGACTGTATAGCATTGAATTCAATATTCGACTCTACAGCCACAGACCGAAAGATGTGACGAGTAGCGGAAGACTTGGCATTATGCAAAGGACAAAGGGCTACTCCGTAAGGTCATAGTGAAGAATAATGGTCACAGCAGCTCCGCAGCTATACGCTCAAAACTATCGAAGAGGACCGTTTGGCAAGATACTGCTAAGGAGCATTGATCGAGAACGATAGTAGGGATGGTAAAGGTTGCTACACAATCTCTTTTGACTATTACAATGACCTCAAAAATGGGCTTTTCTCTTCTAAGGCAGAATTATGGAAGGCCGAAGGAGAAGATTACGAGGCATTCCTCAGCCATTCGGTTCGTGGGTGTGATGACAATCTAAGTCTTCTTGGTGGTGGAGCCCCAAAAAGCCACACTACGGGTTTGAGAACAATGGTAGGTATTGGCACTCGCTGCTGGAACAGTAATGTTAGGGTCCATCTTTCTCTAATAGTAGAGTTCAAATTCAGGTAAAGTTGCTTTTGTAGATATTGATGGTGACGGGTTGCGATAAACTCTTCAAACGAGGTAACAAACTTTTCTATCGTCAGAACATGAGCGCAGATGGAAAGAATTTACTCTTTGGAAAAACTTATTGGTATCAGGGTAAACTCTTTCTCTGATGGAAATAGTACTTACTCACTCTTTTAATGCTGATGCAGCTGTTGAAGTTGGTATTTCAAGTAAACTTAAAGCCTCTGCTGGAATTTCTTATACACATTCAAAAGAACAAGACAAGACAACCACCTATCTTTATGATTTCAATAGTGATGGACTTACAGACATAGCTATCAATGGTCAGGTCTATTTCAATCATATTGTAGACGGTAAACCTGTATTCAGTCCTGCAAGTAATCGTGACAGCCAATCCTATTATTGGTGAAGGTCACCTATTGATAAGCATTTTTATTCCAGACTATAAGGTTATCCGTGACTCCCTGGAAAAGGAATATCCCCTGAATGATGCCGTCCGGATGTGGTGCGCACTTTCTTTGCTGGCAAGGTCAACATACAAAAGTACTATAAAAACTTAGCAATCAAGGTGATGGTATCATCTACAGCATTCAACATGAGGAGTGATGGGCTCATGGTCCGCGACTCTTGTTACAAGCTGGTAGCAAAACCAACAATCTTTAACTGTGATGTAAAAAGTAGGAGACAGAATTTTCTTCCGTCTTCGAGTCCCGATATGATGGTGAGGATGATAAGGTCCTTTGGAATCCTATAATTACTTTATACCTCTTTGCCTGTGTGGCAGGATCGGTATCTGTCAGAAGACTTAAAAACATATAATAGCAAGGCTGATTATATGAGAGGGTGAAAACAATGTAGCTATCTTTAATCGTACTGGTAAGGTTACGCTCCACGCCCCTTATAGTAAAGCAAAGACTACTGATGATGTTACACTTATCGTCACACGATTGAGATCATCATGGTGAAACAATTGTAAAAACGACTTAAACTTCCTGCTGATAGTGTGTAGTCAATGGCTCCTACGATTATACTGATAACATAAATGAGAAAGATTCTGTTTCATTCTTCTTTGAAATCACAACCTATCTCCTGTTGATTGGGCAAAAGTACAATGGGCGGGTAGCTATAATTATGAAGATGACCAAGAAAGTGTACGTTTTGTAGCATCTCGTAGGATGTTCAACAAGCCTGTTAGTAGTAACAGAGAGCAAAGTGTTGAAACAAGGTGTTACCGTATTGAATAGGCAATACCGTCCTAAACTTTCATTGTTCCAGCACTTTCTGTCGTGCGCAAAGATAAAAAGAATGACACTGATACTGCTACAGTATACCCTCACTTTACATGACCAAAACGGACTCCCCGTATTGCATGCACACACCTGTCGTCTGAATACATCCAATACGCTCCAAGCAGATACTATCGTAGTTACAGACACAACACTTATTAAACGATTAAATACAGGTAAGGTGACTGCTACTTTTGCAATAAGTAATGAATTAGCTAAATCTACTTATGCTAAAGTTAGTTTCTTACGTGATAGCCTTTCTTACCCAAGTGCCACATCTACAGTTGTTACTGCTGAGCAGCGTATTCTTGTGGATACGTTAGAGGCTTGTGTTTTCTCTGGGTATAACTCTGTTGATTATAGGAGACTCTACCGAGGATGGGGACAATCTCGCCTATAATGGCAATAAAGCCTATGCCACCCAGCCAATAGAAGTATCAGCACTGACCATTGACAGGGATAAATATAAGGATATAGCCGAGCATTATCATTCTACCCACGATGGGAACAGACTTGCAGAGAGTCTTACTCCTGTCAACGAACAGCGCTTCTTTGTTATGGGATATGATGCAAATAAGAGGATGTATGTTGGTGGATACTGAGCATGTCTTTATCTCTTTAGATACAATCTGTAGTTCTCGTATCTGGCGAGGATGCATTATAATTGACAGTGTTCATTATGCTAAAAAATGCGGGTGAATTGATCTGCACCTGTACTTATGAGTGAGTCAAAGAGTAATGGCTATGGTGTAGCGGTGGAGTCTCTTATGCAGGACTCAGTGGCAGCAAGTACACAGACATCTTATAGCAAGGTGGCTCTGATGGATATCAATGGTAATGGTTATCCTGATTGGTTAGAGGAGGTAGATGGCAATATTGTTACTCAATATACCAATGCAACTGGTACTACTGGGAAAGGTCATGAAAGTTAAATGTCAATCGACCAAAATTTAAAAGCAAGTTCTTCTACTATAGGAGCAGATGCTAGTCTATCAAAAGCGAGGCTACGTCAAAGAACGCTTTAGCTATCAGTATCAACTACAACCACAAGACGATGAAACATCAGGCGGTAGTGATGGACATAATTCATCCAATGGTAATGCTATCTCCAGTGTAGCTAGGAGGTGCAAAAGTGGGAACTTTACGCTAGAACCTCTCCATACAGAAAGTGATTGGACTGACCTTAATGGTGACGGACTTCCTGATATGCTCTTTGGTGATAAAGTGAAGTTTGGTCTTGGATATGACTTTACAAATGAGAGAATAGCGGTGTTACGTCATTGGAGTCTTCTGAAAATAGCACATGGGGTGCAGGACTTGGTACATCCATTGAAGTTCTCAGTAATGCCGATATATCTTTTGGTGTTAATGGAACGAAGACAACAACAAAATATAATGTATCTTTTATAGATGTTAATGGCGATGGCTTACCTGATATGGTAACTCAATGCTGAAAAGTTCACGATAATGTTGAATACTGGGTCGGGATTTATTCCTTTATTCGAAAGAGCAACAAGGTCGTTTCAATGAGTCAGTAGCAACGTCCGTTTCTCAATATGGTAATTTTGCTGTTTCATTCCAATACATATTCTGTTTTTAAAACTAAGGTTTACAGCTAAGGTTGCAAATCTTGGTCAAGTGGCGTTAGTTTTACAAGTGCAGCCTTGAGAGATATCGACGGTGACGGACATCCAGATATTATTGTCGTTGATGGAGCAAAGCAGCTTATAGTCTACCGTAACCTTACGGGCAGAACAAACATGCTGCGCTCTGTGACAGCTTCCTTTCGGTGGCCATATCAATATCAACTATGAGCAGACAACTCCAAGTTACGACATGCCGGGACGTCGCTGGGTGATGTCATCGGTTGAGACGACAGGTGGATACAAGGAGAACGGAGCGGTACGAAGGCAGGAATACCTTTGAATATAGCGGTGGCTATCGTGACCGTCGTGAGCGTGACTTCTATGGTTTCAACGGGTACGTACCAATCAGATAGACACTGAGAACGGTGACAGACTCTATCGTTACTCGGTACAGACCCTATGGTAAGAACAGGGATTACTATGCGCATGGACTCTGTTACGAGTGAGTATCTCTATACGGCTGAGGGAAAGAAACTGCAGGGTGCTGTCTATGACTGCACGACCTGAAGACACTCGCCGTTAGTAACAATACGACAGATGCTGTTGTCTTCCCTGCTCTAAAGACACTCGTTCAGAGTAACTTTGATGAAGCCAGTGGGGACAGTCTGGCAGTTGCTGTCAGCAATACTTACGATGACTATGGTAACCTGCAGGGATATAAGGAGACTACAACGGGCTATAGCTTAGAGGCAAACATCAACTATCATAAGATAGCCGACAAGTATATCGTCAGTATCCCGAGCCATATCACTGTCAGCAGTGGTGGTAAGACTTATCGTGAACGTAGCACGAAGGTGGACGGCAACGGTGAGATAACGGAAAATTATGCTTCATAACGGTGACAAAGCCTTCTGTCTATAACATGACTTACGATGGCTATGGTAACATCACACGCATGACGAAGCCGGAGAACTACAATCATCAGCGTATGTTCTATGCTTATACGTATGACGACCGCTATCATAGTCTTGTGACAAGTGTCAAGGATGCACACGGCTATAGCTCCAGTACGGCTTATGACGATCGTTGGAATGCTCCGTCTGTAACGACCGACCTTAATGGGCAGAAGATGGAATACGCCTACGATGCACTGGGCAGACAGATGACGATCCGTGCTCCGTATGAGATAGAGAGCGGTCAGCCGTTTACTATCCGCTTTGAGTACTTCCCTGCAGAACGTAGGCACATACCATCCATTATTCTAAGGATGGAAACATTGACACTTATACCTTTGCCGACTCGCTGATGCGTGCCGTTCAGACGAAGCAGACGGGTGTAGTGTGGTCTGGTGGAAGCAATCAAAAGGTCTCCATCGTCAGTGGAAGGGCTGTCATCGATGCCTTCGGACGTAATATTGCGGCTTATTACCCAATGATGGAGAGCCATGGTAATATTGGCACTTACAACCATGCTACAGGTGATGCGCAGGCAAAAGACAGAGTATGATGCGCACGACCGTACTATGAGTGTTACGCTTGCTGATGGCAGTGTGACACGTACGGCCTACAGTATCGGTAGCCATGACGGTGAACCAATGCTCCAGACAACGGTCACGGATGCACTGGGACGACATGCGGAGAGCTATACGGATGCTAAGGGGCGCAACCGTGAAACGGTGCAGCATGCTCGTGGTGAGGATATCACGGTGAAGTACAGTTAGCGACCCTGTCGGACGGGTGATGACGGTTCAGCATCCTAACGGCAAGGGAGACGAAAATGTCCTACGACCTACTTTGGTCGCAAACTGATGGTGAACCATCCTGATGCTGGTGAAACGAATATGACCTATGATGCGGCGGGCAACCTTCTGACGAAGCTCACGGCAGAGCTTAGGAAGTCGATATCTGACAAGGGTTATCTCTACACCTACGACTTCGAACGACTGCATGAGGTGCTTTATCCAGAAAAATCTCTTCAACCGTGTTACTTATACCTATGGTAAGGCAGGCGATAAGTACAACCGTGCCGGTCGTCTTGCCCTCGTTGAGGATGCTTCGGGGTGGTGAGCTTATTACTATGGCGAGACAGGGGTGAGGTGACAAAGACTATCCGTACGGTGATGGCGAGTGTGGCAGATATAAGGACTTATGTCTATGGTGCTACCTATGATAGCTGGAACCGTGTGCAGACAATGACTTATCCTGATGGTGAAGTGGTGACTTATCACTACAATGCTGCCGGACGGGTTGAGCGTATGACGAGCAATAAACAGGGACGTCAGAGCGTTATTATTGACAGGATGAGGTTACGACAAGGAGGGTCATACGGTCTATGCGAAACTCGGTAATGGCACGGAGACAACCTCATACATATGACAAGCAGCGTGAGCGTCTGCAGGTGATGAACCTGACAGCGGATGGTCAGACTCGTGATGGAGAACAGGTATCAGTATGATGCTGTGGATAACATCCTCGGTATTACGAATGCTGCCAACCCAACGTCGCTTACGAAACTCAACAAGGCAGAAGCTGGGAGGAAAGAGTTCGCATACGTATGAGTATGACGAGCTGGAACTCGCCTTATTCATGCCAGCGGTAAGGCTAAGCGTGCATCGTATGATATGGTGATGTCGTTCGGACGGATGAGTGAACCACTGACGAAGATTCAGAAAGTGGACTCAGCAACAACTGCTAAGTCTTATAACTTTGCTTATAAGTACGAGGACAGTAACCATCCGACAGCTCCAACGCAGATTGGTCACGACCATTACACCTACGATGCCAACGGCAATCCAACGCTGGTAACGAACGATTCAACCAATACTACCCGCGAGATGTACTGGGATGAGGACAATCGCCTGATGGTACTCTCTGATAATGGCAAGACGAGTCGTTACACTTACAATGCTACTGGCGAACGCATCATGAAGAGTTACGGTACGATGGAGGGTGTGTATATCAATGGTGCACCACAAAGGTATCACCTTTCACGAGACAGATAACTTCACGCTTTATCCCTGCTTCCGATAATCAGCATTAACAAGAACCGCTTTACAAAAGCATTACTTTTATCGGTGACAAACGAATCGCCAGCCGTATTGGTACAGGATTGTTTAACAATGTCTATGGACGAAACGGCTCATACGTCACCGCTGGTCAGCAGGACTATGCTGAGCGTATGAATCAGATACAGAAGCAGAAAGAGGCATACTATAAACAGCAGGGCATTGCACCTGGTGTACCTACAATGAAGGGTGCGTATGGTGACTCGAGAATACAAAACGAGGATATAACTCTATCATTGACACACTCAGTAACCACGATGTGCCACAGGGTTGGATTCAGACTCCACGCCCCAACACCACACCGAATACTAACCCGGTCCACCTGTAGCTGGAATGACCCGAGTAACCCTGATGACCCACAGGCTGGTTATGGCTACATTCCAAACGACACCACAAAGAGGAAACCTTCTTCTATCATAGTGATCACCTCGGCAGCACGTCTTACATCACAGATGATAAAGCCAACATTACGCAATATGATGCATATCTTCCATACGGTGAACTGTTGGTTGACGAGCATAGTAGCAGTGAAGAGCTACCGTATAAGTTCAACGGCAAACAGTTTGATGAAGAGACTGGTTTGTACTATTACAGGGTGCAAGGTACATGAATCCTATGACAAGTCTATGGTATGGAGTGGATCCGTTGGCGGAAAAGTATGTCACAACGAGCGGATATATACATACGTTGGATAACCCAATAAAATTGGTGGACACTGATGGACGAGACTTTGTGTCCGCAATAACAGAAGGTGTAGGTACTTTTGTTTTTCAGCAGGTGCAAGTTTTTGTTGAGAACTTAATTAATAATGGTGGAAATGTACAGCGAGCCTATAGCCAGATTGATTGGGGAAAGTGCAGGGGAAAAAGATGCTGTTGTTGCTGGAGTTATGTCCCCTCGTTGTCTCTGGTGCATCTACAACAAAATTAATAAAGAAACTTTCATCTATTAAAGTTGGAAATTCTAATCTTGCCAAGATTTTGGTAAATACAACTGTTAATATGGTAACGAATATCACTGCAGAAGCATGGAAGGAAAAATCCCCTAAGCGGAGTTGATTTTAAAGAACAATTTTTCTCAGCACTTGTTGGTTCTCTGATCAGAAGCAGGATTGGGTGAATTATCAAAAAACTGAGCTTCTTTTTCAAGTGCTAAGAAGGCTGTTAAGGATGCTAAGGTTACGTTGAATAGACATAATGCTCATCGTGGCAGTAATTTTTATGCGTCAAAACTACGGAGCCAATCTGAAAAAGGCTACACTCCATGCAAAACTCTATGAGGAAAAAGTCTATACCAGAAGGTTCTTTAATAGTATAGGGACGAATGCAGGCTCAAGAGCTGGAAGTTTAATTTATCAAAAATATTTGAAACGATGAATCTATATTAAAGGAAGATGCTACTTGGTATTTCTTGGCCTTATGCAGGGCTGTTGATACTACTCTATAGTGGGAGCGGATGTCATTATAGATACATATTTCTATATGATATCATTAAATATTTTCGATCTTTTTGTTTTCTTATATAATACTTAGAATAAAGAATAAACTGCATTACTATTCTTATGTTGTAGGGTTGTGCGTTTTTGTAGTTTGGTTAATCTTTTTATAGTATATGCGATTTGAAAAGCAGAAGTTTGAAAAGGTTATCTCACCAAACAACTCCCAGTATTGCATTATATTCCAACGGGTTCTGGTGGAAAAGGGGCAAGTAGTGGATTTAGAATAGAATGTAAAGGAAGTAAACTCAAAATTCCAACATCTCAAGAATCGGATAGCTTATATCAGATTTATGGAGACTCAGTTATCAATCATATCGTAGTACGATTTTTGCTAAAGGAACCTTTTTCCTCACGTATATTATGTGAGATAGCGCACAAATAACTTATAAATAAGTACTCTCAAAAACTACAGATGGAAAGCTGTTTCATTTTACTTACTAGGAAGGATTCTAAGATATAAAGAATAGAAATACTCATAAGGGATGATTCTTTTATACTTCATCGTATGATATGGTGATGTCGTTCGGACGGATGAGTGAACCGCTGACAAAAAGGTTCAGAAGGTGGACTCAACGACAACTGCTAAGTCTTATAACTTTACTTATAAGTACGAGGACAGCAGCCACCCGACGGCTCCAACGCAGATTGGTCACGACCATTACACGTACGATGCCAACGGCAATCCAACGCTGGTAACAAATGACTCAACCAATACGACCCGTGAGATGTACTGGGATGAGGACAACCGCCTGATGGTCTTAAGTGACAATGGCAAGACGAGTCGTTACACTTATAATGCTGCTGGCGAACGCATTATGAAGAGTTACGGTACGATGGAGGGTGTGTATATCAATGGTGCACCACAAGGTATCACCTTTCACGAGACAGATAACTTCACGCTTTATCCTGCTTCGATAATCAGCATTAACAAGAACCGCTTTACAAAGCATTACTTTATCGGTGACAAACGAATCGCCAGCCGTATTGGTACAGGATTGTTTAACAACGTCTATGGACGCAATGGCTCATACGTCACCGCTGGTCAGCAGGACTATGCTGAGCGTATGAATCAGATACAGAAGCAGAAAGAGGCATACTATAAACAGCAGGGCATTGCACCTGGTGTACCTACAATGAAGGGTGCGTATGGTGACTCCCGAGAATACAAAAACGAGGATATAACTCTATCATTGACACACTCGGCAACCATGATGTACCACAGGGGTTGGATTCAGACTCCACGCCCCAACACCACACCGAATACCAACCCCGGTCCACTCTGTAAGCTGGAATGACCCGAGTAACCCTGATGACCCACAGGCTGGTTATGGCTACATTCCAAACGACACCACAAAAGAGGAAACCTTCTTCATCATGCTGATCACCTCGGCAGCACGTCTTACATCACAGATGATAAAGCCAACATTACGCAGTATGATGCTTATCTTCCATACGGTGAACTGTTGGTTGATGAACATAGTAGCAGCGAAGACCTGCCCATATAAGTTCAACGGCAAGCAGTTTGATGAGGAAACAGGTCTATACTATTACGGTGCAAGGTACTTGAATCCTATTACAAGTCTTTGGTATGGAGTAGATCCCTTAGCGGAGAAGTATCCAGCTGAAAGTGCGCATTTCTATACACATAACAACCCTGTTAAGTTTATGGATCCAAATGGTAAAGTTGCTTGGATTGCAGTTGGTGCTTTTTGCTGGGGATTAATAAATGCAGGTATTGCAGCATACCAAGGAAATCCGCTAGAGAGATTGCTGGAGCTGCACTAGCGGCGCCTGTAAGCGGAGCTTAATTGCAAGTGGTGCTGAGTTTTGTGGCAACAGCCGCAGGTGGTACTGTTGCATCTTAGGAGAAACGTTGATAGGAAAAGGGCATATAAACAAAAGAGATATTGCGAGTGTTGTAAGTAATGTTGTAAGTGCAGGTATTGGTACTGGAGTGGGTAAAAATTATAGAAAAAGGAGCAACAAAAGTTGACAGCAAAGGTTGCAAATAAATATGCATCATCAGCTGTTCGTCACGCTTTTTCGTAAAGAAGCAAAAGTGAAATCAAAAGAACATTGGGTACAACTTGGAAAATATGCAAAACAGCTTGCTAATAGAATGGTTAATCGAAGAGTGAGTGTTAATCGTCAATTTGATAGTCACTTTGTTCTTTTTGGGAAAAATGCCACTAATTACCTGTGCAAACAGCAATTGGCGTGGCAGCAGGAAAAATGACACCTTCAATGTTTTCACATGGTTATTCAACTTATAAAGGTCTACTTCTAATGGCAAAAAGATTTTTAATATATATACATATCCTACCTTTTTATTGTTGATGATATGCTAATACCATTCGCATTATCAGTGAGGTGATATTATTAATAATCATCAAAGCAATATGAAAATAATACTTTTTGATTTCAGTATTTATAATCATTATTCTTATTTATGGATTAGTAAAAACTCGCAATAGAAAAAAATAGTCATAAATGAGTTAGGCTTACTAATTACAGAAAAGGAAGGAAATATCGCACATATGTTCAACACCAATTTTGGGGCTATATGTAAAAATAACTTTTACTAATCGAAGGGATCCTTTAATTATTTACTTTGGAAAAAGCAGTTTGTGGAGTGTTAATTTTATCGTTTTTCGGATAGCCATATTGAGTTTTTCGCATAAAAAGGATATAATAGTTATAAAATCTAATCAATGGTATCTAAAGCTAATATAAAATAAGAGGAGCTTATAATGTTGTTACATCACAGATGCACTGGGACGACATGCGGAGAGCTATACGGATGGTTGAGAGTACATGCTGAGAACCACAGACTTACAAGTACAACGGCAAAGAACTTAATCGTATGAACGGATTGGATTAGTATGATTATGGTGCACGCCACTATGATGCAGCGCTGGGAAAATGGATGTGTGTGGATTCCATGACGGAAAAAGTATCCAAATGTCTATAGCTATTGTTTCACACTTAATAATCTCATCAAATTTATTGATGAATATGGTATAGAAGTTGGAGATCCACCAAATAGGAGAAGTTTTTTACTGGATAAAGGAACCCGATGGGGCGGAAATGTACTAAAGGAATTTGTTGGTGGTATTGGTGGTGGTATAATAGGTTCTTTTTGGATGATCGTGGTTGGCAGAAGAAGGAGCAAATCATTTAATTAAATAAAGTAAACTATGTTAGATATAAAATATCAAATGTTGAGTCTAAATTTTTATCAATGAATTTGATACTGCAATTTTATATTCAAAGTTTAAATATATTTCTGATTTTATTTTTCCGTCAAGTGCAAGAGATCAGTTTTCCTTTTTGAGATGAGGTCCTACGAAGACATCAATTCTCTATGATATAGACTCAGAAAGTGAATATCATACTATTAACTCAGTAATTTATACTAAGAATTTAAATTTAAACAAAAATAATATCTATGATAGTTGAAGATGAAAGCTTTTTATCTGGGACATCTTTTTGATTATTATAGGGACTTTCTCAAGAAGTAAGATCTCTGATATTTCGAACATGTGGGAAGATTTATTTGGAAACGGAAATAGAGTATTTTAAGATGGGTAATGATGGAGACTCTTTCTATTGGTGCAATCCTCAGATAAATTCAGCAGAGGAAGAGTTCAAATTATTTATTAATGAATTGACAACTGCTACAAAAAGATGGCAAATCTAAATGAGACAATGGTTTACGAGTAGTACTAAGACGAGTAGTTACTCACATCACTGTTGGATGTTCACTAATGTGGAGGCGATATTACTTATGTCAAAATGAACGAGGTGTTCCATAGTTACTCTAAACCCTAAAGTATATTTTTAGTTACTGTCATTTTTGTAACATTTCGCATAAACTGTTTGTTATCAATGTGTTGTGCCATAATAAAAGTGATAGGAGTGACAGGAAAATTGAAAAAGCAGTCGTTTTTATGGTGTTGTTCTAATAATGCAGGGGAGAGATACTCGCTTGTTATGAAAAAGGAAAAGGGCATTAGAAAGGTTGTAATAAAGATTCATACATTGAAAAATAGCAGATGGACTTTTGCAAAGTAAAAGATGCCCTTTCGCAGGGTAAAAGGTGCTCTTTTTGAGGTAGGTAAAGGTGCCCTTTTGCAGCGTAAAAGGGCACCTTTTAGAAGGGCATTGTAAGTCTTTGTAAACAATGGACTACAAGTATGAATGCTTTACTTTTCTTTTTGATTTTGTGGATATGTAGGCTCAATTTCTTGTAAAAATATTTCTGATTAGTCCGTAATGGTGCGGTGGTATATGGAAGGATGGATAAGTTTACACGAACCTGCGCTGGAGCGTTTTTACCACTAACAGCCGTATCTTATAACCATCAGTCGCTCCTCTCCACCCAAGGACAAAAAGCCACTTGCATACCATTTCGTTTTTGCTGTCATTTCTGTCACTTCCTTCCTGCCTTTAATCATCTGAATATAAACTCATTACACGAAGTGTTACAAAGTGACAGCAACTAAAATTAAAACTTAATTAGGGGTTTTGATGTTTTCGCTTGGTTACATTTACGCTGCAACGCACCCTATCCTTCCCCGTTTTTCCCATGATCCAAAGACTCATTTACAAAATAAAGTTGTATATTTGCAGTTGGTATGCATACGACTTACTTGGTCGTAAACTGATGGTGAACCATCCTGATGCTGGTGAAACGAATATGACCTATGATGCGGCGGGCAACCTTCTGACAGAGCTCACGGCAGAGCTTAGGAAGTCGATATCTGACAAGGGTTATATCTCTTACACCTACGACTTCGAACGACTCCATGAGGTACTTTTATCCAGAAAACCCTCTTTAATCGTGTTACTTATACATACGGTAAGGCTGGCGATAAGTATAACCGTGCCAGTCGTCTTGCTCTCGTTGAGGATGCTTCGGGTGGTGAAGCGTATTACTATGGCAGACAGGGTGAGGTGACAAAGACAGTCTCGTACGGTGATGGCGAGCGTGGCAGACATCAGGACTTATGTCTATGGTGCTACGTATGATAGCTGGAACCGTGTGCAGACGATGACTTACCCTGATGATGAAGTGGTGACCTACCATTATAATGCTGCTGGACAGGTGAGAGTCTTACGAGCAATAAACAGGGACGTCAGAGCGTTATTGTTGACAGGATAGGTTACGATAAGGACGGCCATACAGCGGTTTTATACGAAGCTTTCGGTAATGGCACGGAGACTACCTATACCTACGACAAGCAGCGTGAACGTCTGCAGGTGATGAACCTTACAGCGGATGGTCAGACTGTGATGGAAAACAGATATCGTTATGATGCTGTGGATAATATCCTCGGTATCACGAATGCTGCCAACCCAACGTCGCTGACGAAACTCAACAAGGCGAAGTTAGGAGGAAGGAGTTCGCATACGTATGAGTATGATGAGTTGAACCGCCTTGTTCATGCCAGCGGTAAGGCTAAGCGTGCATCGTATGATATGGTGATGTCGTTCGGACGGATGAGTGAACCGCTGACAAAAGTTCAGAAGGTGGACTCAACGACAACTGCTAAGTCTTATAACTTTACTTATAAGTATGAGGACAGTAACCATCCGACGGCTCCAACACAGATTGGTCACGATCATTACACGTATGATGCCAACGGTAATCCAACGCTGGTAACGAATGACTCTACGAACACTACCCGTGAGATGTACTGGGATGAGGATAATCGACTCATGGTCTTAAGCGATAATGGCAAGACTAGTCGTTACACTTACAATGCTGCTGGTGAGCGTATCATGAAGAGTTACGGTACGATGGAGGGTGTGTATATCAATGGTGCACCGCAGGGTATTACTTTCCACGAGACGGATAACTTCACACTTTATCCTGCAAGCATCCTCTGTCAACAAGAATCGTTTTTACAAAGCATTACTTATTGGTGACAAACGAGCTCTCAAGGATAGGGACAGGTCTGTTCAATAATGTCTATGGGCGAAACGGTTCATACGTAACGGCTGGTCAGCAGGACTATGCAGAACGTATGAATCAGATTCAGACTCAGAAGGAAAGCGTATTATAAGAAGGTGGGTGTAGCTCCTGGTGTACCGACAGAGAAGGGTGCGTATGGTGACCCGGAGAACACTGGTGTTGGTTATAATGCCGTCCTCACAGAACTCGGCAATCACGATGTGCCACAGGGGTTGGATTCAGACTCACGCCCCAACACCACACCAAATACCAACCCCGGTCCACCTGTAAGCTGGAATGACCAACCAACCCTGATGACCCACAGGCTGGATATGGTTATATTCCTAATGACACTACGAAAGAGGAAACCTTCTTCTATCACAGTGACCACCTTGGTAGCACGTCTTACATCACAGATGACCACGCCAACATCACGCAATATGATGCTTACTTGCCATACGGGGAACTCCTTGTAGACGAACACTCATCAAGTGAAGACCTACCGTATAAGTTCAACGGCAAACAGTTTGATGAAGAGACTGGCATTGTATTATTATGGTGCAAGATACATGAATCCTATGGCAAGTCTGTGGTATGGAGTGGATCCACAAATAGAAAAAATGCCAAAAGATGGTTCTTATTCATATTGTTTTGGGAATCCCATTAAACTGATAGACCCTAATGGAGAAAGACCGACAGAAGAAGAGGCCGCTAGAATTTCTGCACATGTTTATGGTACAGAGAAAGTAACCTTGACAGGTGGTTGGCATCTATCGAAATATAATAAGACAATTAGTGGTATTACTTTGAGAGATGAAAAATCTGGTTTTAAGTCTGCAATATACGAAAGGACTTATAAAGGGAAGACGGAATATGTTTATGCTACTGCAGGAACAGATTTTACTGAAATGAACGATTGGAAAAATAATATAAAGCAGATTATCGGGAAGTCAGAGCAGTAAGGATATTTCCATGAGGAATGCGGAAAAAGATATCCCAAGTGATTGGTAACTCGAACTTACATTTACAGGGGCACAGTTTAGGTGGGGGGCTAGCAGCTAATGCATATAAAACAGGACGTAGTGCCATGACATTTAATGCTGCATGGGTAAGCCCATTTACTATTTTTCAATAGAAAGTTTCCAAGAATTGATGCTTATATAAACTGGCAAGATGAACTTCATAAGGTTCAGCGGGCAGTTGAGCTCCCGTGCAGATGGTTTCCCACACTATAGATTCAATAGAAGGGGCGATTCTAGGGCATAGCATCCAGAATTTTTATCGGACTGACATTGAATTAATGAAAGATGAGATAAAAAGCTAAAAATGAGTTATACCAACGTATGTACATAGACTCCTTTCATGGTTTCCCTACAATAAAATTATTATAAATATGAGGCATCTTTTATTCTTAGTGTTATTCGTTTGTTTTTCGTGTACAGAGCCTAACGTAAAGACATGTTAGGAGGATGATTTTTAGGTTGTATAAAACATACGCCTGCATGGTCTTTAGCAAAAGGCTGTCGAAGATGAAGATACTACAGAGATTTCGAAACAAGTTTTACAGATGCATATTTCTGTAGATTATCGAGATCCAAAGTACAAGCAGACTCTTTTGATGTTAGCAACAAAGTACTAATAAAATAGGATCCAGTTAAAAATTATTAGAGTTAGGAGCTAATCCCTAATGCACATGATGACTCCACTAAATACTTTGGAGAAAGTGCAGTCTTATTAGCTTGTCGCTTTACCAGACCCTCAAGTAAAGTACTTGCTTTATTACTGAAGTATGGAGGAGACCCAAATTCAACAGCTTGTGGAGTTCAGGAGGATGGTTTAGGAGAGATTGTACCAATGAGAGAATTTGCTTTAAGTGCTGCTGTGTTTTCCTCCCTTTGAGAAGGTTAAATTATTAGTTGATGCAGGAGCAAACATTAATTGTGAAAACAACTACTGAAAGTTGTGCAATAGAAAAATTGTATGATTCATGGTAGGATGGATATTATGTTATATCTTCTGCAAAAAGGAGCAGACTATCGCAGAAAGTTTACAGAAATAGACTCGGATAAGCCTGATTATCCCACTTTTGAAGTAGACATTCTATATAAACTACGTAAATGCGTATATCCAATTGGTTCTAAAGAATATACAGACAAAATGAAAGTCGTTAATTTCTTGAAGAAAAAGGGATTAGATTGTGGAAATCACCAATACCAAGTGGAATGTATGGGGTTATAATGCGTGATATAGCTCCTAAAAATAAAGCAGACTTCGATTATTATATAAAGCATTATTAAAATGGTTTCTTTGATTATTATGATTTTGAATCAAAAAACTTTGTGAGACCTAAATGTCACCCCTGCACGTTTTTGGTCTCTCAAAAAGAAGGATAATACACATGGGTACCATTCTTTTAAGAAAAACGTATTTTATGGTTATATTATTGATAAGATTTGTTACGACAAGGAGGGTCCTACGGTCTATACGAAACTCGGTAATGGCACGGAGACGACCTACACTTACGACAAGCAGCGTGAACGTCTGCAGGTGATGAACCTTACAGCGGATGGTCAGACTGTGATGGAGAACAGGTATCGTTATGATGCTGTGGATAATATCCTCGGCATTACAGATGCTGCCAACCCAACGTCGCTGACGAAACTCAATAGGGCGAAGCTGGGAGGAAGGAGTTCGCATACGTATGAATATGACGAGCTGAACCGCCTTATTCATGCAAGCGGTAAGGCTAAGCGTGCATCGTATGATATGGTGATGTCGTTCGGACGGATGAGTGAACCGCTCACTAAGGTGCAGAAGGTGGACTCAACGACAACTGCTAAGTCTTATAACTTTACTTATAAGTATGAGGACAGCAACCACCCGACGGCCCCAACGCAGATAGGTCACGATCATTACACGTATGATGCCAACAGTAATCCAACACTGGTAACGAACGATTCGGCGAATACTACCCGTGAGATGTATTGGGATGAGGATAATCGACTCATGGTCTTAAGCGATAATGGCAAAACTAGTCGTTACACTTACAATGCTGCTGGTGAGCGTATCATGAAGAGTTACGGTACGATGGAGGGTGTGTATATCAATGGTGCACCGCAGGGTATTACTTTCCACGAGACGGATAACTTCACACTTTATCCTGCAAGCATCCTCTCTGTCAACAAGAATCGTTTTACAAAGCATTACTTTATTGGTGACAAACGAGTTGCTTCAAGGATAGGGACAGGTCTGTTCAATAATGTCTATGGGCGAAACGGTTCATACGTAACGGCTGGTCAGCAGGACTATGCAGAACGTATGAATCAGATTCAGACCAGAAGGAAGCATATTATAAGAAGGTGGGTGTAGCACCTGGTGTACCGACAGAGAAGGGTGCGTATGGTGATCCAGGAGAACACGGGCGTTGGTTATAATGCCGTCCTCACAGAACTCGGCAACCACGATGTGCCACAGGGTTGGATTCAGACTCCAAAAGCCGAACACGACACCAGGCACTAACCCTGGTCCACCTGTAAGTTGGAATGACCCGAGTAACCCTGATGACCCACAGGCTGGATATGGTTATATTCCAAAATGACACTACAAAAGAAGAGACCTTCTTCTATCACAGTGACCACCTCGGTAGCACGTCTTACATCACAGACGATAAAGCCAACATCACGCAGTATGATGCTTATTCACCGTATGGTGAACTGTTAGTTGATGAACATAGTAGCAGTGAAGAACTGCCATATAAGTTCAATGGTAAACAGTTCGATGAAGAAACAGGCTTGTACTATTACGGTGCAAGGTACATGAACCCTGTGGCAAGTATTTGGTATGGGGTGGATCCAGTTGGCGGAGGTATGTATATACAGGTTCTTATGTATGTGCGTAGACAATCCGATTACACTAATTGATGCCAATGGGAAATCTTTTTCTTATCCTGACGATCGAAAGTATTTGGTCTGGTGTTGGCTCTTTTCTTCAAAGGAGTATACAAGAGCTTCAAGAATACCTATAATATGGTTGAGGCATCCCATTAACACACTAAAGACGATGGGGCATGCTGCCGCTCATCCTGTGAATACAGCAAAAAATATTTGGCATACAGCAAGAGAGAGATGGGATAGAGCTATTAATAGTAACGATATAAATGAAAGAGGAGGAAGCATGGGGAGACGAGGAGCTGACATAGCCCAAGCCGCAATAGGTGCAGGAACTACTAAAGGGATAGCAAAAGTTTCAGCTAAGGAAGTTTCAAGGGTTGCTAAAGTAGTACAAACTGCAAGGGCTGTAAGTAAAAATTCCGTAGTTTTTAGGTCGAGGTGAAATTGCTGTGAAGGAGCTAATGGGAGCAGCAGGAGAGAATCAATTAATTAATTTTACAAAAAGGGGTTGAGGTCATTAAAAACAACAAAGTTTAAATCTGTATCGATATTTTGGTGGAACTGCAAAGGATATTGGACCATATCTCTCAAATGGACCAATTGGAAGATTTATAGATAGGCGTGGGCTTGCACTGAAACCAGAATGGAATAATACAATGGAGGGACTTGCAGAAATACAAGTACCTAAAGGAACTATTATGATGAAGGGAACAGCAAAAGTCGCAGGGAGGACAATGGATTGGGGGAAGAACCCAATATTTTTACAGTGGGTAAATTAAATAGGGTTAAATAGAAAGTCTAATGAAAAAGTATTGTATATGCGGAAAATGGGAAATCCTTGGAGATTCCCATCTTCTTATGAAAGTTGCTTCCTGTAGGATTCAATTTAGAATTTACACAATTTTGGAAAAAGAAGGTCCATTGTGTGGAAAATTATTTATAAATGACACACAACTCACAATTCCCGATTATGATGGTTTTGAGGGCCAATCATAAAAAAATAATAAGTATATATATCTACCTCTCTATCAGATGAAAACAGGAAACAGGTCAAACAGTCCAAGAGCATATATTGTGGAAATAGATATTTCTAAAAAATATCGGCTAATAGGGAAAAAGAGTTGAATATGCTATCGTTTATCTTGATTTTATGGTAGATGACATACTATATTTTTATAATTCTCCAATGAAGAATGATAAATTGCTTAAATATATTAATATTAATTCTATTTATAAACCTTGGAGTTGGAAAGATAGATGTTCTCATTTCTATCATGAATTATTATTCTTTTTCCATGATTTGTTTTTCATAAATATAATCCTTCGTCTATGAAAACAATTTTTACCGTTCGTACGGTCATGGCGAGTGTGGCTGATATTAGGACTTATGTCTATGGTGCTACGTATGACAGCTGGAACCGGGTGCAGACGATGACTTATCCTGACGGTGAAGTGGTGACTTATCACTACAATGCTGCAGGACAGGTTGAGAGTCTTACGAGCAATAAACAGGGACGTCAGAGCGTTATTGTTGATAGGATGGGTTACGATAAGGAGGGTCATACGGTCTATGCGAAACTCGGTAATGGCACGGGAGACTACCTATGCCTACGATAAGCAGCGTGAACGTCTGCAGGGTGATGAACCTACCACGGCGGATGGTCAGACGGTCATGGAGAACGGGTATCGTTATGATGCTGTGGATAATATCCTCGGTACTACGAATGCTGCCAACCCAACGTCGCTGACGAAACTCAATAGGGCGAAGCTGGGAGGAAGGAGTTCGCATACGTATGAGTATGATGAGCTGAACCGCCTTATTCATGCCAGCGGTAAGGCTAAGCGTGCATCGTATGATATGGTGATGTCGTTCGGACGGATGAGTGAACCGCTCACTAAGGTGCAGAAAGTGGACTCAACGACAACTGCTAAGTCTTATAACTTTACTTATAAGTATGAGGACAGCAACCACCGACGGCCCCTAACACAGATTGGTCGCGATCGTTTACACGTATGATGCCAACGGTAATCCAACACTGGTAACGAACGACTCTACGAGACACTACCCGTGAGATACCGGGATGAGGATAATCGAGTTGATGGTTCTCTCTGACAATGGCAAGACAAAGTCGTTACACTTACAATGCTGCTGGTGAACGTATTATGAAGAGTTACGGTGCGATGGAGGGTGTGTATATCAACGGTGCACCACAGGGAATAACCTTCCACGAGACGGACAACTTTACGCTTTATCCAGCTTCAATAATCAGCATTAACAAGAATCGCTTTACGAAGCATTACTTCATTGGTGACAAACGAATCGCTTCAAGGATAGGAACAGGTCTGTTCAATAACGTCTACGGACGCAATGGTTCATACGTAACCGCTGGTCAACAGGATTATGCTGAACGTATGAATCAGATTCAGACACAGAAGGAGGCGTACTATAAGAAGGTGGGTGTGGCTCCAGGTGTACCGACAGAGAAGAGTGCGTATGGGCGATCCGGGAGAACACACTGGGCGTTGGTTATAATGCCGTTCTCACAGAACTTGGCAACCATGATGTGCCACAAGGCTGGATTCAGACGCCGAAGCCTAACACCACACCGAATACTAACCCCGGTCCACCTGTAAGCTGGAATGACCCAAGTAACCCTGATGACCCGCAGGCTGGTTATGGCTACATCCCTAATGACACAACGAAAGAGGAAACCTTCTTCATCACAGTGACCATTTAGGCAGTACGTCTTCATCACAGACGATAAAGCCAATATCACTCAGTATGATGCCTACCTGCCGTACGGTGAACTCCTTGTAGACGAACACTCATCAAGTGAAAGACCTGCCGTATAAGTTCAATGGCAAACAGTTTGATGAGGAGACTGGTTTTGTACTATTACGGTGCAAGGTACATGAATCCTATGGCAAGTATCTGGTACGGGTGGATCCACTAAGCGAGAAATATCCATATTGGTAGTCTGTTGTGTATTGTGGAAGGAAGCTCATTATTCAAATAGATAACTTTTGGTTTAGCTCTACCGAATAGGAAAGTAAAATAATGATTTAAATCATTTTACCCTCCGAATGCTCTACGTATGAAATTGGAGGCATAATATATCGAGGAGGACAAATGGTTGGAGAGAAGCTCGCGTTTGGAAACGTTTAGCCCCTGATTTTTATATTTATTCACTTCTGTTGGATTGGCAAAATCGGGTATCTGCTTTTATCCGATATCAATATTAGCTCTATTATAAGTATTTCTTCAAAGAAAGTATCATCTTTTCTTGAATCAGTCCTCAACAGATACATAAAAAAGCTTATAGAGCTATAAAAATAAGGTGGTCCAACGCTTTGCGCAGTATAAACGTCAATATTGGTTAGAGACATTCAGAAACCTCCCAGACTTATATTCAAGGGAAAAGGGAACAGTTTGGAGACAGTATGAGGAATTACACCATCGCTTTATACCGCAAAGATCAAAGTGGGACCCAATCGGTTAAAAAATAACAGAATCAATATAAAACGTGTATCAAGTTTGGAACATGCACAAAAAGATCCTTACCGTGCAAGAACAGCACCGAAGTGGGCTAAAGAAGAGCATAATTTAAAAACAAAATAAGATGTTTAGCTTTTTAATAAAAATAAAATAGAGGAACAGGATATCTCCTTTCTTAAAAATGTGATTCACATCTTACCAAATAGGTGGAACTTTCTACTAAAACAAATTAATAGTAAACATATTATAGGAAAATGTAAAATAAAGACATTATGGAAAAAGGATTTTATAGTTTAATTCTCAATGAGAATACCATGATTACAGTGATTACAACTATCCTGAGTTAGTAACACTGTCAGGTATTCTTATTTGGAATAAAGAAAGACAAGTGTATGTAGAAGTGCAACTAGATATTTCGTTTGGTACAATAATTGGCTATTATTTTAATTCGAAATATAATTCTAGATTGGCATAAAATCTGTCTAAATACGCTAGAAGAAAAATACTTATACAACTCATTCAAACGGAAAGAAAAATATCATACAAATGATTTTGCAAAAACTTTCTTTAGAAGAACAAAAGGAAATAGATATAGGTGATATTAATGAACTTGAGATTGAGGAGAATATATATTATACTATTAAAAAAATTTAAACGATGGAGATTATATAGCTATCAATAATGCAGGAGAAGTCTTCTCCATAACTCATACACCTTTTTGAAGTAAAGAAGTTATCCACTCTATTGGTGCATTTTCTCAGCAAACATGTCACGTGACAATTAATCTATGCTGGAAATATCACGTTGCGTATACCTACTAGGTAATGGTAAAGATCACTATAGCACAGCAGAACCTACGTTTATAATATATAATAGTTGAACCTGTTTTACGGAGTATGACTTTAGTGCAATAATCGTATCGCTCAGAGATAGGAACAGGTCTGTTTTAATAACGTCTATGGGCGTAACGGCTCATGTCACCGCTGGTCAGCAGGACTATGCTGAACGTATGAATCAGATTCAGACACAGAAGGAAGATGATATGAAGGTGGGTGTGGCTCCAGGTGTACCGACAGAGAAGTGCGTATGGTGATCCAGAGAACACAGTGTTGGTTATAATGCCGTCCTCACAGAACTCGGCAGCATGATGTGCCACAGGGTTGGATTCAGACTCACATCCTAACACCACCCCTGGCACCCAACCTGGTGCTCCAATCTCATGGAATGACCCAAGCAACCCCGATGACCCACAGGCTGGTTATGGTTACATGCCAACGACACTACGAAAAGAGAGACCTTCTTCTATCACAGTGACCACTCGGCTCAACGTCTTACACACAGATGCACACCAACATCACGCAGTATGATGCCTATCACCGTATGGAACTCTTGTAGACGAACACTCATCAAGTGAAGACCTGCCGTACAAGTTCAATGGTAAACAGTTCGATGAGGAAACTGGTTTGTACTATTACGGTGCAAGGTACATGAATCCTATCACGAGTTTATGGTATGGAATGGATCCTTAGCGGAGAAGTATCCAAATGTTGGTGATTTGTCTAGCTGTATTAGAGTCCCCTCATTATCGATCCTGATGGGAAAATCGTTATTCTCATTCATGGTACTTGGTCTGCTCCTTCTTCAACATGGAAGAATCTAAAAGGAATTTTACATACGCAACATACAAATCTTTTAGAGATAAAATCTTGTGTGGGGATCGTTTAGATGGTCTGGAAACTAATAACGTAGAAAGCTCGATCTGTTGCTGCAATGCAGTTAGCACTAAATTTGTGCAGCGTAGCCAGCTAAAGGAAAGGGAATCGGAACCACATTACTTTAGTGGGACATAGTCATGAGGTGGTAATGCTGCTAATGAGCCATAAATAAGATGGTAAAAATGAAAAGAATTTAAGAATGTGAAGAAGTCTAATTTGCTTACCTATTAACACGCCCGTACGTGACGACCTACGACTTTCCGAAACTGCGATGAAGAGAGTACACTATGAATGTCTTTGATTCAGCGATCCTGTACAATCACATGGTGGACATTCTACCCTCTCTCTACCTGCTAGTGGTGGAATCCCAGCAATTACATTACAAAACTAATGATATCCCATTAGAGATTGGTTCTGCTGGAGAACATTCCCGTGCTAAAAATATGAGGTTAGTAACTCTCAAGCGTTTATAAATGGTAGCTGGAGAGATGGTTGGGCGAACCATTAGACTTGAATGGGGAGATTATCATAATTTCACAATAGAGTTAATGACTGATAAAAGAAAACAAAAATGAAAAAGAAAATCAGTTTTATTCTACTGATTATCACATTAGTTGGGTGTTCATATGATTACAACATAAATAAGTTAGAGCAAGAGAAGTTGAGTATAGTAGAGATTACCCTCTAAGCTCCAAAAGTTTATGTCTTCTATACTCTGAATGTAATCCATATCAGAAGGATATATTTGTAGACTCTATAGATGTTAATCGCTATCATGTAGAGGAGATTAAAACAATTGTAGGGCCATGGATAGCTGTGCTATCAGATGATAAAAAGAAAATACATATAGAATTGATAGAGAATTAGCAACTCCTTATATTATATATGCAGATAAATTATATATACCTGATAGATATAATATCTTTTGTGGAGAAGATTTTAGAAGTGCTATATATACGGTATATCAATTAAATGACTCAGAAACTGTTAGGCTAACAATTTCAATTATATTACTAGATATAATTCAAGGTTGAATCCTAAGTGAGGGATTCAGCCTTTTTGGTTTTCTTTGTTCCAATGTAAGGAATACTTATATTGCTGTCCGGTAAAAACTTAAATAACATATAAACCTTGCGGAATTGGCTTTATATAGGTAATTCCGCATTCTTTTTGAAATCCAAGCCCCTAATCAAATAAGTCAAGTTCTTTTTGGTGGTGAATTTGCCTTTTTCAGCTATTATGATGAGTTCATCATTTTGTGGATTTTCCATAAATGAGATGAAATCAGTGTAATACATCAGTGTGAGCCTCAGCATGGTTACCAGCTGCGAGAAGGATACGTGTCTTTTTATCATTCTGGAGATAACGGTACAAAGCAGATTGGCAATGAGTACCACCCATGTCTGTATCTGTATGGCATTTACACTGTCACCATAGAAGAAATGCAGTGGGAAGTTCTGTTTGAGCTGCTTGTAAAGGGACTCTATAGCCCATCTTCGCTTGTATATCTCCTCAAGGTCTTTTACATCAAGTTCAAAGTTATTGGTCAGTAGAACAACTGACTTATGGGAGTTATTACTCCACAGTTCCACACGTCTTGCTTCGTGCCGTATCTCTCCTTTCTCAAAGAGGATCTTCTTGTCTGTATGTGTAACCAGCCCGTCAGGGCTTACATAGGTTACTGAAGATAGCTCCCTATATGTGAGATTCTTCTTCATTTTAGTCACATAGCACACTCCTTCCTCTGTAAGTCGCTGGAACTGTGCATAATCAACGTATGCTCTGTCCATGGTAAGGGTAGCATCCTTAGGAAGATGCACTTCTTTAAGTAGATAATGATCATGCGTGGCGGCAGAGGTAAGCTGTACGACCATGGGAACGCCAACATGATACTTCATCACCGTATGAACCTTCATACCGCCTTTCTTCTTACCACTCTTGGGGTGTCTGCCTACACCCTTGAGTATGTTGTCAAAAAGGGTAATCGTAGTTGAATCCATCATATACAGAAGCTTTTCCCATGTCTTCTGTTCACCTTTAGGGCGGCTGTCCGATAAAAAAGAACCATAACGCTCTAAGAGGTACGCATAAACGCTTGCAAAGAACTCTTGTGGGCGACGCTTGTTGGCATCAGCAAGCGTACTACGACGGACGACATAGTCGATGCCAAGATGATGCAGTTTGTTTACTTCAGCCTTCATGCCTATCTCCACTTCCCGAAGAGAATCAAAGTGTTTGAGAACACCGAAAAGCATTATGACAAGGTGAGTCCACCCATCAAGACGCTCACATAAGCTTCACTTCGGGGTGTTTCAAGGCTGATTTGCTTGATTTGTTGCTTATCGAGTAATTTTATTACCTGATTATAGACCGGCTGTCCGATAAAATGTGTACTTTTGCCCATGTTATTGAAGTTTTATCGCAGAAACAAAGTAATCAAAAAGGGCTGAACCAAATACGGATTTTTAGCCCTTAACTTTTTATATGTGGAAAAGGTTTACCGGACAGCAATAGAATACTTATAACCATAAGAACAATACACATTTCTTCGGACACATCTTTTGGAATTACATGGTTTATCGCTACTCTAAACCCTCAACATAGTTTTTGTTTTTAGTTGCTGTCACTTTCTTTAACATTTCTATAAACTGCTTGTTATCAATGTGTTGTAACGTAGGGAGGAGTGATAGGAGTGACAGGAAAATTGAAAAGATAGTTGTTAAAATGATGTCGTTATAATAGCGCGGAGGAGGAAATACTCGCTTGTTATGAAAAGGAAAAGGGCATTAGAAAGATTGTAATAAAGATTCATAAATTGGAGATAACAGATGGATTTCTGACACGGCAAAAGATGCCCTTCCGCAGGGGTAAAAGGTGCTCTGAGAGTGTTAAAAGGTGCCCTTTTGCAGCGTAAAAGAGCACCTTTTAGAAAGGCTTTTGTAAGTCTTTGACAAAACAATGGACTACAAGTCTAAATGTTTTACTTTTCTTTGATTTGTGGACACGCAACTTCAATCTATTGTAAATATATTTTTGATTAGCCCGTAATGGAGTGGTGGTATATGGAAGGACGGATAATCTTACGAGGGCTATGCTGGAGCGTTTTACCATGAACAGGCGTATCTATAACTATCAGATCGCCCTCCTCAGCCACATGGGACAAAAAGCCACTTGCATACCTCGATTTTGCTGTCATTCCTGTCACTCTTCTTCTGCTTTTAACCATCTGTATATAAGCTAATTACAAAAGTGTTAAAAGTGACAGCAAATAGAATTAAAACTTAATTAGGGGTTTTGATGGTTTTCGTTTGGTTACATTTACGCGCACAACACCCTTCATCTTTTCTCCGTTTTCCACGATCTAAAACCCATGCAAAATAAAGTTGTATATTTGCAGTTGGTATGCATAGACTTGCTTGGTCGCAAACTGATGGTGAACCATCCTGATGCAGGTGAGACGGACATGACCGGTGATGCGGCAGGTAACCTCCCGACAGTTTTACGGCAGAACTTAGAAAGTCGATATCTGACAAGGGTTACATCTCATACCTACGACTTCGAGCGCACTCCATGAGGTACGTATCCAGAAAACCCTTTAATCGTGTTACTTATACATACGGTAAGGCTGGCGATAAAGGTATAACCGTGCCGGTCGTCTTGCTCTCGTTGAGGATGCTCTGGGTGGTAGCGTATTACTCATGGCAGACAGGGTGAGGTGACGAAAACTGTCCGTACAGTCATGGCGAGCGTGGCTGATATTAGGACTTATGTCTATGGTGCTACGTATGATAGCTGGAACCGTGTGCAGACAATGACTTATCCTGACGGTGAAGTGGTGACCTACCATTCAATGCTGCAGGACAGGTGGAGCGTCTGACGAGCAATAAAACAGGGACGTCAGAGCGTTATTGTTGATAGAATAGGTTACGATAAAGAGGGTCATACGGTCATGCGAAACCCGGTAATGGCACGGAGACAACCTATACCTACGATAAGCAGCGTGAACGTCTGCGGGTGATGAACCTTACAGCGGATGGTCAGACTGTGATGGAGAACAGGTATCGTTATGATGCTGTGGATAATATCCTCGCAGTATTACGAATGCCGCCAACCCAACGTCGCTGACGAAACTCAACAAGGCGAAGTTAGGAGGAAGGAGTTCGCATACGTATGAATATGACGAGCTGAACCGCCTTATTCATGCAAACGGTAAGGCAAAGCGTGCAAGTTACGACATGTTGATGTCGTTCGGACGGATGAGTGAGCCACTGACTAAAGGTTCGAAGGTGGACTCAACGACAACTGCCAGGTCTTATAACTTTGCTTATAGGGTATGAGGACAGTAACCATCCGACGGCTCCAACGCAGATTGGTCATGACCATTACACGTATGATGCCAATGGTAATCCAACGCTGGTAACGAATGATTCAACGAATACTACCCGTGAGATGTATTGGGATGAGGATAACCGCCTGATGGTCTTAAGCGATAACGGCAAGACGAGTCGTTATACTTACAACGCCGCCGGTGAACGTGTCATGAAGAGTTACGGTACGATGGAAGGTGTGTATATCAATGGTGCACCACAGGGTATTACTTTCCATGAGACGGACAACTTCACACTTTATCCTGCAAGTATCCTCTCTGTTAACAAGAATAGATTCACGAAGCATTACTTCATTGGTGACAAACGAGTTGCTTCAAGGATAGGGACAGGTCTGTTCAATAATGTCTATGGGCGAAACGGTTCATACGTAACGGCTGGTCAGCAGGACTATGCAGAACGTATGAATCAGATTCAGACTCAGAAGGAAGTGTATTATAAGAAGGTGGGTGTAGCTCCTGGTGTACCGACAGAGAAGGGTGCGTATGGTGACCCGGAGAACACTGGTGTTGGTTATAATGCCGTCCTCACATAACTCGGCAATCACGATGTGCCACAGGGTTGGATTCAGACTCCACATCCTAACACCACACCGAATACCAACCCCTGGTCCACCTGTAAGCTGGAATGACCCGAGTAGCCCTGATGACCCACAGGCTGGATATGGTTATATTCCAAATGATACTACAAAAGAAGAGACCTTCTTCTATCACAGTGATCACCTCGGCAGCACGTCTTACATCACAGATGATAAAGCCAACATCACTCAGTATGATGCCTACTACCGTATGGTGAACTGTTAGTTGATGAGCATAGTAGCAGTGAAGAACTGCCGTATAAGTTCAATGGCAAACAGTTCGATGAAGAGACTGGTCTATACTATTATGGTGCAAGGTATTTGAATCCTGTGGCAAGTATTTGGTATGGGGTGGATGCACTAACAGAAAAGTATCCTACAATGGCAGGAATGATTTACTGTATGAATAACCCTGTACTGATTGGTTGACCCAGACGGGAATGATTCTTATTATACGAAAAATGGAGATTATATCGGTTCTAATAACATAAAAAGTGATTTAATCTATATTGTTTCCAGCTATAGGCTTATAAGAAGGTTAAGAAATGGGAAAGAGTTCTATAGTTTTGAGAAAAGAAGACTTAGAGGAGTCAGACCTCCTGCAAAAGCTTACTCTAAAATTTTCACAAATGTTTTAAAGAGGAAAGGAATAGATACAAAGAAATTATATAATGGACAAATCTCTGTAAATTCTGAGCGTAATTTTTGGGACATGAGAAAATGGGATAAATATTATGAACAATATAAAGTGTGCATGACCCACAGAACAATTTTTCTTAGTTATGACCCTACTAAAGGACAAACAGGTCCTGCTATTTCGGTTACACGACGCGTAAATGATAAAATTGAGATAGTGATAAATGTATATTCAGTCGGGAATGAAGATTATATCTCTACGGAATCAAATATCTATAATATGATAGGAATACATGAGGTTTAATTATCATGGGCTCAAAGGAAAAGGAAACAATCAACATAACGAGATTCTTAAAAGCTCAACGCAATGACCCTTCTTGGAAAATGATAACTCCACAATTTAAAAGTTTATATAAAAATTTAGAAAGAAAACAATGCAGAATATCAGTCACACTAAAAATATTAACAATAAGCTTTTATAGTTGTAATCTTGTTTGGTTGTTCGAAAACAAAAATAATCAGGTTGATGCATGGCTCTTCGAAGTAATTGATAATTATCCTCCAACATTCAATAGTTTTGCTGAAAAATTATCCTCAGGTAATACAATTTAAATACATGATTAAGAATAATACATCTGACACTTCTATTTGTACCGATTAATGTGGTTAATGGTTATAATACATTTTCATTCTAGAATTAAGATGGGGATAGGTACTCATTATTTTAATAATCTTTCAGATCGAAAAACTTACTATGGTAAGAACGATGGAATTTTAGCTCCAAATGGGCGAGACAAGTGTAACGATAACTTTATACTCTCAAGACATAGAATGCCTCCATCTAAAGAAAATTGTTTCTTTGGAGAATATTTTTAAGAAAGGTATCTTTCCGCTATTTTTATAGTAATTTAGACGTATCTCATTATTCCCCATTGAGCTAATTTTTTCATAATTCAAATGAAACGGACTGGATAGATATAAAAGATATTAAAGAAGAGAGGGAGAAGCAATGGAATGTACATTTATGATTCTCTTCGGAATATACTATTAGTCAATTATATTCCTATGACTAGAATTCGAGGAGGTTGAAGGGGCAACTTATTGGTAGTTATAACGACACTGCCAAGTCTTATAACTTTGCTTATAAGTATGAGGACAGTAACCACCCGACGGCTCCAACACAGATTGGTCACGACCATTACACCTACGATGCCAACGGTAATCCAACACTGGTAACGAACGATTCGGCGAATACTACCCGTAGAGATGTATTGGGATGAGGATAATCGACTCATGGTCTTAAGCGATAATGGCAAAACTAGTCGTTACACTTACAATGCTGCTGGTGAGCGTATCATGAAGAGTTACGGTACGATGGAGGGTGATATATCAATGGTGCACCAGGAATAACCCTTCCACGAGACGGACAACTTCACGCTTTATCCAGCCTCAATAATCAGCATCAATAAGAACAGATTCACGAAGCATTACTTTGTGGTGACAAACGAGTTGCTTTCAAGAATAGGAACAGGTCTGTTCAATAATGTCTATGGAAGAAACGGCTCATACGTAACGGCTGGTCAGCAGGACTATGCTGAACGTATGAATCAGATACAGAAGCAGAAAGAGGCATACTATAAGCAGCAGGGCATTGCCCCAGGTGTACCTACAATGAAGGGTGCGTATGGTGACCCAGAGAACACGGGTGTTGGTTATAATGCCGTCCTCACAGAACTCGGCAACCACGATGTGCCACAGGGTTGGATTCAGACTCCACGCCCTAACACAACACCAGGCACCAACCCTGGTCCACCTGTAAGTTGGAATGACCTAGAGTAACCCTGATGACCCACAGGCTGGTTATGGTTATATTTCAAATGATACTACAAAAGAAGAGACCTTCTTCTATCACAGTGACCACCTCGGTAGCACGTCTTACATCACAGACGATAAAGCCAACATCACGCAGTATGATGCATATCTGCCATACGGTGAGCTGTTAGTGGATGAACATTCCTCAAGTGAGGAAATGCCATATAAGTTCAATGGCAAACAGTTCGATGAAGAGACAGGCTTGTACTATTATGGTGCAAGGTACATGAATCCTATGGCAAGTATTTGGTATGGGGTGGATAATTTAGTGGAAGATTTTTACTAATATCGCTGCATATGTATATTGTAATAATAATCCTATCCGTTGAGGATCCAGATGGGAATATCCCTTTAGAAACAATCTGGGATGCTGCTAATGTTCTGTTAGGAATAGCAAATTTAACTAATAATATAAATAGAGGGAGATACGGTGCGGCTGCCTTAGACGGTGTAGGAATTATACTTGATGCAGCAGCTACTGTCCTTCCGTATATTCCAGGGGAGCTGCATCGGGATTAAAGGCTCTAAGAGCAGGTAAAACAGTTGAACACGTAACGCAAATTTCTGAAAAATAACGAGAAGAGCGGCTTTTTAGAGCAGCAAAAAGAGATGCAGGAATTCCCATGTCTCAGCATCCCTATTCGTGTTACTAAAGTACCCATGAGTAAATCAGAATGGTAAGAGTATTCTTGGAAAAAGATGGGAAGCTCTATCATGACAAGAGAATATCATTATAAGGGATCTCATGGGGATGCTGTTATACAAGAACACTCTGTTGGTCATCAGCAATTTAGAGATGATGCTGGAAAAACCACATTTTAATATACGTCCAAAAGAAAATACTAGAAAGGAACATATCCTGGGAAAAAAACATTATATTTTTAACCATAAATAAGCAATGGATTTTTACACTATTTGAAAATACAACAAGCGTATCTGCTATATATAAGAACTCTCTCTGCCTACTTTTACGAAAATAGAAGTTGTCAAGATTACTATTATGACAGGAGAAGATACTGAACTGATTTTTAACTTTTAGATACAACAGAATTACCTAAAGTTTTACCTTTAAAGTGGTCCCCCAAAAATTAATACTGTTCAGTTCGAATTTGACTTTATAGATGTTGATATAAAAATTTTTGTCTTACTAAAGGTATGAAGTATAATTTTATAATGCAGAGAAAAATGATAAAAATGTTATTGTATTAAAGAATCTTTTTAAATAATAAGAAAATTACTTTTTGATTCAAAGTGGGCTTATATTAAGAATATATCTGGATATGAAAAATAAAATCATCCTGATGCTGGTGAAACGAATATGACTCATGATGCAGCAGGTAACCTCCTGACGAAGCTCACGGCAGAGCTTTAGGAAGTCGATATCCGACAAGGGTTATATCTCTTACACCTACGACTTCGAACGACTCCATGAGGTGCTTTATCCAGAAAAACCTCTTTAATCGTGTTACTTATACCCTATGGTAAGGCTGGCGATAAGTATAACCGTGCCGGTCGTCTTGCCCTCGTAGAGGATGCTTCGGGTGGTGAAGCGTATTACTATGGCAGACAGGGTGAGGTGACGAAGACCGTACGTACAGTCATGGCGAGCGTGGCGGATATCAGGACTTATGTCTATGGTGCTACGTATGACAGCTGGAACCGTGTGCAGACGATAACTTACTCCTGACGGTGAAGTGGTGACTTATCACTACAATGCGGCAGGACAGGTTGAGCGTCTTACGAGCAATAAACAGGGACGTCAGAGCGTTATTGTTGATAGAATGAGGTTACGATAAAGAGGGTCATGACGGTCTATGCGAAACTCGGTAATGGCACGGAGACTACCTATACCTACGATAAGCAGCGTGAACGTCTGCAGGTGATAAACCTTACAGCGGATGGTCAGACTGTGATGGAGAATAGGTATCGCTATGATGCTGTGGATAATATCCTCGGCATTACGAATGCTGCCAACCCAACGTCGCTGACGAAACTCAACAAGGCGAAGTTAGGAGGAAGGAGTTCGCATACGTATGAATATGATGAGCTGAACCGTCTTATTCATGCAAACGGTAAGGCAAAGCGTGCATCGTATGATATGTTGATGTCGTTCGGACGGATGAGTGAGCCACTTACTAAAGGTTCAGAAGGTGGACTCAACGACGACTGCCAAGTCTTATAACTTTGCTTATAAGTATGAGGACAGTAACCACCCGACGGCTCCAACGCAGATTGGTCACGACCATTACACGTATGATGCCAACGGTAATCCAACGCTGGTAACGAACGACTCTACGAATACTACTCGTGAGATTTACTGGGATGAGGACAACCGCCTGATGGTCTTAAGCGATAACGGAAAGACAGAGTCGTTATACTTACAATGCTGCTGGTGAGCGTATCAGCGAAGAGTTACGGTACGATGGAGGGAGTGTATATCAATGGTGCACCGCAGGAATCACGTTCCACGAGACGGATAACTTCACGCTCTATCCAGCTCAATAATCAGCATTAACAAGAATCGCTTTACAAAGCATTATTTCATTGGTGACAAACGAGTTGCTTCAAGGATAGGAACGAGGTCTGTTCAATAATGTCTACGGGCGTAACGGCTCATATGTAACGGTTGGTCAGCAGGACTATGCTGAACGCATGAACCAAATCCAACGTCAGAAGGAGGCGTATTATAAACAGCAGGGCATTGCCCCTGGTGTACCTACAATGAAGGGTGCGTATGGTGAAATCATTTAATTAAATAAAAGTAAGCTATGTTAGTATATAAAAATATCAAATTTTGAGTCTAAATTTTTATTGATGAATTTGATACTGCAATTTTTATATTTAAAGTTTAAATATATTTCTGATTTTATTTTCCGTCAAGTGCAAGGAAAATCTGTTTTTCCTTCTTGAGATGGTGCTCAACGAAGACATCAATTCTCTATGATATAGACCCAGAAAGCAAATATCATAGTATTAACTCAAGAAAAGTAATTTATACTAAGAATTTAAATCTAAGCAAAAAGGTAATTTCTATGATAGTTGAAGATGAAAACTTTCTATTTGGGACATCTTTTGATTATTATAGGAACTTTCTCAAGAAGTAAGATTTCTTTTATTTCGAACATGTGGGAAGATTTATTAGAAACAGGAATAGAGTATTTTTAAGATGGGTAATGATGGAGAATCTTTCTATTGGTGCAACCCTCAGATAAATTCAGCAGAGAAGAGTTCAAATTATTTATTAATGAATTGAACACCTTTGCCAATGGTATCAAACATATTAATAATGAAAACGGATAAGAATATTATTTGGGTTATAGCATTACATGTAATAGCTTTTACATTTATTATAATTGCATGGAATCATTCATTTAATAACATAGGTTTTAATATAGCCTCTGGTATTTCATGTATGTTATTAGGGAAGCAGTTATTTATATCTTGAATTATCGAAATATTCAGAAGAAAGGAAGGTGACATGCTCCAGTATTACGCATACAATTATTCCTTTAATCTTCTTGTTATTTTTGGACTGGTATTGCTCTTTATATTTTTATCATTATATCGTAATAATGTTTTTATTAGAATGTCTGGTCATAAGTTTAATACCCCTAAGTTTTTCGTACCTTAGGATTAAGCGTAAAGAAAATAAATATATAACGCTATTACTCATAATTATAAGCGGCATCATTATAGTTCTACCCTTTATAATTTTATCTATTTTGACTTATGGTAAAAATTATTAGAATGAAAAATTATACTATTCTTTTAATTGTATTAATACTAATTTCCTGCCATTGCAATAAGGGAAAAGGTTTTCCATCAGATAAATATGTTGACAGTATTCAGCATATAGAGTATCAAATACAAAAATATCATATGGGGAGCGTACTCACAGTAGGAGATGTGCAAATTACTTTTGCACCCAATGGTCATATAATGGGGATAAAAAACAAGTCTTTAAAAGATGGACACATTCGACACTATTACTTCTTAGACAAAAGGGACAAAGATGAAATTAGTCATTTCTACACCACCAAAAATGGATTAGATGGAGTAGCCGTATTTTACCATTGCGAGAACATAATTGATCATGTCGATTTTTATAAAAACAATGAGTTGGTCTATTCAAAAAAAAACTATGATGAAAGATAAGATATTTGTCATTATACTAAGTGCATGCACTATCTATTTCTGTAGTTGCAAGAATAAGAATTCGGATGATTTTAAGTGCGTATATGCTGATAGCATCCGTCAATTTGAGTACTATAGAAACACTAACCAGATTGTGATTAGAGTTGATTCTAATATTTTGTATTTCACGCCAGACAATAGGCTGCAGCAAGTTTGTACACGAAGTTCGTTTAGAAATCAAAAGTTATCTCTAAAGGGGAAAGTATTTTACTTTAACAAAAAGACAGGTTTCTTAGATTCTATAAAGTCCAACCAGAAAGATATGCAACATAGTAGGACTATCGTTTATGAAGAAAATGGTTGCATTATAAGACCATGAAAAGGTGAATTACTTCGAGTGGCGAAGTGTATTACTATGGTAGGCAGGGTGAGGTGACAAAGACTGTCCGTACTGTAATGGCTCGGAGACTACCTATACCTACGACAAGCAGCGTGAACGTCTGCAGGTGATGAACCTTACAGCGGATGGTGGAAAACAGGGTATCGTTATGATGCCGTGGATAATATCCTCGGTATTACGAATGCTGCAACCCAACATCGGTTCCTTCTACAAAATAATCGTTATTATGGAATATTCATATTTTATAAAGAAAAATATCAAGTTTTTTAATAATAATGGATATACTCTATATCCAAATGGGAATCAAGTGTATAAACGAATAGGTGATTATGATGTTCTAATCACAGATTATACAGGGAAAAACTATCATTAGACCTTCTGGTCGTCTTTTGAACTATGGATAAAAATAATATAACAGATGTGGTTATATTTAAGAAAAATGTATAAGAGAACTTTTTGTCCTAAAATAGAAAAAGATTGATAAAGAAATAGCAAAAGATAATAGATGAGTTTTAGTCTCGAACCACATGTACAGCTGATAATTAATTTTTACGTCCCTATACCTATAATGCATCTATGACAGCTGGAATCGTGTGCAGACGATGACTTATCCTGATAGTGAAGTGGTTACCTATCACTACAATGCTGCTGGACAGGTTGAGCGTCTGACGAGCAACAAACAGGGACGTCAGAGCGTTATAGTTGATAGGATAGGTTACGACAAGGAGGGTCACACGGTCTATACAAAAGCTCAGTAATTGGGAGGCGGATAAGTTTACGAGGTACAGCGCTGGATAGTTTTACCATTAATAGCTATATCTCATAAATATCAGTTCCCCCTTTTCCATTCAAGGGCAAATGCCGATTGCATACTGTTTTCGATTTTGCTGTCATTTCTGTCACTTCACTTTTGACATTAACCTACTATCTATAAACCCATTACGCGAAGTGTTAAAAGTGACAGCAACTAAAAATAAAAACTAAATTAGTGGTTTTAACCCAATTCGGTCATTAGAACCTAAACATTTTTTGTTTTAGTATCGAGCAGATTGTTTGGCTTTGGAACGCAGGCGTAACGGCTACGTCAAGTTACAAAGACAGACAAAATGTTGATAAAAAAAGATGTTAGGAAATGCTACCATACTATCGTAAGAATGTACATATTGTGGTCTAATAACCGATTTGCGTTAAATGATTCCCTCTTGGTTACGTTTACACGCACAATGCCCTCCATCCTTTCTCCTTTTCCCATGCTTTTTAAGACCCTTTTTACAAAATAAAGTTGTATATTTGCCTTTGAAAGTGGTATGCGCGGTTTGTCTTTCTTTTTCCAAAAGAGACTAATCCTGAAAAATATAGCCACAACATAACACATAACACTGAGTGTCTGCAGGCATTTAGCCTTACAGTGGATATCGGGTTGTGGTGTGGAAAACTTTTTCCTCAATGCTGTGATGAGCGGCAAAGGAGGGGAATAATGTCCCAGCCTAACATACATTTCCTACCCATACATTATTCCTATTCTCACCACTAATTCCCGATACCGTCTCTTACAGAAAGTTCAAAAAAGCATTAACCAACGTTTAAAATGAAAATAAAGAGTATTTTAGCTGTTTTTATAATAGTAGGCGGCATATCTTATGCTCTTTACTTTTCATTAGTTACAGATGTTTTTATTAAAGTATGGTGAAACAATTCACACAAAGGCTATTATTGAAGAGAGATTAACAGGAAAGACTTCCAATCCAGTGCTGCGCTATAGATTCTTATATGAAAATCAAGCTTATATCGGTTTTGTGTCAGAAACATCACGTTTACATGCGTCTGATACTATCAATATTGTATTCTTAAAAAGTAGACCATCTATAAACAAACCATTAATAAAATAAACTTTATATGGAAAAGAACTTATTATTTTCATTTGATGATGAGATTACGACTGGGTTTTTATTATGATATTGATGGGCATAAAATTGCAGTTTATTTTTGCGGCTTATTATGATAATGGGAGGTTCAGTAGAAGGAATGCCAACTTATTATTGAGAAATGGGAGTATGCAAAAAGTAAATTATCAGTGGATAAACCGATATCAAGATTTTAGAAGATCATATTGGAATTATAAGCATGGTTTTAGATATACATATTGCAGATAAAAATTGTTTTTAACGGTGAATACATTAGATGGTCAATATGTAGATTTACTGTTTTTATAATTGCAATGTTAAAATAGAAGATATTTCTAAGTAGGACTTGTATAATACAAAATGTGTCCTTATGAATTTAAAAATAAAAACCGACTCATGGTACCCCTCTGATAATGGTAAGATGACCCCTTCAAGGTTTTCTTATGGTTATTCAATTTATAAAAGGTTTACTTCTAATGGCAAAAGAATTTAATATACATACATATCCTACTTTCTTTTTATTGTTATTGATAATGCTAATACTATTCTCATTATCAGTAGATGATATAATGAATAATAATCAAAAGCAACATGAAAATAATACTTTTTAATTTCAGTATTTATAATCATCATTCTTGTTTATGGATTAGTAAAAACTCTCAAAAGAAAAATAGTCATAAATGAATTGGGCTTACTAATTACAGAAAAGGAAGGAAATATGAAGATTTTATGGGAGGAGATATCGCACATATTTTTTGTTCAACACCATGTTTGGGGCTATATATAAAAATAACATTTACCAATCAAAGAGACCCTTTAATTATTTACTTTGGAAAAAGCAGTTTTGTGGAGTGTCAATTTTTATCGTTTTCGAATAGCCATATTAACGTTTTCACATAAAAAGATATAATAGTTGTAAAAATCCAATCAATGGTATCTAAAAGCTAATATAAAAACAAATACACAGATAAAGAAAAGGGCACATGCCTATATTTAGTAATAGCAAGACAAGGTGCTACAACTATAACACAGGTGGCACCGCATCATGAAGTATTAAATAATGGTGGAAATGTACAACGAGCCTATAGCCAGATTGATTGGGAAGGTGCAGGAAAGGATGCACTTCTTACTGGAGTTATATCCTTTGTTGGCTCTGGTGTTTTCTACAATAAAATTAGTAAAAGAAACGTTCAACTATTGACATTGGGAAATCTAATCCTGCCAAGATTTTTGGTAAATACAGCTGTTAGTAGGGTGTCTGGTATCACTGCTGAAGCATGGTAGGAAGTGTAATTTATATGCTATGGATGATAAAACTGATAAAAAGAAGCAGCTTGGTGTTTCTTAGCCTTAGCAGGGCTGTGGATACTACTCTTATGGGATCGAATGTCATTATAGATACATATTTCTATATGATATCATTAAACATTTTAATCTTTTTGTTTTCCTATATCATACTTAAAATAAAAAAATAAGCTGCATTACTACTCTTATGTTGTAGGCTGTGCGTTTTTTTGTAGCTTAGTTAATCTTTTATAGTATATGCGATTTGAGAAGCAGAAGTTTGAAAAGGTTATCTCATCAAACAACTCCCAGTATTGTATTATATTCCAACGGGTTCTGGAGGAGGTGGTACAGTAGTGGGATCGAAATAGAATGTAAAGGAAGTAAGCAAAAATCCCAACAACTCATGAATCAGATAGCCTATATCAGATTTACGGAGACTCAGTCATCAATCATATCGTAGTACGATGCTTGATAAAGGAACCTTTTCCTGATGTATATTATGTAGATAGCGTACGTATAACTTATAAATAAGTACTCTCAAAAACTACAGATGGAAAGCAGTTTCATTTTACTTATAGGAAGGATTTTAAGATATAAAGAATAGAATTATTATAAATATGGAGCATCTTTTATTCTTAGTGTTGTTTGTTTTTCGTGTACAGAGCCTAACGTAAAAGACATGTTAGGAGATGATTTTAGGTTGTATAAACATACGCCTGCATGGTCTTTAGCAAAGGCTGTTGAAGATGAAGATACTACAGAGATTTCTAAACAAGTTTTACAGATGCATATTTCTGTAGATTATCGAGATCCAAAGTACAAGCAGACTCTTTTGATGTTAGCAACAAGTACTAATAAAATAGAATCCGTTAAAAATTATTAGAGTTAGGAGCTAATCCTAATGCACATGATGACTCCACTAAATACTTTGGAGAAAGTGCAGTCTTATTAGCTTGTCGTTTTACCAGACCCTCAAGTAAAGTACTTGCTTTATTACTGAAGTATGGAGGAGACCCAAATTCAACAGCTTGTGGAGTTCAGGAGGATGGTTTAGGAGAGATTGTACCAATGAGAGAATTTGCTTTAAATGCTGCTGTGTTTTCCTCCTTTGAGAAGGTTAAATTATTAGTTGATGCAGGAGCAAACATTAATTATGAAACAACTACTGAAAGTTGTGCAATAGAAAATTGTATGATTCATGGTAGGATGGATATTATGTTATATCTTCTGCAAAAAGGAGCAGACTATCGCAGAAAGTTTACAGAAATAGACTCGGATAAGCCTGATTATCCCACTTTTGAAGTAGACATTCTATATAAACTACGTAAATGCGTATATCCAATTGGTTCTAAAGAATATACAGACAAAATGAAAGTCGTTAATTTCTTGAAGAAAAAGGGATTAGATTATTGGAAATCACCAATACCAAGTGGAATGTATGGGGTTATAATGCGTGATATAGCTCCTAAAAATAAAGCAGACTTCGATTATTATATAAAGCATTATTAAAATGGTATCTTTGATTATTATGATTTTGATTCAAAAATCTTTGGTGGAACCTAAATGTCATCCCTGCACGTTTTGATCTCTCAAAAGAAGGAAGATACACATAGGGTACCATTCTTTTAAGAAAACGTATTTTATGGTTATATTATTGATAAGATTTGTTACGAAAAAGAGGGTCATACGGTCTATACGAAACTTGGTAATGGCTCGGAGACGACCTACACTTACGACAAGCAGCGTGAACGTCTGCAGGTGATGAACCTTACAGCGGATGGTCAGACTGTGATGGAAAACAAAGTATCGCTATGATGCTGTGGACAATATCCCTCGGTATTACGAATGCTGCCAACCCAACGTCGCTGACGAAACTCAACAAGGCGAAAGCTGGGAGGAAGGAGTTCGCATACGTATGAATATGACGAGCTGAACCGCCTTATTCATGCAAGCGGTAAGGCTAAGCGTGCATCGTATGATATGGTGATGTCGTTCGGACGGATGAGTGAATCGCTGACGAAGGTACAGAAGGTGGACTCAACGACAACTGCTAAGTCTTATAACTTTGCTAAAAATAGAGAATTAACAGAAAAATTCCTACTTAAAAGTTCTAATGACGGATTAGGTTTATAGGGAGTTTTACTTGGAGGTATCGCGTTTATTTTTAACAATGGGGACTGAACCTTATCATAATTAATAGAAAAAGATAATAGATGTTTGATAGTTTTTGCAGAAAAATGTGTACCCATTGTGATACCATACAGATAAAAGATTTTTGTAAACTCTTTATTTACAGATGTATATGAGAAATATTACAGTCCCCATGCGAATCACTGAAACAAGAGGAATATCCACAAGGTATTCCTCTTGTTGTTTTATTATCTGCGTATTATAATACTATGTTTTTAAAGTTTCCCACCCCAAAATATATTAATTAAGAAAATTTTCACACCTCTTTTCTACTGAGCCCTATTAAATGGTAGTGGATATAAAAAGCAAAAGAGTTGTAATCATCTGATTACAGCTCTTTTGTGAGTAATGATAGTTCGAGACCACCAGAGCTAGGAG
>BNJT01001754.1_pt1 | contig 105609 bp, 102 predicted proteins | sample 8540491 | NCBI WGS metagenome assembly BNJT01 (sample SAMD00202455, study PRJDB9452) | human saliva metagenome | host: Homo sapiens
CTGGCGGGTGCAGTACCATCGGCGCTGTCAGGCTTAGCTTCCGGGTTCGGGATGGAATGCCGGGCGTTTCCCTGTCGCTGTGACCACCGAGACGACTGTACGGGCAGTGCGTGGGCCGTCTTGATTGTGGTGAGGGTTATTCGATTGTCTGGTTGCCTGGGCTGCCCGCTGACCACACGCTGCGTGTGTGTGCTTGTGTGTGGTTGGGTTGGGTGTGGACCGTATAGTGGACGCTCGCGCATGCTGTATCGCTCACCCCCGGCATTCTCACGCACGCTAGGTGTGTGGTGGTGGGGGTGTTGTTGTTTGTGTTGGCCTATTAGTACCAGTCAGCTCAGTCAACCGTTGCCGGTCTTCCACTCCTGGCCTATCAACCCAGTAGTCTGCTGGGGCCTACCAAGAAGGACAAGTCCTTCTTGTGGAGACCTTTATCTTGAAGATGGTTTCCCGCTTAGATGCTTTCAGCGGTTACCCTTCCCGAACGTAGCTAACCAGCCGTGCCCTCGGGCGGGACAACTGGCACACCAGAGGTCTCGTCCGTCCCGGTCCTCTCGTACTAGGGACAGGCCTTCTCAAGTCTCCTGCGCGCGCAGAGGATAGGGACCGAACTGTCTCACGACGTTCTAAAACCCAGCTCGCGTACCGCTTTAATGGGCGAACAGCCCAACCCTTGGGACCTGCTCCAGCCCCAGGATGCGACGAGCTGACATCGAGGTGCCAAACCATGCCGTCGATATGGACTCTTGGGCAGGATCAGCCTGTTATCCCCGTGGGTACCTTTTTATCCGTTGAGCGACGACCCCACCCACACGGGATCGCCGGATCACTAGTTCCTACTTTTCGTACCTGCTCGACCCGTCGGTCTCACAGTCAAGCTCCCCTTGTGCACTTGCACTCAACACCTGGCTGCCGACCAGGCTGAGGGAACCTTTGAGCGCCTCCGTTACACTTTTCAGGAGGCAACCGCCCCAGTTAAAACTACCCACCAGGCACTGTCCCCTAACCCGGATCACGGGCCCAGGTTCAGGCGCACGCCATAACCAGAGTGGTATTTCAAGGACGACTCCACCACCACTGGCGTGGCGGCTTCACAGTCTCCCACCTATCCTGCACAAGCTATAGCGGGCGCCAATACCAAGCTGTAGTAAAGGTCCCGGGGTCTTTCCGTCCTTCTGCGCGAAACGAGCATCTTTACTCGTACTGCAATTTCGCTGAGCTCATGGTTGAGACAGCGGGGAAGTCGTTACGCTATCTCGTGCAGGTCGGAACTTACCCTGACAAGGAATTTCGCTACCTTAGGATGGTTATAGTTACCACCGCCGTTTACTGGGGCTTAAATTCACCACTTCACCCCCAAGAGGGGCTGATGGTTCCTCTTAACCTTCCAGCACTGGCAGGCGTCAGTCCGTATACATCGCCTTTACGGCCTGCACGGACCTGTGTTTTTAGTAAACAGTCGCTTCCCCTGGCCTCTGCGACCCACCCCCCTAGCCCGCAAAAGGGGCTTCAGGGTTCGGGCCCCCCTTCTCCCGAAGTTACGGGGGCATTTTGCCGAGTTCCTTAACCATGATTCACTCGTGCGCCTAGGCATACTCTGCCCGACCACCTGTGTCGGTTTAGGGTACGGGCGGCTGGCACCATCGCGTCGAGGCTTTTCTCGGCACCCCAGGATCACCCTGTTATCCCCCACCAGCGTGGGGTCACCATCACGCCTCACCCCCGTCATCAAAGACAGTCACTCCCGGATTTACCTGGAGGACGGGCTGCGCGCTTGAACGGACCAAGCCATCAGGTCCGCCGGGCTACCACTGTGCGTCACCCCTGTTAACACGCTTGCCTACCTGCACGGAGGGTCCCCAGACCCCACCACCACAACCACACCGTCAGGCGAACCTGACACATGCGGCCTATATGGCGGCCGGGCGTGGGTTAGCACCCGCGCGTCAGCATGGGCGGTGCTTCGCCGGTACGGGAATATCAACCCGTCATCCATCGACTACGCCTGTCGGCCTCGCCTTAGGTCCTGACTCACCCAGGGCGGACTAGCCTGGCCCTGGAACCCTTGGTCATTCGGCGCTAGGGCTTCTCACCCCTAGTATCGCTACTCATGCCTGCATTCTCACTCCCGCACCGTCCACCAGCAGTCACCCACAGGCTTCCCCGGTGCAGGACGCTCCCCTACCACCCACAACCCCTGCCACCACCCGGGCAAGCCGGACGATGAAAGGAACACTGTCATGGGTCCGCGGCTTCGGCGGTGCGTTTGAGCCCCGCTACATTGTCGGCGCACGATCACTTGACCAGTGAGCTGTACGCACTCTTTCAAGGATGGCTGCTTCTAAGCCAACCTCCTGGTTGTCTGCGCGACCGCACATCCTTTCCCACTTAGCACACGCTTAGGGGCCTTAGCCGGCGATCTGGGCTGTTTCCTCTCGACCACGGAGCTTATCCCCCGCAGTCTCACTGCCACGCTACAACCCTGAACGGCATTCGGAGTTTGGTTGACGTCAGTAACCCTGTGGGGCCCATCAGCCACCCAGTAGCTCTACCTCCGCCGGGCAACACGCGACGCTGCACCTAAATGCATTTCGGGGAGAACCAGCTATCACGGAGTTTGATTGGCCTTTCACCCCTACCCACAGCTCATCCCCCCAGTTTTCAACCTAGGTGGGTTCGGTCCTCCACACGCTCTTACACGTGCTTCAACCTGGCCATGGGTAGATCACCCCGCTTCGGGTCCAGAACGCGCCACTACACTCGCCCTATTCGGACTCGCTCTCGCTACGGCTACCCCACACGGGTTAACCTCGCGACACGCCACTGACTCGCAGGCTCATTCTTCAAAAGGCACGCCACCACCCCCACACACAAAAAACATGCGGGAGGCTCTGACGGCTTGTAAGCGCCCGGTTTCAGGTACTATTTCACTCCCCTCCCGGGGTACTTTTCACCATTCCCTCACGGTACTATCCACTATCGGTCATCAGGAGGTATTCAGGCAGCCAAGTGGTCTTGGCAGATTCACACAGGATTCCACGAGCCCCGTGCTACTCGGGCAACACCATCCCAGACACACACCAACCAGTTCCGCCTACGGGGTATCACCCACTACGCCACGCCTTCCCAGACGATTCAGCTACCAGCCAGCACACGCGCCCTCTCCGGCAGAAGAGGACAGGACAGCCCCACAACCCCGCACACGCAACCCCTGCCGAGTATCACACGCACACGGTTTAACCATCATCCGCTTTCGCTCGCCACTACTCACGGAATATCTTCTCCTACGGGTACTGAGATGTTTCACTTCCCCGCGTCACCCCCACACCCTATACAATCTCAGATGCAGGTGACACGACATAACTCGTGCCGGGTCCCCCATTCCGGAAACCCTCGGATCACAGCCCGCCAGCCGGCTCCCTGAGGAATATCGCAGGCCACCACGTCCTTCATCGGCCCCTGATGCCAAGGCATCCACCGAACGCTCAAAAACAAACAACAAAACACACGACAAAAATCAAGAAACTTGTCGCAGAAATCTTACAGTAAGATGCTCGCGTCCACTATACAGTTCACAACCAACCCACCCCACACCCACCCAAAACCCCAAGAAATGGAACCCTGGACGGGCCGGGCAACCCAGGGCGCACTGCCCCAGAACCCCGACAGCATGCCACCCCCACACGCACCAAGCACGCAAAAGGGGGGCACCCACCACCACCAAACACAGGCAGCAGAGAGTGTGTCTCCTATACCAACACGGACAAGCCAGCCACACCCGCGAGAACCAAACCCACGAGACACGACCAGCCGCCCTTCCGCAGAAGCAGCCCCTCCAGCCGGCCCAGACCCATCAACGGCCCAGACAAACAAGCAACCAGAGACAGCCACCCCCACACATAACCTATCCTTAGAAAGGAGGTGATCCAGCCGCACCTTCCGGTACGGCTACCTTGTTACGACTTCGTCCCAATCACCAGCCCCACCTTCGACCGCTCCCCGTAGGGCCACGGGCTTCGGGTGTTGCCGACTTTCATGACGTGACGGGCGGTGTGTACAAGGCCCGAGAACGTATTCACCGCAGCGTTGCTGATCTGCGATTACTAGCGACTCCAACTTCACGGTGTCGAGTTGCAGACACCGATCCGAACTGAGACCGGCTTTAAGGGATTCGCTCCACCTCACGGTATCGCAGCCCTCTGTACCGGCCATTGTAGCATGCGTGAAGCCCAAGACATAAGGGGCATGATGATTTGACGTCATCCCCACCTTCCTCCGAGTTGACCCCGGCAGTCTCCCGCGAGTCCCCCACCACAACGTGCTGGCAACACGGGACAAGGGTTGCGCTCGTTGCGGGACTTAACCCAACATCTCACGACACGAGCTGACGACAACCATGCACCACCTGTGAACCGGCCCCACAAGGAGGAAAACCCCGTCTCCGGAGCCGACCGGCACATGTCAAGCCTTGGTAAGGTTCTTCGCGTTGCATCGAATTAATCCGCATGCTCCGCCGCTTGTGCGGGCCCCCGTCAATTCCTTTGAGTTTTAGCCTTGCGGCCGTACTCCCCAGGCGGGGCACTTTAATGCGTTAGCTACGGCGCGGAAGACCCGAAAAGGCCCCCCACACCTAGTGCCCAACGTTTACGGCGTGGACTACCAGGGTATCTAATCCTGTTCGCTCCCCACGCTTTCGCTCCTCAGCGTCAGTAACGGCCCAGAGACCCGCCTTCGCCACCGGTGTTCTTCCTGATATCTGCGCATTCCACCGCTACACCAGGAGTTCCAGTCTCCCCTACCGCACTCAAGCCGGCCCGTACCCACCGCAAGCCCCCAGTTAAGCTAGAGGATTTTCACGACAGACGCGACCAGCCGCCTACGAGCTCTTTACGCCCAATAATTCCGGACAACGCTCGCGCCCTACGTATTACCGCGGCTGCTGGCACGTAGTTAGCCGGCGCTTCTTATCCAGCTACCGTCAACCCACCCACAAAAGGGACAGGCCTGCTTCACTGGCGAAAGAGGTTCACAACCCGAAGGCCTCCATCCCTCACGCGGCGTCGCTGCATCAGGCTTGCGCCCATTGTGCAATATTCCCCACTGCTGCCTCCCGTAGGAGTCTGGGCCCGTGTCTCAGTCCCAGTGTGACCGTCCACCCTCTCAGGCCGGCTACCCGTCACCGCCTTGGTAGGCCATCACCCCACCAACAAGCTGATAGGCCGCGAGCCCATCCCCCACCGAAAACACCCAAAGGCACAATCTTTCCCACACCCACCATGCAGCAGGCACAGAATATCCCTGTATTAGCCACACTTTCATGCGGTTATCCAGAAGAAGGGGGCAGGTTACTCACGTGTTACTCACCCGTTCGCCACTCATCCAGGACCCACAAAAGCAGGCCCCTTCACCGTTCGACTTGCATGTGTTAAGCACGCCGCCAGCGTTCGTCCTGAGCCAGGATCAAACTCTCCAAACAAAACCAACAAACCCCAACCAACCCCACACAACAAAGCATGAAGCCAAGCCAGAGCAACAGTCAGAACAACAGTCCAGAAAACCAGACCAGGCCCAACCCAACCCCACAACAAAAAAGCAGGACCAGGCAAACCAAAACAAAACAAGCCCCAAAAAACCACACACAACCATGCGCAGCCCCAAGGGACCATGGCATAAAAAACATGACACACTATCGAGTTCTCAAACAACACACCCACCGAGATTTCAGATGAGAAAGAATCTCCTCTTGCCTCTCAAAGGCGACCGGACTAGCATAAGCAGGTTGGCATTCGAGATTCAAATCCGGATCGCGTGACCCTGATCTCTGAACTATTCTGCTTTCACTGCACCAGCCGGATCACTCCTGCTGACTCAGCGTTTCCGCCGTCCAGTACCGCCGTCGAACCATTCATAGTCGCGCCGGCAGCGAGGAGTACTATAGCCACACCTGACCAGGGTCTGTCAAACGACTTCCTTGCGACCTGCATCACATCAGAGTGCTCGAAGCCGGGCCCGCTCTCCGCTGCGCAGCACCGCTCGTCGGCACCCACCCCTCTCAGGGCTGCAACAGGCCGACACAAGGCCGCCGCCTGGAGCATGTCGCCCTCGGATCGGCCGAGCCTTCGCTCAGTACCGATCCGCGTGCGGGTACTCAGGAGGTGCGCGTGCGGGAGGCCTGATAAGCGGCCCCCACGATGCCGGCGGTGTTGAGCAGCTGGGCCGGAACGATCGTGGTCTTGAGATCGAGCAGCGGCAGGTACTTCTCGTGCTTGCGGGAGACTCCACCACCGACGACGAACAAGTCCGGGGGAGAAGAGCATCTCCACGTGGGAGTAGTAGCGCTGGAGACGCTTGGCCCACTTCTTCCAGGACAGCTCCTGTGCGGTGCGCTGCCCGGCGGAGGCCCGGCTCTCGGCGTCGTAGCCGTCGATCTCCAGGTGCCCGAGCTCGGTGTTGGGGACCAGGGTTCCGTCAACAATGACGGCGGAGCCGATCCCGGTGCCCAGGGTGGTGACGATGATGGTCCCTGGCACGTCCTTGGCGGCGCCGAAGGCTACCTCCGCCAGGCCGGCGGCGTCGGCGTCGTTGAGGCCGGTCACCGGCCGGCCCAGGTGCTCGCGCATGAGCTCGGTGAGGTTGACGCCCGTCCAGGACTTGTCGAGGTTTGCGATGAACGGGACGGTGCCGTGGACGATCGGAGCGGGCAGGGCCACGCCGACCGGGACGTCGTCGCCCACCTCGAGCTGTTCGAGGAGCTCGCGGCAGACCTCGGCAACGGCCGCAGGAGTGGACTCCTCAGGAGTGTCGATACGGACGCGCTCACCGATGAACGTGCCCGTGGCCAGGTCGACCAGGGCGCTCTTGACGCCCGATCCGCCGATGTCGATACCGCATGCCACTGATGCTGCCGGTGCTGTCGAAGTCATGAGGTCCTCCTGGTACTACGCGTCCTCGCGGCCGCCGCCCAGCCTAGTGCAGGGACGGCGACCGCGAGGACAGTCGGTACAAGAAGACGGCAGCGGCCGGGGCCACGACGGCGGCACTCAGTCGCGGGTGCTCTCCTGGCGGGCGCCCCGGTAGAGGTACCACAGGGTGCCGACGAACAGCACCAGGCCCACCCAGGGGGCGATGCCGGCGAAGCCCTCGGGCATGATGGCCAGCGGGTCCTCCTTGCCGCCGAAGGCCACGACGATCCCGGCGTAGACAACACCGGCAAGACTCTCGCCGACGATGAGGCCGGTCGCCATGAGCGTGCCCATGCGCTTGGCCCGCTCCGGGTTGGCGCTGCGCTGGGCCCAGCGGTCGTAGACGTGGCCGAGGGCGGCGCCGATCGGGATCATGACCGTGACGGCCATCGGCAGGTACATGCCCATGCCGACGGCGAGCGGAGGCAGGGAGTACTTGCTGTTGCGGCGCAGGATCTCGTCGATGGCGATGACGACGGCGCCGATGAGGGCGCCCAGACCCAGCAGACTCCAGTTGAGGTCGCCACCGAGGACGCCCCTGAACCAGGTGCTTGATGAGGTTCGCCTGGGGCGCGGCCAGAGCGTCGGCACCGGCACCGGGGGCGCCGGCGAAGCCGAAGGCGCCCTGCATGAGGCTGAGCACCGGCGGGATGACGATGGCACCGAAGACGACGCCGATGACGAGGGCAACCTGCTGCTTCCACGGAGTGGAGTCGACAAGCTGCCCGGTCTTGAGGTCCTGAAGGTTGTCGTTCGAGATGGTGGCCACGCCGAAGACGACCGCGGTGACGAACAGGGTGTAGGCCACCAGGGTGCGGACGTCGTCGGGTGAGGAGGTGGTGGCGATGGTGCGCACGAGCGCGGCAGCCGTCACCGCCACGAGGATGCCGACGCCGGAGATCGGCGAGTTGGACGCGCCGATGAGGCCGGCCATGTAGCCGCAGACCGAGGCGACGACCAGGCCGGTCAGCAGGATGAAGAGGATGGAGGCGATGATGAGGCCCGCCGTGTGGTGGGCCATGGAGGTCCCGTGCAGGAACAGCCACAGGAGCACACCGATGGGCAGCATGGAGCCGACGGTGACGCCGATGACCGTCTTCATCGACAGGTCGCGCTCGGTCAGGGGGGATCTCCTCTCCGGCGTCGCGCTTGGCGCTGGTGGCCAGGGACTCGCGGATACCGGTGGCGATGGGACCGAGGATCTTCAGGAAGGTCCAGATGGCGGCGATGGCGATGGCGCCGGCACCGACGATCCGCACCTCGCTGGCGAAGGTGGTGCTCACGAAGTCCGCGAGGTCCTTGGCGGCGGCCGCCCCGCCCCAGGTGCGCATCGGGAGCAGCACGCCGTAGGAGATGAGCAGGCCGACGATCATGGCGATGCCGACGCCGACTCCGACCAGGTGGCCCACGCCGATCAGCGCCAGAGACAGGGAGGTGCCCACCATCGTGGCGCCGGCACCGACCCGGAAGACCCCGGAGATATCGACGCTGATGGCCTTGAGGGCGTTGAGGAAGTACAGGGCCGCCGAGGCGATGGAGCCCCGCACGATGACGCCCAGTCCACGGCTGGACTCCTCGCTGCCCTCGCTGGTGTCGCCCACGCGCAGGACCTCGGCGCCGGCCACGCCCTCGGGGTAGGGCAGGTCGGAGCTGGTCACGAGCGCGCGCCGCAACGGGATCGAGTAGGTGACTCCCAGGATGCCGCCCAGAATGATGACCAGGACCGACTGAAGGTAGGGGAATCCGGTCCACCAGCCCACGATGATGAGTCCGGGCAGCACGAAGATGATGGCGGACAGCGTCCCGGCAGCCGAGGCGATCGTCTGGACGATGTTGTTCTCCTGGACCGTGTGATCGGAGAAGCGGCGCAGGATGGCCATGGAGATGACGGCGGCCGGGATCGAGGTGGCGAAGGTGAGTCCCACCTTGAGGCCGAGGTAGACATTCGCCGCAGTGAAGACGAGCGTGATGACGCCGCCGATGAGGACGCCGCGGATCGTCAGCTCCTTGACCGGGCCGGAGCCGGCACTGGACGGTTTCGCCGCAGCGGAGCCGCTTGAGGTTGTTGTGGACATGGTGAGATCTCTCGATGTCGGGATGATTCCGGGGCGAGACTAGCACTGTGTCCGAAAACGATTGTTAATGGTTCATTCTCGTCAGTACAGAGCAGGCGTCGCAGCTCGGGGCAGGCACTGATCCGTTCAGCCGCACCTGCCCCGATCCTGGGACTCACCCCTTGATCGCTGCGGTGTCCCAGTACTCGCGAACCTCGCCGATGAGCCCGTCCTTCATGGTGACGACGCTGACGATCTCGCTGGTTGCTGGCCTTGAGCAGTCGGGAACACTCCCTCGGCGTGCACCACGGCACCGTGCGGGGTCTCGAGCTCGGTGTGCACGCCAGAGATGCGTACACCGGAGTCGCACACTCTCCTCAGGTGACCCGCAACCGCCTCCTTCCCGACGAAGGTCTCCTGCACCCCGAGCGTGGGACCGTAGGGGAAGCGCCACTGAACCTTGTCATGGAGCACCTCACTCATGTCGCCCGCGTTGAATCGCTCCAGCATCCGAGGCAGTCGATGCACGGCGGCAAGACGTTGGAGATCACCGGCCGTGAACAGGTGGGGGAATACTGATCCGCCAGGATCGAGCAATGATGATTCTACGAGCGTCCCAACAAATACGGGCACATAGCCGGTAGCCTCGAGGAGGCTTTCGATTCGCGGTCGTTCCTCAAGAGCATCGGTGGCATATCCGACCGCCCAGACTCTGGATTCTTACCTGCTCGCGACACGAGCAGCTCCTCCTGCATATGGGAGAAGGCGCGCACAACCACTGAGTCCGGCAGCATCTCGGCCATCCACTGCCCTTCAGTGCGCCTATCCGGCAGCGTGGAGACGATCTGCCCCTCCCGCATACCAGCGGCGTTCATCACGTCGAAGACCATCGCCCCTTGAGGAGCGGCGCGAGACGATCTACCACGTCCTGCGCAGCACTGTGTTTGACTGCCAGGACCACCACCTTGTGCCGGGCGGCCTCCTCAAAGCTGACGACACGCACGCTCGAGGGAACACTCACACGCCTCGCCGACTCCGGCGACCGCGCACCGAGCTGAACCGTGTAGCCGGCCTGCGCCCACAATGTCGCCAGCCCCTGTCCAATAGGGCCGGACCCGATGATGCCAATCGCTTCGCCTCGACTTGTCGGGCATGTTGCTTCACCCTCCTTGGTTACTATTAGTAACTACCCGGGTCGACAGTATGGCGAACCGATGAACGCGACAAGAAGGCATCTTCATGGCCGATAGGCACACGAGAGTAACCGTCAATGAGACCTCCTCACAGGAAGGCGACTGCGAGCCCGACAGCACTGTCTGCGGCCTGCGCGACGTCCTCGATCGGATCGGGGACACCTGGTCGGTTCTCGTCATCATTCAGCTGCGCCTGCACGGCCGGCGCAGGTTCGGGCAGCTGCTGCGCTCGGTTGAGGGGAATCTCCCAACGCATGCTCACAGTCACCCTGCGTCGACTCCAGCGGGACGGACTCATCAGCCGGACGGTCCTGGACACCTCCCCACCGCAGGTCGAGTACGCGTTGACTGGAACCGGAGAGTCCCTCACGGTCGTTCTTCGTCAGCTCGTCGACTGGGCAACGGACAATCGCGAGAGCATTGCGGCTGCTCGCCGACGCTGGGACCGGGGCGCGGACACACCTACCCGCTCTCTTTGACTCCACAACGACCAAAACTTCATGTGCGGGGTCCGGGTCCTGCAGGACCCGGCGGATGGATGACTGCCGAGGGCGGGGCCCGGCCCCGACTCCACCCCCAGGGGCCGCAGGTCGGAGGCGGTCAGGTCGATGGAGTGCTCCCATATCGCCGTCAGGCTGCGACATCCGGCCAGCACCCCGGTCACCGCCAGGGACAACACCGTGGGCAGGTCAAGGCGCACACCGCGTCTGTCGCGTGGGTCGGTGATGCTCCTGAGAACCTGGATCAAGGGCTGGTGCGGCAAGGCGTTCGTGGTGGAGGCTGACATCAACGCGGCCTCCCAAGACAAAGGGATTGATTAAGCACCACTCACTGTCCCCACGGGGCCCACGCCCCCACCCCCAGCGACACACCACCCCCATCAAAGCGGCTCATCCCCTCACCTACCAACGTTGGACCCCTGCCCCGGGGCCGCGTCCCTTATGAGGTTCTGGTTGAGGTCGAGAACCCAGCCAGGTAGGGAGGCGGCCATGTCCTCGTGGGCGTGGCCGGCCTCGGCGACACGGTCAAGCCGGGCGGAGAATGCCTCCATGCCATCGAGCCCTCAAGCCGGCTTCGCGGGCGAGCTCGAGGATGAGGTGGGCGTCCTTGCCGGAGGTGTCGACGGCGAAGTTGGCCGGGCTCAGGGCGCCCCGTTCAACGAGGTCGGCCTTGATGCGCAGGAAGGGCAGGTCCAGGCCGCCGCCGTCGAGCACCTCGAAGAACTGGGCCGGGGGCACACTGATCGCCTTCGCCAGCGTGACGATCTCGCCGGCGGCGTTGGACACGGCGATGACCCAGGAGTTGACGACCAGCTTGAGGCGGGTCGAGGTGGCGGCGGCACCTTCCTCGCCGGTCCACACAGTGCGCGACCCGACGGCGTCCAGGACCGGAGTGACCAGCTCACGGCCGGAGGCAGGACCGGCGGTCATGATGACAAGGGTGCCGGACTCAGCGGGCTGGCGGGTCCCGGAGACGGGCGAGTCGTAGAAGACGACCCCGGCGGACTGCGCGATGGCGGCCAGGCCGGCCACATCATCCGGGCCGACAGTGGTCATCTGCAGCCAGGCGGCGCCGGGGCGCATGGCGGGAGCGGTCTCGCGCATGACCTCGGCGACGGCGGCGCCGTCGAAGAGCATGGTGATGACGACGTCGGCCCCCTCGACGGCGGCGGTGGCGGTGGGGGCGATCTCGATGCCGTCGTCGGCCAGGGGCTGGGCACGCGAGATCGTGCGGTTCCAGGCGCGCACGGCGTGGCCGGCGCCGGCGATGTTGCGAGCCATCGCCGAGCCCATAATTCCGGTACCGAGTACGGCTACGGTCAGCTGAGACATGCTTCTCCCTTGATTCTCTCTGATCGAGTTTGTCGACCTGTCCGTGGTCGGCCACCCGCCTGGACCCCCTACGGCGCCCAGGATCGGGAGTGTTGCCGTCCTTTGTACACGACAGGCACCCGAGTCACTCGGAAGCCAGGGCGCCGGCGATCCTGTACAGGGCGACGGCCAGGAGGAAGGCAAAAGCAGTCATGAGACTGGGGCCCCAGAAACCGGAGAGCCGGGTGAGAAGGTCGCCGCCGATGGCGCCGGCGATCGTGGCACCGAGGTACATCGCCGTGTTGGATAGCGAGGAGACGGTTCCTCGGGCTTGGCCGGCGTGGGCCTGCAGCTGCCCCATGAGGACAGGCAGGAGGAAGCCGGCCACGACCAGGGCCGCGGCGAAGGCGACAACGGCGCCCCACATGGTGGTCACGATGAGCGGCATCGCAGCGGCCAGGAGGTAGAAGGCGCCCTGGATGAGGATGCCGCCCCACAGCGACCGCCACTCACCGATCCTTGCAACGACCCGTGGACCGAGGAGCGAGCCCAGCGCCGTTCCCAGACCGATCATCATCATGGCCTTCCCTGATAGCGGTCTGCGAGGCACCGAAGTCCTTGGCCAGCCAGGAGCCGATGAAGGAGAACGAGGCGTAGTTGCCGGTCTGGAACACGAGGTAGGCGAGGAGGGACCACCTCAGCACCCGCGAGCCGAGGACCCTGTAGTAGGAGCCAACGACGTCAGCAGGCTCCCCACCGGCCGCACATGGGGAACGAGAGGAAGAGAGTCCCCACAGGATGACGCTGACCGCCGCGACCACGAGGAACGGCAGCTGCCAGCCTCTGATCGACAGGGTAGGAGCCGATCGGCACGCCGGCAACCTGCGCAACCGCCAGTCCCGCGGTCGCATAGCCCATGACCTTGATGACGGACGGCCGGGGCACCGTCACCGGGATGGAGGCCCAGATCTGGGAGCTGACGAATGCGGCACTCACGCCGGCCAGGAAGCGTGCGGCAACCATACTCCAGAAGCTCCAGGCCAGGCCGCACGCGCAGGTGAAGACAACGAAGGCCGCCAGGCCGGAGAGGATGACTCGGCGTCGGTCGTGGCGGTCCGAGACGGGGCCGGCCACGAGGGCGAACAGCGCGTACCCCAGGGCGTAGGCCGAGACCAGCCAGCCTGCCCGGGACAAGGGGACGTCGAGCTCGCGCCGGAGCAGGGGGCAGCAGGGGCGCGACGAGGAAGGTGTCGGTCCCGATGGCGAACATGGTGAAGAAGGACAGCCACCCCATGGTCGAGACGCGGACACCCGTCGGCGACGTCCTCTCGCCATCCACGGACACGGGCGATGAGCCACGAGTCTTTTTCAGTCATCTCAAATCTCTTTAGTTCGATGTTTGACGTACTAAGAATTATTCGAGACGCTATCGTTGTCAACCCCGCCCCGGTGCGCGCCGGGGCGAAGTTTGAGATGGCGAAGCGCGAGACAGAGAGACAGGGACGAACCGTGAAGGACAGGGAGCTCTTCCACCCCGAGGCAGGGGACATCTCCCTGGACGCGATCCTGGGCGCCTTGTCCGACCCCATCCGCCGCGACGTCCTGCGTCGGATCGCCGATGAGGGCGCCCTGTACTGCGGGGACCTGAGCTACGACGTCGTCAAGTCCACGATGTCGCACCACTTCCGGGTGCTGCGCGAGTCGGGGCTCATGCATACCGAGCGCGAGGGCAAGCACCGGCGCATAACCCGGCGCGACGACGTCATCGAGCAGCGCTTTCCGGGGCTGCTGGCCGCCGTCGGCCTGCCTCCTGGCAAGGGCCGATGGCCGGACTGACGACCACCCGCCCTACCTCGCACTCACCACCCATCTGGGTCGTCCGACGCGCTAAGACGAGGCGCAACAGTCCGCGAGATAGATGGCCGGGCCGCATCGTTCACAGCGGCGCAGAGAGCTAGGAGAAGTGCGAGACGGCGAGCGTTCCTGTCGCGGGACTACCAGGTATCTCGGCCGGTACGTAGTCGCCGAACTTCACAGCCGCAGGCACCTGGTACAAGCCGCAGTACGGTAGGTACCGAGCGCGAGCCGGCCGGAAGGGCCCGCGGGGGCTTGCCGTCTCTGGACGGACTGGCAAGGAAGTGGGGCGTCGGCAGCGTCACTGACTCCGGTTTCACTCGGGAGCGCGCGACTGACGTCGAGCACGTCGTCTCAGCCCCTGCGAGTCACAAAGCAGAAGGTCAATCCGCGGCAGATCGACGATCTCGCCACCCCGGCAATCCAGGACTCGGCACTGCGACTGACCGGACTGTTCAGCCCACACCTGGCCGACACAGCCCAGTTCATGGTCTGGAACATCACGCGCGACTGCGTGGCCCGACGACGGACACTCTCGACCTCGCCCTTACGGACTTTCACACGGTCCACGCCCACGAATCCCCTCAAGTCTTCTGAAGGCACCAGCCTTACCATCACGACCCCAAAGCCATAGAATTAACTGGATGGTCTCTACAGGCTCTTCCGACACGCTGCCCCTCGCCACTTGCTGATCCTGGACGTTGTGCTGGTGGTCGCGGTTCTCGGCTACGGCCTGCTGGTTCAGGGAGTGCCTGCCGTGGGCGCCTCACCGCTCAGTCTCCTCGTCCAGGCCGGACTATGTCTGCCGTACCTGCTTCGCCGACGCTTCCCCACCGAAACCCTACGCCATCACCTTGGCCTGCGGCATCGCCCAGTTGGGGCTTGGCATGGGCCCGCTGGTGGCCGACGTGATGGTAACGGTGTCGTTATGGTCTCTGGCAAACCCCTGCGCCCGCTGAGGGTGTCGCTGTTCGGAGCAGCCGCCGCGTTAGCTTGGTTGGTTGCACTGGGTCTACTGCACCTAGGGAGAGGGGGATTCGATCTCGGCGAGCTGAGCACCGGCGTTCTGCTAGTCGCGGTGGCATGGTTTGCTGGCCGACTGAAACGCACCCGACGCGCGCATCTGGCTTCGCTACGCGAACGCGCCGAATACCTGGAGCGGCAACGTGAGTCTGAGTTGCGCATGGCATCCATCAACGAGCGCACCCGCATCGCCAGAGACCTTCACGACGTCATCTCCCACAGCCTGTCAGCAGTAACGCTGCTAGCCGACGGCGCTGTCGCATCTGTCGACACCAACCCAGCAGACGCCCGAGACGCAATGGTGCGAGTACGCGATACGAGCCGGGAAGCGATGAAGCAGATGCGCTCGATGCTCAGCGTGTTGCGCACCGATGATGACCAAGACCTTACTCCTGCACCCCGCCTGGACGACGTCAGCTCCCTACTGGCCGAGGGCTCGCGCAGCAGGGACACCTGTCCACGCCTCACTTGCCGAGGTAGATGCTCCTGCTGACGTGCAAGTGGTTGCCTACAGAGTCATCCAGGAAGCGTTGACCAACGTCCGAAAAGCACGCAAAAAAACGGCGCAACGTGTCGAGGTAGAGATCACCCGAATAAATCATGAGCTACGCATCCGTGTCACCGACGATGGCCAGGACTCCACCCAACCAGAACAGGGACACGGGCTGATCGGCATGACTGAACGAGTAACGGCTCTGGGTGGCATCCTCCACGCCAGTCATAGCCCTACCGGAGGCTTCTGAGGTACTCGCCCAGCTGCCGTTACGAAGGGAGAACCCATGACACACACGCTCAGCACCCCGATCAGGGTGGCTGTCGTCGACGACCAGGAGATCGTTAGAGCAGGCCTGCGCATGGTCCTTGGCGCACACCCAGACGTGAGAGTCGTCGGCGAGGCCACTAACGGGGCCGAGGTTCCGGCACTCGTGGCGCAGACTCACCCCTGACGTGATCCTCATGGATCTGCGAATGCCTGAAGTTGACGGCATAGAAGCCACCCGACGACTCCGAGCCCACACCAGGACGCCCTGACGATAACTCACCAGGAGTCCTGATTCTCACAACGTTCGACCTGGATGAGCACGTGTTTGAGGCACTCAGAGCCGGGGCTAATGCCTTCCCTGGCCAAGGATTCTGAAACCCATGACCTCATTGAGGCCATCAAGCATGTCTACCAAGGCGACGCCGTGGTTCAACCCCGCATCACCAGACAACTAGTTGAGCATTTTATCAGCCGCGAGCCCTCTGCCCACCCCTCCGACGACGATGTCAATCGCTTGGAGTCGCTCACTCCACGGGAGCAGGAAGTACTAGGACTCGTCGCATCCGGCCTCAGCAATTCAGAGATCGCCACTGCTCTCACGCTATCCGAGGTCACGATAAAAACGCACGTCGGTCGACTGCTCACCAAACTGTCATTGCGGGACCGGACCCAGGCAGTGGTGTTCGCTTACGAGACCGGCTTCGTCCGTCCTGGAAATAGAAACCACCTTTCCACCACATCAGATGATACTTGAGAAGGACCCCAGAATCATCCACCTGCACGACGACAGGCCACAGTCGCCCCTGACATCGTGAAGCCATGGACATCGTCAGAACATACCAACTCACCAAGCGCTACGACTCACGCACCGTTGTGGACGCCATCAACTTGCAGGTTCCTGAGGGAAGCGTATACGGCTTCATCGGCCCAAACGGATCTGGGAAGTCCACAACCATGAAGATGCTGCTGTCTCTCGTGACCCCCACCAGCGGTGGCGTCCAAGTGATGGGACGCACGATGGACAGATCCACGCGACAAGCGTTGCTACGACACATCGGCTCACTCATCGAAGCTCCTCCTGGCTATCGACATCTGACCGGAGCCGAGAACATGAGGATTGTGCAACGCACGCTCGGCCTACCTGATGCCGCCATCATAGAGGCTATAGCAGCCGTTCGGATGCAAGATCAAATGAACAAGAGAGTCCGCAACTACTCGCTAGGAATGAAGCAGCGTCTCGGTATAGCCATGGCACTGGCCCGTCGTCCTCGACTATTAGTACTGGATGAGCCCACCAACGGTCTGGATCCGGCCGGAATCGAGGAGATGCGCCGACTGATCCGCGCGCTCGCCAATCACGGCACAAGCGTCATGGTATCAAGTCACATCCTTGGAGAGGTAGACAAGATAGCGGACGTCATCGGCATCATCAGCAACGGCTCTCTGGTATTTCAGGGAACTCGGGACGACCTGTTCAAGACATCGACGCCGGATGTGCTGATCGAGACCTCTCACCCTGATCATGCCGCCTCTGCACTGCGGCAACGATCCAACATTCCAGCAACCGTAGATCGTGGTCGGTTGAGACTGCCAGGATTCGATCAACACGCCACAGCCGGCGTCGTTAAGGAGCTTGTCAATGTCGGCGCTCCGATCTACTCAGTATACCGCGATGAGCAGCGTTTAGAAGATGTGTTCATGGCGCTCACACGAGGGGGGCAGTTATGAGACTCCAGCTCATTATAAAATGAAATCGCCAAAATGAAGCACCGGCATATCGGATTAGTCGCCTTGATTCTCATCCTCTCCGTGGCAGGAATGTCACTCATGGGAGCAGCCTCCGGCAGGGAGCCGACATACTAACCTGGCCAGCATTGCTTGCTGGCACCTCGCTGGCCTTCCCTGATGACCTGTCCTTTACTAATCGCCGTCATCGCCAGTCGGATTGTGGACATGGAGCACGAGGGCAATGGTTGGCTGGCAAGCCAATCAGGTGGAATTGGAACTGGCCAGGTATGCAGAGCGAAAAATGGTCGCTGCCGGCCTTGTTGTAACGTTGACAACCATAGCAGCTTCCGCCCTGCTAGTAACTCTGGGTACTCTCTTGGGCGCTGGTTCCCTGCCGGTTGAGCTGTGGTTAGGGCACACGTGCGCCATCCTATCAATCAATTTAGTAGTTCTGGGCGCTCACATACTCCTCTCAGCGCGGGTGGAAAAACCAACTTGCCGCGCTATGCCCTAGGGCGTCGTCGGCACGATCATCGCCGCAGTGTCCAGCGGGCTTCCCAACTGGCTAGCTGCGCTAACCCCATGGGGTTACTACTCTAGCGGCCGCGGCCGATTACCGCGATACCGGCCTGGTGACACTTACCCCCGCTTATGGTCCAATCGCTGCACTAACGATAATCGCCGCAATCGCATTTATTACCCTCACCCACCGACTAAATTCTCAGGAGGTCTAGCATGATTGCCAGAACTTCGACAGCCCTTGATGCAAACTCATTTTCTCCGTCCCCACTGTTAGCGGAACTACTCAAGTTGCGTCGATCCCAGCCGCTCCTAGTCGTCATCGGGCTACCCCTCGTTGTCACCGGAACCGGCATCATTAATACGCTTTTCTCAGGACGCGGTCTTGAAGACGGCTGGAACACGCTCTGGCTACGTACAGTCGGCTTTTTACGGGCTGTTTCCTCTGGTACTGGGAGTGGCGATCCTCGCCTCCCTCGTGTGGCGTCCAGAGCATCGGGACAGCAATTGGAATACTCTCATGACCAGTCCCATAGGAGCCACACATATCGCATTGATCAAAACACTAGCCATTGCCGGGCTCGCAGCCGCCATGCAGGCCACTATGCTGATCGTGGTTGTTGCAACGGGAAAGGTACTGTTTGGCCTGCCCGGCTTGCCACCAGCCCATCTACTTGCCTCCGGCACCCTGGTTGCCGTGGCTTGCGTACCTTTGGCAGCATTCCAGTCATCTATATCGATGCTGATGCGTTCCTTCGCCGGGGCGGTGGCGCTGGCAGCCGCGCTCGCCGGAGTCTCCGTCAGTCTACTGACAGCCAAAATAGGCTCAATATCGTACACGTTACCCCATGCCTTAGCGACTCGCACAGCGTTACTCGGCTCAGGGATGTTCAGTGACCCCAGCCATCCCGACATGACAACATTCGGCGGGATCGCAACCACAGCAGTCATACTGACGTTGTTGATCGTCGTATCAACCGGATGGATTCTCAAACACCGAGATCTCCACATCTAACAACCATTCAGCAGATTCGTCATCTACTACCAATGCTCCTAGGGCAGACGTCATCACACATCACGTTAGCGCCCGAATTCTTATCAGTTAACTAAGAACTACATGAACTGAGGAGAAGCAGCCTCCTTAGGGAAGGGCTGCGGGACGCTAGCCAACCAAGGGAACACGAAAGGAAGTTTGCCGTCATGCACCCCCAACCAATATGTGGTTAATTTGATGACGGCATCGATAACAAGCTTCGTTGATAACGGTCTGCAACCTTAGAAAAGGGTGCGGAACCTTCCCCGGGCGAACTTCTGAAATTGAGGCGCATTGAAGCACTTCACATCTACAATAACGCCCCAATTATAATGCCAGCGAAACCATCCAGCGTTTTGGCTGCATGTTTTTGGGCTCATAGCGACCGACCTCAGATTGAATGGCGCTACGGCAGCCCAGATAGTGCACACCTTCGACTACATACAACGCCACATGTGACACAAAACAGATAAGGAGCCCGATGGGTCAGTGAAGCAGTGCCAAAACCACTTCGACTGCTGAAATTTGACGAGAGACCGAAAGTTGCTTTATTGCTGAGTCTCGAACCCCTTCGGCTACCCAACGCCATTTATCACTCCAGCGGATTGAGGCATATAAATTATGTGAGGACGCATGAATCCGTCTCGAGCGAGAATGCTAGCAGCAGCCAACCCAGGAACAATCCGATCGAAGCCAGAGTCAAAATCTCCTCTCCTTCCTCCACCACGATGAAAAGGAATTCGATTGATGATTCATACGCTGATTGTAGATAATGATATGCTCTTCCGTGCAGGTATACGAATGATGATTGATTCATCCTCCGACATCACGGTCGCCGGAGAAGCGACCACCGGACTTGAAGCGCTGGACATGATTCAAGCGACCAACGTGGATATTGTTCTCATGGATATTAGCATCCCTCAACTCAACGGAGTGGAAGCAACTAAAAAAATCGTCGACATGCCCAATTGTCCTAAAAATTCTCATTCTTACCTCCTACGACATGGACGAAGAGCTGTTCAACGCCCTTGCGGCCGGCGCCACAGGTTTTCTACTCAAAGACTCACCACCTGAGGGACTCCTTACAGCTATCTCATCTGCACACAACGGCAATGCTGTCATTTCGCCTCAGTTAACAGACAAACTCGTCGAGGAGTATACATCGAAAGAAAATAAGGCTTCGCCAATCAACCAGGCGTTATCGAAACTGACAGATAGGGAACGTGAGGTGTTAGGATTGATCGGTCTCGGAAGGAACAATGCGGAAATCGCTGACGAACTTTTCATTGCGGAGGTAACAGTGAAGACCCACGTCGGCCGAGTCCCTACGCAAGATTAATGCTCGAGACCGCGTTCACGCAGTAGTTCTTGCCCTATCATGCCGGAATCGTTAAGCCCGATGGCGGCCCCGATGGCGACGCCGTCTTCTACTGATCCAAGCAGAGCGCATAAGACCTCTCCCTTCTCTCCGCGAACTTCGCCGCATTATCGAAATCGCAGCCAGTGTCCCCAGCAGACTCCAGGCAATCAAGACCAAAGCTGTCTCAAGCATTCGCCATGACTGTCCCACCTCTGCAACAACCGCTGTCTCCGGCATCAGCGCTCCTCGGACTCCGAGGCCGATCCAATATACGGGGCTGGCTTGACTCAGTAGTTGACTCCATGGAGTCTGCCCGGACACAGGGTAGAATATTCCCGAAATGCTAAGCAACCCCATCATGCCAAGTGAAATGAAACTTAGGTTGCGCGGATGGCGGATAAGTGATCCAAAGGCTGCTCCCCACGGTAATGTCGATGTCAGGCCAAGAGGTAGCACCCAGGTCAGGGCAAGCAGTCGCGGGCCGCCAAGAAAAAAGTTTCCGAATAGCGCGGCGGATGCTGCCATTATAACGAGTATCGTAATCAGAGTCAGAGCAACCTGACATAGCACCTTGCCGATCAGATAAGTATGAATTCCAAACGGAATGGTACGTGCACGCATTAACGTGCCTTCTTCCCGCTCGCTGATCAGATTGGTAGCCAGCCCCATAAAGCCAGTGAACAGCAGGTTCATCGAAATGATTCCCGGTAGGGCATAGCTCCCTAGCGATCCACCCCTGAACAACTACACCTCTCAGAAAAATACATCACTACTAAAGCAATAATCGGAAAAAAGGTGTAGTTTAGAATGTGCGACAAACTTTGATTCAACTCAATCCTGCCACGCTCTATGCCTAGCTTCACAATACTATTCAACATACGTCACCAGTCCGTTCAGACGCAGTAGAATACGCATGCAGGGAAGCATTTTCCACGTGACCGATCATTTCCAAATACGCGTCATGAAGGCTAAAGGGGCGCACCTCCAAGTCAGTGATATGCGGCTTCGTCAGAGAAAGATCCCGAACGAAGGGAACGCTTTCTGATACTGTTTTGGAGTACAGCCTTTCATGCTCACGCCACGAAACCCTGGTTCCCCAGGAGTGTTTTCTTGCAATAGTTTCGGTGGTTCCTCTAGCGACGATTCGACCAGAAACGAGTATAGCAACAGAATCCGCCAGTAACTCGGCTTCCGTTAGGTCATGTGTTGTGAGCACCATTGCCGTGGATCTTTGACGTGCGATAGAGCGAATCAGTTCATGAAAGGCCGCACGGGCCTCAGGGTCGAAACCGGTAGTTGGCTCATCAAGAAAAATGAGCTCAGGGTTACCAACCAATCCGATCGCCACATCAAGACGCCGACGCTGCCCTCCGGAAAGTTGACCAATACGACGGTGGGCCTGCGCCGTAAGCCCGACTGCCTCCAGTAGCTGATCCACATTCTGAACTCCGCGCGGTGACGGCACTAATCCAGAGTAATGAGCTGTTAAATGTGCTAGCATGCACGCACCGACCATCGACGATGGTCTCCCCACGACTGCAGAACCATGCCGATTCGAGCTTGCCATCTCTCGTCCCCGCACTCGGGATCAGTACCGAGCACCAGCACCTTTCCACCAGTTCGACAACGCAGCCCCTCAAGGATTTCAATCGTAGTTGTTTTTACCCGCACCGTTGGGCCCAAGTAGTGCGACAACTTCACCCGGCGCGACCTTAAGATCGATGCCTCGAAGAACCTCCGTATTTCCATAAGACATCTTTCAAACCGCGCACATCGAGTGCGTAGGGTGGGATCGGAGCCTGTTTACGGACGAATCGGGTCCTGGCCACATCCATATACCTTCTTCTCCTCCGTATTAGTGTGATCTCTCTCAACAGACACATCCAGGGGTGACGCCATGACGCCACCCCTGGATTGTGCAGACTACTCCTTGAGTGGTCCTCGAGCGGCAGGATTGCCTCAGTGTGCGGACCGATGAACTCACCAGTCTGCGTGGTGAAGCCGCCAAGGGAGTGGATAGCCGGAGTGGTGTAGATGTTGCTCATGTTGCTTTCCTTTCGGGATTGGCTTGCGTCAGTTCTTGCGGTCGGCAATGGGGTTCCAGCCCTCGGCCTGACCACCGATGCCGAATCCGGTCACCTCGGTGAAGGTCCCGAGACCGGCGATGAACGGGCTCTCGTAGGTTTTGCTGTCCATGGTTATCTCCTTCAGATTGTGTTGGTCGTCTGGATTGATTCTGAGTTGGTTGCGGGCGCTCTGCCGTCAAAAGCATGCGCCTATCATGACTACTCCTTGGAGTGGTCCTCGAGCGGCAGGATTGCCTCAGTGTGCGGACCGATGAACTCACCAGTCTGCGTGGTGAAGCCGCCAAGGTCGACGACGCACGGAGTCGTGTAAACGTCAGCCAAGGGTGACACCTCCCTTCTTGGGATCGTGGGCGTGCGGTGGTCATCCGGCCGCGCGGGCCGGTCCGGATTCCGGAAGCACCAGAAATCCGAGTTCTGGAGGCGTCACGCTGCGGTTAACGCAACGCTCGGCGCTGATGAAACTGACATTAGTTTGGTAAAATCTGCACTAGTCATCGGCTCGTCGACAATACATTGCTCTGCCTCAACCCATGCATGTGCTGTAAAAGGCGGCGCTGAAAGCACTCCAACACACCATTCAGGCCATACCCCGCGAACACGGCACAGAAGCGCTGTAGCGATAGCTCGAGGCAAACACGCCGATCCTCCTCTTGCATATGCGCTTACTGTAGGGGATCACGTCACGAGCAGCTCGTGTTTCACGGTAGGACGCCGGTCTTGCTCCCGTGCGGACAGTCTCGAGGACACGTCGCAGGGCGCGCGGAGGTGCTTTTGAAAGTAGCCGAGCTCCGGTTGTGATTGCTGAAACAGTCACTCGCTGAGCAAAGTTTGGAATGGATACCTGATAGGGCAGAACATCACTCACAGCAACCCCACCTCTTCCAACTTTTTGCATGCCACGTCAACGTCATGCCGAGCCGATTCGGGAGAAAGTCCGTAGTGAGACACCAGCAGATCCGCCGTTGTCTTTCGGTCACCGCCATCACGGAGGGACTGTAGTATTTGTAGGGCGCTATTGTTCAGATGCCAGTACTGTCCACGAGATTCGTCGAGCACAACATGACCGTATTCGGTCGACGCACTAGAGAGGACCGGGCGCTTACTACGTCGCAGGAAGTTAAACATACATACTCCTTTTTACTGTGGGACGAGTTAGTTGCATTCAGGCGGCAACTGGAGCAGTTCTGCGCTGGTTAAGTATGAACTTGCCGAGGTTGACTACGTTATGGATTTCAGGCGACGGGGGCTCCCACTGATCAGGGCGAGTAGAATCCAGGAAGGCGGTCCTGTCTATTAAGCCGCCATCTAGAAGACCAGATTCTTCAATCAGACCGACAAGTACGTCATGATGGCGAACATATCCCCGAACTGATTGTGCTCCTCCACCGACTTTTGATGAGCGCATCAGGTATTCTTTTGGAAGGATGCCTCGCATCGCTGACTTCATCAGCGGCTTCCATTCCAGCGGAGTATCCCGTTCAGTTCGCCGCACCCGGAACGCTGCTTCAACAACTCGATCATCCAGTAGCGGCGCCTCGTACGCTACTCCAAATGGATTTCCGAGCTGCCCTGTACCGCGCACCAGCTTAGCGGCGTCCCGAGCGAAGTAAATATCGCTATGTCCAGCAACGGTGGGATGGAGTGGCTCCAGGCCGCTCAACAGTGATCGAAGTGCCTTAACTACCGTTTCTCGCGCATCCGCACTTAGCCATTCCGGTAAGACTAGAGGGCTGGACCAGTCGTTCACTCCGGGCGGGCGTAGGCTTTTTGCTTTCTTGGCTATGCCGTCTGCTAGCCACGCTCGGTAACTGCGTCGATCGCTGAGCTGACGCAATGTGCTCATCACACTGGTTCCAGCAGGAATATGTTCACTGCGAGACCTTCGCCAAGCCAGAAGCGGACGGGACCGAGCCAATGTGTGCTCCCACCCCGCAACGCCACGCAAGATGTGATCGCCTCCAAGTCCGTTCAAATGGATTGCCGCATTTTTTTGAGCATCCTCGGAGAGCAGTGCCATGATACGCGGCCCAGCGGTAATGGCCTGGGTAGGCTCATCAGGACTACATTTACCCTCATCAACTCCCTCATAGAAGTCCACAAACTCGTCCGTCGACTTGACCAGATGCTCGCGCACATTAGGCATCACTGTCAGGGATTTTTTCGCCCATGCAAGGTCCTCTCTGCCACCCGGATCGGGATGGAAAAGGGTCCGCGCTACGATACCGCTCCCGGAGCTCGCCGCAGCAAAATAGCAAATTGGTGTGGAGTCAAGACCACCAGACAGATCACACATCACTTCCGCGTTTCCCGCAGTCCGGGACGTGACAGCTTTCTAAAGCATCACGGAACGCGGCTGCACCGTTCTGCAAGTCGACATCCTCAGAGGGCATATTCCACCAGGTTATCCGACGCGATTCTCCATCTTGACCGACAAGTAGAGCCTGATCGCCCGGCAGCGGTTGCACCCCCGACCATAGACCAACTCGATCAATGGGGTGAGGTTGGGCAGGCAGCAATCTCAGTGCAATTGCTGTTTCATCAAACGCAAGATCCGCCAATTCGGCCAGTACGTCCGCACGGTCAGAGATCACAGTGTTCTTACCGATCGAGCACCACCATAGTCTTCTGGTCTCCAGCGCCTGTCCCGAAGCGTACACATTTCCCTGGTATGATCCAAAAGTGAGGAAGCTCCCGGAGCACTGCAGCTGCACTCGACTGAAGTCCGTTGGAGCTGAGGCTCTAGCGGCGTATCGGTTCATCTCTTCTTGGGTGACAGCGCACTGGCCGACTACTGAGACGCAAGCCTCATCCGCACTTCCGCTGATGAGACGATTCCCCGACAAGGTGCCGACTAGCAGCGGTCGACCGGAAACGTGGGAAGCAAGAACTCTTTCTGGACCACCTAGGCGATCCGCAATGGAAGCGGCGGCGTCGTTGTCGGGTAGAGCGACGACGTAGGAACGACCGCTGCCGTTCACGACTGCGTTCTGCACGTTGGACTCCTGTCTGTCATTTCTTGGGGTTCTGGGCGATCCCTCAAGCACGGCTCTACTTTCTCGTTTGAACAGGGAACAGAGCGTCCATCCAGTGAATGATTAGGGTCCTACCTGGGTAGGATTTTGTTGTGGAGTGCGGTGCCCGTCACTACATCATCGTCATGCTGGACCGCTGCCTTCCGGTTCCTTAGTCCAAGTCGGCATGGCGGTGATAGGTTTCCTATGGTCGCCTTGAATCGTTCCGCGGCCGCTTGGCACATCACATAGGGGCACCTCCCCCTGTCAAACCGGCCCAGTCGCCCTCACCCACCGACTTCGCCCCTCCCTGCGGGGTACCGGCGATCCGATGAATCGGACCGGCACGGGCCTCACGACGGGAAGCGCCGGGTTATAGCGCGGGCCTATCACTCGCCTCACTGCGAGGTGACCTCGACCTGCTGGCGGGTGTTCCACCCCATCTTGCCGCTGGTAACCATCCCCCAGACCCGCAGGGGGCGCAGGATCAGTGCGGACCACAGCGTCGCCGCCGGGGACAGGATGAGACTGACGCATCTCTCGGAGCCAGTGGTGTCAGAGCGCCACACGGCGATGTACCGCGAGCCCTGCGCCAGCCCGATGGCAAGAGGCACCAGCAGAGCCGCGGGAGGAATCCCATCGCCAACGACGAGCGGACGCCAGAGCACGAGGTAGACGAAGAGCGAGATCACCAGCCAGACCTGCATCCACCCGGTGGCCTGACGCCACCAGCCCACGAGAGAACCGGCAGGAAGCGGATGCGCCAGAGCCCACGGATGAAGGAGCCGCGGAACCAACGCTCCTGCTGGCGGTAGTGATGGCTCCAGCGGTCGGGCATCCACGCGAAGGCGAAGGCTGAGGGCTGCTGGACGGTTCTGCCGTGCAGCAGGGCGAAGAGGGTCAGCAAGGAGTCGTCGGAGAACTCCACGTGCCGCCCCAGGTAGCTCTCATTCATGTAGGTCTCGATGTTCTCAGCCAGGATGGAGCACCGGTAGGCGGCCAGACCACCCGAGTTGACCATGACCGACCCGAGCCGTGACATGAAGGAGCGGTCGATGAGCTGCTGTCCGACGAAGATCACGTCGGTCACACGTGCCAGCAGGTTCTCCCGGTTGTTGATCGCCAGGATGACACCTGCGACTGACATCACCCGCGGATCGCTGAAGGGCTGGACGATCTCATGAAGCGCCTCGGAGTCGAGCATGGAGTCGGAGTCGACGGTCACGAACAGGTCGGCGTCACGAATCTTCCTGAAACCATGGATCTGAGCATGGCGCTTGCCCTCATTGGCGGTGCGCTGCCAGGTGGCGTAGATGCGGGCCACCGCCGCCTGGCGGATGAACCAGTCCCGCTGCGCCACATAGGCGCACTGGGTGGAGCCGTCGTCGACGACGTGAATCTCGGTCGGTGGAGAGCTCTGGTTCAGCAGGGCGGAGAGCATCCGCACCACGACGTCGGGATCCTCGTTGTAGAGCGGAACGAGCACGGCGACCCGGTACACCTCACCGCGGCCGATCACTCGTCCCTCGAAGCCGGCCAGCACGAGCTGCACGGCCACTACCACGAAGAGGACATCGAAGGTCCATACGATCCACGTATCCAGGACGTGGTGCCGACTGACCAGGACGCGCCAGCACAACCACCCCACCACGCCGAGGACCACCAGGATGGCGGGCAGGGCCCACTGGTTCGCATCAGCGCCCGGGGCAGCCCGGTGACCTCGGCTGATCGCTGAGCCTCATCCGTCGTCGTCAGCGGGGTGCGCACAGTGGCCACGGCGCCGCGATCCTTGCCGCGGGCCCGGACCGCCCTGAGCCGCATCCCGCGCTTGAACAGGAGCTTGACCGCGAAGCAGGCCAGCAGGATGAGAAGGCAGACGAGCATGACGACGAATCCGAATGACCAGTGCATGCGTCAGCCTTTCCGTGTCGAAGAGCCGGCTCGGGGCGGAGTACTGCGCCGTGTCACTCCGGGGCCGGTGCTGGTGACTGGCTGCGCATGACCTCCGGAACCGTCTTGACGGGCAGGCCGGAGTCCGCGACCTGCTTCATGAAGCGCTCGAAGGTGTCCGCCTTCACCGACTCGGGGGCACCGTCGGGCTGCTCATCGACGCGATGGAAGACCATGTGGGTCCAGCACCGGTACTCCCGACAGCGGGCCAGGGCCCGCTCGACCTGGGACTCGGTGGTGTAGGAGCCGCAGTAGAAGACGCGGAGCCGGAACGGATCCCCCGGCGCGAGCGTCTCCGGGGCGTTCTCGATGGTGCGCAGCGAGGAGAAGTAGCTCTGGGAGGTGCGCAGCACGAGGTCGTTGTACCGCCCCATGGGCAGGGCGAAGTGGGCGGCGCCCTCGGGGTAGCCGTGCTCGAGGAGGAAGGACCTGATCGTCTCGAACTCCTGGCGCACCCCCGCCTCGTCGAGCGTGGTGAGGTCGGTGGAGGCATGGGCGGCGATGTCCCAGCCGTGGACCTCTCGCATCTCAGCGAGCTGGTCGGTGCTCATGCGCCCCGGCAGTCCGACCTTGTCGGCGATGACGTAGGAGGTTGCCGCGCGGATGCCGCAGTCCTGCATGATCTCCCGGGCCGTCTTGTAGTCGCTGTCGTAGCCGTCGTCGAAGGAGATGGAGACGATGCCGCTGTCCGCCGAGGGCAGGGTGGCCAGGTAGCCGAGCCACAGGCGGCTCGGTGCCGAGTCGGAGGCGGGGACCGTCTTCAGGCGCACCCGCGTCACCCGGTCCAGCCGGGGATGGCCGACGACGGCACGCTCGGCGGCGCGGTTGACGGTCACCCGGCACCAGCTCCCGGTGCGCAGCGTGCGCATGTCGGGTGCGACGTCCAGGCGCAGGCAGTCCTCCCCCTCCCCGCCGAGCTCGAGCTGGATGCTCTCGATCTGCCGGTAGTCCTCGGCGCGCAGCCACATGTCCCACTGGCAGTCGGTCATGTCGACGCCCGAGAGTGCCAGGTCGACACTGGTGGGGCGGCGGGAGTCACCGGTGGTGGTGATCTCCAACGACTGGGTCCCGTGGGAGTGGGTGGAGGTGTCGGGCCGTATGGAGCCGTCCCCGGAGGAGAGGGTCCAAGCGCGCGGATCCTGCATGTCCGACAGCACCTGCGACGGCGCCGCGGGAGGGCCGGCGACCGGGGCCGGGGAGGCGTGAGCCGTCGACTGCAGCTCAGGTAGAAGAGCGCTGGAGGCGGCCAGGGCGAGACCACCCACCAGGAAGTTGCGGCGCCTTATCCGGTCATGCTGCGGCAAGGTACTTCTCCAGTTAACAGTCCACTCGGTTGGTTTCCTCTCCAGGATACGCACGAAATCCCTGCCACCGCCGACAAAAGTCGCGGACACCCGTCCTCGACGGCCTGCTACATCGTGCTAGCAGTCCCCAAGGTCCCCGCAAATCCGCGCAGCGCCGCCAACCAGCACTGACCGAGCATGAGGGATATCACAATCGCCCTCACGGCGGCCACCTGGACCGTACACGGCCGGGTCGCATTAGCCAGAGTTTCATCCAAACCGCACAAGACTCAGACCCTCGCGGAGCACACCAACACCCCACCCAGACCCCATGGAGCAAGCACCTAGGGCAGCGAGCTGAGACCAGTCAGGCTCCGCAGCCCCTCCATCAACATCGTCACCGGCGCGAACACCACCCGACCCCACCCACAGGAGTCACCTTGCAGACCGGGCATGCCTAGCCACTCGGACACGATTCCCACAAGCCGGCGAGCACCACTCGCGCCGAGGATGGGTCTTCTCGAAAAACAGAATGCACCCCGGAGCCTGGCAAGCACGTAATCGAGAGCATCGTTCCGGACGTGCATACTCTGCCGCAGCAGAGGCGACCTCACCCAGCGCAATCGCAAGCGGGTCGGCGACATGCCATCGACGACGAGCGACGAGGCTGTCAGCCTGCTGCAGCTCTATGTAGTGAGCAGCCCCGACCGCCGCATCGTTCATGCGCGCGAGATCCTGCTGAGCCGGGTTAGCGCCACCAGCGAGCGCTGTCAGGTAACCACGGATCGCTTCCCTTAGGTCCAGCCAATCCCCCAAATCCCGAACGTCACTGGAGACGCCAGCAAGAACTGGGCGCAGGTCGGCACTGAACTGCTCCCGATGACGAGCCAGCCAAGCATCCAGCTCCGACGGCGTGGTGAGGGTGTCCACAACACGCCCGCGCAACCCCCCATCCACGAAGGTTGTGTTCACCAGCTCGATCGGTAAGGGTTCGCCATCCAACGGAGGAACCAGGGGTGCATCTCGGACCATGGACTAACGGTAACAGATCTTGACAACCATTAGAAATGGTGCTTCCATCCTACTAATGCTTGAGGTCCATCAAAACCGTTAGGAGTGTGGGATGACCACCACCTTGCAACACTGGCAGGGTCGAATCACGGCCGTAGCCTTCACCTCCCTGACCGGAGCGTTCGGATTGAATCTGGCGATCGGACAGTTCATTGCGCCGCTCATGGACAGCCTTGCCTGGTCCTTAGCGGCAACGAGCACTGTGGTTGCAGTGAACACGCTGGCTTGGGGACTGTTTCAGCCACTTGCCGGTCGACTGATTGACCGGATCGGCCCTCGTCAGGTGATGGCGGGGAGTGCATCGCTGATGGGACTGTCCTACGTCACGCTTGCGACCGTGACCGAGTACTGGCAGTTCTTAATCCTATTCGGGGTTGTAGTTGCTGCAGGATTCGCCGGGTGCAGTTCAATGCCTTCCTCAGTCCTGGTAGCTCGATGGCACACCAAGAGCCGTCCTCGAGCGCTCGCTGTGAGTTCGATGGGTATCAATGCCGGCCAGCTGCTACTTCTCCCACTAGCCGGAGTACTTGTCACCATGCTCGGTTGGCGGGCCGCGTTCCTTGCTCTTGGGGCGATCATGCTCGCCCTTGTTGTGCCGGTGCTGTGGTTCGGGGCGCGCAACAGCCCCAGCGACGTCGGTATCCGATCCGACGGCACGCTCGAGCCGGCAGGAGCGCCCACCACATTGCGCGACGCACTGAGTGACCGTCAGTTCTGGACGATCAGCCTCAGTTTCGCCGGCTGCGGGTACTCGCTCTACCTGTTCACCACGCACATGCCGAAGCTTGCCCTGGAGCTCAGCGGCAGCCCCAGTACGGGCGGATGGCTCATGGCACTGGTCGCCCTGTGCAGTGCGGCCTCTATGTGGTTGACAGGACAGTGGGCGGCCAAGCGATGGGGCAAGCGAGTTACGCTCATCGTGCTTCACACCGCCAGGGCAGTGTCTTTCACGGTTCTCGCACTTGCACCAAGCCTCCCCGCCTTCATCCTCGGCGTGGTGATGTTCGGCCTCTCATCCTTCCCGGTGATTCCTTTGACCACCGGACTGGTGGCCGACCGCTTCGGCGGCACAGCGATGGGAGGGATCTTGGGATCATCCTGGCTCATCCACCAGATATTCGCCGCCCTAGGCGTCTTGCTGGGCGGGCTTCTGCGTGACGCCACCGGCAGCTACAGCGCATCCTTCGCCAGCGGAGCCGCTGTGCTCATTGCATCCACTGTGCTCACCTGGCTTATTTCGGAGGGACGATTCCAACTCCGCCCGAGCCCGACTGCCGCGTAGCGAGACTCGTCCGACACCTCGACAGAAACACCCGAGCACAGGGCTTCAGATCCACGGAAGCCGACTCGGCACCCAGAAGTCACACAAGGCGCGAAAAGGTCTGCCCCGCCAGTCTCCTGGCGGGGAAGACCCCTGAGGTGGTGGAGCTAACGGGAGGGTAAACCACTTGAAAACGGGCGGTGACATCGCCGATCAGCAAATCCTCCTCGACGACGAGCTGGGTGGCATTGAGGCGGTGGCGCAACGTAAGAACCGCATTGGGGTAAGACATGGAACTCTACTGGGCTACGCGAAGAAAAGCTGGCTCACGCCAGCCCCGGGTGACGTATTGACAGTCAGGCTGCTGACCCTTTGGGTACTCACCCATCTGGCAACGTCAGGTCCTAGAAGCTCTGCACCGCGCGGCGCGAGCAGCACCCCCTGAGCGAGCTCTGGCAGACCTGGGGCTGTGACAACGACAGGCCGCACATCCCCCTTGGCCTGCAGTAACTGTCGGGTCAGGTCAGGCAAATGTACCCGTTCAGGGCCGGCGATCTGTCGGTCACGGACGGAGCCGCTGGACGCTTCGACCAAAACCCGGGCAACTTCGTCGACGGCGACAGGCTGGACAAGCCAGTCCTCGACGCGCACCTGATCGTCAGATTGGGTGACCGCGCCCGGGTTGAGGGCAAACTCCATCCACTGCGTCGAGCGCACCACCACGTGCTCGAGTGCGCAATCGGCCAGTACCTGCTCCTGGGCGCGCTTGGCGAGGTAGTAGTCGAATTCGTCGAAGGCGGGGTCGTCGATGTTGCAGATCGACAAGTGCACTAGTCGGTCAACGCCGGCGTGCTGGCAGGCCCGAACAACGCGAGCCGTGGCGTCGCGGAAAGTAGCGACGAGGTCGGCGTCGGCGCTGACCGGGAAGGGGTTGGAGGTATCGATGGCTACGTCGGCACCGTCTAGGGCGCTGGTAAGGCCTTCACCGGTGTGCAGATCTATACCGGTAGCACGAGACAGAGTAATGACGTCATATCCAGCCTGGCGAGCGGTCCGGGTGGTGGCGCGGCCAGCGGTACCGGTGGCGCCGATGATGGCGATCTTCACAAGGGGTCCTTAACGGGGTCGGGATCCAGACCGGTGGCCTGGAGCATGCGGGTTCGGGTGGCGTTGTCGAGGCCGGCTGCTAGGTCGGCGATAGAGGTGCCAGCCAACGAGGCACGCCAAGCATCCTCGGCACGGGACATAGCTCGGTTGATCGAGCACAGACCTGACGCGAGGATCTGCGATTTCTGGTCGATGAATGCACCCTGGCATCGGATCTCGTTGCACTGGAACAAAGGTGCCGCGCTACCTAATGCAGAAACCACGTCATCCAGGTTCACCCTTGCGGCTGGCTGGGACAAGCGGAACCCGCCCGAGGCACCGGCCACTGAGGCAACGATGCCCGCCGCCGCAAGCTTCTGCAGGTGCTTGTTCAGATAGGTCGGCGACAGATCGAACACTCCCGCCAAGCCCGCACTCGAAACAACCCGACCTCCAGCCACATCCAGCACGACCAGCGCGTGCGCAGCCCACTCCACTCCCTTCGGCAATTGCATATCAGGATACTAACTATCCATATACTAGATGTCTAGATTTGGTCACCTTGATCGGGTGCGCCGTACGCGGGCTGATCGTCGATCACGCACTCAATCCGCCCAGCTGGCAAGACAGCCCCTGGTATAGGTGAACCCTCACTCGAACACGGAGGCGATCCGCGTCGCAGACCGCGGCCGGGGCCGGCCCCGCAGCGCCCGAGGCGGGTGCTGACTGACAAGGCCTACTCCTCGCAGGCCGACCGGGCCTGACTGCGCGCCCACCGCATCCGCACCACGATCCCGGTCACGGCCGACCAGGCGGCCCACCGTCGAGCCAGAGGCTCACGCGGTGGACGCCCGCCGGCCTTCGACTCCGTGGCGCACAAGAACTGCAGCACCGTGGAACGCGGCTTCAGTCACCTCAAGCATCACCGAGCCCTGGCCATCCGCTACGACAAGCTCGCCGTGCGCTACCAGGCCACCATCCACATCGCCAGGATCGACCACTGGCTCAAAGGACATACATAACAGGCCCTCAAGCACCACGTTCACGCCTATAGTCCTCATTTGCGAAGCACAACAGCCGCGGCGACGAGGGAGAGGAAGCCAAACGGGGACGCTCCACATCTTCCGATGTCGAGCGTCCCCGTAAGAAACATTGGGTGGAGCTAGGGGGATTCGAACCCCCGACCTTCTCATTGCGAACGAGACGCGCTACCAACTGCGCCATAGCCCCAAGTGCGGACCGATCCTAGCATCGCCGCCGGGAGTCCTGGCAAGTTCAGTGGCGGTGAGCCCGCCCACCGCACCGGAGCCGCCCGACGACGTGCCGTGGGAGTCTCCGCACTACTCTCCGGCCGCGCGCCGCCCCTCGAGGATGGCATCGAGGTCGATGGGGTGGAAGAGCTCCTCCTCGTCCTCCACCGGAGCGGGGATGTAGGCGCGGGCCGACTGCGGACGCGCGGGTACCGGCGCGGAGGTGCCCGGGTCGACCACCGGGTCGGCGTAGGAGCGGCGGGGCGCTCGGGCCGCCAGCGTGTAGGTCGGGGCGGGCACGTGGACCGGACGCCAGCCCTGGGGCGGGGTCGACGTCGTCACCTCCTCCTTGACGACTTCCCTCAGCTTCAGCCGGTGCAGCAGCGGGGCCCTGCGGACGGGCGACCGGCCGGGCCTCCCTCAGGGGGCGGGCTGAAGGGAGGCCGCAGCGGCCTGCCGGGCCGGCGCAACCGCCTCAGGGGACGACGATGCCGCAGCATCCCGTTCCCCGCGCCTCCCTGCTCAATGGCGGTCGCCTCGGCGAAGAGCCCTGCCCCAACCGGGCAGGCTGTGGGAGGTCGGGGTCGACAGGGAGGCGACGAAGTCCTTGGTGCGCGGCGAGCTCTCCTCGTCGCCGTCGCGGGAGACCGCCTCGCGCACGCCCATGTTCCGGGAGACCCGGCCGGCGTGGCGGGAGGGCACGTGGACCGAGGCGCGGCGGGTCGCCTCACGCTCGGCGGCCACGGCTGCGGCGGTCTCGGCATCCAGGTCGGCGTCGAGCCTGGCCAGACGCTCCTCCTCGGAGTCGATGGTCCGGGAGGGGCGGACAGCAGCAGTGCCGGTCGCCTCGGCGGGACTGTCAGCGACGGCTTCAGGAGACGCGGCGGACTCAGCGGACTCAGCAGGCACCGCGCCGGCGGCCTCCCGGGGCGACGACGTCGAGCGCACGGCCGGCCGCTGGGCGCCCTCGCGGGCAAGGCGCTCCATGAAGGGGTCCTGCGCGCCGGAGTCACCCGCGGACCCAACAGACTCGACGGACTCAGCCGACGCGGGCGAGGCCGCACTGTCACCGACAGCGTCGGCGGAGCTGCTGCGGCCGCTGGAGGCGCTGGCGCCGCTGCGCGCGCCGTCGACGACGGAACGGGGCGCGGCAACGACCGAGGCCGATGAGCGCCGGCCGGTCAGGGTCACCAGGGTCTGCTCGAGCTCGGCGATGCGGCGGCGCTCACGGCGGTCGGCCGCGGCCGAGGCCAGCGCGGCTCGACGTCCGGCCACCATCGAGGTTCCCCAGCAGTGCAGTGGGCAGCAGGGCGGGCCACCACGGTAGCGCCGTGACGAGGCCCAGCACCCAGGCGCCGAGCGAGACTCCGAGCAGGACGCTGGCGACGATCCCGCGGTGCGAGGCGGCGACCCTGACGGCGCTCACGCCCCTGAGCGTGAGCCTGGCGGGCACGGTCGAGCTCGCGCTCGGTGCGCAGGGCGCGCACATTCCTCACGGCGGGCCTGTTCATCACCCTCACCTCCGGTCGACGTCGAAAGAGCTCCGCATGCCCACTGCTCGCACAGGTGTCGTCACGCTCGACGGCGGCCGCACCTGTGGCCAGGACCCGCAGCTCAGCCGAGTAGCGGTCCTGGACGTTGGAGCGGCGAGCCATCTCGCGGCGCCCCACTAAAAAGCGGAAGGAGGTACACGGAGAGAACCGTGATGAGGGCGATGACCGCCCAGATCTCGATTCCCACACAGCAACCGTAAGCGCGCCCGCCCTCCTCCCCGCGCAGGAACACTCCAGCTTTCCTTCGAAATACCTGGGATTCACGACGTCACACTGTCAGCCTTGCATCTCCGTCGCCACATGAGTCACACACGTTTCTTCCGCCTCGTTGAGCACGTCGTGACTGATCTGCCGACAGCCACCCCAAACGCACCGTCGGCGCACCCGCCGCACCCCGGGAGCATCCTCGCCTACGTCTGCGCGCATGCTGCGAAAAAGGGTCACCCGCGCGTGAGTCGCTGCTCGAAACCGGCACCATCCGGCCCGTGGACCTCCTCAGCGAGGGCCGCGAAGGAGACGTGGTCGGCCCAGGCGCCGTTGATGTGCATGTAGCCGCGGCGCAGCCCCTCATCGCGCAGACCAAGACCACGGCACAGCGCCAGGCTCCGCTCGTTCTCGGGGCGCACGTTGATCTCCACCCGGTGCAGCCCCACCGGCCCCAGCAGGTGGTCGAGGACGAGAGCCACCGACAGGCGCATGATCCCGCGCCCCTGCCAGGCCGAGCCGATCCAGTAGCCCACCTGGGCGCTGCGCGTGGCGCCCCAGATGATCGGGTCGACGGCGATCTGCCCAGCGAAGGCACCATCGACCTCGACGACGAAGGGCATCGCCTCGGCCAGCCTGGCCCGGCGCGTCTGGCGGCGCAGGAAGACGGGGAAGGTGCTCAACGCCTCCCCGCCGCCGGCCGGCAGGGTGGCCTCCCAGGGGACGAGCCGGTCGTTCTCCGCCAGCCGCAGCGCCTTCCAGGGCGCCTCGTCGTCGGCTCGCAGCTCGCGCACGACGACCGAGGGGCGCCCGGGCGCCTGCGTGGCACCGGATGCCCGCTCCTCGTGGGCCGCCGGTGCGGGCTCGAGACTCACCGGCCACGTGAAGCGTGCCGGTGAGCCGGCCCCGAGCAGCAGGCCGGCGAGGGCTCGCCGGGCTCCGCCACCGAGGGAGCCGTCACGAGGCATCGAGCGCGAGGTGGGCATCAGGCGTCCAGCAGGAGGCAGTGGAGGGTGTCTCCGGACACCACGGTGCTCGTGTCCTCGGGCACGACGGCGATGGCGTTGGCCTCCGACAGGCCGTGCAGCCGGACGGTGCCCGGCGGCGTCGTCGGCTCGGCGCGGTATCCGCGGGAGGGTGAGCCGCTGACGTGCACGGGGACGAACTCGCGCTTGCCGGCCGGGGAGTGCCAGCCCTCGGAGATGGTGGCCGGCAGGCTGGAGCGGTGCAGGAGGTGCGTCCGGCGATCTGGCGCAGGACCGGGCGCACAAAGGTCTCGAAGGCGATCTGGGCGCTGACCGGGTCGCCGGGCAGGCAGAAGATCGGGGTGCCCTCGACCGTCCCCACGCCGAGCTGCCTGCCCGGGGACATGGCGACGGCGTCGAAACGCACCGAGCCCAGGGGCGCCAGGACCTCCTTGACCGTGTCCCCCTGCCCGACGCTCAGGCCCCCGGTGGTGATGAGGACGTCGGCGCGCACGAGCTGGTCCTCGATGGTGTCCGCCAGGGCGCGCAGCTCGTCGGGGACGGCGGCCACACGGAAGGCCTGACCGCCGGCGTCGGTGACCGCGCAGGCCAGGGCGTGACCGTTGGCGTCGAAGACGTCCCCGGCCTCGCGGAACTGGCCGGGCTCGACCAGCTCGTCCCCGATGGAGACCACGACGACGCGCGGGGCGGGACGCACGCGCACCCGGTGCAGCCCGAGGCCCGCCAGGAGGGCCACCTGACGGGCGCTGACGCGCGATCCCCGTTTGAGAACGGTGGTTCCGGACTTCACGTCCTCGGCACGGCGACGGACGTTGTCGCCCGATGCGATGGAGCGGTGGATGCTCACCCGGGACTCACCGCGGTCGGTGTCGGCCCAGGGGACGACGGCATCGGCGCCCAGTGGCATGGGGGCTCCGGAGTCGATGAGGACGGCGGCCCCGGAGACGAGGTGGCAGGGGCGCATGTCACCGGCGCGTACCGCATCGACGACGTCGAGCACGAGCGGGTTGTTCCGGTCCGCCTCGGCGACGTCCTTGGCGATGACGGCATAGCCGTCCTGTCCGGCCAGGTCCACGGCGGGCAGGTCGATTCCGGCGACGACGTCCTGGGCCAGGACGCATCCAACGGCGTCGGGAAGGACCACGTCGAGGGGCGCTGCCGCCTGGGCGATCTCCAGGCAGGCGGCCAGGTGCTCGGCCACTGTTCTCATGGCACTCAGGTTACCGTCAGGTTGACGACGCGCACCGTGCCCCGCCGGGACGAACGATTCAGGCGCGATGTGTCATCACCTGCGAGGATGGAGTCATGACGACCGGCGCGCTGGACCTTCCCGATACGAGCCGACTCGAGGTTGACGACGCCAAGGACGAGTTGCGCAGGTGCTGCGGGCGCACCGCCGCGCCCATCACCATCACCCGGCGCAGGGTCACACGGCGGCCTGCGAGGCGCTGACCGAGCACGCACTGGAGGCGGTGGCCGGTGCGGAGAAGGTGGCGGCCTTCGTGTCGGTGGGGGCCGAGCCCTGTACCCGGCTGCTGCTGGAACGGCTTCACGAGGCCGGTGTCAAGGTCCTGCTGCCGGTGCTCGGACCTCGCCCTGGCGCGCTGCTGGGGACTGTTCCAGGGCGGTGAGGACCTGGCGGAGCGGGCACCGAGGCGTCCTCCGGAGCCCAGCGGCCCCACCCTGCCGGCCGAGGCCGTGCGCCAGGTCGACGCCCTCCTCATTCCGGCGCTCGCCGTGGACAGCGCTGGGCGCCGCCTGGGGCAGGGTGGCGGCTGGTACGACCGGATGCTGCCTCTGCGCTCCCCGACGTCCACACCTTCGCCATCCTCCACCCCCGAGGAGCTGGTGTCCCGGGCCGTTGCCGATGGAGGAGCACGACGAGCACGTGGACGCCGTCATCACGGCCCAGGAGTGGTTCCTGCTGGCCACCGGGTCGCCGGCGCACGCCATGTCCCCGGAGTCCTGAGATCACCGCTGCCGCCGGCTCCCGGGGGCCACAGGCTCCCGGAGGCGGCTTCTGTCCACAGCGCTGAGAAGTGCGCGTGCCAGGCCGCAGCCGGCAGCCGACCCTGTTGGCATGAGTCGTCGTCATGGACTGCCCCGCCACCCCTCTCTCAGCACCTCCCACCAGGAGCCTCAGGATCCCCGCACCGAGTCGCCACGCTCCTCGAGGTCCGGCTCCCACCCACCCCGTCCGGGCCGGTGGGGTGGGCGGCGTCCTTCGCTCCTGCTGTGGCGGCATCGCCACCTGGTGGTGGCCGTCTGTCTGGGAACCGCGGTCCTGGTGGCCCTCAGCGTGCTGCGTCCCGGTCCTGAACGGGGACAGCAGGTTCTCGTCGCATCACGCGCGATCAGCGCCGGGGCGCTCCTCACCGATCAGGACGTCTCAACCAGCACGCTTCCAGCCGGATCGCTCCCCCAGTCCCCATTGACCTCCACGGGGCAGGCGGTGGGGAGCCGTGCGGCCATCTCCCTGGAGAAGGGCACGGTGCTGACCGCCTCGATGACCAGCGGCGGCATGGCCCAGGAGCTGGGAGCCGATGAACGGCTGGTTCAGGTACCCGTCGACGTCGGAGCCGAGCTGGCCCGCCCCGGCGCACGGGTGGACGTCATCGGGCAGGCCCCCGAGGGATGGAGCCCACAGGCGCAGGACGAGGCCTCTCAGGGCGCACCGGCACAGAATCCCGCCGAGCCGACAGAGACCCCGACCACGCAGAACAGCCCGGAGAACAGCTCAACAATGAGCCCCTCAGCCGGCCCCGACACATCTTCTTCATCTTCCAACCAGGAATCACCAGGAATTCAGGAGCCTTCTCAAAGTGTTTCCCAAGGAATGCCTGTTGGACCTTTTGGAACGCACAGCGCAGTTCTCTGTTCCGGAGCAAGAGTGGTGATGATTCAACAGGCCGGAGAGGACGGCCGATGGACAGGAAACAAGAAAGTAACACTTATCACACTGGCTATTCCTGCGAGTAGCGCTACTCTGGTGGTCGGCGCGGCTACGAATAGCACGCTCGGCATTGCGCTGAGCCCGTGATGCCGCTGCAGCGTCTTACACGCATGATAAGACGCTCTCACTTCCAGTTCCCCGATGGCGCAACCCCGGCAGACGTCTGCCCGCGCCGCTAGAAAGGATCGCCATGATTAAGGGATTCAAGGAGTTCATTGCGCAGGGCAACGCCCTCGAGCTCGCCGTCGCCGTTATCATCGGTGCCGCGTTCAAGCCGATTGTTGACGCCATCACCAAGGTCATCATGACCATCATCGGTCAGCTCATCGGCCAGCCGAACTTCGACTCCCTGGGAGCGTTCTCCCTGTATGAGAACGGCAGCTACACCTTCCATCTGGCCACCGCCAAGGAGCTCGCCGCCAATCCTGACGGCTACGTGATGCCCGGTACGATCGTCACCACCATTATCAACTTCTTCCTCATCGCCGTCGCCGTCTACTTCGCCATCGTTATGCCGATGAACAAGGTCAAGGCGCGCCTGGCCAAGCAGAAGGCCGAGGAGGAGGCCAACGAGGTCACCGACGTCGAGCTGCTCACCGAGATCCGCGACCTGCTCTCGGCCAACGCCGCCAGGCGCTGAGTCCCGCAGCGATCTCGTCATCGCGTCAGCGCAGGGCCCCGCCGATCATGAGGATCGGCGGGGCCTTCCGCTTTTCGCGCTTTTCCCTCGCGGCGGCTCGCTATCAGCCCCAGTGCGGGGGCACGTCGCGTCGGAGGCGGGCGTCATTGGAGCCGGCACCACCGGGAGCCGGGGCGTCGAGCCTCTCTGCGGGGCCGCTGAGGGCGTCGTGCTCGTAGTCCGCCCTTGCCAGATCCTCGGGGCTCTCACCGCGCGCCACACGCTCCTGGTCCCGGGATGACAGGGCGACGACCCGACGGCGACGCCTCGTGATCCCGCGCTCAGGCGTCACGGCACTGTCTGCGGACTCCGCCTCTGAGCCCCGTCCCCGGTCCGATCCGTCTGTCACAGCGGCGTCATTCACGGCATCACGGTCGTTCTCTATGTCCTTCAGCACCGCTCGTGCGGCTCAGCGGGTGCGCCGCACGGCGTTGGCCAGGACGGCGTCGATCCCCGAGCCGCGGCGACGCAGAGCCAGCGCGCTCCTCAGCTCCTCGACCTCCCCGGCCTCGGAGCGGCCCACGCCGTCGGAGCGGATCCAGGTCATGAGGTCATCGAGCTGGTCGTCGGAGTAGGCCTGCAGCGGCAGCCCCTGGGCGATACGGGGGCGCTCGGTGCGCTCATGGGCCTCATCGCCCTCGGGTTCGGGCGTCTCGGGGACGGCGCGCACCGAGTCGTCGACACGGTCGGGCACGGCCTCCATGGCCGTCGGTGCGGCCTCGCCCTGGCGCTCCATCAGGACGGCCAGGACGAGCTCCTCCACGGCCCTCGCCTCGGCCTCCGGGTCCACGAAGACCCCGGCGGAGAAGGCCATGTGGACGCGCCACCCGCGTCGCTCCAGGCGTTCGACACGGTGCCGGTCACGCCGACGCAGGCTGGGCTCGGAGATGTAGTCGACGTCGTCGGTCAGGACCGCCACGAGCAGCTCGTCGGGGTAGTCGGGGTGGCCGATGGCCAGCGGGATGCGCACACCGCCGTCGGTCCCGTAGCGGGGGACGACCGACAGGCCCTTGCGCCACAGGTGCTCGGCCAGGTCCACCAGGAGTCGGTCGGGCACCTTGCCGGCGGAGTTACCGGACTGGGAGGAGTCCTCGGCCCGCGCCAGGACCTCGCGCAGCAGGCGGGCACCCGGGGCGCGCAGACGGTCGCGGTCGATGTCCCCGGCGGCCAGGCAGGAGACCACCTGAGTGCTGCCCCGCGAGGCGCACAGGGCCTCGACGAGCCCCACCATGCCGCTGTGGTCCGAGACGGGCCCGAAGTTGTGGATGGTGCGCCCGTGCGGGGTCTTGGCGTAACCCACCGAGATGATGATGTGGTCACGTTGGAGGGCGCGGGCCTCGGCCAGCTCGACGACGGTGAAGGGCTCGACCGCCCCAGGGGCGAAGAACTCCTCCAGCGCCGGGGCCCCGGCAGCCGCCCGGGTGATGGCCGAGCGCAGGGCGTCGGCGTGCAGGCGGTTGAGGGCGATGACGGCCAGGGACTCCTCGGGTCGGGTCAGTGCCCTGTCGATGACCATGTCGACGACGTGGGAGACCTCGGCCTCCACCGTCTCGACCGCGGTCTGCCCGGGCGCAGGCATGCCTCGCCCGTCCACGAGCTCCAGGGTCAGGGAGGTGTCCCCCGGCGGGGAGGGCACGGCCTCGACGACCCCCTCGTAACCATTGGCCGCGAGGAAGGAGGCGATGCCGGCGTCGAGGCTGTTGCGGGCCGTCGGCAGGGTGCGCGAGGGCAGGAGCGGGCCGAGCTCGGCGGCCAGCCCCGTCGTCGCGCGCCGGGAGTCGCCGACGACGAGCACCTGCTCGGCGCGCACGAAGGCGGGCAGCACCTGCGGGACCGGCATGGGCGTGGAGGCGTCCAGGACGGCCAGGTCCACCACCGCGGTGGGTGAGAAGATCTGGGGGCACGAGCGTGGGCGGGACGATCCAGATCGGCCGGGCCAGCAGGGCCATGGGGTGGGCGTCGATGATCTCCCGCAGCGGGACGCCGTCCTCACGGGCCAGTGCGATGTACAGGGCGCGGGCATCGGCCTTGTCCTCCTCGACGGCGGCCCGCACCCGCCGGGCGCAGGCCTGGGCCACGGGACCGGACAGGGAGCGCGTGTGGGCGGCGTCGAGCTCGCGCAGCGAGACGGCCATCTGGGACAGGGCGCGCGCGCGTCGAGACCGCCAAGATCGGGGTCGGCGGCGAGGGTCTGCGCCAGCAGGGAGGACCACCAGCAGTAGGTGAGCTCGGGCTCGAGCTGGTCGTCCTCGACGCTGCGGGCGGCCATGTCGGCCACGAAGTCGCTCAGCCCCAGGGCCTCGAGATCGGTGCGGATGCGGTTGACCTCGGGGAGCCTCTGTGCGGTGAGGTCGTCGGCTGCCAGAGAGCGGGCCAGCTCCAGGAGATCCTCCAGGGGCATCTCCATGAGCACCGGGGAGTCCTGGGCGCGCCCCAGCAGCGGCTGAACCTCGGTCACGGCGCCGCGCGCCCGCCCGGCGGTGCGCCGCATCTCGTCCAGGCCCTGGGGCAGACGGGGCCAGCCGCCGTCGGGGTCGTGGCGGCGCCACACCTCGCGACGGCGCTGGACCTTTGACCAGCTCGCCGTGCAGGTCGTCGACGACGCGGCCCGGCCGCACCAGGTCGCCCGCCTGCCGCGTGAAGCGCCGGCGCCGCGAGCCGTCCATGTGAATGCCCCGCTCGTCGCGCCAGCGCTTGGAGGCGGTGGCGATGACCATGTCGGCGGCGGAGCGCTCGAAGACCTCGGGCAGGAAGACGTCCAGGGACTCGCGCACGCCGTCGAACATGTCGAGCTGCTCGATCCACTGGCCCAGGTTGCGGGCCCGACTCAGGCCGGTGGTGCGGGTGACCACGGCCGTGTGCTCCTGGATGGTGGGCAGCAGGTCGTTGGCCAGGGCGCGCAGGTGGACGAGCGCGTCGGTGGCCTCGTCCATGTCCTCCACCGGGATCCCGTTCCAGGCGCTGGAGGAGACCTCCGGGGCGAACAGCCCCAGGGCGTGCCCGCGGCGCAGGAGGGCCAGAGCGCGCTCCCGGCGCTCCTCGTCGAGGCGGCCCAGGTGCTCGGCGTCGATGCGGGCCCGGGTGGTCGCCCGGTCGCGACGGCTGGTGAGCTCGGCGAGCTTCTGCAGTGCCTCGTAGGCGGAGACCGACCAGGGCTCGCGGGGCCTGTGCAGGGCGCGCACGTAGCGGTCCAGGCGGGAGCGGACGGAGGTGAGGCGGTCCCGCGAGGCGATGATCCCGGCGACGTCGAGCTGGGGCGGCTGGACGCCCAGGCTCTCGCGGATGCCCTCGGAGGCGTGCTGGCGCCAGGCGGCGTCCTCGGTGAGGTCCAGGACCATGGAGCCCAGCCCCTCCTCGCGTAGGGCGGCCGCGACGGCGTGCCCGTCGGCGCTGGTGGCGGGCACGTGCAGCACGGTGCGTCCGGAGGCGGCGGCGTCGGCGAAGACGGCGGCCAGGGTGCCGGCGACGTCGGAGCCGGGGGGCGCATCGACGAGGAAGCTCGCGCCAGTGCCCACCGCCTCGATGACGTCGAGCTGGGCGGGCTCCAGGTCGCCCACGCCGCGCTCGGCGCCGGGGACCCGGTCGGTGGGGACGGCCGGGGGAAGCTCGACGCTGAGGGCCTCGCGGGCGCCCCTCGTCCCCCGGCGATGGCGGCGACCAGGGCGGAGGTGCGCGAGCGCTCCAGGACGGCGTCGAAGTCCTCCACCAGAGCCTGTCCGGGGTGGACGAACGCCCCGACGACGAGGCGCTCGTGGATCTCGAAGCCGGGCAGGTACTGGCGCCCCAGGGCACCGATGCGGGCCAGGGCCGAGCGCGGGGTGAAGCCCGCTGAGGACAGGGCGGCGCGGGCGATGTCCCCTGATGTCGGTGCTGCACTGGTAGCGGCGCAGGGCGCGGGTGAGGACCGGGTTGACCTCGATGGTGGGGTCGAGGGTGAGGGTGGCGTCCGCGGTGGCGCTGACCAGGCGCACGGGCCGCAGCAGGACGGGCGCGTTGACGGTGCGCACGCGTGGCCCTGAGGGGACCTCGGGGACGGTCAGGCCGGCGGCGGCCAGGGCGTTGCGGGCGGCGTGCTCGGCGGCGATGCGCTCGACGTGCGGGATCTGGGCGGTCAGGTCCGCCTCCGGTGAGACGCCGTCGACCAGGTGAAGACTGTCCTCCTCACCGTCCTCGGGAATCGTCTCGTTCCAGGTGGCCACCCCGATGGCGAGGTAGACCGGTGCGACGCCGAACTGGCGGGCCAGGACGTCGGTTCGCGCCGAGACCTCGCGCAGGGACTGGCGGGCCTCGCCCAGCGCGTTGCGCTCGCGCACGATGCTGGACAGGTTGGTGGGGCGGCCGGCGTAGAGCTGAGCCAGGCCGGAGGGGTGCGCGGCGGTGAGGTCGACGACGCCGTCGAGCATGGTGATGTCATCCAGGCTCGCCACACCCCCCAGGTCCACGAGCTGGCCGCGCCAGGCGGACAGGGCCGCGTCAATGCGCTCGCGCCGCTCGACGTCGGTCGCGCTCAGCGGCGGTGCGGGAGCGGGGCGCACGGGGCTGGGAGGTGCAGGCTCGGTGGCGGGCTCGGGCTTGCTCGGCGCCGCGGCCAAGGCTCCCAGGTCCGCGGCAAAACGCCGCCGGCTCGCGGTTTGATCTGATCCGGCCGAAGTTCTGGCACCCTTACGCTCATCCTCCCGGAGGGCAGCATCGCGCCGTCTGCGGCCGAAGGAGAAGAACGAAGGCGTCATATGCTCAAGATATAGGCCGATCGACTCTTGAGCGTGGAGACGCACCGCGGCGTGGCACGCCCCATGGGCCCACGCCGGCACGTGCTGATCGGCATCGGCCGGCGCTCGATGCGTCTCCGGCCACCGTGCAGGAACGCCGACCGGACCCGCTGGTGTCAGTGCCCTCGATTGGATTCGAACCAACGACACCCGCTTTAGGAGAGCGGTGCTCTATCCCCTGAGCTACGAGGGCCTGGGCGGAAGACTACCAGCGGATCGCCCCGCCCATGACCACTCGGGCTTCGGGGTGGCGCCGTGGCGAGTGAAGGCGGGCTCGCCGCGGCGGGTGGAGCCTCAGGCCCGACCCCACGGCGTGGAGGTGCGCGAGGTGCGCCGCTCCCCCTTGGCGTGGTGCGTGGGTGCGACCAGCACGGGGCACGAGGCGTGAGACAGGACGGCCTGGCTGGTGGAGCCCAGCAGCAGTCCGGAGAAGCCCCCGCGTCCACGCGAGCCGACGACGATGAGGTCCACGGCGGTGGAGAACTCGGCCAGGAGCTCGGCCGGGTTGCCGTCCAGGGCGTGACGGCGCACTGTGACGCCCTCGTGGCCCTCGAGGGCCTCGTTGATGGCGCGGTCCAGCCCGGAGCGGACGTCGACCAGGACCTGCTCGCGGTCGACGGCGGCCGGCAGCCAGGCGAGCGCCCCGGCCCCGGAGGCCATCGGCACGGCGGCGATGGCGGTGAGCTCGGCGCCCCACGCCTCCGCCTCGGCCACGGCCCACTTTGAGGGGCCCTGCGGGCCGAGGAGGATCCGTCGACGCCGACGACGATGCGGCGTACCGGCGTGTAGTCGGCGCCCTCATGGTGCTGGGGTACGACGACGGCCGGGCAGTGGCTGTGCGCGGGCAGGGCGGAGGAGACAGTGCCCAGGAGCCGGTCGGCGAAGCCGCCGCCTCCCCGAGTGCCGACGACGGCCAGCGTCGCCTCCTCGGAGAGGTCGACGAGGACCCCGGCCGGGTCCCCGGTCTCCAGGGAGGAGGTGACGGTGACGCCGGACTCTTGACGCGCTCAACGGCCTCGTCGATGACGGCCTGGGCCCCGGACCTGATGGCCGAGTCGTCAAGCGCCGCGTAGCCGCCGTCAAGGGAGGCGGTGGTGAAGGAGGGCAGGGAGTAGGCGCACAGGATGTGGACGCGCCAGCCCTGGCACTCAGCGCGCGCCACAGCCCAGTCCACTGCCGCCAGGGACTCGGGTGAACCATCGACTCCGACGAGGACGACGTTGTCATCAGTCATGGGATCTGCCCTTTCTCGAGATCACGGTCTACGACCCAAGGAACATTCTGCCCCGAAAAGGGGTGTGGGGACCACCACATGACGAGGTTGTCCTCGTTTTGCTCCCATGACACGCCCCGACGACCAACTCCACCCCTCCTCCTGACACGCCGTGAGGGGTGGGCGCCTCATGGCGCCCACCCCTCACGGTCAGGACTTCAGCGTCTGGGATCAGCCGACGCGGACGAAGCTCGGGGAGCCCCAGATGTCACGGTAGACCACACCGGTGGACTCGTCACCGGCGTCGATGACCTTGCCGTCACCGGCGTAGATGCCGACGTGACCGGGCCAGGTGACGAGGTCGCCGGGCTGGGCCTCAGCGGCGGACACCTGGGTGCCGGCCACGGCCTGCTCGCCGGAGGTGCGGGGCAGGTTGATGCCGACCTGGGCGTACACGTAGGGAGGTGAAGCCGGAGCAGTCGAAGGCGCTCGGGCCGGAGGCGCCCCACACGTAGGGGGAGCCCACGTACTGCATGGCGATGGCCACGACAGAGGAGTTGGAGGTGCTGGCGGGCGCGGAGGCCTGGGTGGTCTGAGCGGCCTGCGCGTCGGCGGCAGCGGTGTCAGCACCCTGGTCGGCAGCGGCCGGGGCGGCAGCCTCGGGGGCCTGCTGCTCGGCCGGAGCGGCCTGCTCAGCAGGGGCCTCGGGAGCGGCGGGCGTCTCCGGGGCGGCAGGAGCGGCGGGGGCGACAGCCTCACCTGCGGGGCGGCCTCGGTGACCCAGTTGGCCTGGGCGATGGTGATCTGCTGGCGGGCGGCCAGGGCCTCGCGGGCGTTGGCGGCGAGGATGCCCACCCGGGGGTCACACCGGAAGCCTCAATGGTGCCGGAGGAGGTGACCTCGCTGTGACCGGCGGCGTTGGCTCCCGAAGCGATCATGGTCAGGGCGAGGCCGGACGAAGCGGCAACAGCCAGACCGCGGCGCGCGGTGGGAGCAAAGTCATCCAGTGGGGTAAGGGCGCGGGTGGCTTTGCGGTGACGTGCGGTGGTGCGTGAGGACATGAATGCTTTCTCCTGTTGAGCCGACGAGGTGAGCTGTCGGGTTCGGACTGGAGACGTCCGGCCCGCAGACGCGGGCTTTCATCTCAAGGCCGCCTCGGCTGTTCGCCCCAGCGGCCGGTAGTTGGTTCCCCCGTTCCCTGCCACTTGAGTTGTTGGTTCCACGTGCCTCAGATCGAGTGGCAGGACTAAGCCCCGATCCGAGACGTCACCGAGACGGTTGTCTGCGGCAACGACCTGAACGCTACATGACAGACCCTCACTTCGTCACGGCCAGGTGTCGCACACTGTTGTGAGCCGAAGCACTTTGGAGCGCTTCTCGCTTTTCTCCATATTGCTCCAGGGACGTCGGCCCATCTGAGCCCCCGCAACTGAAACCGAAAATGCTCAGCATTCTGCGGAAAAATCACACACCTCGACAGGGCCCCAACACGGGCCCTCCGTCTCGACACCTGTGAGACATCTCAGGGAGGACGACTGCACGACCATCGCCCGGACTGCGAGGCAGCACCTCACGTCTCACATTCTGAGACGAGGATCACCACCCCAATCCCCTGCCTGCACAGAGTATTTTCAGGTTTTCTTGAGAGTTCTGGCAGGGAGGCTGAGCGCCGTCGCTCAGCGCCGGACGAAGAGGTGTCGGGCGACGTCGTCGCCCAGGACAACGGGGTCACCGGAGGACCCGACGAGCCGCACCCCGCCGGCGCTGACACGCAGCTCCACCTCGGCTCCGGCGACGATCTCCGCGTCCTCGAGGCCGGCGATGATCTCCGCATCGGCCTGGATCGGCTCCCCGATGCGGCTGATGACAGCCGTGACGGTCTCACGGCCGGCGAAGCGGTCCGCGCTGACCTCATCGGCAGAGGGTCGCGGGTGCTCCGCCGTCCGCGGCGGGACAGGGGTTGCCGAAGGGGTCGGTGGAGACGTCGTCGAGGATGACGGCGAGGCGCTCCTCGACCCTGCTCGCTCATGACGTGCTCCCAGCGGCAGGCCTCCTCGTGGACGAATCGGCGCTCGATGCCGATGACGTCCAGCAGCAGCCTTTCAGCGAGCCGGTGCTTGCGGATCACGTCGGTGGCGCGTCTGCGTCCCTCATCAGTGAGCTCGAGGGAGCGGTCATCGGCGACCTTGATGAGGCCGTCACGCTCCATGCGCGCCACCGTCTGGAGACCGTGGGGCCCGAGTGGTCGAGACGCTCGACGATGCGGGCGCGCAGCGGCGGAACGCCGTCCTCCTCAAGCTCATAGACGGTCTTGAGGTACATCTCGGTGGTGTCGATCAGCTCGGTCATGGGGGTGGGCTCCTGCTTGAGGTGGGTTACCGCGGCTATTCGATGCCTTCGGAAGGGCTCGCTCACCGAACCGCGTTCCTTGACAGGATAGGCGGCATCCTGTGATGTGGGCCAGCACCACCTGAAAGCGCGCCGATCCTCGGCTGGGGAGTCCTCCCCAGTGTCTCGGAGATGCGCCACGGGTAGCGTACGTATTACTCGCTCGGCGGCATGTGCGGCCCGGTCAAGCGGTAGTTGAGTGACATGAGCCGGCGTCGGTCGGTGCTAGTCGACATCAGTCAGCGTCAGTCAGCGTCAGTCAGCGTCAGCCGTCGCCACGGGTCCCCGGTTGCCGGGTCTGCGGCGGCTTCGGCGCAGCCCTGAGGTAGGGGCGGGTGGAGGAGTAGTGCAGGGACAGGTTCCAGTGCCTGTAGCTCCAGGCGGCGGCCACCAGCGCAGTGAGGACAGCGCTCAGGCCGCCGACCGCGATCGCGATACGCGGCCCCCAGGCGTCGGCCACCCAGCCGATGAGCGGGGGGCGCCGACCGGCGTCGACCCCAGGAAGAACATCATGTAGATGCTGAGGACCCGCCCACGCATGGACGGCTCGGTGGTCATCTGAACGGTCTGGTTGGCGCTGGTCAGGAGGGTGAGCACGCACAGGCCCACCGGGATGGTCATGACCATGAAGGTCGGGTAGGTGGGCATGACGGCCAGCAGGAGGGTGAACACTCCCAGGGCGAGGGCCGCCACCACGACGGTTCGGGGGCGGGGGGTTGCGGCGCCTGGCCGCCCACAGGGCCCCGGAGAGGGAGCCGACGGCGAAGACTGAGGAGACGGTGCCGTAGGCGTCGGACTCCAGGTGGAAGACGATGCGCACCATCGCGGCCATGGTGACCTGGAAGTTGAGGGTGAGCATGGAGACGACGGCGACCACCGCGATGATGACGACGAGGTCCGTACGGCCGCGCAGGTAGGCCAGGCCCTCGCGGAGCTGGCCGGCGCCGCGGCGGGCGCGGGGCATGTCCACGAGCTCGCTCACGCGCATGGCGGCCAGCGCCGCGGCCGGGAAGACGAAGGTGGCGGCGTTGACGGCGAAGACCCAGCCCGCGCCGACCCAGGTGATGACGACGCCGGCGAGGGCCGGCCCCAGGAGGCGGGCGGCGTTGAAGGAGGCGGAGTTGAGGCCCACCGCGTTGGACAGGTGCTCGGCGGGCACCATCCGGGCCACGAAGGTCTGGCGGGCGGGGGCGTCGTAGGCGGCGGCGACACCCGTGAGGAAGGCGGCCAGGTAGACGTGCCACAGGCGGGCGGTGCCGGCCAGGACGTCGACGGCGAGGACGGCGGAGACCAGCCCCATGGCGCTCTGGGTGAGGATGAGGAACTTGCGCTGGTCGACCCGGTCGGCGACGAGGCCGGCGTGCGCGGACAGCAGCAGCATGGGGAGGAACTGCAGAGCCGTGGTCAGACCGGTGGCGGAGGCGGAGTCGTCGGTGAGGACGCGCAGCACCAGCCAGTCCTGAGCCACGCGCTGCATCCAGGTTCCGGTGTTGGCCACGAGGGCGGACAGGAACCAGATCCGGTAGTTGTGGAATCTCAAGGAGGCGAAGAGGCCACCACCGGGGCGGCGCAGTGAGGTCGTGCGAGTCATGTCCTGAAGTGGTGAAGACGTGGGGCGGGTTGACGAGTGTCAGGGGTGGTGCCGGACGGTGCCGCCCAGGCGACGAACGCCCCGTCTGAGAAGGGTAGCCCTAGGGGCGTCAACGATTCCCTGTGGTGGGCGCTACCTCTGACGACGGCGAAGGAAACAGGATTGCGGGAAAACCGCCCCTCTTCCAACCGGTTGGGTAACAAACTGGTCACACCACTGACCGGCGCGTGAGAGAGGGGTGGGCATTGAACGATAACGGCCAGGGATACGTGCCGGGCTCGCGCGGCCAGGGGCCAGAGCAGGAGCGATGGCCCCGGGGACAGCATGCAGCTCCGGAGTGGCCACGACAGGGACGACACACAGAGTCGGTGCCGCCCAGCGGGATCGTCCCCGCCGAGGAGGCCGGCCGGTCCGCCGCCCCAGCGCCTGGGGAGCAGGGTCCTGGTGGCCATGGCCATGCGTCGGGTGCGTCGTACGGGATCATGCCGAGCTCCGGCGGCACCTATACGGGCCACCCGTTCGGGCCGACGGCGGCGCCCGGCTACGGTCGGGTGGCGCCGTCGGGAGGAGTCCCGGCCGACGCCGTACCTCCCGCCCCTGCGGCGGCCCCGGTGTCGTCGGGGCAGTACGGGCTGATGCCCGCCCCAGTGACGGCGACGAGACCTGAACAGCCGACGACGGGGATGGGGCCCGCGAGGCCCACTCCGGTTGCCACGCCGGTCGCCGCGGCCCAGGCGCCTCCGGCTGCTTCAGCGCCTTCTTCCGCTGATCGTCCGGCCGCGTCCTCGTTGAACCTGGACGGGGCGCCGGTGCGCCTGGAGTGGTGGGAGCACCTGGGCGGCTTCCTTCTGCAGTTCCGGGCCTTCCGCATCCTGATGCGGGTCCGGATGGTGCTGACCTGGGTGAGCCTGATGATCGTGGCGGCGACGCTGGCCGTATCTCCAGCGGCCCGGACGGTGCTGGGTGCCTGGATCGGCTGCTTCTGGATCGTGGCGGTCTGCTTCTGGCTGGCGCGGGGCAAGACCGTCTCCCTGGGGCATGACCTCGGGCATCTTCGCCCCTATCCATGCCCTGGGCCGGGGTCATTGCGGCTCTCCTTCCAGGTCGCCGCCGCAGCGGGAGTACCGGTGGACCATGCGGCCTCGCAGGTCGTGATCGCCGGCGTCATCGAGGAGCTGGCCAAGCTCGCCCCCATCTGTCTGGTGGCGGTCATCGCCCCGGGGCGGGTGCGCCGGCTGCTCATTCAGGACTGGCTCGTCCTGGGGGTCGCCTGCGGGGCGGGCTTCATGGCGGTCGAGGAGGTCGCCCGGCGCCTGACGTACGTCCTGGGAAACACCCCGGGGTTGCAGCTGTCCAAGGCGGTATGTCCCGAGGACCCAGAGGGAATCATCGAGTGTATACACGCTCATACCTTCAGCCTTTGGCCGTTCTCCGACGCGTTCCCCGGCCCAGTGACCTATGCGGGGCACGCCATTGTCACCGGCCTGGTGGCCGTGAGCATCGGCTTGGCTCGCCACCTGTGGTGGCGCGCCAGGCACCATCACCCCGCCTTCGGGGTCGCCCTGCGCTGCGCAGCCCTGGGCCTGCCGCTGGGCGTGCTGTGGGTGGCGATCGTCGACCACATGGCGACAAACTCCAGATCCTTCAACATCAGCTGGACCTCGGACGAGCCTGTCATTAAGGCTTGGGGCGCTACCAAGGGTGAGCCTCCCTGGCCGATCATCGGGACCACGAGCAGCATGGCTGGTTCTGGTCAGGGCCGGGGCTGGCTGCTCCTGGTGATGCTCGTCGTCGCGCTCCTTGTGGATGCCCGGGTGATGCGCCTGGGCGGCTACGCGCGCACGCTCGCCGGGCCGGGTGGCGGGCCGGGCGCGCCCCAGGGCCTGCCTGGTGGCGTTGTGGGCAGGTGGGGCGCCGACGTCGTCGAGGCGGCAGCCGCCGCCAGGGCCAGGGCCCACAGGCTCAGGCTCGCCCTGACTCAGGCGTCCACCACCCGCCGCCCCCGCCTGTTCCTGCAGGCATGGGCTGAGCACCGCATCGCCCGTGACCTGGCTGCGCGCCGACAGCTCGACGCCGGTCCCCACCGCTGGGCCACCTCGGCCCTGGCCGCGACGGCGGCCCTGACCGGAGCCTGGATCATCTACACCGTCGTGCCACCTCTGGTGAGCGAGCTCAATCAGCGTCTGAACGGGCCGCCCACCTTCTGGTTCGCCGGCATCCTGGATATGCTCGGACAGGTCTGGGAGTCCATGAGCCCCATCGAGAAGGCCGCCCTGGTCCCTCATCGGCGCCATCGCCGTCTTCCTGTCCGGGGGTAGCCTTGGTCTGGCCTTCAGCGTGGGACTCGGGATCGCCTCTGCCCTGGACGCCGCCCGCCCCGCTGCTCAGTTCATGCGGGACCCACAGGGCACCACCGGTCACTACCTAGACACACATAACGACCTCGAGGTCGCCCTGTCCGCAGCGATGATCGTCCCCGGAGGCAAAGCCCTCCGCGGCGCCGGCTACGCCGCCGAGGAAGCGACCGCCGCAGGCCGGTACGCCAAAGACATTCCAGAGCTCTTCCGCCAAAGGGAGCCAGTACTGCAGGCCAAGCGCGCCTCAAGAAAACGACTAAAAGACGCCATTCCAAAGAAATATCCAAACACAGACTTCGCCCGCCGACAATTCAGGAAGAAAACCATTCCAAAATTGAGAAGAGAAGGATATAGTGCTCGCGAAATTGAGCAACTCGACACCCTAGTCGACGAGGCCTCAAAGACTCACAAGCAGTTGACCGATGCCGGAGCGAAAATCGGGGAGGCTGGGGGCGAGAAATATCTGACTGAGCAGGGCTACCATATTCCAGAGGAGTTCCGCGCAGACAATGTCGCCGTGAACAACGGTACAGCACCAGGCGGCTGGGTGGATGGCATGGCTATATCGCCGAGCGGCGATGAGATGGTCGTCTCCGAGTACAAGGGCGTCTCAGCGCAGCTGAGCCGAAATCCTGTCGAGACTCGCTTTGAAGGGAAGGCTCTCCAGGGAACCCCGGCGTACGCCCGGGATCACATGTTGAGCGACCCCCGTTTCGCCCAGTACTTCCACGATCACCCCGACGTATGGGATGGAGTCAAGAGCGGCAAGATAAGATTGAACGCCAAGACGATCTACACAAAAGCGCCTGATAGAATCGTTGTTGAAGATCGACCCTTCTCACTGACCCCAGAGGTCACGCAAGCACTTCAGCAAGCTATCGACAAGATCCCGTAGAGGAGGAGACATGCACACTAAACAATCCAAATATTCACAATTTCGAATCTATCCAGTGGAGCAGGGGGTGGCGATCATCCGAGCCATCGCCGAGCACAGGTGGCCCATGCACCTCAACGAGGCCTTCGCCCTGCGAGACCAATTCGGATGGAAACCAGCCCCTGACAACGGTCGATTCTTCACGACCCCAGTCAGCAACGGTGAAGAGGATGGCTTCATCGGTCTCGATATCACCAATAGCACCCTAGCATCCAAAATTAACTTCAGCATGAGTACCCGACTTCCCGAGGAGACTCCACCCGAAATACAGGCCATGACCCAGAGTATCTATGCCTCCTACGTCGAAACACTCAACGCACTGTACGGAGCAGGGGACTCCGAACCCGACCCAGAGGTCGCGTCAACGCAGTGGCTCCTACCCTCACGAGCAAGTGTGGTCATCGCCGCCACCAGCGGTCTTCTGTACGCATCTATCGAGTCTCCCGCTATGACAGACCTGACCGAGGCGGAGCAGCGCTACTTCGATGAAGGCGGAGAGATGTAACAACCTTCCCCAGAGCGCCCGCCCACATGGCAGGAGAATCATGAACACCCCTGCCAAGTATTCTGAACTACAGCCAGCAAGCTGGCGTCGACATCGAACTCACTCCCGCCTTCCGAAGAACTATTATCGATCACAACCCCCTATCGTCCATAAACTTTACGGTAACTATCTGAACACCATCGCAACCTACATGGGAAGCCCGGCATCTTCGACAATGAAGCCGGTCAGTGTTGCAGTTGAACACTTCCTCAGCATGCCTCATTAGCCCTACCCTCAATCGACCACACCTCACACCCGACGACCAACAATGGGCGCTTGAACTATGAAATTTAACTCATCACCAAACAGTGCTCCCGACACCCTCATGCACAAGAATATTGACGCCCACGAGACCAATAACGATCTAGAAGCCACACTCACACGTAACCTGTATTACAAAGAGCAGGTCACCAACGTTCCGGCAGAATACTATTCCCGAATCAGCAGCGATAATGACCACGGCCCTGTTAGCGGAACCGGACTACGCACAGGCACACAAATTTCTGTCGCCTAACTAAACCGAATGAAGTTTATCTCATCCCACAAATGAGTTTCAGATCCACAACAATTCTGAGAGAATGCTATGAATCAAATCCACTCAATCAATGATGATGAACACATCATGAATCTCATTTACTCGAGCGAGTACGAAGAAGCAATCGACAAGTTACGACAGCAAGGACACGATCCGCTCGACACGGAGTCCATCAGAGAGTCGGCGACGCGACTCCGTGACATTAGAAACGACTGCCATGAAATCGATACTGCATCGGCAAGTTCGGAGGAGAAGCATATCTTCAGGCTCAGGGATACCGCATACCCGACGAATTCCTTTCAGAAAATATTTCAACCATCAGTATCCTTACTCCCGACGGCTGGGCTGACGGAATGGCCATCAGCGCCAATGGTGACGAAATTGTGATACCTAAATACCAAGGCGTCGACACAGAACTCGACAGGACGCCTCATCCGACTATTTACGAAGGCAACGCCCCACAAGGAACTCCGGCGTACACCCGTGATCACATGTTGAGCGACCCCCGCTTCGCACAGTACTTCCATGACCACTCCGATATATGGGACAAAGTAAAGCGCAAACAAATCAGGTTAACCATTATGGTGATAAAAAAACTGTGTCACCAGATCTCACCCAGGTTGTCGCCGAGCCTTTCACCTTAACAACAGAGATAATACAGCACCTCCAACAAAACATTGACGCACTCTAATCGAATGGAAAACCAATGAGAACACCGACGAACATTTTAGATTATAGCCGGAATATCGGAGTCCCATTCTACGCATACACGCCAGACCAGGCGGCCACCATCGCTCGGACTTGATTGAACATGCCTGGCCCATCACCATCGATGAGGCCCTCAAGCTCTGCGACCAGCTTGATGGTCCAACGCACCAGACGACCCCCGCTTCTTTAGCACTCCGGTAAGCATTGGGGAGAGGTCCGGCACGATCAGCCTAGATATCGACAATAGAAATGTTGTAACCGGAATTAGACTCGGACTCACCACACGATGCCACATAGCTCTTATTTCTAAATCGTCGACCGTCACCCACCGCATCTATGAGTGCTATCGAAATACACTCTCACAGATCTACGGAACTAGAAATAACATCGAAGGAATGTCTGGGATCTACAGCGACTGGACACTGCCCTCATATGCCCTCATTGCGTCTCTACTGCTGGGCACTTTTTGTCAGCATCAGAATTCACTCCCCATCCGAGACCAGAAGCGTAGCATTGGATGCTTCCTACGAAAAAGATTTACGGCCCCTGACACCCCTGAGTAACGAAGGAAAGACACGAGCTAATGTCGATCTCACGTATCACAAGGATCCCCAACGATTCTAGGCCACCATTCTGCTGTAGGTTAAATGATAGCGAATCGACCGCCCGTCATTGACATCATGGGGCGACAAAGTCAGAGGATAGTTGTTTTGATCTCTAGGGTTCTGGAGTATCCGGTGCGGGCGCAGCACGATCTACACAGTGATGATGGGGGGTGCCCAACCTGACTCCTGACGCTGGCCACAGAGCCGGTCATGTCCGTTGCATGGACACCGCAGTTCAGCACTCGTGCAGTGCGACTCACCATCACCCAATAGATGCCGATCTACCCGAAACGGCCACCTGCAGCGGGGCGTAAGGCACAGGTGAAGAGGAGCGGAATGCCGCCCACAGGCGCCGAGTGTCCACATCTGCAGCAAAGGGGACTCAACGCCGCTCACCTCACCAGCAGGAACCCCGGAATCATGCGGTTTTCTTGCGAAGGAACGAGGCCGTTCGCAGCCTTTGCTGCAGATATGGACACTTACACCGTCATCACCCAATGAGGAGCCGCCTCCGACGCGTCCGCCGGAAGGCGTCGGCCCTCGTCAGGAGACGCCGAGGATCGCCTTGATCGGGGCGAGGGTGAAGTAGACGACGAACATCGCGCAGGCCACCCACATGAGCGGGTGGATTTTCCGCGCCCGCCCTTGAGCCACCTCGATGACCAGGTAGGCCACGAAGCCGGCCCCGATCCCGTTGGTGATCGAGTAGGAGAAGGGCATCATGATGATGGTCAGGAAGGCCGGCAGGGCGATCTCCGGGGACTTCCACTCGATGTCGGTCACCTGCATCATCATGAGGAAGCCGACCACCACCAGCGCCGGGGTGGCCGCCTCGTAGGGGACCATCTTGACCAGCGGCGCGAAGAACATGGACAGGGCGAACATGCAGCCGGTGACCACGGAGGCCAGGCCCGTGCGGGCCCCCTCCCCCACGCCCGCGGCGGACTCCACGTAGGAGGTGTTGGAGGAGACGCCCCCGACACCGCCGGCGATGGCGGCCAGGGAGTCGACGACGAGGATCTCGCGCGTCTTGGGCGGGTTGCCGTGCTCGTCGAGCAGGTCACCCTCGGCGCCGATGGCGACCATGGTGCCCATCGTGTCGAAGAAGTCGGCCAGCAGCAGGGAGAAGACCAGGAGGATCACCGAGACGATACCGACCTTGTGGACACTGCCCAGCAGGCTGAAGTGGCCCAGCGTCGACAGGCTCGGCAGGTCCACCGGGAAGCCGTCCAGGTGCGGCTCGGACAGGGACCAGCCGGTGAGGTTGTCGGGACCGGGCATCGTCTCGTCGTTGTAGGGGCCCAGGTGGGCGACGGCGTCGATGACAATGGCCAGGAGCGTGGCCGAGGCGATGCCGATGAGGATGGCGCCACGGACCTTGCGCACGTGGAGCACCACCATGAGGAAGAGCCCGAAGAGGAAGACGAGAACCGGCCAGCCCTGGAGGGACCCTCCCAGCCCCAGCTCCAGGGGGGTGCCGCCGCGGCGCACCATCTTGGCGTCCACCAGGCCGATGAGCGCGATGAACAGGCCGATACCCACCGAGATCGCGGTCTTGAGCTGGTCCGGGACGGCCTTGAACACGGCCTCCCGGAAGCCGGTCAGCACCAGGACGAGGATGATGACACCCTCGATGACGATAAGGCCCATGGCGTCGGCGTACGTCATGCCCTGAGTGCCCACGAGGGTGTAGGCGACCATCGCGTTGATCCCCAGGCCCGCGGCCAGGGCCATCGGGTAGTTGGCGACGATCCCCATGAGGATCGTCATGACCGCGGCGACGAAGGCGGTGCCGGCGGCGAGCTGGGCCTCGGATCCCGGAGGGCTCGCCTTGGACAGGATCGCGGGGTTGAGGACGAGGATGTAGCTCATCGAGAAGAAGGTGACGATGCCGCCACGGATCTCTCGGGAGATGCTCGAACCGCGTTCAGTGATGTGGAAGAACCGATCCAGCCGGGAGACCGGACTGGGTGATGAGGATGCCGACGAGGACTTGATGGGAGTACGGGAGCTCACGGCGGCATTCTTCCAGATCATCACGCGCTGAGCGAAACTGAGCGATGCCGTCATCGTTCCCGCCAGAGCTCGCCCCGTCGCTCAGACCCCGGAATGACCGTCACACCCTCGTGGAAGGATGGTCGGTGAGACCGGACGGGAGGAGGTGATGGCAGTGACCGAGACAGCAAGGGACCCGGCTGCCGCTGCGGGACCGCATGAGCCGGGCTGGGCGGGATTCTCCTCGGCCACCCGCACCTGGTTCCTCGACGCCTTCCCCACCGGCCCCACTCCTGTGCAGGAGCGGGCCTGGGCCGCGATCGGTCGGGGTGAGAACGCTCTGGTCATCGCCCCACCGGCTCGGGCAAGACGCTCGCATCCTTCCTGTCCGCCATCGACCGCCTGGGACGGGAGCCGGCCGCGGAGGAGCAGGGGACCGGGGCGGCGTCAGGGCGAGCGCCGGCCGAGGCCGACGGCGTGCGGGTCCTCTACGTCTCTCCGCTCAAGGCGCTGGGAGCTGACGTGGAACGCAACCTGCGCCGGCCGCTGGCGGGAATCTCCGCCGTCGGCCCCACCCGTCCGATCTCGGTGGGGGTGCGCTCGGGGGACACGCCCGCGCGGGAGCGTCGTCGGCTGCGCAGCCATCCGCCCAGCATCCTCATCACGACGCCGGAGTCGCTCTACCTCATGCTCACCAGTGCCGCGCGAGAAACACTGCGGACGGTGGAGACGGTCATCGTCGACGAGATCCACTCCTTCGCCGGTTCCAAGCGCGGCACGCACCTGGCCGTGTCCCTGGAGCGCCTCGATGACCTCCTGGGGCGCCCGGCGCAGCGAATCGGCCTGTCCGCCACCGTCTCGCCCCCGGAGGAGGTCTCCCGCTTCCTCGGTGGGCCGCACCCGGTGACGATCATTGCCGACGACGGCCGGGCGACGCCGCAGGTCACGGTGGCCGTGCCGGTGGAGAACATGGCCCGCATCCCGGCGATCTCGGACCGCCGCACCCGGATGGAGCGGGCGCTGGCAGCACCGGCGAACGCGGGCGGCGGCAGCGGCTCCCGGCCCTCCGGGCTCGGGCGGGCGGGGTCCTCGCAGGCCTGGCGCTCCGACCGGGCGCTGGGCCGGGCCATGGCGACGGGGCGGGCTGACCGGCCCGCTGCGGGGGTGCCCGCCCGGGTGTCGGCCCTCGATCTGGCCGCACCTGGAGAAGGCGATCCTCGACCAGATCCTGGCCCACCGCACGACGCTGGTCTTCGTCAACTCCCGGGGCGCCTGCGAGCGGCTCACCGCACACCTCAACGAGGCCTACGCCGCACGTCTCGGGGCGGCGGCGCCGACGCCGCAGGTGCCGGTTCACCGGGAGTCCTGGGAGATGGGAACCGGTTCGCACACCAAGCCCCTGGCGGCGGGCGCCCCGGTGATCGCCAAGGCCCACCACGGGTCGGTCTCCAAGGAGCAGCGTCTGGGCGTGGAGCGGGAGCTGGCCGCGGGTGAGCTCAGGTGCGTGGTGGCCACGGCCTCGCTCGAGCTCGGCATCGACATCGGTTCGGTCGACCTCGTGCTCCAGGTGGCGCCGCCCCCGTCGGTCGCGGCGGGCCTGCAGCGAGTGGGGCGCGCCGACCACCGGGTGGGCGGGCGGCCGCGCGGCGTCATCTACCCCGTGGAGCGGACTCAGCTGGTGGACGCCGTCGTCGCCGCCGAGGGGATGCGTGCCGGGGCGATCGAGCGCACGGAGCTGGTGTCCAACGCCCTGGACGTGCTGGCCCAGCAGACGGTCGCCGCGGTGAGTGTGGCGGAGGGGCTGACGGCCGACGCCTGGTTCGCCACCGTCAGGCGGGCGGCCCCCTACTCCTCGCTGCCGCGCTCGTCCTTCGACTCGGTCCTGGAGCTGCTGGCCGGTGGCTTCGCCTCGGCGGACCTGGCGGACTTCTCGCCACGGATCGTGTGGGACCACGCCACCGGTGAGCTCAGTGCCCGGCCCAGCACGCAGCGGCTGGCGGTGGCCTCCTCGGGCACGATCCCGGACCGGGGGATGTTCCCCGTCGTCCTGCCCAAGGGAGCGCAGGATGCCGGGCGGCGGCGGGTCGGGGAGCTCGACGAGGAGATGGTGCACGAGTCCAGCCCGGGCGATGTCATCACGCTGGGGACGTCGAGCTGGCGGATCCGTCAGATCACGGGGGACCGCGTCGTCGTCGACCCGGCAGAGGGGCGCAGCGCCCGCCTGCCGTTCTGGAAGGGCGAGGGGCTGGGGAGACCTGCGGCCACCGGGCTCGCCAAGGGTGTCTTCCTGCGTGAGGCGCAGGCCTCCTTGCGAGCGGAGGCGGCCGGGGAGTCGGAGGGCAAGCGGGCGCTGCGGAGCCGGCTCACGGAGGCGGGGCTGGATGATCATGCCCGTAGCAACCTGCTGGCGCTGCTGCGCGAGCAGTACCGAGCCACCGGCGCCCTGCCGACGGACGAGACCCTGGTCCTGGAGCGCTATGAGGACGAGTCCGGCAGCTGGCGGATCGTCCTCCACAGCACGCTGGGGCGGCGCGTCCACGAGCCCTGGGCGATGGCGATCCGGGAGCGGGTGCACCAGCTCCTGGGGGTGCGCCCGCAGACCATCGTGGCCGACGACGGCATCGTCCTGCAGATCCCACCGGTTGAGGGCGGCCTCCCGGGGGCCGGGCTCATCACCTTCGACGCCGCGGAGATCTCCTCCCTGGTGCGCAGCCGGATCGAGACAACGGCACTGTTCGCGGCCCGGTTCCGCGAGTGCGCCGCCCGAGCCCTGCTCATGCCCACCACCCGCCCAGGGCACCGCACGCCGTTGTGGCTGCAGCGGGTCAAGGCCGGACAGCTGCTCGAGGCCTCCCGCCAGTTCCAGGACTTCCCCGTCAGCGTGGAGGCGGCGCGCGAGTGCCTCCAGCAGTACTACGACCTGCCCGCACTCACCGACCTCATGGAGCGTCTCGCCTCCGGCCGGGTGCGCGTCGTCGAGGCTGTCACCAGTGAGCCGTCACCCTTCGCCCACCCGCTGCTGTTCGGGTACGCGAGCACGCTGATCTACCAGGAGGACCTGCCCCACGCCGAGCGCCGGGCCCAGCTGCTCTCCCTGGACCCGAAGGCTCTCAACGCCCTGCTGGGCGACGGCGGCGTCGCGGAGCTGCTCGACGACGAGGTCCTGGCCCAGGTGGAGGCCGACCTCCAGCACCTGGCCCCCGGCAGGCGGGTGCGCGCCGATGCCGAGGGGGTCGCCGATCTTCTGCGTGAGCTGGGCCCGTTGAGCGTGGCCGAGCTGGCCGAACGGTGCACCGACGTCGGCGGACAGAATCAGGAGGACGCACGGGGCGACGGCGCGGGCGGGGCCGGCCGCGACGTCGAACGCGGGGACAAGCGCACGGTAGAACGGGCGCTCGCCGAGCTGGCCGGGGCCCGCCGAGCCGCCGCGGTGCGGGTCGGCGGACGGGAGCTGTGGGCCCGGGTCGAGGACGCCCCGGATCTTCGGCTGGCCCTGGGAGTGGAGGTCCCCGACTGGGCTCTGGAGCGGGCTGAGGCCGGTGGCGCTGTCGAGCGGACGGCGACGGCCCGTTCACCGCTGAACGACCTGCTTCTGCGCTACGCGCGCACCCATACGACCGTGACGCCGCAGCGCGTGGCGCGGGCCTTCGGGCTGGGGGGGCGGCGGTGGCGGCGGGGGCCCTGGCCGAGCTGGCCGGGGCCGGCTCGCTCGTGGACCTGGGGGCCGCGGGGTGGATGGAGCCGGCGGTCCTGGCCCGGGTGCGCAACCGCTCCCTGGCCCGGGCGCGGGCTGCTGTCGCGCCGGTGCCGCCCACGGCTCTCCAGCGTCTCGTGCTGGAGCGGGCGGGGCTGGATGAGCCGGGCGGCGGTGTTGATGCCCTGGCGGAGGCCCTGGCGGCACTGGAGGGCGTGTGGCTGCCGGCCGGCCTGTGGGAGTCGGTGGTGCTGCCCGCCAGGGTCGTCGACTACCGGCCGGCCATGCTCGATGAGCTCATCGCCTCCGGGGAGGTCGTCTGGCAGGCGCGGCCCATCGGCGATGCCGCATCCCGGTCCGGTTCCGCCCGGGTGAGGACCGGGGCCGGCCACGTCCCCGCACCGGGAGAGAGATCGCCTTCTTCCCCACGGACTCCGCCCTGGCACCGGTTGCCGGGGAGGCGATCGCGCCGGGTGAGCCGGAGGCGCCGGCGGACCGGGAGACGGGAGTCACCGAGGAGGCTCTCTGGCAGCTGGTTCGTGAGGGGGGCCGCCACGGGCCGCTCCTTCGAGCCGGTGCGCCGGGCACTGGCGCCCGCCGCCGGGACGCGCACCTCCCCGTCTTCACGGCGGGTGCGCAGCCGCCGGGGCCGTCGCCTCATGATGGAGACGCCGCGCACCGGGGAGGTGACGGCAGCCGGACGGCTGTCCTCCGTTCTGGCCTCCACCTCCTGGGTGAGGCTGTCTTGCGCACCAGCCGGCGATGAGGAGCGGGCGATCACGGAGGTGGAGTCACTGCTGGACCGCTACGGGGTCGTCTGCCGCGACCTCGCCCTGGCCTTCAGCGGGGCGGGAGGGCTCGTGCCGCTCATGCCGGTGCTGCGACGCATGGAGGAGACCGGGGTGGTTCTGCGCGGCGGTTTCATTGAGGGCCTGGGGCCGGCGCAGTTCGCCGAACGGGAGAGCGTTGACCGACTGCGGTCCCTCAGCCACGGCCCCGTCGGCACGACGGCGACACCGGTCGTGCTCGATCTCAAGGACCCGGCCTGTCTCGTCGGGCGCGGGGTGCCGTGGCCCGAACCGGTGCTGCCCACAGGCCTCGGCGAGCCGACCGGGGGCCGCAGTGAGGAGACGAGTGGCCCGCCGGTCCGGCGCCAGGGGGCGAGCGTCGTCGTGCTGGGTGGCACCCCGGTGCTCTACGCCTCGGAGAACCTCAAGGTCTCATCTCCTACACGTCCGAGCGCGAGGATCTGGTGCGCGCCCTAACCGCGCTGGCGGCCGACAGGCAGCGGATGTTTGCGCGCCAGGGGGCCGCGGCGGTCAGGCGCCGCACAGTGGTGGAGTCCCTCAACGGGGTCACCACGTTGGAGCCCACCGTGAGCGACCTCTTGCGTCAGGCCGGTTTCGTGCGCGACCCCAGGGGGATGCGGCTCGCCGTCAGCCCCTACGGGGCCGCTTGGCGATGAGCGGGCCGGCCCCTCGCCGGTGACAGAAGCCGGCCCATGGTGCGCTCCACGCGTCCACAATGAGGACATGGCCGATCCGCACCCCATCACCGGAGCGTTCTTCGATTCCCCGGTCCCTCCCGGGACCGGATGGCCCGATGATCCCGCCACCGCCAGCACACCCGTGGCCCGATCGGCCTCCGACGTGGCGCACCTGGCCGGTGCGTCGTCGGATCTGCCCGCGCTCGACGCCCGGATCACGGTGTGCCGTGCCTGTGACCGCCTCGTGGCCTGGCGTGAGGAGGTGGCCCGGACCGGCCGTCGCGCCTCCTTCGCCCATGAGCCGTACTGGGGGCGACCAGTGGCGAGCGTCGGGTCGGCGGATGCCCGCATCTACGTCGTCGGGCTGGCGCCCGCAGCCAATGGGGCGAACCGCACCGGCCGCATGTTCACCGGCGACCGCTTCCGGGGACTGGCTGTGGGCGGCCTTCCACCGGGCAGGCCTGGCGACGTCCCCCACCTCGACGGCGGCCGGTGACGGGCAGCGGCTCATCGGGGCGCGCATGGGCGCCGCCGTGCGCTGTGCCCCGCCCGCCAACAAGCCGACGACCGTCGAGCGCGCCACCTGCGCGCCGTGGCTCGCCCGCGAGATCGCCCTCATGCCTGAGGTCAAGGTGCTACTGGCGCTGGGCGGGATCGGTTGGGGCGCGGTGCTGCGAGTCACCCGGGAGGCCGGTTGGGTCATCCCCCGCCCGCAGCCGCGCTTCGGCCACGGGGCGACGGCGGAGCTGACCAGGCCCGACGGCAGGCCGGTGACGCTGCTCGGCAGCTACCACCCCAGCCAGCAGAACACGTTCACCGGTCGGCTCACCGAGGCGATGCTCGATGAGGTGCTGGCAGCCGCCAAGCGCCTCGCTGAGGCATGATGACGCGCTGCGGCTGCGCGGCGTCAGGAACGGTTGGGCAGGATGGCCTCGAGCTCGGCAAGGGTCCGTGGCGCCTGCTCCGCGGAGGCGCCGGCCTCGGCATTCTCGGTGTCGTCGGAGGCCGCCTCGTCCTGCGGCGCGTCGACCCCGAGGGCCAGCGACAGGCCGGCGACGGCGGCACGGGCCGAGGCGGCCCGTTCGCTGGGCGTGTCACTGGGCTCACCGCCGGCGGGGGCCGGTGAGGACGACTCCGCGGTCGCCGCGAGGGGTTCAGCGACGCTCGCGGCATCGGGGGCCGATGAGGCCGATGCCGTGGCGGTCGCCCTCTCAAGGTCTCCCAGGTCGAGCCCCACCAGGCGGCTACTGCGTTCCGCGGAGGCTTCCTCCGGCGAGTCGGCCGTGCGACGGCGGCGCGTCGAGGTGGCCGCTCGGCGGGAGCGCTTCGCAGCGGGCTTCTGCTCAGACGAGGCGGACTTCTTCCCGGGCTTCTTCCTGGACTCCGCCGCCGGCCGCTCCTCGGCCGCGGAAGTGGTGGCGTCCGCGCCAGAGGCGTTGCCCTCAGTCTCCTCGGCGTCCGGAGCGTCCGGGGTGTCAGCGCTGTCGGCTTCGTCAACGGCGCCGTCGGAGTCAGCGGTGGCCCGGTCTGCGTCGGCCGGGGCGTCGGCGTCCCGCGCGGAGGACTCCGCATCGGCTCCCCGACCGGGAGCGCCTGCCGCGTCCTCGGCGGGGGCGTCGTCGGTCTCACTGTCGACGTCGTCGGCCTGCTCGGCGGCGAGCTCGGCGATGCTGCGGCCCTCGCGCAGGTCGAGCCCGTTGGTGCTCAGCGGCACCATGAGGTGGTCGTCGACCCGTGAGGGGTTGATGGGCCACTCCGGGCCCTGGTCGGGCAGGTCGGTCTCGGAGTGGGCGCCGCAGCCATGGTCCAGGGAGACGACGCTGCCGTCGTCGGCGGCCCACTCGTTGGCGCACACGCCGAAGATGGCGCGCAGGGCACCGGCCATGGGTAGGAAGAAGCCGCAGGTGGAGCAGGTGGCGTGGGCCTTTCGGACGCCCTCGGCGTCGGGGCCGTGATCGCCGCCGTACCAGCGCTCGGCGGCGCTGGCGACGCCCTGGGCGCTCAGGACCCGGGGGCGGCCCAGGTCGAGCTGGTCCAGGGCGACGGCGTCGGCGTCCTCACCGGTGGCCTCCCACCCGGGCTCGAGGCGCTCGTCGGTCTCCTTGCGGGGCAGGCGGTCTGAGCGGGTGATGTCGCCGGGCTCGAGGCGCTCGGCCCACGGGACCCAGGCGGGCGCGAGGAGGGCCTCCTCACCGGGAGGAGCGCCATCTCGCAGACGGTGGCGGTGCGGCTGCGCGGGACGCGGCTGAGGGTGACAGCCCAGCGCCAGCCGCGGTAGCCGCTCAGGGTGCAGTCGAACAGGTGAGTGACGAGGCGCTCGGCTTCGGGGGCGGCGGCCAGGTACTCGCCGACGGTGATGGGGTCGGTGATCTCCTCCAGAGCGTGGCGGGCGAGCTCGATGGCGGCCGGGGACGTGAGGGGCTTGTCCTTGGCGGCCTGGGCCTGCTGGCTGGGGGTCGGCAGGGCGCCGGCGCGAGGCACGGGGGCCGGCGTCGGAGAGGCCGAGGCCGCGCCCGGAGCCGGGCGTTCAAGGGTCGCCGTGGAGGTGCGCACCCCGGTGGCGGCGCCCGCCGGAGAACCCGAGTCGGTCCCGGTCGCGGGCGCGCCTGCGGTGTTGGTGTGAGAGTCGATCGTGTCGGTCACCCGGCCAGTGTAGGGGAGGCTCCTGGAACTGCCCCGGCCCGCGCGGGTTGGCCTGGGCACACCTCATGCCGCCCTTGACGACGATGTCCGCTTACCCTAATCTACTTGCATGCACATGAATACATGTCGTCCATCCCAGAGAGGTACCCACCTTGACTGAGCCGGGCGATTCATGGGCAACGGTGGTCGCAACAGTCGGACGAATCGAGACCTCACTCAACCTGTGGCTGTCTCAGCGTCACGGACTGGGGCTCACCGACTATCGAGCACTGGCACTCCTCAGCAGGGCGTCGGACCACGAGTTGCGGATCTCGGACCTAGCCGTCCGAGTCGGCCTTAATCAGAGCTCAACGACACGGCTCGTAGGAAGACTGGAGCTCAAAGGTCTCGTCACTCGCGACACGTGCCCCGAGGACGGCCGCGGCGTCTACGCAGTCATCACCAAGGCCGGCCTCGACCTTGCGCATGAGCTGGCCACGCCCTACAGCGAGAAGCTCGCCGGCCTGTTGACAACCCCACCCGCCATCACAGCACCTGGCACTGCAGGTCGAGCTTTTCACACCATCGCAGACCTGACCCCCTAGCAGAAACCGCACCGTCAGCTCACACGACACACAAACCACCACCCAACACTCCACTACATGCATGTACATGCAACTAAGGAGGCTCGACATCATGAGTACCACTGTCGACGTATTCATTGACTACGTCTGCCCATTCTGTTTCCTGGTCGAACCCGCCCCTCGAAGAACTGAGGCGAGACCGGGACGTGGAAGTCAATATTCGCCCACTCGAGCTGCGCCCCGCCCCAGTTCCGACCCTCAGGCCGGAGGACGACTATCTACCGCGCATATGGAATGACATTGTCTATCCGATGGCCGACCGCGTCGGGATCCCCGTTCGCCTGCCGAGCGTGTCACCTCAGCCTCGCACTGAGAAAGCATTCCTCGTACTGCAGCTCGCGCACGAGCGCAATATCGCCGAAGCGTACTCTCATGCGATGTTCCAGGCGTTCTTTCAGGACGATCGCAACATCGGGGACGAGGAAGTCATTGTCGATATCGCCAGCTCCTTAGGCCTGGAGGAAACCTCCGTTCGAGAGGCCATAGCGAGCCCCGAACGCAGACGTCAGCATCAGGCGGACCTCGCCTATGCCACCGAAACCATGAGGATCACAGCCGTTCCCGGAATCATTATCGGCGGCACCCCACTTCAAGGCACCCCCAGTGCAACACGACTAAAAGAGACCGTGGACGCACTTGCAACTTCAAGGGGATGCGAGCTATGACGAACCACCTGGAACAGATAATGAGGCAGGCAGTCGTGCGATCAATCACCCACGTGGAGAGCGGAGGACTCCCTTTCGTAGGGGTCATCGTTGATGGGCAGCAGGTGATCTCCGAGTTCGGCGTCAATCGTGTCCAGGAAACGGGCGACCCAAGCGCTCACGCAGAGATCACGGCGATCCGCGATGCCCTTACATCAAGTGGGAGAACCGACTTGAGAGGCACCACCCTCCTGGCAACAGGCGAACCGTGCGGCATGTGCTACCGACATGCCGTCAATGCCCGAATCGCCGATATCCGAGTCGCCGTCGACCGCGACCAAGTCGCTGAACTCGGCTTTGACTACCGGTACAGCTATCCAGCATTCGACATCACCGACTCACTGCGCAATACCCTCATGCGACCACTCCGCGTCTCCGGTGACACTGAACCGTTCATCCGATTTCTTGCCCTTCACAACATCCGAAACTGACATCTCAGAAAGGACCAGTCATGCAGTGGATCTACCTCACGATCGCCGTCATCTTCGAGGTCACGGTCGGTATCGCCGCCGGAAAAGCCCAAGGCTTCCGCAACATCCCTTGGACCATCGCAACCTTGATCAGCGGCGCCATCGCCACCTTCTTCCTCAGTCTCGCCCTCCTCACCTTTGATGTCGGCGTCGGCTACGCCCTGTGGACTCACTTGCCGGCGTAGGGATCGTCATCTTCGGCGCAATCTTCCTCAAGCAGAAACTGACATGGAGAAAACTCCTCGGTATCGCCATCGTCATTATCGGAGTCGTCGGACTGAACCTTGCCGGAACCGTCTGACTCTTCATTCACATCACACCCGAAAGGAATGATCATGACAACAACCAATGACAACACCGTGCCCACCACCGGACGCAGCGCGGCAGGTCCGTGGTCCGCCCTGCTCCTCGCCGGAGCCTTCGAAGTTGGATACGCCCTGAGCGTCAACGGCAGTCAAGGATTCACTCACCTCGCCTGGTCCCTGGTCGCTCTCGTCTTCTTCCTCTGCACCCTGTTTTTCCTGAGCGTCGCGCTCAAACGAATCGATGTCGGCATTGGATACGCGGTCTGGGCTGGAATCGGCGCTGTCGGGTCTGCAGTGCTCGGCCCCGTCTTCTTCGATGAAACCTTCACAGCGGCCAAGGCCATCTGGCTCGCCGTCATCATCGCCGGGGTCGTCTGGCTCAAACTCGCCGACAGCACCAGGTTCAGCAACGACTAGCGCATTCGACGGGATGCTGCCTTCAGACGGTCACTAACGTCTGCAGTCACTCGGCCTCGACCGAGACGATGCGGTGGACGGCCACGGTCAGCTCGGTCTCGCGCACGACGTCGCGCAGGCGCACCCGCCCGGGCTCCACGGCCATGACCCGCACCTGCCGCTCCTGCACGGCACCGTCGGGGCCGGCCAGGCTCAGCCGCAGCCGCGAGCGCGAGGACTGGGCCTGGCGCAGCACCGCCAAGGCGTGCACCGGGTCGGTGGCCACAGCCGTCTCCCCGGCGGCCTGCAGCGCATCCTGCCCCACACGCAGCCGCCCCACCAGGGTCGTCAGCTCACGCCTCCCGGGCCGACGCCGCCGCACCGAGTGCTCGCTGCCGGGACGCGTCGGCTCGGGGGCCCGGCGCGCCTGCTGCGCGGTGGCCGGCCCGACCACCAGGTGGCCGTCGGCGTCCTCGGTCACCGGCGCCAGCCCGGTGGCGCGCAGCTCGCGCAGCACCTGTCCGGCGCTCGCCGTGGCCACGAGGATCCCGGGAGCCACCTCATCCAGACCGAGGTCCCGCAGGCGAGGCTCGGCCAGGAGCCCGGCGGCCGTGGCCTCGTCGCCGACCCGCAGCAGCGCGGACACGGCCCGCACCCGCACCGCCCCGTGGTGACGGGCCGCGTCCTGGATGAGCACGCTCAGGGAGTCCGGCAAGGGCGTGGGACTGTAGCGGCCGATCGCCTGGGTGATCTCCTCGGCCCGGTAGCCGACGTCGAGTGCGCCGCGCACCGACTCGGGCGTGAACCGCACCGTGAGCGCCCCGCCGCGCGACTCGACGACGCTCGTACGCTCCAGCAGCGCGGCCAGCTCGGGGGCGGGCCGGCCGGGGACGATGGCGGTGAGGTCGGACTGGACGAGGATCGTCTCGACGGCGGCCGGCAGATCCACCGCGAGCGCCGCCTCCAGGGCCGCCAGGGCCTCGTCATCCGACAGAGGCTCGGCGAGCGCGTCGCCGCCCGCCTCCTCGGCGCGGTTGGTGCCACCGAGGCTGCCGCTGAGTTCCGGGTCCTGCTCGTCGAGGCTCGCCGCCGCCCGTCGGGCGAGGATCCTGCCGGCCTCGGTGAGCGCGCCGCCGCCGGTGATCCCGAGGGTCTCGGCCTCGGCCAGGACCGCGGAGATCGCCCCTCCGGGGATGGTGCGCCGAGGGCCCTCCCAGGTCAGGGCCGCCCGCACGAAGGCGGGGGTGGCGCTGGTCCCCGGTGGGAGGTCGCCCAGGAGGGCGAGCACCTGGGCGCGCAGTCGCGCCGCCCACCCGGCCTCCAGGTCCGGGCCGAGGGCGGCGCGCAGGGTTCCGTCGTCGTCGCGGGTACCCGTCAGCCAGGGGGTGCGGGTGCTGCCCGACCAGGCCAGGGCGAGCGGCGCCCAGCGCTGGGGGAGGCTGTCGGCGAGCCAGCCGGCGGCCAGGGAGGAGGGCACCCAGGTGGCGCCGTCGTCGTCGAGCCCCAGGAGCCCGGCGCCCGCGGTGATCTCGATGATGCGGGCGGCCGCTTCGACCTCCAGGCCCAGGGCGTCGGCGGTGCGGGCCAGGGCGCGCGCGCTCACTCCGCCGGTGCGGCGGATCGTCCCGCCCTCGCGGCCCCACTCCTCCAGGAGATCGGCCACGAGCCGGACGGCCTCCTCGGCGTGGAAGGAGGACTCGGAGGCGACGACATCAGCGCCCACCGTCTCCAGGTCGCCGGCCTCGGGGGCGGTGAGGGGCCCGCGAGTCAGGCGGCCGCCGCGCAGGGCGAGGGCGACCTGGCGCGGCAGGATGAAGCGGGTGCGCCCCCGGGCGTCGCTGCTGCGCTCCAGCCAGCCGCGTTCGACGAGCGGGGCCGCCCCCGGTGCGGTGCCGCCCGAGCGCAGCGTGCCGGCGGGCGGCCCCCAGGTGAGGGCCTGGAGCATCTCCACGGAGGCCGCCGGGATGGCCGGCTTGCCAGCGGCATCTCGCTCAGCTCCTCCAGGGTGGGTGGCAGGTGCTCGGCGCTCAGGGGCTCGGCGGCCCAGGGCCCCAGGCCGAAGGGGTGCGGCCCGAAGGCCGCCTCCAGCGCGGCCACGGGCCTGCCCTCGACGACGAGTGCCAGCCGGCGCAGGTGCCCCAGCGCCTCCGTGACCTGCTCGGCTGACAGCGGCAGGTGGGCGGCGACCAGTGCGGCCAGGTCCATACTGTCCGCACTGTCCGGGTTGGCTGGATGGTCTGCGGGATCGCTGGCCGGCTCGCTGCCGGCCGGTTCACCACCGGCCGCATCGGCGAGCCCATCACCGGCTGCCTCGGTGCCCTCGGTGACTTCGGTCGGCCCGGTTCCTCGGGCCTCCTCTGATTCGTCGAGTCGGCTGAGAGCCACTACCGCCTCGGCCACGGCCAGCGTCGGTGCGTCCAGCCCGGCCAGGGCGTGCTCGATGCTGCCCGGAGCCCCCGCGCGGGTCGCCAGCGCCAGGAAGGAGGAGGACGGCGGCGCGGCCAGGTCGGGGCGCGCCACCAGCAGGGCGGCGACTTCGCGGTCCGGCAGCGCCGTCAGGTGCACGGCGAGGTCCTGGGTGGAGGCGGAAGGGCTCATCCGCACCAAAATACGCCCCCGCCCACTCACTGACAGAGTGGGCGGGGTGAGAGGGCCGGCCTACAAGCGGGGATCGGTGCCAACTAGCAGTGCCAGCTACTCTCCCTCGGCCTCCTCGGAGGAGTCCGATTTCTCACTCGTCTTGAAGACGGCTCCGAGGGACAGGCCCATCGCCCACCCCACCGGCAGCCACAGGAACCAGGGCCCTGGTGCCGCCACACCCATCGCGACTCCCAGCATGGTGCCGTAGACCATGGGCCAGAACCACGGCGTCGCCGGCCCCTGAGCCGGCTTGAACGCCTCCTCGATGACCTCCGACCAGCCAGCCCTGCGACCGCGCTGACCGGCGCCGGAGTCCTCTCGGTCGCCTCCAGTCTGATTGAGCTCGTTGTTCATGCCGTCACCCTAAACAGTCCGCTCGATTGGATACCTCATCCTATGGAAGGAGGCCCGCCCGGACCTCGGGGAGGGCGCCGGTGTCCAAATCGGACACAAAGGGACCTCACCGCCCCTGAGGCCAGCAAGCGAACCGCGGAATCATGCGGTTTTCTTTCGCAGGCCGCAGCTCGCCTCGCGCCTTTGTCACCGATGTGGACACGACCCCGCAGATGTCACCGTTTCTGGCCCCTTGTAGTGCCTCCCGCTGGAAGAGGAACGTCTCCTCCGTCACGGCGCCGCGCCGCCCCGGCTTGGGATACTCCCGCCCATGTCCGCTACGCCCAGCGATTCTGTGTCACCGGCGTCGTCGGCCCCCGACGGCCCTCTCATCGTCCAGTCCGACAAGTCCGTCCTCCTGGAGGTCGCCCGCCCCGGAGCCGGCGAGGCCCGCCGCGCCATCGCCGCCTTCGCCGAGCTGGAGCGAGCCCCCGAGCACATCCACACCTACCGGATCACGCCGCTGGCCCTGTGGAACGCGCGCGCCGCGGGCCTGGACGCGGAGACGGTCGTCCACACCCTCATCACCTACTCGCGCTTCCCGGTGCCGCACGCCCTGCTCACCGAGATCGCCGAGACGATGAGCCGCTACGGCCGCCTCCAGCTCCTCACCGACCCCGCCCACGGCCTGGTCCTGCACGCCACCGACGTGCCGGTCCTGGAGGAGGTCATGCGCTCCAAGCGCACCAAGGGCCTGCTGGGGACCCGGCTCGGAGAGGCCGACGTCATCGTCCACCCCTCGGAGCGCGGCCACCTCAAGCAGGTGCTCATCAAGCTGGGCTGGCCGGCCGAGGACCTGGCCGGCTACGTCGACGGCGAGGCCCACCCCATCACGCTGACCGACTCCCCCGGCACCTTCCAGCTGCGCCCCTACCAGACCGAGGCGGTGGAGAGCTTCTGGGCGGGGGGCTCGGGCGTGGTCGTCCTGCCCTGCGGGGCCGGCAAGACCCTCGTGGGCGCCGCCTCCATGGCCAAGAGCTCGACGACGACGCTCATCCTGGTCACCAACGCGGTCTCGGCGCGTCAGTGGAAGGAGGAACTCATGCGCTTCACCACCCTGACCGAGGAGGAGATCGGCGAGTACTCCGGCTCGCGCAAGGAGGTCCGCCCCGTCACGATCGCCACCTACCAGGTGCTGACCACCCGCCGCAAGGGCGTCTACCCGCACCTGGACCTGCTGGACTCCCACGACTGGGGGCTCATCGTCTACGACGAGGTCCACCTGCTGCCCGCGCCGATCTTCCGGATGACCGCGGACCTGCAGGCGCGCCGCCGCCTGGGCCTGACCGCGACCCTCGTGCGCGAGGACGGCCGTGAGGACGAGGTCTTCAGCCTCATCGGTCCCAAGCGCTACGACGCCCCCTGGAAGGACCTGGAGAACCAGGGCTGGATCGCTCCGGCGATCTGCACCGAGGTGCGCCTGACCCTCGACGACGGTGAGCGCATGGCCTATGCGACCGCCGAGCCCGAGGAGCGCTACCGCCTGGCCGCCTCCTCCCCGCGCAAGCTGCCGATCATCGATGCCCTCCTGGCCCGCCACGAGGGCGAGTCGGCCCTCGTCATCGGCCAGTACGTGGACCAGCTCACCGAGATCGCCGAGCACCTGGGCGCCCCCGTCATCACCGGCTCGACAACGGTGCGCGAGCGTCAACGCCTCTACGACGCCTTCCGCTCCGGAGATATCCGTACACTGGTGGTGTCCAAGGTCGCGAACTTCTCCATCGACCTGCCCGGGGCGAGCGTGGCCGTCCAGGTCTCGGGCTCCTTCGGCTCGCGCCAGGAGGAGGCCCAGCGGCTCGGTCGGATCGTTCGCCCCAAGGAGGACGGCCGCCAGGCCCACTTCTACACGGTCGTCGCCCGCGACACCGCCGACCAGGAGTACGCAGCCCACCGCCAACGATTCCTGGCCGAGCAGGGATACGCATACGCCATCATCGACGCCGAGGAGGCATGAACCATGTCACATGAACGTCACCAACTCACCGGCAGCGAGGTCGCCCGGGGCAAGTCCCCCTTGTCACTGCGTCAGCAGTTCCTCGTACTCATCATTACGAGCGCCATGCTCCTCGCCTACTTCGTCCCCATGCACATGAACCTTGTGGGCAGCCACATGTCCCCACTCCGGATGGGCATGCTCATCGTCGGCGACGCGGGGGTGTTCGGCCTGCAGATCATCTTCTTCCTGGTCCTGTTCGCCCGCTGGCGCCGGACCCGCACGGAGGCCGCCGAGCCTCGGTGAGCCCGGCGGCGATGAGCAGGCCGGCTCAACGCGCCAGGCGGCGGGCGCGCACGTTGCGCACGAGGACCCGCGCCAGGGTGCGGCCGAAGGCCTGGATGACGGGATCCACCCTCTCGGCCTCCTCACGGGCGGCGGCCCCGGCGCTCGCGGCCGACTCGGGCAGGTCCGCAGCGGTCGCCCCGTGGGTTCGGCGGCGCCCGGTGCGGCGTTCTTCCCGGCAGCCACCTCCAGGGCGTCGCGAGCGGCCTTGAGTGAGGCCGTGTCCATGGTGCCGGCCTGCTCGTTCAGAGCGTCGCGGGTGCGCCAGTAGGCGACGCGCGCCGGGTCGGACTCGGGGTGGTGCTGGAAGGCCAGGAGCCGGCCGGCCCGCCAGGTATGCACTGGGGAGCGGTCGGAGGAGGCCAGGAGAGTGGAGGCCTCGGGCAGGTGAGTGACGGCGTCGTAGTGGGAGACGATGACGGGTAGGCGGGTTCCGTCGGAGGTGGAGATCCCGGCGCGGTGGGCGGCGCGGACGGCCTCGGCGGCCACCTGCCCGAAGACCGGGTCGCTTCTCGCCGGCCGGCGTGATGGTCAGCTCGACGACGCCGACCTCGTCATTGCCCAGCGCCGGCACGGCCGTGGTGCCGCCCAGGGCCTCGGCGGCCACCTGGGCGCCCAGGCAGATGGCGATGGCGGGGATGTTGTCGGCGACGACGCCGCGCAGCAGCTCACGCAGATCCGCCAGCCAGGGGTGGTCGGCCTCGTCGTGGGCGCTCATGGATCCGCCCAGCACGACGAGGCCGTCACCGACCTCCTCGAGGGTCGGGATGGCCTCGCCCTGCCACGGGCGCACCATGCGCAGCGCGGCCCCCTCGGCGAAGAGCCACTCCCCCAGGCGCCCCACGGGCGCGAGCTCCTCGGGCTCGATGACGGTGATCGTGAGCATGTCTGTCATGGGTGACATTCTGCCGGTGGTTCGGTTGCTCGTGACGGGCGACAGGCTCACACGTGCCGCCTGAGGCGAAACGACTTGCTCACACCGGCGCCCTGCGGGGACTATGGCCCGGATGAAGCACCCACAGTCCCCGCACCCCCGCCCCTTGTATCAGCTGGCCGCTTCCGGCGCCGCGACGGCGGCCGTCCTGGGGCTGCTGGGGCTCTCGGCGAGCGCCGCGGCCGCGCCGACGACGGCCGGCTCCGCGCCCCTGGCCCTCACCTCCTCCGTCCCGGCGGCGTCGGCCGTGTCGGCGGCCGCGCCCCGAGCCCTCCCGGCGGCATCGACAACCCTGAGCCAGCACGTCACCGACGAGCTCGGGATCCTGGACGCCTCCAAGGCCCAGCAGGCCGTGGACACGATGTCCTCCAAGCACGGCGTGGGCCTGTGGGTGCTGACCGTCTCCGACTCCAGCCGCAAGGCCTCCGCGATCGCCGAGCAGGCCTTCAAAGGACACGAAGCTGGGACGCGACGACATGCTCCTGGTCATCAACATCCCCGCCGACGGCTCGGCCTCGAGGAGCTACAAGCTGCAGGCGCACAGCAACTCCTCGAAGTTCTCCGAGTCTGACTACAGGCGGATCGACTCGGCTCTCAAGAAGCAGCTGAGCGCGGGCAGCTACGACGACGCCGTGGCGGCCATCCCGGAGAACATGTCCGGCTCCAGCGGCTCGGGCGGCTCAAGCGGCTCCGGTGGCTCAGGGTCCTCGGCGCTCCCGCTCCTGGTGGGCGGGGGCGCGGTCGCGGCCGGTGGGGCCGCCGCCTGGACGGTGTACAAGCGCAGGAAGAACAAGGAGAACGACGACATGCTGTTCGGCAAGCGCAGGAAGCAGGCCGCCGCGGGCGGCGCACCCGGGGACGCGGCAGCGGGCCCCGCGGCGATGACGGTGGAGCAGCTGCGCACCCAGGCCGGCAGCGCCCTGGTCCAGGCCGATGACACGGTGCGCGCCGCAGCCGAGGAGCTGTCCTACGCGCAGGCGCAGTTCGGCCTGTCCGCCACGGACGCCTTCACCGCCGCCCTGGACAGCGCCCGCAAGCACCTGTCGCGGTGCTTCGAGCTGCGCAAGATCCTCGACGACGACATCCCCGAGACCGAACCGCAGCAGCGCCAGATGTACACCGAGATCCTCCAGCGCTGCTCGGAGGCGGTCGGTGAGATCCGCGCCCAGGAGGAGGCCTTCAACAAGCGGCGCGGCATCGAGGCGAACCTGCCGACGTCAATCGCCGAGACCGCCCAGCGGGCCGACGAGACCGAGCAGGCCATCGTCATGGCCGAGACGATCCTGGTGACGCTCAGTGCCGCCTACCCCGCCTCCTCCCTGACCAGCGTGGCCCAGGCCCCCGAGCAGGCCCGCCGCCTGCTGGCCGCCGGGCGCACCGCCCTGGACCAGGCCCGCGCGAGCGTCGAGGCCTCCCAGGACGCGACGGCCGTGGAGCAGGTGCGCATCGCCCAGGGCTCCATCGCCCAGGCCGGCCAGCTGGCCGCCCAGGTCACCGGGGCCCGCGAGCGCCTCCAGAGCGCGGCGAAGGATCTGGAGGCGGCCATCGCCTCGATCTCCTCGGACCTGGTGGACGCCAAGCGTCTGGAGGGCTCGGTGCCGGCGGCGACCCTGGCCCCGCTCGTGGCCGACGCCGAGGCCGCCGTCGAGCAGGGCCGTCAGGCCAGCGGCGCCAACCCGACCGGCGACCCCCTGGCCGCCCTGGACCACCTGGCCCGGGCCGAGGCCGCCATCGACGCCGCCCTGGCCCCGGCCCGCGAGCGCGAGGAGAACGACTCGCGCGCCCGGGCCTCCCTGGGCTCGCGCCTGGCCCGCCTCAACTCCCAGGTGGAGTCCGTGACCTCCTACATCACCACCTACCGCGGGGCGGTGGGCCCTTCGGCGCGCACAGCGCTGAGCGAGGCCGCCCGTCACGCCACGGCCGCCACCAGTGTCCAGACCACCGACCCGGTGGCGGCTCTGGCAGAGGTCGCGGCAGCCGAGCCGCTCATCGCCCAGGCCCAGGCCCTGGCCGAGGCCGACGTGCGCGGCTCGTCGTCGAGCTCGTGGGGCCCGCGCTCCGGTGAGGGCTACTCCTACTCCGGCGGTTACGGCCGCTCGGGAGGCGGGCTCGACCTGGGCTCGCTGCTGCTGGGAGGGCTGCTGATGGGCGGCGGCCACAACTACGGCGGCTGGGGCTCCCACCGCGACAGCGACTGGGGCGGAGGCGGCGGCTTCTTCTCCGGAGGCGGGGACTTCCTGGACGGGGTCGGCGACTTCTTCGACGGGGGCGGCGACTTCTGAGCCGCGTCCCTCCGGTGGCAGGCCCCGGTCGCACGCCAGTCATGCCCTGAGCGATGCGGCCCCCGCCCGCGTGACTCCGGGCGCGGGGACCTGCGATCATGACGCCTGATCCGCCCGGCCCACCCGGCAAGCACCCGGCAAGCACCGAGTCCGTATCTGCCCATACCCGGCCCACAATCTGCCCACAATCTGCCCACAATCTGCCCACACCGACGTCGCAGCCCGACGGAAGGACGAACAACCATGGCTGAGAAGCAGTCGATCCTGGGACGCATCGCCCAGCTCACCCGCGCCAACGTCAACGCGCTCCTGGACCGCGCCGAGGACCCGGAGAAGATGCTCAACCAGCTGGTACGGGACTACACGGCGTCCATTGCCGAGGCCCGTGACGCCGTCGCCCAGACGATCGGCAACCTGCGTCTGGCGGAGAAGGACCACGACGCCGACGTCGCCGAGGCCAAGGACTGGGGCAACAAGGCCCTGGCCGCCTCCCGCAAGGCCGACCAGCTGCGCAGCGGCGGCGACACGGCCGGCGCGGACAAGTGGGACTCGCTGGCCAAGATCGCGCTGACCAAGCAGATCACGGCGGAGAACGAGGCCAAGGCCGCCGAGCCGATGATCACCTCCCAGCGCCAGGTCGTCGAGCAGCTCAAGACCGGTCTGCAGCAGATGGAGGTCAAGCTCGGCGAGCTGCGCTCCAAGCGCGACCAGCTCATCGCCCGCCAGAAGACCGCCGAGGCCCAGGTCAAGGTGCAGGGCGCCATCCGCTCCATCAACGTCCTGGACCCCACCAGCGACCTGTCCCGCTACGAGGACCAGGTGCGTCGGGTCGAGGCCCAGGCCGCCGGGCAGATGGAGCTGGCCGGATCCTCCCTGGAGTCCCAGTTCGCCGAGCTCGAGGCCTCCGGCGCCGGCCTGGAGGCCGAGGCCCGGCTGGCGGCCCTGAAGTCCGGGCAGAACCCGGAGCTGCAGGCCTCTCCGCAGCAGGCCCCCGCCCAGATCACCGACGGTGACGACGACGCGATCAACGCCGCCTTCGCGGCCCTGAAGAACCAGGGTCAGCCGGTCGGCGAGGAGAAGTCCTCTACTGACCCGACCGCGCCGCGCAGGCGCATCGGCCGCAAGCCGCCCGGTCCTCATCATCCTGGTGAGTGCCGGGCGGCTTCGTGCTCCACGACGCCGGCCGGTATCGGTGCGGTGTCTTCGAGCGTCGCCGGAGGCTACTGGACTCCATGACCGGTAGCATGAGCCTCATGAGCGTACCGACTTATCTTCTCGTCGATGGCGAGAACATTGACGCCACTCTCGGCATGAGCGTGCTGGGGCGGCGTCCCGAACCTGAGGAGCGGCCCCGTTGGGACCGGGTCCTCGCATACTGCGATGAACTGTCCTCCGCTGACGCCACCGAGGGTGAGGGGGACGAGGCACGAGCCCTGTTCTTCCTCAACGCCACCAGCGGCCATATGCCCATGAGCTTCATCCAGGCCCTGCTGGCCATGGACTATCGCCCCGTGCCGCTGGCCGGGTCCGGAAGCAATGAGGAGAAGGTCGTCGACATCGGTATTCAGCGCACCCTGGAGGCGCTGGCCGAGCGGGTCGAGTCGGGCCAGGAGGCCCACGTCCTGCTGGGCAGCCATGACGGCGACTACATCCCCCACATCGAGCGGCTCCTGCAGGCCGGCGCCAAGGTGGGGATCCTGTGCTTCCGCGAGTTCCTCAACGCCCAGCTGGCCGGCCTGGAGGGCGAGGGCCTGACGATCTACGACCTGGAGAGTGACGTCAAGGCCTTCACCATCCCGCTGCCGCGCGTGTGCATCATCCCGCTGGAGGACTTCGACCCACTCGCCTTCCTCTGACCCGACGGCGGGGCGGCGGCACCTGTCGCCGCCCCGTTTCATGTCACAGGCCGACTCACCGAGGAGTCGCCGGCTGCTGCCTCTGTTCAAGCAACAACCACACAGTTCCCCAGTTTTGTGGGATTTCCAAGACTCCCCGGGTCTACAATTGGTTCGAGGTCACACCAACCACTTGACCTATCAACAGCGACCATTCGGAACTCATTCAGGAAACGACCAGAAACTGAAGGAATGGTGAGACTCATGGAGCGTTCCCAGCAGTCCCGCACCGAAGCTCACCTCCTTGTCGTCGACGATGAACCCAACATCCGCGACCTGCTGGCCTCGTCCCTGCGCTTCGCAGGCTTCGAGGTCTCGATCGCAGGCGACGGCAACGGCGCCCTGAAGACGGTGGAGAAGACATCCCCGGATCTGGTGGTCCTTGATGTCATGCTGCCCGACATGGACGGCTTCACCGTGGCACGGCGCCTGCGTGAACGTGACGTGACCACCCCGATCCTCTTCCTGACCGCCCGCGACGACATGGCGGACAAGGTCCAGGGCCTGACCGTCGGCGGCGACGACTACGTCACCAAGCCCTTCGGGCTGGAGGAGGTCATCGCCCGCATTCGTGCCATCCTGCGCCGCACCCACGCCATTGAGAACCAGGACGACGGCGTCGTGCGCGTAGCCGATCTGATCCTGGACGAGGACGCCCACGAGGTGTACCGCGCCGAGGTCGAGGTGGACCTGTCGCCCACCGAGTTCAAGCTCCTGCGCTACCTCATGCTCAACGCCGGGCGCGTCGTGTCCAAGGCGCAGATCCTCGACCACGTCTGGGAGTACGACTGGAACGGTGACGCCGCGATCGTGGAGTCCTACATCTCCTACCTGCGCCGCAAGGTGGATCAGATCCAGGGCGCTGACGGCCAGCCCGTCACTCCGCTCATCCAGACTCGTCGCGGAGTCGGCTACATGCTTCGCGAACCCAAGGCCGAGTGATGGCAGCGGCGCGTGGGGGGAGCACGCGCCCGGCCAAGTCGCCCGGTAAGCAGCACCGCCCGATCAAACGGGGCCGATGGCACCCGCTCACCGCGATCCAGCGCCCCTGGCAGGCGATGCCGCTGCGCACGCGCCTGACCCTCATGACCACCGGTCTGCTCGCCATCGGGCTCATCGTCGTCTCCTTCGTGGTGACCTCACTGCTCTACAGCCACATGATGGGGCAGATCGACAGTCAGCTGCGCTCCACGGCACGACCCGTGGGACAACAGTTCCTGGACCAGCTCCGCGAGGGCCGCATCCCCAGCGACATCCCCTCGAACTACTACGTCAAGGCGGAGTTTCGCGACGCCAGCCGCAACGGGGAGTGGATCTCGGCCGACACCGCCGCCAAGTACGGCCGGCCCCAGATCAAGGGACTGGACTTCCAGCGGGCCCTGACACACGCTGACACAGGCAACTTCGATATCATCACGGTCAACTCCGACAAGCCCGGCCGCCGGTGGCGGATGATCACCGCGCTCACCCAGAACCCGGATACCGGCGAGTACACCGGCGCCATAGGCCTGGCCCTCCCGCTGAGCGACGTCATGGAGACCGTGGAGCGCACCCGCCTCGTGGTGGCGCTGGCCGACGTCTTGATCATCTCGGTGGGCGCCATCTTCGCCACCTACCTGGTTCACCGCTCGTTCCGCTCCCTGCGCCAGATCGAGGGAGTGGCTGCCCGAATCGCCCACGGCGACTGTCCGCCCGCATCCTGGTGACCGAACCGCGCACCACGGAGGTCGGCTCGCTGCAGCGGGCGATCAACACGATGCTCGCCCAGAACGAGAGCGCCTTCGCGGCCCAGGTCGTGGCTCAGGAGCGGATGACGCGCTTCGTCTCCGACGCCTCCCACGAACTGCGCACCCCCCTGGCCGCGATCCGCGGCTACGGCGAGCTCTACCGCATGGGCGGGGTGCCCGCGTACAAGACCGGTGAGGTCATGGGGCGCATCGAGACCGAGTCCAACCGGATGGGGCGCCTCGTCGACGACCTCCTCCAGCTGGCCCGGATCGACGAGGGCCGGGAGATGTCGATGGAGCCGATCAACCTCACCGACCTGGCCGCCGGCGCCCTGAGCGACATGATGGTGCTGGCCCCCGAGCGCGACTGCGCCCTCATCCCCCTCGACCCCCACGACGAGGCCGCCGGCATGGAGGCCCCCTCGCTCCAGGTCATCGGCGACCGCGACCGCCTCTCTCAGATCCTCACCAACCTGCTGGGCAACGTGGTGCGCCACACGCCCTCCGGGACGCCGGTGGAGATCGCCATCGGCATGGCGCCCCCGCGCACCAGCCCGACGGCGCCGCCGGTCGTCGTCGTCGAGGTCCGCGACCACGGCCACGGCGTGCCACCGGAGGCGGCCGAGAAGGTCTTCCAGCGCTTCTACCGCTCGGACACCTCCCGCAACCGGGAGACCGGCGGATCCGGCCTGGGGCTGGCGATCGTGCTGGGGATCGTGGCCGCCCACAAGGGCACGGTCCAGATGCTCCAGACCCCCGGAGGCGGCGCCACCGTCCACATCGAGCTGCCGCCCGCACCGGCCTGGTAGACCCCGCCATCGCGCCTCATGGGAGTCCCGCGACCCGCGAGAATCACAAGAGTGGCACGCGAGACACTGTGTCACGTCGACGTCGCGGCGAGGACAGTCTACGATGGCACGCGTTCCATTTCCAACACGGAGACTGACCCATGGGTGTCATCGACGCACCGCAATGGCTCCTGCCGGCCTTCACCCGCTCGGTGAGGGCGATCGGCGCCACGCAGCCCCCAGAGGCGATCGGCTCCGCCGGCGAGCTCCTCATCGAGCGCTGGTCCACACCGGACCGTCGCTTCCACAACCTTCGCCATCTCATCGACATGCTCGCGCGCGTCGACGAGCTGGCCGAGGAGTCGCACAACCCGGACATCATGCGGGTCGCCTGCTGGTACCACGGATGCGTCTTCTCCTCCGACGTCGAGGAGGTCATCCGCGGCAACGGCGGCGAGGATGAGACCGCCTCGGCGGCCTTCGCCGAGGCCGACCTGCGTCACCTGGGCGTTCCGATGGAGACGATCAAGCGGGTGTGCTGCCTCATTGTCAACCTCAAGCGGCACATGCTCGACGAGCACGACATCGACGCCCAGGCCCTCATCGACGCCGACCTGGGGACCCTGGCCGTGGACCCCCAGACCTACGCCGAGTACGTGCGGCTGCTGCGCGAGGAGTACTCCCACATCCCCGTGGAGGAGTACCTGCGCGGCCGCCTGACGATAGTCTCCCGGCTCCTGGACAGGGAGCACCTCTTCCACTCACCGCTGGGCGAGCGCTGGGAGCACCCGGCCCGGGAGAACCTGGCGGCCGAGCAGCGACGTCTCAACGAGAAGCTCATCAAGCTCGCCGAGGAGCAGGGTGGGCAGAATCCGCAGGCCGATCAGGCGGCTCCTGAGGCCGGAGCCGTTCAGGAGCCGGCGCGCACCGCCCCGGCAACCCCGTTGGCCGGTCCCGCCGCCGTAGGCCTCGTTCCCGGGGTCGCCGGGGTTCCCGGGCGGCCGGACGAGACCGCCGAACGCGCCCCCCGAACCCCTCCGCTGGGTTTCCAGGCGCTGCCCACCAAGCACCCCATGATCGGCCCCGCCCAGGACGGCGACACCCTGCGTCTGGACCCCACCGAGCTCAGGGCCCTGAGGTCCACCGTACCGGCGCCGAGCGCGACGACGGCCGCCTCTCCGGCATCCCCGATACCCTCAGCGCCCTCAGAGTCGTCGGCGCCGTCAGCAGCACCCTCCGCCCCGTCGAGCACGCCGTCGCCGCGCACTCCCGCCCGTGGGGTTCCGGCCGTGGCCTCAGCGCACCGCCCTGCCGAGGCGCCTGCCGAGCGGGGCGAGGCGCGCGAGGACAAGGACGGGGAGGAAGCGATGACGCACACGGCCTCCATGGAGTCGTGCATCGCGGACCTGGACCTGCTCATGTGCTCACGCAACCGCTCCGACGAGGCCGAGGACCGCCGCGCCCGGGTCCAGGCCGAGCGGGACAAGCTCACGGAGAGGCTGCGGGCCAAGACCCAGGAGGCCAAGGAGCTGCGCGAGGCCCGTACCGGCGAGATCACCCCCATCACCGAGGAGATCATCGACGACGGCGCCGGGGAGCTCTGAGGCACCCGGGAGGCTCTTCCGCCAGGGACCGCCCGCGTTCTGCGGGGCCACAGGCCACGATCCGCGGGCCCGCTCCACAGGGCCGGCTGCCCGCCCGGTACGCCACCCGGCCAGCGCCCTACCGTGAGAGGCACAGCGCGCACCCGCCGCACCACCAGCGCACCGCGCACGGCCCTCCGGCCGCCTCTCACGAAAGGACGCCTCTCATGCCCACCTACTCCGTCGACACCGCGGCGGTGACCGACACCGCCGCCCGGACCCGTGCCCGTATCGCGACGATCCAGACCGAGGTCGATGGCATGCGGGGCGACATCGGCCTGCTCCAGTCCTGCTGGACCGGGACGGCGTCGGACTCCATGGCCGCCTGCGCGGCCGACTGGCACCTCACCCAGCTCCAGGTGCAGTCCAACCTCGACCAGATCAGCCTGGCCCTGGACAACGCCGCCGTCTGCTACGACGACGCCGAGACCTCCAACCGGAGCCGCTTCGCCACCTCGGCGCCGGCTCCCGCGCCCGCTCCGGCCGCGGGCTCCGCGCCCTTGGGCGCCTGGTAGGAGCCGACGTCTGCGGACCTGCGAGGACTCCGCCGCCTCACGGCCTCAGCGGCCGCACATCAAGGTCTGCCGACAGGGGCCTACCAGGCACGGACAAGCACCCGCCACGGAACGGACACGGCGGCGGGCCGCCCCTCACGTGCGTGAGAGACGGCCCGCCGCGGTTCCCGGGGCCGGCCGACGTCGCGGCCGGGCTACCGGGTGATGACTGGCTCGCAGGGAGTCACGTCGATCAGTACATGCCGCCCATGTCGCCGGCGCCACCCTCGGCCGGAGCGGCCGGGGGCTCGGGCTTGTCGGCCACGACGGCCTCGGTGGTCAGGAACAGACCGGCGATGGAGCCGGCGTTCTGCAGGGCGGAGCGGGTCACCTTGACCGGGTCGGCGATGCCGGCGGCCAGCAGGTTGACGTACTCGCCGGTGGCGGCGTTGAGGCCCTCACCGGTGGGCAGGTTGCGCACGCGGTCCACGACCACGCCGCCCTCAAGGCCGGCGTTGGCAGCGATCTGCTTGAGCGGGGCCTCCACGGCGACCTTGACGATCGCGGCACCGGTGGCCTCGTCGCCCTCGAGCTCGAGGGAGTCGAGCGCCTCTGCGGCCTGGAGCAGGGCGACGCCACCGCCGGCGACGATGCCCTCCTCGACGGCGGCCTTGGCGTTGCGCACGGCGTCCTCGATGCGGTGCTTGCGCTCCTTGAGCTCCACCTCGGTGGCGGCACCGGACTTGAGGACGGCCACGCCGCCGGCCAGCTTGGCCAGACGCTCGGAGAGCTTCTCGCGGTCGTAGTCGGAGTCGGAGTTCTCGATCTCGAGGCGGATCTGGGCGACGCGGGCGTCAATGGCCTCCTTGTCGCCGGCGCCCTCGACCAGGGTGGTCTCGTCCTTGGTGACGACGACCTTGCGGGCCTGGCCCAGGTCCTCCAGGGTGGCGTTCTCGAGCTTGAGGCCGACGGTCTCGGAGATGACCGTACCGCCGGTGAGGATGGCCATGTCCTGCAGCATCGCCTTGCGGCGGTCACCGAAGCCGGGGGCCTTGACGGCCACGGACTTGAAGGTGCCGCGGATGCGGTTGACGACGAGGGTGGCCAGGGCCTCGGCCTCGACGTCCTCGGCGATGATGGCCAGCGGCTTGCCGGTCTGCATGACCTTCTCCAGCAGCGGGAGCAGGTCCTTGACGTTGGAGATCTTGGACTCGACCAGCAGGACGTAGGCGTCCTCCAGGACGGCCTCCTGGCGGTCGGGGTCGGTGACGAAGTAGGGGGAGATGAAGCCCTTGTCGAAGCGCATCCCCTCGGTGACCTCGAGCTCGAGGCCGAAGGTGTTGGACTCCTCGACGGTGACGACGCCCTCGTGGCCGACCTTCTCCAGGGCCTCGGCGATGAAGGCACCGATCTGCTCGTCGGCGGCGGAGATGGAGGCGGTGGCCGCGATCTCCTCCTGGGTCTCGACCTCCTTGGCGTCGGCGAGCAGACGCTCGACGACGGCCGTGACGGCCTTCTCGATGCCACGGCGAATAGCGATCGGGTTGGCGCCGGCGGCGACGTTGCGCAGGCCCTCGCGCACCAGGGCCTGGGCCAGGACGGTGGCGGTGGTGGTGCCGTCACCCGCGACGTCGTCGGTCTTCTTGGCGACCTCCTTGACGAGCTCGGCACCGATCTTCTCGTAGGGCTCCTCGAGCTCGATCTCCTTGGCGATGGTCACGCCGTCGTTGGTGATCGTAGGAGCGCCCCACTTCTTGTCGAGCACGACGTTACGGCCCTTGGGGCCCAGGGTGACCTTGACGGTGTCGGCGAGGGTGTTGAGGCCGCGCTCCATGCCGCGGCGGGCCTCCTCGTCGAAGGCGATGATCTTGGACATTGAGTTTCCTCCACTGCGTGGTAGGGGCGGCCGGTTCGTGCCCGCGACGGACGGATCGGTCCCGGACGTTCACGTCACGCCCGGTGCCGGTCCTCACGTTCCAGCCTGGATGAACTTGGTGCATTCAAGGATGCTTTGTCACTCGAGGAGCCCGAGTGCTAACCGCAATGCTGGCACTCTCAGCCCTTGAGTGCAAGGAGCTCAGTTCTCATCGGCACTGAATCCTCCGACGGCGAAGCAGGGAATGGCGCCGGGCCCGCGGGCGGTCCCGTCCCGAGGCGGCGATCCGGGTCATGAGGGCGGGTCGGAGGCCCGCGAGGCGGTGGCCAGCAGGATGAGCGCGCAGGTCCAGGCCAGGGGCGCGGGACCCGCCGGGGCGCCGTCGGCCACGACCTTCTCCGGCAGGGCTCCGGCGCCGGTGCGGTGCGCCTCGAGCCACGACAGCAGCCGGGCCCCTTCCTCCTCCATCCCCAGCGACAGGGCCGACCAGGCCATGAGGGCGGTCTCCGGCGTCCAGGAGACACCGTCATCGCGCCAGCCGGACCCGGGGGCGAGCCCTCCGGCGGGGCGTCGCATGCGTGCGGCAGCCGTCTGCCGCACCGCGCGAGCCCCGGCCAGTGGTCGGGTGAAGGGCGGCAGGACCAGGGCGATGGCGGCGTCGACGTCGTCACGCCGCAGGTGCCGGCCCCAGGTGGGGGCGAAGTTGCGCTCCATGGCGCTGCGCACTGCCGTCACCCGGTCGGCCAGTCCCTCCACGGGGGCGCCGAGGTCGACTCCGGCCCGGGTCAGCGACGTCGCCGCCTCGAGCCCCAGGAGCACCGGGGCGGCCGTGCCCAGGGTGAGGGCCGTCTCGGCGACCTCCCAGTAGTCGGGCGAGGCCGAGGGCAGGCGCGAGGGCGTGCCCGTGAGCCTCAGGAGCCGGGCGGTGGAGCGCGCCAGGGGCGCACCGAGGCGGTCACGCAGCGTGGCGGCGGGCACGCCGTCGGCCAGGAGCCTGCCCGCGGCCCACAGGAACCATCCGGCACCGTCGGTCTGGGCGGGGCGGTTGTCCGGTACCTGACCGCTGCTGGTGTAGCGGGCCTCGAAGCCGCCGTCAGACCGCTGCCAGGAGGCCAGGTTGCCCAGGACGCCGAGGGCCTCGTCGGGCAGGTTCACCGCGCTGAGGGCGGCCGCCGCGAAGGCCGCGTCCCGGGGCCAGACGTAGCGCCAGATGCTCACGGGCGCCGCCACGACCGCGCCCGACGGGAAGACGTCCGCCCCCTGCGGGAGGGGGTCGCGGACCTCACTGCCCTCAGGGTCAGCAGGTCCGGCGGTCGCGGGAGCGGTGCCGGTGGCGGGAGCGGGGATGGGAGCCGGTGAGGTCGTCGGCCGGGTGGCAGGGACCGACCGGGCCTGCCATGAGCGCAGGACCGGTCAGGGCCAGCAGATCGGTCAGGGCGCCGTCGGCCAGGTCCGCCCACCTGCCTTCGGGAAGGCGGGCCGCCTTGCGACGGGCGAGCGCTTGACGGACCAGGGCATCCCGCTGTGAGGTGGTCAGGCCCCGGGGCTCGGGGACCTCGGGAAGGCGGGTGCCCGGGACGTAGGCGACCGTGGCGCCCGGGGCCAGGGGTACAGGGCCCCTCCCCGCCCACGACGAGACCGTTGCTCAGCAGGGTCGGGGTGCGGCGGCCACGGCTCACCAGGTGCGAGCCGCCCCAGAAGGCCGCGGCGGCGGTGAGCGGGACCGCCGCGGCGAGAGTCAGGACCCGACGACGCCCGGGAAACGCCAGTGGCCTCATGCCCCTTTTTTACTGCGGCTTGTAGTCGTCACGCAGAATGACCGCGACCGGGGCACCCTGGGTGTTCTCCGCGGTGCCCTCCACCACGTTGCTGATCCCCAGGCGCTTGCCGACCTCCTCGGCGGCGGGGCGGGCCTCCGGGGAGCTGAAGTAGACCGTTGACGTGGTCGGCTCCGCGTTCTCGTAGACCCCGGCGATGACCTCCACCGCGGTGAAGCCGCCGTTGGTGAGCTTTTCACTGGCCCCCTTGGCCAGGCCGTCGGTGTACGTCCCATTGGACACCATGACCTTGGTGTTGAAGTCCACGTTGCCCGAGGCGCTGGCCGACGCGCTGGGCTTGGCCGAGGCGGCGGCGTCCTTCTTGCCCTCGTCCTTCTTGCCGGCGGCCTGTCCGCCCTGGGCCGGTTGAGTGGAGGAGACCGCGTCCGACGAGCCGCTGAAGGTTTCCCAGATCCGCTTCCCGTTGATAATCAGCGTCACCGCGCCCCAGGCGAGCGCCGGGACAATGATGATGATCGCCAGCAGCGGCACCCAGCTGCGCCACCGGGGCACCTGGGCTCGATGCACGCCCACGGGAACCGGGCCGTCATCATCGCCGACGTCGAACTCGTCCTCGGGGTAGTCATAGTTGCTCACGCCCACAAGATACCGGTCCGCGCGTCATTCGTCGGGTATTGCTCACCACGTCCGGCTCACAAGGCCGTGATATCTGGTCCGGCAAGATCCTGCAGGTGCCGCCGGTGGGCCGTTAGGCTCGCAGCGTGACATCCGCCAAGCCCCTGTCCGAGATCATCGATCCCTCCTGGGCGCGCGCCCTGGCCCCCGTGGAGCCCACGGTCCATGAGATCGGGGAACGGCTGCGCCAGGAGGTGGCCTCCGGCGTCGGGTACCTCCCGGCGGGGACCGATGTGCTGCGCGCCTTCACCTACCCGATGGACGACGTGCGCGTCCTCATCGTCGGCCAGGACCCCTACCCCACGCCGGGCCACCCCATGGGGCTGAGCTTCTCGGTGGCGCCCGGAGTCAAGCCCCCGCGCAGCCTGGAGAACATCTTCCGTGAGCTGGTCAGTGACCTGGGACGTGCCCCGGCCGACGTCGGGGGACCTGACGCCGTGGTGCCAGCAGGGCGTCATGCTGCTCAACCGGGTGCTCACCGTTCGCCCGGGGGCGCCGGCCTCCCACAAGGGCTGGGGCTGGGAGAAGGTGACGCAGCGGGCGATCGAGGCCCTGGTGGAGCGCGGCGGCCCGCTCGTGGCGATCCTGTGGGGGCGGCCGGCGCAGTCGCTGACCCCGATGCTGGGGCAGACGCCCATCATCGCCTCGCCGCACCCGTCGCCGCTGTCGGCCCTCGCGCGGGTTCTTCGGGCTCGCGCCCCTTCAGCCGCGCCAACGCGATCCTCACTGAGATGGGGGCCGCCCCCGTGGACTGGCGCCTGCCCTAAGCGTCGGGGGCCGGCGCCGGGCACCTGCCGAACAGGCCGGGCCGCTCGGAACACGGCCGGGCCCCATCTGGTAGACACGGCCCCATGTCCGCACGCCAGCCAGACCAGTCGGAACACTCCGCCCAGCCCGCTCACGCCGCCCTCGGCGACACCGCCTCCGGCTCGCAGCCCCAGGCACGCTCCCGGGCCCGCCACGCGGCCGGCCCGGCCACGATCGACCTGAACCAGATCGCCCGGTTCCTGCCGCGCACCGGCATCGGCACCGACGTGCACGCCTTCGCCGCTCCCGACTCGGGCACCCCCATGCACCTGGCCTGTCTGGAGTGGCCCGGCGAGGTGGGTCTGGCCGGCCACTCCGACGGCGACGTCGTCGCTCACGCCTGCTGCGACGCCCTATTCTCAGCCGCCGGCCTGGGCGACCTGGGCTCGAACTTCGGCACCGCCGAGCCCCGGTGGAAGGGCGCCTCCGGGACCGCGCTCCTGAGCGAGGCCGCCCGCCGGGTGCGTGAGGCCGGCTTCGAGATCGGCAACATCGCCGTCCAGCTCGTGGGCGAGCGCCCGCGCGTGGCCGCACGCTCCGCCGAGGCCTCCCGGGCACTGTCCGAGGCCGCCTCCGCCCGGGTATCCTTCACCGCCACCACCACCGACCACCTGGGCTTCCTGGGCCGCACCGAGGGCCTGCTCGCCGTGGCCACCGCCCTGGTCTACCCGGTGCCCGACGCCGTGAACCGGGGCTGACGCGTCGTTGACGTGCGCACTCGCGCCGGCTCTGGAGCCCTAAGCCCCAGCCGTCAGCCACGCGGACGAGGGGGTGGCGTCCTGCGCGCACCATGCGAGCAGCCGACCAGGAACCGGAGCCCGGCCGTGAGCCTCGGGAAAAAGCCCTGCTCCCAGTGGACACCGGTGGCGGGCGGCCGGGTAGCCTGTGCCCGTGAGCACCACCCCCACTGAGCCCCCTGAGTCCACGGGCCCTGTCGCCTCCCCCGCCCGCGCGGACGCGCCGGCCCTGCGTCTGTACGACTCCGCCGCCCGCGCGATCGTGCCGCTGGCCCCCACGGCCACCCCCGGCCTGGTGACGATCTACCTGTGTGGTGCCACCGTTCAGGGCTCGCCCCACATCGGCCACATGCGCAGCGGCATCGCCTTCGACGTCCTGCGCCGCTGGCTGGAGCGCAGCGGTCAGGAGGTCCGCCTCATCCGCAACGTCACGGACATCGACGACAAGATCCTCAGCAAGTCGGCCGCCGCCGAGCCTCCGGTGCCCTGGTGGGCCTGGGCCCAGCGCTTCGAGCGGGAGTTCGACGCCGCCTACCGCGCCCTGGGCGTGGCCGCCCCCACCTATGAGCCGCGCGCCACCGGCCACATCCCCGAGATGATCGACCTGGTCCAGCGTCTGCTGGACGCCGGCCACGCCTACATCGGCGAGTCCGGCAACGTCTACTACGACGTGCGCTCGCTGCCCGACTACGGCTCGCTGACCAACCAGCGCCTGGAGGACCTGGCCACCACCGAGGACGAGTCCCAGCTGGATGACGACGTCGAGGCCGACAAGCGCGACCCGCGCGACTTCGCCCTGTGGAAGGCCGCCAAGCCCACCGAGCCTGTCGACGCCGCCTGGGGCGCCCCCCTGGGGCCGGGGCCGGCCCGGCTGGCACCTGGAGTGCTCGGCCATGTCGCGCCGCTACCTGGGCGAGACCTTCGACATCCACGGCGGCGGCATCGACCTGCGCTTCCCGCACCACGAGAACGAGCAGGCCCAGTCCCACGGCGCAGGCTGGGGCTTCGCGCGCCACTGGGTCCACAACGCCTGGGTGACCATCAAGGGCGAGAAGATGAGCAAGTCGCTGGGCAACTCCCTGGTGGTGGCCGAGCTGCTCAAGCGCTACGACGCCGCCGTGCTGCGCCTGGCGCTGGGCACCGTCCACCACCGCTCCACCGTGGAGTTCTCCGAGGAGACCCTGGCCGACGCCGCCGCCCTGTGGGAGCGCCTGTCCAGCGCGATCCTGCGGGCCTACGAGTTCTGCGACGACGGAGGCACCAACCCCGTCGACGCCCCCGCCGAGCAGGTGCGCGCCCGTGCCCTGCCTGCCGAGTTCACGGCCGCCATGGATGAGGACCTCAACCTGGCCGGCGCCATGGCGGTCGTCCATGCCACCCTCAAGGCCCTCAACGTGGCACTGTCCCGCATTGATACCGTCGACAAAGAGGTTCTCAGGGGGGAGGTCAAGCCTCTCGGAGAGACTCACGTGACTGCCAGCGAGAGTCTCGGAGAAACCGTCATCGGTCTCGTCCTGGACCTGCGCGCCCAGCTCGACGTCCTGGGCCTGGACCCGCTGGCCGAGCCCTGGCGCGCCCGGGTGCTCGACGGCGTCGGCTCCTCCCAGGGCGGCGCAGCCATGGAGGCCCTCGACCGGCTCGTCCGCCATGACCTTGATGAGCGGGCCGAGGCCCGCGCCGCCAAGGACTGGTCGCGCGCCGACGCCCTGCGCGACAAGCTGAGCGGGGCCGGCGTCGTCGTCGAGGACTCGCCCTCGGGCGCCCGCTGGCACCTGGCCTGAGCGGCCCACCCACCATCCACTACTGAGCAACTCGCACCGTCACGAACAGGAGGCCGGATGCCCGGCAACGAGCAGTACCCCGGCGCCAAGCGCCGCCCCGGCTCGAAGAAGGGCCCCACGAAGGGCTCCGGCGGCCAGCGCCGCAAGGGCCTGGAGGGCAAGGGCCCCACCCCGCGCGCGGAGAACCGCGTCGGTCACCCCAAGGCCCGGGCGAAGGCCCGCGCCGAGGCCCGGGCCGCCCAGCCCACCCGGGCCAAGCAGCTGGAGAAGATCAAGCGCCGCTTCGACGTGCCCGAGGGCCACGAGATCCTGTGCGGGCGCAATGCCGTGGCCGAGGCCGCCTACGCCTCGGTGCCCATCACCCGGGTCTTCATGGCGGTCTCCGCCCAGTCCGACGAGCGCCTGGGCGCCGTGGTGCGCCGCGCCGCCCTGCTGGGCGCCCCGGTGCTGGAGACCACCAGGCTGGACCTGGACGCCCTGACCGACTCCGCCGCCCACCAGGGCGTGGCCATCGAGGTGCCCGCCTACGAGTACACCACCGCCCGCGACCTGCTGGAGCGCGCCAGAGCCCTGGGCCGCACACCGCTGCTCGTGGCCCTGGACCAGGTGACCGACCCCCACAACCTCGGCGCGGTCCTGCGCAGCGCCGGGGCCTTCGGGGCCGACGGCGTCATCATCCCCGAGCGCCGCTCGGTGGGCGTCAACGCCACCGTGTGGAAGGTGTCGGCCGGCGCTGCCGCCCGGGTGCGCGTGGCCCGGGAGACGAACCTCGTGCGCGCCCTGGAGCAGCTGAAGAAGGAGGGCTGCTTCGTCGTCGGCCTGGACGGCTCGGGCAGCACCGCCGTCGAGGACCTCACCCTGGCCGACTCGCCCCTGGTGCTGGTCACCGGCGCGGAGGGCGCGGGCCTGTCCCGCCTGGTGCGAGAGACCTGCGACGTGCTGGCCTCGGTGCCGATCAGCCGCAGCGTGGAGTCCCTCAACGCGGCCGTGGCCACGGGCATCAGCCTCTACGAGGTCGACCGCCTGCGGCGCCGGGCCGCCGCCAGCGGCAGCTGATCCGCACCTCTGCTCAGGGCCGGCCGGCCCCGGCGGAGCCTGCTGACCCGGCAGAGCCGGCCGATCCGGCCACCCCGGTCGAAAGCACCCGGTTTACACTTCCCCATGACGGCCCCGTTGCTGACACAATGGGCCGCATCCGATCCACAGGAGGTCCCCATGGCCCAGGACGCTTCACAGCGCTGGAACCGCACCGACGGCGTGCTCATCGCGCCGGGCACGACGCCGGAGGCGGTCGCCGACGCCTTTGCCTCGCGCGGGGTGGTCGTGCGCCTGGAGTGGTTCCCGGCCACCACCCACTGCTCAGCCTGACCCTCATGACCGACGTCGAGGGCCGGGTCGCGGTGACGCCGCCCTCGCGCGGGGGCGTTGTGCCCGGTCCGCGCGTCAGTGAGCTCGTGGAGTCCCTGGCCCGGGAGTTCACGGCCGACGTCGCCGTGGGGCCGGCGACCTTCAACGCCCTGCCCGATGACGTCGAGCTGCCCACGATCTCCCACCACGGCTCGGCCAGCGCCCGCACCGTGGTGATCTCCCCGATGAGCGCCTACATGGTGCCGCTGCAGGCCACCCTGCTGGAGCGGCCCCTGGCGGTGGCCTCGACGCCGAGCCTGGACCGCCGCATCGTCATGTACTCCGGTGAGGGCACGGAGCTGGGCACCTTCGGCTGGGACGAGGAGTCCCTGCCGGCCCTGGTGCTGACCTCCGACTCCGAGGACATGTCCATCCGCGCCATCCCCACTGGGGACCCCGAGGACGACGCGGTCTTCTCCTGGGGCATGACGTCGCGCTACGTGTGGGGCGGGGTCAAGGAGCCCGGCCCAGCCCTGAGGTCCTTGGTGGACGAGCTCCTGGCGGACCTGACCGACGCGTCGGGGATCGTCGACGCCGTCCCGGGCGCGGACCTGGAGGCAGCGGCCGCCGCCATCGTCCAGCCCGGCATCGACGGTTTCGCCGCGATGCTTCAGGCCCTGGGCCTGCCCGACTGGGTGCTGGAGGTCCTCACCGGCCGCCTGGCGCCGGTGGAGGTTCCCGGCGTCGTCGTGCACGAGCCGCGCGGGCTGTCCAACGCGGTGGGCCGCAGCGTGGGCCTGCTGCTGGCCGACCCCTCGACCCCGGGCTCGGCCTTCTGGCAGGGCTACGTGCGCACGGTGACGGACAAGCCGTGGGCGGTGCGGGGCGCCGCGCTGCTCGAGGCGGGCCTGGGCGGGGCGCTCGTGGGGGCCGCCGTGCGCCGTCGTCGCTCAACCGGAAGCATCCCGGGCGGGATGGCGGCCGTGGGGGCCTTCCTGCTGGTGGACGCCATCACCGAGGTCTCGCTGGCCTCCTGGACGCGTCACCGCGAGCTGCGCCGCCGTGCCGACGAGGAGATGGCTCTGGTCGCCGAGGAGCTCGGCGCCTAGAAGCGTCACGCCGCGGAGCAGGCCGGTCGACCAAGCCCCTCGAGGTAGGCCCTCAGCACCTTGCGGGCGTCCACGGGTGCCGCCTTGGCCGCCTGGTACATGAGCAGGGCGTCCACCAGCCCCACTAGGTCGGAAGCGTGAACAGAGGCCTGGTCGACATCCGCGGCAACGAGTATCCGCTCGGCCAGACTCGTCAGAGGCCGCCTGACCGGCGCTTCTGCTGTGAGCAGCTCCCGGAGCTCGACGTCGTCGCGCAGCTCGAACAGCAAAGCCCCACGCGCGGCCTGGGCGTCCGCACGCCGCGCCATGTGCTTCAGGATGCCGACGACGATCTCGGCGGCCTCCTGCCGGCTGACGGACGCGGGGACCCTCAAGGTCGTTGATGTCAGCCTGTGAGCCATCGGAGAGGCGGTTGACCACGAGCGCCAGCAGATCACGGCGAGTCCGGGCGTAGTAGGAGGTCGACCCGCGGGGCAGTCCCGCCTCCGTGTCGACCTGCAGATGAGTGAGGGCATGCACCCCATCACGGGCGATGAGCCTGACCCCAGCGTCACCAATGTGCTCCCTGCGCCCCATCGTACCTGCTCCTTGCCTTTCCAACCACGTGGATCTCTATGATCATAGAACACTCTATGATCATAGAGATCCACGTGACGGCCAGACCGGACCATGAGGAGGCGACCGCAGTGAAGGTGGCAGTTGTCGGAGCGGATGACTCAGGAAAAGCCATCAAGCGAGCCCTGCAGGAGGCCGGGGCGCAGGTGACACTGCACTCGCGCCGTACCGGCTTCGACGCCCTGCACGACGACGGAGCTGCCGCGCTATCCGGCGCGGACGTCATTGTGGAGGCCACCGGACGGTTCACCACCAGCAAGAGGGTCGCCACCGAGTTCTTCACACGCTCGACCCGCGCCGTATCGGCGGCCGCGAACACCCTGGGCGCCAGGCACGTCCTGCTGTCGATCGTCAACTGCGACCTTCCGGAGGTGCAGGGCTACGGTTACTTTGCGGGCAAGTGCGCGCAGGAGCGGCTTGCTCTCGAGTCGAGCAGGCGCCTGTCACTGGTTCGCTCGACCCAGTGGTTCGAGTTCGCCGAGCAGAACATGGAGCGCATGCGCTACGGGCCCGTCTCACTCGTTCCCTCGATGAGGATGCGGCCGGTCAGCCTCGATTCCGTCGCCGAGACGGTGGCCCGAGCAGCCCTGAGTGAGACCGACGGCCAGACCTACCAGGTCGCAGGACCGGAGGTCATGACGCTGTGGGAGATGACCGCACAGCTGCCGAGCCTCACGGCGAGGCCGGTTCCCCTGGTGGTCCCCACCGGGTGGGGACTCGCCTTCCGTCGCGGCGCACTGGTTCCCGGCGACGACGTCCCTGCAGCGGGTCCCACCTATGCGCAGTGGCTACAGGAACGGCGCCACCCCGGGCAGAGCCTGTAAACCAAGATTATTCCCACTCATCCCAACACCTCGTCAGCTCATCGCACTATATATTAACCATATGAACAGCCAGACAAATAACATAGGAACCAAGGTTGAAACAGCAAGAACCGCGAAGAAGATCGTTACCGCTCGTATCCGCCGGCTCTCTGAGGGGGAACGCCCTTCAAGTTTCGTGAAGGTCAGCGATCCAGGATCTCCCTTGATATGGGAGGCACGATAAAAGACTGGCACCACCTGGCCGGGCTGCACGATGAAATCCAGCCGCGGTTTTGAAATGAAGAGCAACGTAATATCAAGCACTACCGACACCGCCCCCGGGGCGACAGCGACCCTTATCGCACCTTCGTAGGGCAGCCGCACCCGCCAACCATTGACAAGAAGATTGACATGAGTTGTGAAATAGAGGCGAACAGACGTGTCGAAGTACAGGTCGATGAAGGCGCTGCTCTCCGGCGTCGCCCCGGGCAGGGCCTGGAATGCGGACACGTCCTCGCTCATATCCCCTTCACGGCTCTTCTCATCGCCTCCGCTGATCGGGGTCAGACTATCAACCGGGTGGACGCCACCGGTGCTGGCGCCGTCGCACCGTCCGGCCTGCAGAATGCGCCTACTCCCCCTTGAACTTCATGCCGGCGGTGAAGCCGTAGGGGTTGGCGGCGTAGTCGGCCAGGGTCTGCTCGTCGCGGGCGGCGAACTCGGCGTCGTCATCGGGTACCGGCTCGTCGATGTCGTCGTCGACGACGATCGCCTCCATCTCCTGGGTGTCCCCGACCCCCAGGTAGGCCCGCTCGTCACGGTGCTGGGGCAGCACCGTGGCCACGTAGTCATCCACCGCCTCCTGGGTGGTGACGTAGCGGTCCTGGGCCTCGGACATGTACCAGCGGTGCTCGAGGATCTCGTGGAAGATCTCCGCGGGCTCGAGCTTGCGGCGCATCTCGACGGGGACGGAGTGGATGGTGGGCTCGAAGACCTCCGCCAGCCAGGCGTGGGCCACGAGCTCGATGGGGTCGTCGCTGCGCCCGGACATGGCCCGGTAGGCCTCCAGGTCGTTGAGCATGCGCTGACCCTGGCGCTCCTGGACGTCAAGGCCGGTCAGTCGCATCACCTGCCGGTGGTAGTGGCCGGCGTCGACGACCTTGGGCTGAATGGTGATGTGGTTGCCCTGAGAGTCCGTGTCCATGGTGAGCTCGGCGACGTCGTAGCCCATCTCGTTGAGCTTCTGGACCCGCTGGCGCAGGCGCCAGCGCTCGTCCATGGAGAAGGACTCCTCCGCGGTGAGGACGTCCCACAGCTCGGTGTAGCGGCTGACGATCCGGTCCCCCACCTCGATGGTGTCCACGCTCGGCTCCAGCAGCGCGCCGGCCTGGAGGTCCATGAGCTCGCCGATGATGTTGGTGCGGGCGATATCGATGTCGTAGAGGCGCTTGCCGTCGGTGAGCCCCTCGGGGTAGAGCTCGCCGGTCTCGGCGTCCACCAGGTAGGCGGCGAAGGCCCCGGCGTCGCGGCGGAAGAGCGTGTTGGACAGGGACACGTCCCCCCAGTAGAAGCCCAGCAGGTGCAGGCGCACCAGCAGCACCGCGAGCGCGTCGATGAGTCGGGTGGCGGTCTCCGGGCGCATGTACTGGCTGAAAAGCGCCCGGTAGGGCAGGGAGTAGGACAGGTGCTCGGTGATGAGCACCGAGTTGAGCTCCTCGCCGGTGACGCTTCTGCGGCCGGTGATGACCGCGGTCGGGTGCACGCAGGGCGCCCCCAGCCGCAGCAGGTCGCGCAGGAGCTCGTACTCGCGGTGAGCCACGGTCTCGCCGATCTCCTTGACCGCGATGACGCGCTCGGAGAGGTTGACGAAGCGCACGATGTGGCGGGACAGACCACGAGGCAGCGCGGCGAGGACCTCGGTGGGCCACTCCTCCAGCGCCGTCTCCCAGGGGAGGTCGAGCAGCGCCGGATCAATCGTTGCCGCCGTGATCTTCATGGACTGGGACATGAGGTCATTCTTTCAGGCCAGAATCCATTTGCTTATCAAGACATGAGCCGCCGACCACACTTCTTACGTCGGCGCTGGAGCCGCTCCCACCGGGCGCGGTCGTCACCGCCCCGGTCCGCCTCGGTGAACGCGACGACGGCGCCGCCCCCGGCAGGGGAACGGCGCCGTCGTGCTCAGCATCCTCAGGCAGGCAGGCGCTTGCCGGTGGAGGCGGAGAAGATGTGCTCCTGGCCGGGGCGGATCCGCACGTAGACGGTCTCGCCCGGCTCGGGGGCGGTACGCGGGGGCACTCGCACGATGATCTGACTGGAGTCCTCACCGGAGCCGAGCTTGGCCTCGGAGTCCTCGGCACCGACGAGCTCACCGTAGATGTAGGCGTCGGAGCCCAGCTCCTCGACGAAGGACAGGCGCACCGGGATGGAGTGCTCGTCCTGGGCGGAGACGACGTCGAGCGACTCGGGGCGGAACCCGATGGTCACCTTGCCGCCGTCCTCGGGAGTGATGGCGTCCAGGGTCGCCTTGGACAGCTGGATCTTGGCGGCGCCGACGGTGGCGACGTCGTCCTTGACCGTGAACTGCCCCAGGTTCATGGCCGGCGAGCCGATGAAGCCGGCGACGAACTCGTTGGCGGGGTGGTCGTACATCTCGCGCGGGGTGCCGACCTGCTGGAGCACGCCGTCCTTGAGGACCGCGATGCGGTCACCCATGGTGAGGGCCTCGGTCTGGTCGTGGGTGACGTAGACCGTGGTGACGCCCAGCGAGCGCTGGAGCGAGGCGATCTGGGTACGGGTCTGCACACGGAGCTTGGCGTCCAGGTTGGACAGCGGCTCGTCCATGAGGAAGACCTTGGGCTTGCGCACGATGGCACGCCCCATGGCCACACGCTGACGCTGACCACCGGAGAGCGCCTTGGGCTTGCGGTCCAGGTACTCGGTCAGGCCGAGGATCTTGGCGGCCTCGCGCACGCGCTTGTCGATCTCGGCCTTGGGGGTGCCGGCGATCTTCAGGGCGAAGCCCATGTTGTCGTGCACGGTCATGTGCGGGTAGAGCGCGTAGTTCTGGAAGACCATGGCGATGTCACGGTCCTTGGGCTGAACATCGGTGACGTCGCGGTCACCGATGAGGATACGACCGGCGTTGACGTCCTCCAGGCCCGCGAGCATGCGCAGGGAGGTGGACTTACCGCAGCCGGAGGGGCCAACGAGTACGAGGAACTCGCCATCGGCGATCTCGAGGTTGAGAGAGTCCACGCTGGGGCGGTCATTGCCCGGGTAAACGCGCGTGGCGTTCTCGAAAGTCACAGTTGCCATGAGTGGTGCTTCCCTTCACCGGCAGGTACGTGCCGGACGATCCGTCGTGAAAGGTGCCGATGCGTGTCCGCATTGACACGTGCCGCGGTCAGCCGTTCGACCGCGGACGGGCTCATCTTGACACAGGTTTCCCGCTTTGACCAGCGATTCACAGCAAATAGTCAGGGAGGTCTTCTCCGGCGACGGCGGCGAAAGACCGTCGTCGGGACCGGTGGCGTATCGGTGGCGGGTCGGCGGCAGGCCGGTGACGGCCGACGGCGGCTCGCCCCGTCCCGCAAGGAGCGGTCGGTGGAGGTCTCCCCGTCCCCGCCGTCGGGAACGAGCCGCCCCGCTGTCGGCGAAGTGGCTCCACTGCTGGCCTTACTCCCGCGATATGGCCCACAGTCGGGCGAAGAGCCCCACAGGTACGGGGCACCCGTGAGGAGATTCAGGCCGGTACTGTGGGGGGCATGACGCAGAACTTCGACGCGCACCCGGGCGAGCCGGTCACCCTGAGCAGGCTGCGCGCCGGCACCCTGGTGGGGGGTTACCGGCTTCTGCGTCGCCTGGGCGCCGGAGGCATGGGCGTCGTGTGGGAGGCCACCGATGAGGGTGGCCGCCACGTGGCCATGAAGATCCTCCACCCCCAGATCGCCGCGGACCCCACGGCTCGGCGCCGCCTGGACCGGGAGGCCAGTGTCCTGGCCCGGGTGAGGGACACGCGCGTGGCGCGCATCCTGGACATCGAGACCGGGGACGGCTCCCAGGGCATCACCTTCGTCATCACCGAGCTCATCGAGGGCCCCACCCTGCAGCACGAGGTGGAGCACGAGGGTGTCTACGACCTGACCACTGACGCCCGCGACCTGGCCGACCTGGCCCACGGGCTGGTCGACTCGCTGCGCGCGGTGCACGCCGCCGGCGTCATCCATCGTGACCTCAAGCCCTCCAACGTCATGCTCGGTGCCCAGGGGCCGGTTCTCATCGACTTCGGCATCGCACAGGTGGCCGACGACGTCCGGCTCACGCAGACCGGCCAGGTCACGGGCACGCCGGGATTCATCCCTCCGGAGATGCTCGACGGCGAGGAGCCGAATGCCGACGTCGACTGGTACGCCTGCGCGGGCGTGCTCCTGTTCACCGTCACCGGGCTGGCGCCCTTCGGCTCGGGTGCCTGGCAGGTGGTCTTCCGGCGCGTCTACGCGGGCACCCCGGAGCTGGGCAACCTGGAGGAGGAGAACCCGGCGCTGGCCCGGGCGTTCACGGCGGCACTGGCCCCTGAGGCGGAGAACCGGCTGAACCCGGACGGCCTGCTGGAGGTGCTCGATGAGATCGCCGAGGGAGGGACCGGGCAGGAGGCGGTCGACCGGCTCCTGGGGCCCGAGGACGAGGGGCCGGAGTTCAGTGAGCTGGAGCGGAGCACCAGCACCTTCGTCCCGGGCTACGGCTCGGCCCCGGGGTCGCCTCGCGATGCTCGCAGCGCGACCTCGGCCTCCCCGGCCGCATACGGCAGCCCCGTCTCCGCGCCCTCCGGCGCGGAGGGCGGATTCGGTTACGCAACGCCGCCGGCCGCCTCCGGTGCCTCCGCTCAGCCCCCGCCGGCCATCCCGCCGCGTTCCTGGTACCAGGGCAGCTCGGCGATGCCCTCGAGGGGGGTGCAGTCGACGCAGTACGGCATGAGCGCTCCTGCTCCTGCCCCTGCAGCCTCGTCGGGCGCCTACCCGCGGCCGGCGCCATCCGGGCAGGTGCCGATGTTCCCCTACTCGGGGCAGCATCCGACGCAGCATCCGATGGCGTATCAGCCCGGCTACTCCCAGGCCGTCACCGGTCCGACGGCTGCGCCGCCGGCCGGTGCGATGACAGGACCGATGGCAACGGGCGCCTCAGGTGCACAGGTCGGCGCGTTCAACACACCCAGACGCCCGGGCGAGCTGCCCGAGTGGGCGCAGGAGCCGGCGCGTCGTCCGCTGGTGATGCTGGCCCTGTGGTTCATGCTGTCCTCGATCGGGATCGTCAGACCGGGGTGGATGGCGATTGTCGCGGCGATTCTGACCGTGGTCGCCGGTGCTGTGGGACGGGCCCAGGATGCTCGGCGTTGGAGCCGGCTCCAGCGCGGCGGCACCTCGCCGTCGGACAGCTCCCGCATGTGGGCGATGAGTCCGTGGTACCTGGTGCGCTCGCTGGTGTCTGTTGGCTTTGCTTTTCTCCTGGCCTTGGGGAGCGCGGTCGTCATCGTCTCGGTCGCCTATAGGACGGGTGCGGTGAACGACGACTCCGTGGTCCTCGGATCGTTCCCCCCTGCTAGTCGCATCTACATCATCTATTTCACCGAGGTCGCCTCGTACCTTCTCATCCTGTGGCTGGCGCCGTGGGGGGCGGCGACGCGACGCGGTGGCGCGCACATGATCAACTCCTTCACCCCCAGCGACAGCGGCAGAAGGAACCTGGTGATGGCCGTACTGGGTATTGGCACCGTGTTCTTCATCCTGGCCTTCGCCGGGGCGCTACCGATTCCGAGCCTGGCTCCCTTCGGGAGCTGAGATACCGCCTCGGGCCGGCGTACTCGACGAGGATGGGGGCCTACTGGCCGGGGGTTGTGCGTCCTGTCGTGTCTCCTCACTTCTGAGGCACTGGCTCGGGCAAGGACCCCGGGGCGGGCTGGTTGTCCTGGAGGCGACGGGCCGAGGGAAGAGGTCTGACGGGGCGTCGGTGTCCATGGCGCTGACATCAACCCCACACTGACGCTGCAGGCCGAAGAAGAACCGCAGTATTCCAACGATCTCCGCTGGGCGTATCGACGATGGTCCCGTTGATGTCAGCGCTGTGGACACCGAGCCGCTGGCCTGGTCGAGTCAGCGGGGTCATGGTCGCGAGGCTCGGCGCCCTCGCCTTCTCCCTCCTGGCCCCGTGCGACTCCCGCTGAGGGGCCCGGAGGTCTTGGTTCGACGTCGGCTTCGGCCCACTTTGGACGGAGCACACCAGCACGTGGTCCACAACCATCGCCGGCGCCGCCATGAGCGGGGCGCTCCACGGGTTGAAGAGCGCCGACTCCAGCATCGTGTAGTAGCCACCCGCGGACACCACTACCCCGGGCTCCCGCATCTCACTCACGCCGACAACTCACTCACCAGACCGGCCCGAACCAGACGCCCCCTCAGCCTGGTCGGCCTCAGCCTTCTGCTTAGCCCGCCGCTCACGGTCACGCTGACGACGACGTTCCCGAGCATCCCGCACCTTCTGATGAGCAGCAGCCTTGGTCGCCATCCACTCCGGAATCCACTCCGGATCCCGAGGAAAATAATCCAGCTCAAGAGCAGCATCTCCATCCATCACCGGCTCATCATCATCAATCACCGGCTCACGCATCCAGTCGCACTCCTGATGCAGCACCCCCTCAGCAGCCTCCATCCAAAAATGCGACCACAACCACGCCCCCCGATGAGGATCCGCCTGCGCAGCACGAATATCATGCATCGCGAAGCTCACCTCACGGGGGAGATGAACAGACTTTCGCTGTTCTCCGCGCATCAGCCACACCTTCACTCGGCCCGTCCGGTGGATCGCATGATAATCAATGTCGACCCGAGCTCCACCTTCATCTACCAGCCAGTCACGCAACAACCCCTCAAACTTCAAAACAACAGAATTACCCTGGCTACGCTGAATACCTGACATCAGTTTACCCCTACCCGTTTCTGCGGAGGCAAATTCTCGAATGGCTTCGAGTCCGCCTCTCCAGCGGCATCCGTCCATTTTACCTCGAACTTCTCTGGAACCCGCTCAGTATTGGTTAACTTTGTGAGATCGGCCGGTTCTGGGTACTCGAACTCTAGCACGAGATTGTTGTAGTTCTCTGGTTTAGCCGCGAACTTCCGCTCGAGTAGCAGGTACGAGTTCGACTCCTTCCCAACACGGGTCTGGTTCACCTCCTCCAACATAGCCACCGTATTGATCTCTTCCGGCGGCCCACCGAACTGGTCACCCACAATATGACCACCCTCATACCGCTGATCAATGTCAGCGGCGAGTTCACTACCGTACTTGTTCACCTTGGACTGGACATGGCCAGACCTCGACCGGAACGCCTCACCGACCTTATCAAGCCTGTCGACCTCCAGGCGCACCGTCCGCGCCCAGCCGTCAGTCGTGTAGTGGAACCGCCCATCCACCGTGTACGTCGCATTCGGCAACGGGATACGCAAATCAGGATTGTACGCACCTGTCATCGCCCGAGAACTCGTCTCCACATGCCACACCCCAACGTGACAGCAAGACGCTCAACGACACACCCACCACCTAACGGTCAGCGGAAGAAGGGGAGGCCTCCGAAGCGAAGGGTCGTGCCGCGGTAGGCCCGGACCGCTTGGACGGAGCACACCAGCACGTGGACCCCGACCATGGCCAGTGCCGTGATGATCGGGGCACCCCACGGAATGAAAGACGGCGATTCATCAACGTCGTTCGCAATGGAGACCACAACGATCTGGATCACCACCAGAGCCACCTCCACCAGCAGCAGTGTCAGTCCCCAGCTCGCCGCCAGGCGACGGTTCGTCCGAGCCGGCTCACGCAGGCCCTTCTTGTCCCACAGACCCACCACCATCATCACCACCGCGGCGAACAGCACATTGAAGCCCGGCACAAACACCAGAAGCGCCAGCAGCCCCATGCTCCAGGCCTCAGCGCCCGACGGAGCACGCACCTTGACGGGAGCCGAAGCCATCATCGGCGCAGGCACCATCCCAGGAGCCGGCACACCTGGAGCCCCAAACGCAGGGAAGGCCCCGTAGCTCGTCACTGGCCCCAGCACGGATCGTCTGGCGGGATCAACCTCCGGCGCCGACTCCAGCATCGTGTAGTAGCCACCCGCGGACACCACTACCCCGGGCTCCCGCATCTCACTCACGCCGACAACTCACTCACCAGACCGGCCCGAACCAGACGCCCCCTCAGCCTGGTCGGCCTCAGCCTTCTGCTTAGCCCGCCGCTCACGGTCACGCTGACGACGACGTTCCCGAGCATCCCGCACCTTCTGATGAGCAGCAGCCTTGGTCGCCATCCACTCCGGAATCCACTCCGGATCCCGAGGAAAATAATCCAGCTCAAGAGCAGCATCTCCATCCATCACCGGCTCATCATCATCAATCACCGGCTCACGCATCCAGTCGCACTCCTGATGCAGCACCCCCTCAGCAGCCTCCATCCAAAAATGCGACCACAACCACGCCCCCCCGATGAGGATCCGCCTGAGCCCGACGGAGATCACCCACATCGAAACTGAGAGCACTAGAATGACGTACGAGAGAACGCTGATCGTCAACTGTCACCCAACATAGTTCTCTCCCGGCGAGCGCGATTGAGTTTGTCTCCAAGTCAACGCGACTACCCCCAGCCTCATCAATCAACTCCCGTAAAGATTTTTCGATACGCGAAAGCAGCTTCACTGCTTCAATACTTTGACTTGCCACGGTCTCCTCATTTCATTATCTAGGAGTATTTTCAAAGCGCTTGCGGTCGGGGATTCCGTTAGCGTCGGTCCAAGTTGCTTCAAATCTAGTCGGTACTCTCTCACTGTTGGTGATCTTGGCGGGGTCTGCAGGATCCGAATACTTGAATTCCACCACGAGATTGTTGTAGTTCTCTGGTTTGGCCGCGAACTTCCGCTCGAGTAGCAGGTACGAGTTCGACTCCTTCCCAACACGCGTCTGGTTCACCTCCTCCAGCATAGCCACCGTATTGATCTCTTCCGGCGGCCCACCGAACTGGTCACCCACAATATGACCACCCTCATACCGCTGATCAATGTCAGCGGCGAGTTCACTACCGTACTTGTTCACCTTGGACTGGATGTAGCTAGACCTCGACCGGAACGCCTCACCAACGACGTCAAGCCTGTCGACCTCCAGGCGCACCGTCCGCGCCCAGCCGTCAGTCGTGTAGTGGAACCGCCCATCCACCGTGTACGTCGCATTCGGCAACGGGTTACGCAAATCAGGATTGTACGCACCTGTCATCGCCCGAGAACTCGTCTCCACATGCCGCACCTCTCCAGAAGCATCTGTGTAGTAGTGCGACTTATAGCTCACACCATCATCCGTCGTACGAGTCACCTCATAATGAGCATTAGCATCGAGCTTCTCTCCCACGCCAAATTGCTCATCAATCCCCAGTGTCCGCTGATGCTCCGGCTTCACCTCCGGGCCGGCCGTACGATGCTTCTCATTGAACGCATCCAGATCACGGCCTTGGTCCACCTGGTCAACCCACTGCTGACGTTCCTCAACCGTCAGAGGCTGCTTTCGGGTGCCATCGGGGAACTCGCCAGACCCATCGCCATTGCCCTTGTCTCGACCAGACTCTCCGTCCGAGTCGCCATTACGGCTGGTGCCATCATGATCGGCGCCGTTGGCCGCATCGGTGTCGTTTTCACCATGCTTAGAGCGTTCCTCACCGTTTGTATGAGAGCCGTCACCATCGCCCTGGCGGGCACGATCACGGCCTTCAGTAGCGTCACTGTCGGCCTTGCCCCGATCGCGCTCACCGTCCGAGTCACTATTGCGGTCTGTGCGGTCGTGGTCGCCATTGTTGTCGGTATCAGCGTGATTCTTGGCCAGATCGTGGTGACCATCAGCATCCACACGACGTCCGTCGGCGTCACGAACGTGCTCGTGCCCGTCGGCCCCGTCATGGTCAGCACGGCCCCGGCCAGCATCAGCATCGGCACCACGGCCAGCACGATCACGATCCGTATCGCCAGCGGAGTCAGCACCATCCTTGGCCGACTCGCGACGCCCATCGACATCAGCACGCCCAGTGTCACCATCAGCATGCCGCGCCCTGTCGCGACCCTCAGTAGCGTCACTGTCGGCCTTGCCCCGATCGCGCTCACCGTCCGAGTCACTATTGCGGTCTGTGCGGTCGTGGTCGCCATTGTTGTCGGTATCAGCGTGATTCTTAGCCTGATCGCGGTGACCATCAGCATCCACACGACGTCCGTCGGCGTCACGAACGTGCTCGTGCCCGTCAGCCGCATCATGGTTAGCACGGTTCCGACCAGCATCAGCATCGGCACCACGGCCAGCACGATCACGATCCCCACCGCCAGCAGGGTCGCCACCATCCTTGGCCGACTCGCGACGCCCATCGACATCAGCACGCCCAGTGTCACCATCTGTATCCACGTGAGCGCCATCCTGAGCCCTCGTAGAACTGGAATTACCGTCACTTGTGTGCGGCCTCGATGAAAGGTCAGGAAGCTCGGGGTCATCCGTATGAACAGACGGTGCCTTACTTCCCTTGCCAACTGTCAACTCAGGCAGTTCCGGCGAGTCCATGTCCAGATCTGCCCCATCTCCATGCTGCTGACCACGCCACGCCTTTGTGATATCACTGACATCGAAGTTGGGAAAAAGTTTCTTGGAAGTCGCAACAGTCACTTTGCCCGCAGCCTTAGCGGCCGCACTAGCGATGTGCCCAGGAACATCCACTGCGTCAGCCACTTTGCCGGCAACCTTTGCAACCTTGACGGCCTTCGATGCAGCACGAGCCACCTTAGCCGTTTTGGCAGCCTTCGCGACTTTACCGCCCTTTAATGCTGCGCCAACGAACGGACCAGCATACGGAATTGCGAAGACACCGAGAGAGGCTATGTCATAGACAGTAGCCCCGGCAGCACGCGCCGGATCAGTGCTCCACATATCCCAGTGGGACATCTCCTTAAACGTCCCTTTCCAAGCGTTCCAGGCAACCTCCCCTTCATTACCGTTGAACCAAAAATTACCATTCTCATCGTCACTCATGCCGATAAGGCTGCCCAGCCCCTTCCATGCGTCGGCACTAAAAATATCGGCAATTCCACTTATATCTCCCCACAGCCCATCAACTAAAAGTCCATCCCATAAAAATCGCTTAACTGAGACTGCGGCTTTCTTGGGACACTTGTCCTGCCGAGGAACAGATTTCCCCCAAGGCTTGTCAGCGTCCTGTGGTATCGAACTCGACCCATAGAACAATTTATCGCTATCGCTTTTTGGTCAGCATGATAAGGAGGTAGCGAATCCAGTGCCCGAATACTGTTGA
>BNJT01000037.1_pt1 | contig 105592 bp, 175 predicted proteins | sample 8540491 | NCBI WGS metagenome assembly BNJT01 (sample SAMD00202455, study PRJDB9452) | human saliva metagenome | host: Homo sapiens
GAGGATGGTCACATCAGGGGCCTGCTGGCCGTGAAATTGCCGCGGCGAGCGGCTGGCCTTCACGCCAACGCCGTCGTCATGGCCACCGGCGGCGCATTCCGCCAGAACACCAACGCCGGCACGCTGACCGGCGACGGTATGGGCACGGCTCGTGCAGGCGCGCCGCGCGACGGGAGTTCGTGCAGTACCACCCCACCTGCCTGCCCGGTTCGGGCATCCCGGATGACCGAGGGCCGCCGGAAGGCATTCTGGTCAACCGCGACGGATACCGCTACCTGCAGGATGTGCGCCTGGCCCTGCTGGATCCCTGCCAAGGCCGAAAGCGCCGCGGAACTGGCCCGCGCGACCGGCTGTCGCAGGCGTTCTGGCACGAGAGCAGAAGGCCGCACCATCGATACTCCCATGGCGCTGCCGTCCATCTGACCTGCGCCACCTGGGCGAGAAAGAAGATCCACGAACGCTCGCCCCGATTGACGCGAGCGTGCCGAAACCTTCGCCGGTGTCGATCCGGTCAAATCGCCCATCCCCGTCTCGTCCCGGTCGCGCACTACACCATGGGCGGCATCCTCACCGACGGCCAGTGCGAAACCCCATCGAGGCTGTTTGCCGCCGGCGAATGCTCCAGCGTCGGCATCCACGGGGCCAACCGGTCGGGTCCAACTCGCTGGCCGAGCTGCGTGGTCTCGCTGGGTGGCTGGTGAAGGTGCAGCCTGCGAGGCTCGAACTGGCTCGGCCGCACACCGCCATCACCGGCCGTGCAGGTTCAGCCGAGGAAGCCAGAGACGCATCCGTCCTGCCTCGATCCGCCCGCAGCCAGCAGCCGCAGGCGGAACGTCCAGCCGTGATCCGCGACGAAATGCGTGCCAGCATGGAAGACGGCGTGGGCATCTACTGCGACGAAAAGGGCATGCAGGCTACGGCGACAAGTTGGCCGAACTGCGAGCGCTATCGTCACGTCAAGCTCGACGACTACAGCCGGCCTTCAACACCGACTGGCTGACCACACTGAGCTAAGCTATCGCTGAAGCGGCAGCGCTGGCGCCCATTCGGCCCTGGAACGCCGGGAGTCGCAGCCCACCAGCGGCTGACGGATACACCGAACTGGGACGACCGCCGTTCACGAAGCACTCACTGGCCCACTACCAGGAGATTTCGGCCTCCATCAGCCTGCAGCCCGTGGCAGATCACCAATCACTGCCGCGTGCCCGCGTCTCATGGCGGCGCCGGCCAGAAGGCAGACATGTCCTGATGGAAGAACATGAACAACCCTGGGGCACGCCGACAGGACACCACGGCCGTGCAGCGCCACACCCCAAAGCCCAGACACGAGAAACGTCCTGAGATGAAGAGGTTCGGACCATGACGACCGCCACACTTTCCCGCTTCACCGAGACCATCCTGCGGCGGGGTCGTCACGAAGCTCCCGGGGACGCCCCTGTCCCACGAGCGTGATGACACACGCAGGCCGGCGAGCCCTGGCAGCTCCGCCGCACCCGGATGGTGCCGAAGCGTGGCAGGCAGCCGGCAGCACCCCCCACGCAGCCTCCGGCCACGATGCCACCACCGGCACGCGGATCATCACCATCGAGTGCCAGCGCTACAACCCCGACGAAGACAGCCAGCCGCATTACCGCACCTACCAGATACCGTTCACCCACGACATGTCGGTGCTCGACGGGCTGCAGCACATCAAGGACCACCTGGACGGCAGCCTCACCTTCCGCTGGTCGTGCCGGATGGCCGTGTGCGGCAGCTGCGGCGTGATGGTCAACGACCTGCCGGTACTGGGCTGCTCCACCTTCCTGCGCGACTACTACCCCAACGGCCTGAAGATCGCCCCACTGTCGCACTTTCCGGTGGTGCGCGACCTGGCCGTGGACCAGAGCGACTTTCTGGCCAAGCTCGAACGCATCAAGCCCTGGATCATCCCCAGCAGACCACAGACACCGGCCGAGGGCCCCAACCGCCAGACACCGGCACAGATGGACCAGTATTACTCAGTTCTCGCAGCGCATCAACTGTTCGTCTCTGCTATGCGGCTCGTCCGCAGTACGGGCTCAATCCTGAATTCACCCGGCCTGTCGGTACTGGCCCTGCTGCAGCGCTACAACGCCGACTGCGGATCACGGCAAGGCCGAACGGATGACCATCGTCAACGCCGAAAGCGGCGTCTGGGGCTGCACGCTGGTGGGCGAGTGCTCGGCAGTCTGCCCGAAGGGTGTGGACCCGGCCCGGGCCATCAACCTCAACAAGATCAATTCCACCCAGGACTATTTTCTGCGCTTTCCGATGCCCCGCAGCGGAAAGCGCGAAACGGCATGAAACCCTGGAGCGCCGGAGAAAGCCCCATGAATCAGCCCACACGACGCGTCCTCGCCCTGCGGCAGGTCAAGACTCCACCGAAAGCCCATGAATGGCTGCCCCGCACGGCCGACGCACCTATCTGCGCCACATGGTGCGCGAGCTGACCAGCGTGCCGTGGCCACTATGCCCTGTTGGAAAGCTGTACGGGCTGTTCCAGCCTGCGGTCCTGAAGCCTTCAACGGCTTCATTGCGCCCTTGGCTCACCGCCGTGGCTGCTCGTCAACGTGGTGACGCTGGGCCTGGTGGGCTTCCATGATCACCTGGTTCGAGGTCATGCCGAAGACCATGCCGCTGGTGAGTTCATCAGGCGTCGCGCCATTCCCCGACCGGCTGATCGTGGCCGGTGGCCTGGCCGGACTTGCCGTGCGCCAGTCTGCACCGCTGGTGGTCTTCGCTGACGGCGCCCTGAGCCAGAGCGCGGTCCATTACGCCCGTAGTCACCTGTACACCATGAACACGCATTCCCTGAACGACGACGACCCGCTGGCCCGCCTTTGAGAAACCGCCCCGGCGCACCAACGAACCGGTGGTCTGGTCCCCTGTTCGGCGCCGGCGGTGTGCTGTCGGCCGCGGCCGGCCCGATGCTGATCCTCATCACCTGTGCTGGTGCCACTGGGCATCCTGCTGCCCACCGAAACGCTGGCTACGAACGGTCCTGGGCTCGTCCGGTGGTGGCTGGGCATGCGCTGGGCCATCTGGCCGTGGTGAGCCTTCATAGCCCCCACGCCATGCACCGCCTGTGCCATTCGCTGCACGATTTCGGCTTTCACACCGGACGCGGTGCACAGCTCGTCTGCTGCGGCTTTGCCGCGCTGATCACCATCATCTGCGCGCTGGTGCTGCGCAGCCTGCAGTGAGCGGCTGACATTCCGGAACACCGGTTCCCGGCAGACACCGGGACCCTTCTGCAAGAGTCCGCGAGCGTCTGAGTCTCATAGCCAGAAAGCGCCACCCGGCGACTCACAGCGGAGCCATTGGCGGCAAATGGCAACGCACCGGATCGCCCAGGCATGGGAACTGTGCGCCGCGGACTTTGCAGAAAATCTCCAGGCATGGTATGCAGGACACAGCATGCGCCAGCGTGTCGAAAACGGGTCAGAAGAAGGAATACAACACACCAACCATCGCGGTGGCGTTGGTGTCGTCCATCACGACGGCACTCCTGCGGATGTCCTTCGAAAATTTTCTGCACCTCACCCCCGCCAGCAGCGACCAGTGCGGGTAAAGGTATGACCACAGCATGCCAACGCTGGTAAAGCGTCTGACCGCTGTCGGGGCTGAACGTGGCAAAGCCGGTGCGCTGGCTCTGTTCGGGCGTCACGCCGAACCAGGTCTGGCGGATATTTGCGGTCTGCGGTGCTGCGCATGCAGCCCCACCTGCACCCGGTCGGCCTCGGTCTGCAGCGGCGTCAGAGTAACGCCATAGGTCCAGGTCGTCGCCACGCTTGCTGCTGCCGAACAGGCGGGTATCGGCATCCAGGTCCAGCTCGAGCCACGAGGTGATGCGCTGGGAAAGCCCGCCGTCAGCAACCCCGCACCGCGTACATTGCCCATGCCGGCCAGCTTGTCTGAGCCCTCGACGCTGAATCGCATGGCCGTCCTTGGTTTCCCTGTGATGGTCCTGCGCGAGGCATCATAGCCCAGCCCCAGACGCAGCTTTCGTACCCGTACGGGTTTCGAAACAGAAACCAGTCCGCGCTGCGGATCCATGCTGAAACATGCCGTACTGCAGCTGACTCATGCGGTCGCGGTACCCATCGCTTCATCGGACCCCGCGTAGCGGGGTCCAACGCCAACGCCAAAGCTCACCGAGGTGCCACTCACCGTCTGACGGGGCACCATGGCCTTTCATGCCCATCCGGTAAAGCCGCATGTGCATCCCTGACTGCGGTGGCTGCCCGTCCTGCAGGGCATCCTGTCCCCTGCACGGAATCCCGCCCGTAGCTGCCAGAAGCGCCCGCATCGCTGCGTTCTGACCGGCATCGGCAGGCGTCACCTGCGTGGCCCCCATGTTGCCTTCGCCGGCCGGAGCCCCCGAACGGATGAAGAACCAGAACTGTCATATCCGCCTCATCATACTGGCAACGCACCGCTCCGTGTAGCAGCAAACCAGCCGCCAGGGCGGCCTGAACGGCACCGGCCAATACGGATTTTCGAACGGACAACAGCCTGCATGGAAACCTCCTGTGAAATCTATGATTATTTTCACAACCCATTTACCGCATTTGGCCCTGTCACACCCGGCACGCAGAAACCCGACAATATATGGAGGAATCCGGCCTCCATCGTTCATCATTTGAAAACGGAATGCTCCGGTGAGATCTTTCCGGCAGGCGACGGGCTTGCGCGTTATGTAGCGAGGATATCAAAAACACCTCCCGACTCAGTGCTTTTCAAGCGCAACACCCCACCCCATATGAGGTGCTGCCATGGAACAGTCCGAACCTGCTCCCACCTGAGCCCCGAATCGACGTGGCGTCACCCCTTCCCGTGCAGCCCCGCCGCCGGCACCAGAATGTCGCGGTTGCCATTGTTCTGCATCGGCGAGACGATGCCCGAACGCTCCATCTGCTCCAGCAGGCGCGCCGCCCGGTTGTAGCCGATGCGTGCAGCTGCCGCTGCACCAGCGAAATCGATGCGCGATGCTGCAGCACCACGGCCACGGCCTGGTCGTGTACATGGCACGCTCTCGCCATCCATGCCGGCCTCGGCCAGTGTGCTGGACAGGCCCCAAAGCCCACCGCACTGCTGGTGCTGGTCTCTTCGGGCACCCTCCTTCCAGAATGCCCTCGATGTAGTCGGCTCGCCGCCCACCCTCCCAGCTGGCCACCACCTTGTGCACTTCCTGTCAGGCGACATAGGCATGCACCCGCCGCGGCAGGCTGGCACCGGCCGCAGGGAAGAGCATGTCGCCCTGGCCCAGCAGGGTCTCGGCGCCCATCTGGTCCAGAATGGTGCGCGAGTCGATCTCGACGACACCTGGAAGGCGATCCGGTGACGGAATGTTGGCCTTGATCAGGCCGGTGATCACGTCCACCGACGGACGCTGCGGCCAGGATCAGGTGGATGCCGGCCGCCCGCGCTTCTGGGCCAGACGGGCGATCAGCCTCGATCTTCTTGCCCACCACCATCATCAGTGTCGGCCAGCTCGTCGATGACCACCACGATGATCGCAGCTTCGACAGCGGCTCGCGCATCCGGCGTCAGCGAGAAGGGGTTAGACCGCCTCGCGCTTCTCGGCCTCGGCGATCTTGGGCGTTGTAGCCGGCCAGGTTGCGCACGCCCAGCTTGCTCATCAGCTTGTAGCGGCGCTCCATCTCGCCCACGCACCAGTTCAGTGCATGGCTCGGCCTGGCGCATGTCGGTCACCACGGCGCCAGGAGGTGGAATGCCCCGTAGACACTCATCTCCAGCATCTTCGGGTCGATCATGATCATCCGCACCTGGGACGGATCGGCCTTTGTAGAGGATCGACATCAGCATGGCGTTGATCCTCACCGACTTGCCGGAACCGGTCGTACCGGCCACCAGCAGGTGAGGTATCTGCCAGGTCGGCCACCACCGGGTTGCCGGCGATGTCCCTGCTCCAGCGAGATGGTCACGGGCGATTTGGCGTCCACATAGGCACGCGAGCCGATGATCTCCGACAGCCGCACGCCCCTGCCGGCGCGGATTGGGCAGCTCCAGCCCCATCAGGTTTTGCCGGGATGGTCTCTGACCACCCGCAGCGAGATCACCGACAGCGACCGGGCCAGGTCCTTGGCCAGATTCACGATCTGGCGCCCTTCACGCCGGTGGCCGGCCTGATCTCGTACCGGTGCATGACTGGGGCCCGGATAGGCATGCACGACGGTGGCCGAGATGCCGAAATCGACAGTTTCTTCGATGAGCCGCGAGGTGTACTCCAGCCGTCTCGGGCGACATCGTTTCGACCGTGGCGGCGGCGTCCAGCAGGGCCAGATCGGCAGAACTGAATCGTCGCCGTCGCGCGGTGACCGGCGCTGGCTGCGGTTTGGCCACGGTGGTCGCCTCCCGATGAGTCCCGGCGCCAGTACCCACGGTCTGGCCCACATAGGTGGCACTGCTCGCCCGCGCCCAAAGGTCCAAACGGCGCCCGTCGCGAAGCCCCTGCCCGGGCACCAGCCCCACCCGCCCGGCATCACCACGATCGCGCGGGCATGGCCACGCGGCCGGCGTTCGGCAAGGCGGCCACCCGTACACGAGCGGCAGCCGCATCCTTCGTCATGCACGGCACCGGACCAGAAGGCGCCCTTCATCGGCATCATCGGCAAAACCGCACCGGGGTTCCTCGCCCCATCTGTGCCCTGGCAGCCGGTGCCGCACCCGGCACGCCCGGCACCCAGCCCGGTCACCACCGAGACACGGTCGAGCAGCGAACCGAAGAGCCCGCTGCGGACGACGCTGCTGTCGGCAGGGTGCGCACCACCTGTCCCGCATCACCCGCCCTGCCAGGGCGGCGCTTCGCCACCCGCCGGCAGGGCATCCAGCCCGGCTGGGCTGCCGGCGCAAAACCGTCACTCATCACGGGCAGCGGCACCGCGGCCACCCCGGCGCGCAGCCGCCATCGGTGGCCAGCACATCCTCGATATCCCCGGCCTCCGGACGGGCCGCACGGCCGGGCCAACTCGGCCGGGCGGGATCAGCGGCGCACCGCCGTCATCCCCGTCCAGATCCACGGTCCCGCCGCGGCGCACCCAGCAGGGCGCCACGCGCTGCGCAGCCTGCACCCCGGCCCGGCGGTCGGCCCGCACGGGCCAGTTTCCTGCGCACCCAGCGCCACACTGCCTTCCAGTGCCGCCCCCGGTAGCGTTCTGAACACCGACATCCAGGACAGGCCGGTGGCCAGGCTGGAAACCGATGGCGATCAGCAGCAGCAGCGCCAGCGTGCCCCCGACCGCCCCCAGCATCACGTGCACGGGGCTGGCCACCAGCGCGCCCAGCAGCCCGCCGGCGCCAGCGGCAGCTCGGCCTGCAGGTTGTACAGGCGCGAGCCTTCCAGCGCACTGCAGCCGACCAGCAGCAGGATGAAGCGGATCCAGCGCTCCCAGGCAAAGCGCGCCTGGGGCACGGGTGGTTCGCTCTCCTGCCCGCGACCGGCACGCCCACTGGTGGTGCCCTTGCCGCTGGCCGTGACGGCCGGCATCGTGGCCGCCTGGGCGTCGCGATGCAGCCGGCGACAACCGGCCAGCACGCGCAGGATCGATGAAAAATGAGAACAGATAGGCCGACAACCAAACAGATACAGGATCAGATCGGCAAAACCAGGCTCCCCCACCCTGCCGCCCAGGTTGTGCACCTGGCGCGTGACGGCATGCGACCAGCCCCGGATCGACCGGGCTGTAGCTGGCAAGCGATCAGGAAGAGGAAGATGGCCAGAAAGCACAGCACGATCCACCGTGCCTCCCGCAGCAGGCGGATGGCCCGCTGGGATAAACTGATGTGACGGCTGGCCCAGTGCTCCCTGGCGGTTGTCTCGAACTGCTGCGCGCGCGCCATCGCTGCCTCCTCGTCCTCCAAAAACAGCGCCAAACCCCGATCATACCGCCTTGAACGGGGATTGGCCGTCATGCACCCGCCCCGACAGCCCCGGCGACGGGTTGCACGGGATGGATTTCTCGGCTGTGTCCCCCAGACCAGATAGGTACTCAGCTTCGCGCAGCAGCACCCGGCCCTCGCCCAGCGGCACGATGTAGCCTTCGGTTTCAGGCCCTTCATCACCATGAGACCATCCGCGCGAGGCGCCGATCATCTTGGCAAACTCCTGGCGCGGCAGGCGGGTACGGATCATCCGCCTCGCCCACCCTTTCTCCGACATGTCGAGCAGCACGCGGGCCACCCGGCCATACACGTCGAGCAGGGCCAGCGTCTCGATCTTCCGGTCGGCCTCGCGCAGGCGGCGCACCAGGCCGGCCATGATGCGCAAGCACATCTCGGGGCTGGACATCATCATGGACTTGAAGCTTCCTTGTTGATCGCCATGAAGTCGCTGGTATCGATGGTGATCACGCTGGTCGAACGCGGCGACTCGTCGATCAGGCTCATCTCGCCGAAGCACTCGCCCGGGCCGATCACGGCCAGAATCACTTCCTTGCCCTCGGTATCCGAACGCTGCACCTTGGCACGCCCCGACAGCAGGATGTACAGGGACTGCGACGGCTCCCCTTCCGTGACGATGACCCGTCCCTTGGGAAAATTGCGACGGACGCTGCCTGCCGCCAGCCGCTCGATCTGCGCTTCGGTCAGACCGGAAAACAGCGGCACGCGCCGCAGGAATGCGATGTTTTGCTCTTGTGACATGCGGGTTTCTCGAAAGTTCGGCAAGGACGGATGATGAAAGTTGAAAACACCGGCCTTCGCCATCAGTTGCATGCCGATAGCTTCTTATAATTTCCGTCCAGCGGTCGACAGGTCCGACATCTACGGGTTTCTGGCCGCCCGATGGTTGATTCTTTGGAATTTCTGCAACGATCTCCGCGTTGCCGGTCGCTTTCGCACGACAGCACCGCCCCGCGGGGTTCCCATCCCACGAGGGCCCTTTCCCGATGAGCACCCCCGCCACACCCGCCTGCTGATTCTCGGCTCCGGGCCCCTGCCGGCTACACGGCCGCCATCTACGCCGCCTGTGCCAACCTGAAACCGCTGCTGGTCACTGTCTTCATCCAGGGCGGCCAGCTCACCACCACCACCGAGGTCGACAACTGGCCGGCTGATGTCAGCGGCGTGCAGGGCCCCGAGCTGATGGAACGCTTCCGCGCTCACGCCGAGCGCTTTCCAGACCGACATCGTCTTCGACCACATTAACGCGGTCGACCTGTCGCAGCGTCCGTTCCGTCTCACCGGCGACAGCGGCACCTACACCTGCGACGCCCCTCATCATCGCCACCGGCGCCTCGGCCCGCTACCTGGGCCTGCCCTCCGAAGAAGCCTTTGCCGGCAAGGGCGTCTCGGCCTGCGCCACCTGCGACGGTTTCTTCTACCGCAACCAGGACGTGGCCGTCATCGGCGGCGGCAACACGGCCGTCGAAGAGGCTCTCACCTCAGCAACATCGCCCGCAAGCGTCATCGTCGTGCACCGTCGCGACAGGCTGCGTGCCGAACCCATCGCGATCGACCACCCTGATGGAAAAGGTGCAGGAAGGCAAGGTCGAGATGCTCTGGAACAGCGAGCTGGACGAAGTGTCGGGCGACCAGAGCGGCGTCACCGGGCATGCGCGTGCGCAACCGCGAAACCGGCGAGAAGCAGGACGTGAAGCTCTCGGGCGTGTTCATCGCCATCGGCCACACCCCAATACCGAACTCTTCACCGGCCAGCTGAGACGAGCGGCGGCTACATCAGGACGCAGGGCGGGGCAACGGCAATGCCACGGCCACCAGCATCCCGGGCGTGTTCGCTGCCGGTGACGTGCAGGATCATCATCTATCGCCAGGCCATCACCAGCGCGGCCACCGGCTGCATGGCCGCGCTCGATGCCCAGCGCTATCTGGAAAATCAGGCGTAACCTTTGCTCCACCCGGTGCGGAACCACGCCTGCGCGGCGCCTTGTCTTCGCGTGGCCGGGGCCCAGCGCGGAAACGAATGACGCCATAACGCGCTCCAGGCCCGTGATGCCCACCCACACCTGCCCGATGGGAAGAAAAGAGAAGTCCCCTACTGCACCACTCTCGCCCCCAGGCCCGGCCTCCCTTCCCCTGCTCGCCTGAGCTGGCCGATCTCGGCCGGGTAGCCGTGCACTGCAGCGCACAGGCGGCGGCCGGAAACGCGCGCGCGGCCGAAGCGCGCCGGCGCGAAGCTGCCCGCATCCGCCGAGGCCGACATCTTTCTGAGGGAAGTGGCCGATGTTACGCCCTCTGCCCCCACGGGCCGGCGCGAGCCCGGAAACTCCGTCACCGCACACCCCGCGCCCGGCAGCGTGAAACGGGACGAGCAGGAAGCCCTGCCCAGTCCTCGTCGGACGAAATCGGCATCGAAACAGCTGCTGGAAGTGGACGATACGCTGTCGTTCCGGCGCGCCGGCGTGGGGCGGACCGTTCTGCGGCTGCGCTGGGGCGAATGGACCGTTCAGGCCCAGCCTCGACCTGCATGGACTGCGCACCGACGGCGCCCGCGAGCAGGTCGTGTATTTTCATTGGCCAGGCCCATCGGGCCGGCCTGCGCTGCGTGCGCGTGATTCACGGCAGGCCTGGGGTCCGAGGCCGCCAGCCGGTGCTGAAGCGACAAAGGTGCCACGCTGGCTGCACCCAGCGGCAGGAAGTCATCGCCTTCTGTCAGGCCCCACCTTGCAGGTGGTGCCGGTGCATTGCTGGTACTGCTGCGTCAGGCCAGCAGAAACCCGGCGGCTCCAGCCGGGAGCCCCGGACGGGCACGCTGAACCGGAGCAGAGCCGGCCCGTACACGGGCCTTCGTCATTGCGGCCCGGTACATCACGCCGGACGGCCGTTTCGCCAGCCCGACCCAGACGGCTGCCTCGTCGATCCGCCGGCCCGGACTGCAGACGGCTCGTCCCTCGTCGATCTCGCCGGTCCGGATCCGGATCACCTGCTCGACCGGCTTGACGAAGATCTTGCCGTCGCCGATACGGCCGGTGCGCGCCGCCTTGACGATGGCGTCGATCACGGCGTCCACGTTGTCGTCGGCCACCACCACGTCGATCTTCAGCTTGGGCAGAAAAATCCACCACGTACTCGGCGCCGCGCGATACAGCTCGGTGTGCCCTTCTGACGGCCAAAACCCTTGACCTCGGTCACCGTCAGGCCGGTGACTCCACCGCTGGCCAGGGCTTCACGGACCTCACCGAGTTTGAACGGCTTGATGATTTGCCGTGATCTGTTTCATGCGTATCTCCGTCGTGTCATCGGAAGGCGCGAATACGCGCCCAAAGGGGTTTCGCAGGGACGAACAGGTCCAAAGCACGCACCAGTCTGACCGAAAGCACCAGCCGGTACAAGGAAGTCCGGCACCCTGACCCTGCCATCGGTCAGGCCCGGACATCCGTTTGGCCCGGCGCGCCTCAGCCCCGCCCCCGTCACGTGCTCGCGGAAGGTCGTCGTCACCGGCTGCCGCCAGTCATGGCCAAAGGCCCGCGCCGTGATGTTCGGCCCGACCGCGCCTGCTGGCGCTTGTCACTCGGCCACCCGCATCAGCCGCAGCACCTGGGCAACCGCGTCGGCAGGCAGGCCCTCTGCAACCAGGCTGCCGGCAGAACGGTTCTGCTCCATCAGCCCGCAGATGATGCGGTCGAGCACGTCGGTAGGGGCGGCAGCGAAACTCCTGGTCGGTCTGGTCCGGCCGCGGCTCGGCACCGGTGCCCGCGTGATGATCCGTTCCGAATCACCGGCGCCTCCGGCTCCCGGTCGCCGCGCCAGCGGGCCAGCTCGTAGACCAGCGTCTTGTACACGTCCTGAGGGGCAAAGCCACCCGCCAGATCGCCGTACAGCGTGCTGTAGCCCACCGCCGTCTCGGACTTGTTGCCGGTGGTCAGCACCAGCCAGCCCGTCTTGTTCGACACCGCCATCAGCAGCGAGCCACGGATGCGCGCCTGATGTTCTCTTCGGTGAGGTCTTCGGGCAGGCCGGCAAAGGTCGTCGCCAGCGTGGCACGGAAGGCATCGAAGCAGGGCTGGATGGGCAGCACTCGTGCTTCACGTGCAGCCGGTCTGCCATGTCGGCAGCGTCGGCCAGCGAGATGTCGGCCGTGTACGGCGACGGCATCATCAGCGTCCGTACCCGTTCGGCACCCAGCGCATCCACGGCCAGGGCCAGTGTCAGCGCCGAATCGATGCCCCTGACAGCCCCAGCACCACGCCCCTGAAAGCCATTCTTTGTCACGTAGTCGCGAATGGCCAGCACCAGAGCCTGCCAGATTTCGGTCAGCCGGTCCGGTACCCGTGCCCGGGTTCCGGACAGCTGCAGTTCCCCACCGGGCACACGCCGGCACTGGACACACAGCAGATCCTCCGTCAGGGACTGGGCCCGAGCCACCTGCTCCCCTGATGCATCGAACACCTGGCTGGCGCCATCGAAGATGAATTCGTCCCTGCCCGCCCACCAGGTTGCAGTACACCACGGCCATCCCCGCGGCACTGGCGCAGCCCGCAGCCCTCGGATGAGCTGCGTATCCCGGCCGGAGAAATAGTCGCATCTGCGCACAGCACCAGTTCAGCGCCCGCCGCCCGGGCCCGTACACAGGCCTGGGCATCGAACACCCTCGGCCCCAGTCATCAGCGCGCAGCGCACCCCGTCGATCTCGAGTACGGTAGCGGCGACCACCGGTTCGAAATAGCGGACATCGTTGCAGGCACCCGCGGCCGCAAAAACTCCCTTGCGATGTCGGGCCACCTGCTGCCCGGCACGGAAGGCACCAAGCACGTTGTAACGGTGCTCATCCTCGAGGGGCCGGATACCCGACCACCCGAGGTCAGCGCAGGCAGGCTGGCCGAAGCCTCGCCGGATCCCGTCCAGCGCCGCATCGACCTGCCGCTGGAACGCCTCGCGGCGCAACGCGTCACGGGGGCAACTCGTCAGCGACAGTTCGGGGTGAGCAGCACCGCGGCACCCTGTTCGGCAGCACGTCTGGCTGCGTCGATGATGCGGTCGGCGTTGCCGCTCATGTCACCCACCCGCTGGGTCTCAGCTGGGCGCAGGCAATGTTCAGGGCTCATCGGGCGTATCCGGAAAGTCTCAGGCGCGTGGGCAGATCACTTGGATTTCTTTCCGCGTTCGATGCCGTCCATGATTTCCTTCGTGGCGGCTTCCGGGCCTTCCCAGTCGCCCACCTTTCACCCACTTGCCGGGCTCCCAGCCCCTTGTAGTGCTCGAAGAAGTGCTTGATGCGGCCCAGTACCAGCGGGTGAACGTCCTTGACGGTCTTCACATCCTTGACGGTGGCCAGCAGCTTTGTCGATGGGCACCGCCAGCAGCTTTGGCATCGCTGCCGCCTTCGTCTTCCATGTTCAGCAGGCCCAGTGCGCGGCAACGGATCACGCAGCCATGCACCAGCGGATACGGGGTCAGCACCAGCACGTCCACCGGATCGCCATCACCGGCAATGGTCTCGGGGATGTAGCCGTAGTTGGCCGGATAGCGCATGCCGGTTGCCACGAAGCGGTCGACGAACAGGGCGCCCGTCTCCTTGTCCACCTCGTACTTGACGGGGTCGGAATCCTGCGGGATTTCGATGATGACGTTGAATTCTTCGGGGACACGGCCCGGACCGACGCGATCGATACTCATGAATGTTTCCGGTTATCAGAAAAAGGTTGAGGAGGCCGCATCCACCCAAAGGCCGGACGCGGCGAAAGAAGAACCCCGGATCCAATCCCGGAAACCGGGCCAGATGCGGATCAGGCCACGCAGCCACCGGACGCAGCCATCGGGTCAGACAGTCACCGGAGCAACGGCCATCATGAAACACAGCAGCCATCCGGCCACACGCCACCATCAGGCCGGGCGCGAGGGATTGCCCGGCAGTGCATCGTCGGGGTGGCCACCATGGGGCATCCTCGCCGGAGGCGGCAGCCGTACTCGCAGACGCCCTCCCTGACTGGAAGCGCCCTGACGCAGAAGCACCCTCCTGACGCGCGCAGCCTCCACCTCCTGGGCGGAAGCCTGCAGGGGGTTCCCCCTGCCCCAGCGGCGCCGTCAGCGGATCGGTCAGATCCTGCAGGCGGGGCGCCGGATGTCGGGCGGCAGCGGCGAGCTGCCCCTGCCGGGCGGCGCGGACTCCCCGGGAGGGCCGCAGCCCCGCTGGCTTCCGGCAGCGGCGGCCGTTCGCCCAGCGCCAGCCGGGCCGCATACTGGTACTGCAGGGGCCGCATCGGCCGCGCGTCCCATCGACGACTGCAGCTGCGCCAGCGCCACCCGCGCCGACACGGAATCACCGGCCAGCAGCGAATCCACCAGATAGCCCCTCGGCCTTGCCCCACAGACGCTGGGAGGCACAGATCCGGCCCAGCATCTCCAGCAGCGCGGCTGCTCGCCATGGCAGCAGCCGCCACCGCTCCAGCTGCTCGAGCGCTGGCGTGCCGGCAGTGCATCCAGCGCCGCAGCTAGGCTTCCAGCGTTGCCTCGTCGTAGCTGGAAGTCCAGCAGATTGATGCCGATGCGACGGGCCTCGGCCGTCATCGCCCTGCGGCGGCCAGCGCCGTCATCGTCGGGCCGGCCAGCATGCCTTTCTTGCGCTCGTCCGCCGACAGCGACTTCCACAGCGTGTCGATGGCCTAGGGCATTGCCCGCCCGGCGGGCCAGCAGCTGCCGATAGGCATTGAGCCGCAGCGCATCGGCCTCTCGGCCGGCGACAGGCGCCCCGGCGCTTGAGCTGGCGCACCGTCTCGAGCACCTGCTCCCCAGCGGCCGGACTGGCTGTAGCCCGACAGCGCCGTCTCGAGCGCCGCCAGCTGCTGCTCGCCCCCACCGAAATCTTGCCGACGGCCAGCAGTGCCTTGTCCGGCTGGTTGTCTTCCAGGGCGAACTCGGCGCGCGCCATCAGGGCAGCCGTCCCTGCCCCCGTTGCGCGGCCTGCCGGGTCCAGTCGTCACGGCGGGCATAGTTGCCCCGCCGGTGGGCTGACAGCGCCGCCAGCAGCGCAGCCGCCGCGCCCTGGTCCTGCGGTTGCCCTCGGGCGTGATTGGCCAGCACGGCGGCCGACAGGCGCTCGGCCCGCTCGAAACGCCCCTCGAGTGGGCCAGCACCGCATCCTGCAGCGAACGGCTGTTCTGCTGCGGGCGACGCTGCTCACGGAAACGGCGAATGCGTGCCGGCAGCCCCAGCGTACGGCCCAAAATCAGCAGCAGCCAGTGCAGCACCAGAAAACCGACGATCAGCAGCACCAGCAGCATGTTGCTGGACAGCTCCGATCCGGTACGGTGGCAGAACAGCGCCACGTTGCCATGGTTGCCCCGGAAGACCAGCGCCAGGACGACCGCGCCGGCAAACGCCAGCAGCAGCCAGATTGCATTGCGGATCATCAGAATCGCTCTCGCTTTCGGCCCGCGCTGCCTGCAGCGCCGCCATGCTGTCGGACGAGCGAGGGCAGCTGAGCCGCAGGGGGCTCGGATTTCAGTTCGGTCAGGATGGACAGCGAAGACGTCACATCCGGCTTCGGCCGTCAAAGAAGCGGCCAATCGTTTCGGCGCTCTTGTCCAGATCCTGCCGGAACAGCGTTTCGTTGCGGTTGAGCAGGGTTGATGCGCGCATTGAGCAGCTGCAGGCGCAGGCTTTCACGGATGCTGCGCTTCTGGTCCGGCGCCAGCAGCAGCCGGTCGGGGTCGTCGATGCGGCGAATCTGCACCAGGCTGTTGAACTCCTGGTGCACGGCATCGGCCGCGCGCGAGCCCGAATCCAGCAGCATCCGGTACCAGTGGCGCCACGTCCCCTCGTCGGCCGCCGGTTCGTCCTGTGCCGGCATCCGGTCGCACCGTCGGCGCCCGCCTCACCGGCGCCGGCGCTCCGCCGCAGGCGCCGGAGCATCCGGTTCACTCAGGAAAGGCAGCGTGTCCACCCGCGAGATCACCTCGTCCAGACGGGCCACCGAGCGGGTCAGGTCCACCTCGGGCAGCGACTTCAGCTTCTCGATGTCCTGCAGGATCACCCGGCGCAGGCCGATGGCCCTGTGACTGCTCGCTGTCACTCAGCTGCTTCTCGGCGCCTTCCAGCGCCAGGATCGCCCCTGACGTTGCCCGATACCGCCAGATGCTGGTTGGCCAGCGTCAGCGCACGCTCGACCTCGGCCAGGCGGGCATCGCCCCGCACCCGGGCCACGTCGTCGTACAGCGCCTGCGGCTGTTCCTGCTGCGCCGATGACTCGGCCACCCGCGTCTCCAGCGCATTGCCACGGCTCTGCAGCTGCTGCTGTGCGTCCTGCAGCTGGCGGATCTGCGCCTCGAGGCTGGCGGCGCGGGACTCGGCCTCCTGCAGCCGCAGCGCGTCTCTGCTTCTCCTGGGCCATGAGGCGCTGCTGCACGTACCACCAGCCACCACCGGCCAGCGCCAGCATGATCAGCAGCAGGAGCAGCCAGCTCCCAGCTGCGCCGCTGCTATACACCGTCTGCGGCTCCGGACGCCCTGCCTGCGCCCGCGACGACGGGTTCATCCTTTCCGGCACTGCCCTTCGCATCGGTGGCAGCCACCGGTTTTGCCGTGCCGGCCCCGGTCACGCTACCCGATGGTTTTGACCGGTGCTCCCGCGCCAGCCGGACTGGCAGCGGGTTTTTGACAGCGTGGCGGCTGCTGTCGCAGAACCGCCAGCCGACCTTGCCGTTGCGCCTGCGCCCGCCGGACTGTCCGACGGCTTCGCCGCAGTACCCGCACCGGGCGCACCACTGGCCGATTTTGGCGTGGGCGTGCCGCCTGCACCGCCCGCACTGGTGGCCGGCTTTGCCGGAGAACCCGTACCAGCCGCACTGCCAGCAGGCCGGGACGTGCCGGCAGCCTCCGAACGGGGCTGGGCCACGAAGGACGCCGGCGCCGGGCTGGAGGCAGGCTTGCTCCCGTGCCGGCAGCCGGCGGTTTTTCCGCCACTGGCGGAAGAGGACTTCCTGCCGTGCCCGGTGCGATGATCTTCGCGTCGCTGGCAGGGCTGCCCGACGATGCCGGGGTGCCGCGCTGCGGACTGTTTGGCTGCTCGGAACTCAAGACTTCGTATCCTCTAATAGGAAGGGTCCACCCCACCCCATGGGCCCCTGAAAGGCACACGGCAACGGGGTACACACCATCGAAACGCCGCTGGCGAGGCCCGGCCGGAAACGGCCGCCACTGCGGCCAGCGCCATCTATTCAATCACAGGTTCTCCGATTGTAGCCGTTCGACCAGCTGCTGCCGATCATGGTAGACCCGGGTGCTCGCGAACCCCGCCGCGCACGCCACCGGCAGCAGGCGTTCATGCGGCACCAGACGGGCTGCGACCGTGCCCAGTCCCGCCAGATCGGCCGGCACGGACGCCAGCCACCCCGCCACGGTCTGCAGCACCCCCGCCGATCCGGCCAGCCAGTGCAGCGCCACCTGCTCCCGGTCTGCCGCCACGGCATGCAGCGTCTCCTGAACCCCGCCGGTGGCTGGACTGCGCATCACCACCCGGTACCCCCGGCCAGAAAGACACCGGCACCCCGGCAGCGCGCAGGGAACCGGCCCCAGTCACGCCGGCCATCCGGCCGGCACAGCACCCGCACCTCGGCCCGGCCGTACCGCACCATCCAGCAGCATCTGCGCCAGATGGGCAGCATCCTGCCCGGGTGGCGGTGGCACCAGCAATACATCACACCGGTCGATCAGCGTGCAGAACACGCGTGCACTGCCTGCCCCGGTACCGCCGCCCACACCCCGGCAGGCCAGGGCCGGCCTGCACGCTGCAGCGCAGCCGCCAGCAGGCGTACGGCCGCCGGACTGGGCAGCACCACACACAGGGGGGCCTCAGCCGCCTGCGCAGCCGCCATGGTCTCCCGCCCGAACACCTGCAGTACCGCCGCATCCGGCTCGGCCACCACATCGAAGGCCGGCCACGCCAGCGTATCCATCCCCGCAGCCGCCAGCATCTGCTGCCAGTCGGCAGCCCCCGCCGCATCCTGCGTCAGTGCAACCATCACGCGCCGTGCACCACCAGCGGGCAGCAATCCTGATGTCAGGGCGCCATTCACCCCGGTACCGGCCCCAGCTTCGCCTGCAGTTGCGCCGCCACCCCCTCGCCCAGCGTCCGGGCCTGCGCCTCGTCCCCGATATCGGCCGTCTCGCACACCCGGGCGATGCGCCCATCCGGCCCTGCCAGCAGCGCATCCAGCTGCAGCCGGCCGGGTGCCACGAACTGGCCGCAGGCAGCCAGCGGCGTCTTTGCAGTTGCCGCCCAGCTGGCGCGACACGGCCCGCTCTGCACGCGGCAATCAGGGCAGCCTGCGGATCATCCAGAAAGGCCAGCGCCGCGCGCACCGCCCGTCACCGGCACGGGATCTCGATCCCCAGCATGCCCTGCCCCCGCGCCGGCAGGCTCCTGTGTCACATCCAGATACTGCCGGATCCGGTGGGCCAGCCCCAGTCGCGTCAGCCCTGCCGCCGCCAGCACGACGGCGTCATACTGTCCCGGCATCCAGCTTGCCCAGGCGGGTATCCAGATTGCCCCGCAGCGGCTCGATGCGAAAGCCCGGAAAAACGCGCCTTCAGCTGGGCCGCCCGGCGCAGGCTCGACGTACCCACCACCGCATCTGCCGGCAGTGCCTCCAGCGCGTCGTAACGCACACTCACCAGCGCATCGCGTGGATCTGCCCGCGTCATCACCGCCGCCAGCTCGAACCCTCCGGCAGCTCCATCGGCACATCCTTGAGCGAATGCACCGCCAGCTCGGCACGCCCATCCAGCAGCGCCACCCATCAGCTCCTTCGTGAACAGCCCCTGCCGCCGATCTCGGCCAGCGGCCTGTCCAGAATTCTGGTCCCCCGCGTGGTCATGCCCACCAGCCCGACCTCCGCTTTGCGGATAGCGGGCCTTCAGCAGCGCGGACATGGTTGGCCTGCCAGAGCGCCAACCGGCTTTCACGGGTGGCAATGCGCAGACGAGTGGAGCGGAATGGGCAGTCATGAGCGAGGCAGGGCAGAAGGCCAGGTCGGGACAATGATTCGAGAGCATCCGCCGGCTCCCCAGCATACGCCAACGCCCCTCGAAAGGGGCGTCGTACGCATCTTCCAGGCCCCCGTCACCGAATACGGGCACAGGGGCAACCCGCCGCAGGGGAACATCGCATCGGGCGTATTGTCGCTGGCTCCTGCCAAACGGGCCATCCAGCGATGAAGGGAGCGAAAAAGCGGCGGATATGTTTGGTCAGGAATTTTTCTTTCCAGCTCACCAGCCCCTTCACGATGGACCACTGGCGACGGCTGACCGGCAGACGGTCCGGCACCTCGCGCAGCACCACCTGCCAGTACGGGTCACCTGATCTCGCCCTCGCCCGACGGCGAGACACGTTCGAAAACCGGCAATCGAGGGCCGAGCCACCAGCGCATTGCGGTGAATGCGCACGAAGCGGTCGCTGAATTCCTCTTCCAGCGACGTGAGCGACTCCTCGATCAGATATTCCGCTCGCGCGTGCGCACCGTGATGTATTTCAGCTCTGCCTTCAGGGTACACCACCTGCTCCAGCGCCACCAGAATCACCCGGCCCCGCTCATGCACCGACAGGTGACGCCGGCGTGTATTGTGGCCTTGACCAGCGCATTGATGTCCCTCGACGTGTTCGGACGGCACCAGCGTGCGCGCGCCCGCATCAGTGCATGGGCAGACGCTGCGCGCGCACGGGTTTCAGCAGATAGTCGAGTGCGTTGACCTCGAGACGCATTGACCGCAAACTCGTCGAACGCCGTCACGAAAATGATCAGCGGCATCGGCTTCGGATCGGTACCATCACCCTCGGCACCCCGTGCCGAAATGACGACGCCAGCTCGATGCCGGTCATGCCCGGCATCTGCACGTCCATCAGCACCACCTGCGGACGCTGCGATTCGATTCTGCGCCAGCGCCTCCGGCGCATTGGATGCCTCACCAACGATTCGGTGCGGAAATTCGGGAGCCAGGTCGGCCAGCACCTCTCAGGCGGGCACGGGCAGGCGCTTCGTCATCAACGATCAGGATTGAGTGGCGTCGGACATCTCGTCGTCGTCTCTCTCTTTGCGGTAGGGGAATTCGAGGCAGCACGTGATAACGGTCGCCTTGCGGGCCGGTTCTCAGCTCGGCCGCCATATCATATTGCAGCTCCAGCCGCTCACGCACGTTCGACAGGGCCATTTGGTTGCCCCGGCGCGACGCACCTGTTGCAGAAAGGGATTGTCGATCTCGACCCGCACCCTTTCACCCACCGAGCGTGATGCAAATATTCAACACCCCCGTATCGGTACGCGGCTCGATGCCACGGTGGACGGCATTTTCCAGCAGCGGCTGCAGCAGCAGCGACGGGATCAGCGCATCCCCCGGCATGCCATCGATCTGCCACCGAACCTCCAGCCGCGGCGCAAGCCGCAGCTCTCGATGGCCAGATATTCGCGGCAGGTCAGTACCGTCATCCAGTGGCACCAGCTCGCGCGCATCGCGCATGAATACCCGGAACAGGTCGGCCAGATTTTCCAGCGTGCTCTCGGCCAGCTTCGATTCGTCCGGATCAGCCCCAGCACCGTGTTCAGACTGTTGAACAGGAAATGCGGCCGGATGCGTGCCTGCAGCGCCTGCAGGCGGGCCTCGTGAAACGAGGGAGCATAGGCCCGTCCCCGCAGCCGGAAATAACGGTACACGCCACCGGCCACCAGCACCGCACACAGCGCCGTGGCCAGGACCTCCTGCCAGAGCGGCGGCCAGTGCTCGCCCGGTGATGACGTACCGGCCCTGCAGCATGTTGCCGATCACCATCTGGGTCCCCCGGCAATCACCGCGGGAATCAGCAGCCCCCAGAACCACTGGTAGCGCTGCCGCAGTCCATTGACCGTCCTGCGCGCCAGGCAAAGCGCGAGCATCCCGATCAGCAGGGCAGGCTCCAGCGTGCTCAGCAGGTAAAAGAGCGTATCGACCAGCCGGTGCATGTCGAACCACAGGCTGCTGGATGCGGCCAGCATGGCTAGTGCCCCCAGATGCACCAGCACCACCGTGCGCAGGAACATCGCCGGCGTACAGAACTCCGGAATCACCGGCGCCGGCGCGCCCTCGCTCTGCCGGCGCGTCTTCGGCGCGGCATCTCCCGGCTTCCCGCCATCACCGGCGTGCCCCCATCACCGGGCTTGCCCGCGCATCACCTGGATTGTCCGCCTGGCCCGGATTCCCGCCCGCGTGCGACTACCGGCGTCGTGCCCCCGCTGCACTGCCTCCCGTGCTGCCCGCCGCACTGCCCCAGAGGTGCCGTCCCGGCCATGCCGCCCGCAGCAGACGACCCCGCCCACCATCACCGTTTCCAGCACCTTCACCGGTCCCGGCGGACGCGTGCAGCGGTGTCGTGGGGATCATCGTCCTGCCCACGCCCTCCCATGCAACGGCGTGGTGGGCAGGCCCTGCCGGACCGGCCTCGCCCGCCCGGGCGCCGGCCCGTCCCCGGGCTTGTCCTTATAATTTCCGGCAGTACCCATACTCTCACTCATCTCAGAAGACCCATCCCATGACCGGACAATTTGGCAACAAGGACAAGGCATGGTCGGCACGGTTCTCGGAGGCCGTCTCCGACCTGGTCAAACGCTACACCGCCTCCGTGGACTTCGACCGGCGCCTGGCCGATGTCGACATCCGCGGCTCGCTGGCACACGCGGCCATGCTTTGCTGCGACCGGCATTCTGAGTGAAACCGATCTGGCGTCAATCCAGCGTGGTTTTACAACCATTCGTGAGGAGATCGCAGCCGGCCGCTTCAGAATGGTCGCTCGACCTCGAGGACGTACACCTCAACATCGAGAAGCGCCTCACCGAACTGGTGGGCGATGCGCGCGCGCCTGCACACCGCCCGCTCCCGCAACGACCAGGTCGCCACCGACATCCCGCCCTCCGGCTGCGCGACGCCACCGACGAGATCATCGCCCTGCTCGCGGACCTGCAGCGCGCTCCCTGCTCGATCTGGCCGAACGGCATGCCGGCACCATCATGCCGGGCTTCACCCATCCTGCAGGTGGCCCAGCCCGTTACCCTTCGGGCATCACCTGCTGGCCTACGTGGAGATGCTCTCGCGCGACGCCGAACGCTTTGCCGATGCGCGCACGACGCATCAACCGCCTGCCGCTGGGCGCCGCTGCGCTGGCCGGCACGAGCTTTCCCGATCGACCGCGAGACGGGTGGCCCGCGAACTGGTTTCGACGGCGTCTGCGAGAATTCTCTCGATGCCGTGTCCGACCGCGACTTCGCCATCGAGTTCACCGCCGCCGCCAGCGTGCTGATGATGCACCTGTCGCGCTTTTTCCGAAGAACTCGTCAACTGGATGTCGCCGCGCGTGGGCTTCATCGACCCGTCCGACCGCTACTGCACCGGCTCGTCGATCATGCCGCAGAAGAAAAACCCCGACGTGCCCGGAACTCATCCGCGGCAAGACCGGCCGTGTCTACGGTCACCTGATGGCCCTGCTCACCCTGATGAAGGGCCAGCCGCTCGCCTACAACAAGGACAACCAGGAAGACAAGGAACCGCTCTTCGACACCGTCGACACCCTGGTCGCCACGCTGCGCATCTTTGCCGACACGACGACCGGCATCCGGGTCCGTGCCGACCGCATGCGCCAGGCCGCGGCCGAAGAGCTTTTCCACGGCCACCGACCTGGCCGACTACCTCGTCCGCAAGGGCCTTCCGTTCCGCGACGCCCACGAACTGGTGGCCCTGGCCGTGCGCGAGGCTTCCGATGCGGGCGTGGACCTGGCCGGCCTTCGTCTCGCGCGCCTGCAAGGCCCCTCAGCCCGCTGGTCGGCGACGACGTGCTGGACACGCTCACGCTCGAAGGCTCGGTCGGCGCCCGCAACCACATCGGCGGCACCGCCCCCGAACAGGTGCGCGCCGCCATCCAGCGCCACCGTGCGCGCCCTCTCCCTGACGGATGCATCCATCCCCACATCGGCCCCAGCCGTGGGGCTGACAGGACAGCATGTGGCAGGCGCCCCAGTCCACGGCGACAGGTGCTTCAGCGTATGTCATGGCGTCATCGGTCTCTCCGTCCCCTGGCGGCGACACGCAGGACGAGGCGGCAGGGGCGCACCACCGGGGGCGAACACACAATGTAGTCGCCCCCTGTCCCCGAAAATCGGCACCATCCGTCGCCCCACTGTCGGATTCATGCCGAAGCGCTGCCTGTGACCACCCCTTTGTCGGCAGGGTGACATTTCATCGGCCGGGAGGCGGCCGTTATAATCACGGGCTTCTGCAGCCATTCCCGGATGAAGCATCGCCTCCGCAGGCGCGGCCCTGCCGCCCGGCATGCGCGCCCCTGCCAGTCCGCATCGATGATCTGCAGACACAGAACCCCCATCCCGCCAGCGCAGCGGCATTCCCGTTCTCTCTTTCCTCACCCGCCCCGCCTCCCGTGCGGCCCTCGATGACGCCACCCGAGGCAACAGGCCCCGCGTCACCGTCTGGGCCGGCGGCGGAACGGCCCGCCTGGCCAGTGCCGCGGCCAGCGGTCTCACCTCGGTCGGCATCGACGTCATCTCCACGCACGCATCGCGGAGATACCGATGGACGCTGCCCCGCTGCTGGGCCTGATCGTACTCAACGGCTCTTTGCCATGCGTCGGAAGTGGCGCTGCTCACGGCCTGCAAGGCCCGGCTGCGCAGCCAGGCGGCTCGAAGGTGACAGGGCGGCGGCTGCAGCCCTCGCGCCTGGGCGAAGACCCGACACGCTTTCTCTCCACCATCCAGATCGGCATCACCTCCATCGGCATCCTCAACGGGATCGTCGGTCAGGCGGCCTTTGCGAACCACTGGCCCGCTGGATGATCTCGCTGGGTCTCTCGAAAGCTCCGGCCGAATGGCTGGCCACCACGCTCGTGGTCGTGCTGGTCACCCATGTCACCATCCCTCATCGGCGAGCTGGTGCCCGCGGCTGGGCCAGATCAGCGCCGAAACCGTCGCGCGCCTGGCCGCCCGCCCCATGGGCCCTGCTGTCGCTCATCTCGCGGCCATCTCGTGATGGCGCTGACCGGTTCGACCAACCTCATCCTGCGCAGCATGGGCGTCGATCCGGATGCCGTGCACAAGGTCACCGAGGAAGAAATCGCATGCCCTGCTGGCCGAAGGTTCCGAATCCGGCGCCATCGAGCAGAGCGAGCACGAAATGGTGCGCAACGTCTTCCGCCTCGACGAGCGGCAGATCTCCTCGCTGATGGTGCCCCTGCAGTGACGTGGTCTACCTCGACATCGAAGACCCGCAGGAAGAAAACCTGCAGAAGGTGGCTGAGCACGACCACTCGCGCTTCCGGTCTGCCGTGGCGGCCTCGACGACATCATCGGCATCATCCACACCAAGCAGCTGCTGTCGCCCAGTCGCTGCGCGGCGAAAGCATCGACTTCTCGCAGAACCTGCAGGGAAGTCCCTGTAGTGCCCGAAACCCTCACACCGGCTGGAGCTGCTCGAGAACGTCCGCAATTCCAACACGCAGATCGCCCTCGTGCTGGATGAATTCGGCGAGGTACAGGGGGCTCGTCACCCTGCAGGATCTGCTCGAGGCCATCACCGGCGAATTCACCCTCACCGGATGACGACGACAGCTGGGCTCTGCAGCGTGCCGATGGTCTCCTGGCTCGCTCGATGGCCTCATCCCCATTCCCGAACTGAAGGACACGCTGCAGCTGCACAGCGTGCCCGAAGAGGAAAAGGCCCGCTACCAGGCACTCTCCGGCATGATCATGCTGCTGCTGGGCCGCATGCCCACCACCGGCGACACGCTCGACTGGGAAAAACTGGCGCTTCGAGGTGGTGGACGATGGACGGCAAGCGCATCGACAGGTGCTGGCACGCCCATCGTCACGCCCGACAAAAACGCCCTGCGACGACAGCAGCAGCGCCGCCGAACCCGACGGCCATCACTGCTCCGGCGATGACGACCCCGCGCGAACCCGGCGAACGCACGGAATAGAACTCGAGACCGATGAAAATGCCCGCATGATGTGGAACCATCCACATCACGCGGGCATTCTTCTGGACAGCCTCACTCTGCTGCTGGGCCATCCGCTTGGGCCGCCAGCCGCCGCCCAGTGCCCCTGTACGGGTCGATGGTGGCCAGCAGATTATCCAGACGCAGCTGCACCGCCAGATCCTGCGCCTGGAACAGCGTGCGCTGGTATCGAGCAGCGCCTGCATCGTGTCGCTGCCGGAGCGGTAGCGCGACTCGGCCAGTCGCACAGCCTCGCGACCATGCACCAGCACCTCCTGATGGGCCTCCTGCTGTTTCGCACTGCCCCTGCAGCGCGTTCAGCGCGTTTTCCACATCGCCCCAGCGAGCTGATGATGGATGCGCGGTAATCGGCCAGCAGCTCCTCGCGGCGCGCCAGCGACAGGTCACGTCCGGCAGCCAGCCGGCCATTGTTGAAAGGCCGGGGCCACTGGGACCGGCCGCCAGGGAAAGTTGTAGATGGGTTGTCCAGCACGTCGCGCACGCGGTCGCTGCCCACCCTGAGGAGGCCGTCAGCCGCACCGTGGCAGCATGGCGGCGTGCCACCCGTCACATCGGCATCGGCCGCGGCCAGATGGCGCTCGGCCGCCGCCACGTCCGGACGTCGCGTCAGCGCGTCGGTGGGCAGCCCGATTCGACCGTGTGCCTTCATCGGACGACAGCGACACCGCGCGCACCGTCGGCTTCCGCGGCGGCCGCCCAGCAGCACGGCCAGCGTGGTGCAAGGCTCTGGTGCTCCTGCTGCTGGCGGCGCCAGTACCCGCCGCAGGCTGGGCATGAGCGTGCGCTGCTGCGCGGTTTCCTGCGCAGACGCGCCTGCTCCACACGGTAGCGGGACTCGACCAGCCCCAGCACCCCGCTCGGCCGCAGTGAGGTTATAGCGGGCAGTGGCCACGCCTGCGCCACGCCACCGTGCGCGAGGTAGCTCTGCCGCGGTGCTGGCCATCAGGTGAGCAGCACGGCATCGTGCGCAAACGGCCGCATCGCGCGAGGCCATGGCCGAAAAGACGCGATGCACGTTTTCACCCCATATATCAACCCTCGTAACTTGCAGAAAGCCCCATTGTGTAACTGCGTGTGTAGAGGGCTCGCCCACGTCCTTGTCAGCGAGGCATTCACATTGCCCGTTACCCTCGGGTAACAGGCTGGCTCCCGCCATGCGGGCACGCGCATCGGCCTGGCGCACCCGCCGCTGCAGCCACGTCATAGCCACCCGACTGGGCCAGCAGCACCATCTCGATCAGCTCGGTGCTGCCAAAACGCTGCCACCACGAAAAATTGGGTACACCGGGAGAAATCTTGACCTGATCGCCCCTGTTTCGCCCCAGCCGGACGGCATGGACACGCCCGACGACGTCTGTTCGACTGGCAGCGCACAGCCACCGAGGAGGAGCGAAAGACACCACCATCGATACCAGGGTTTTTCTGCCAGATATGCGTGTTACGTTTCATCATCACCCCCAATGCCACCACTGGATCCCAGTCTCGCGGCCCTGTCGCGCAGGCATCAAGCCGAAAAAGCAAACCTGTTGCCAAGGCGCAACCGAATGCAAAGCAGAATCGACCGCACAGAGAATATTACCGCGACATCCCACGCAATCAGGAAACATTCCAATCAAAATTCCGATCAGAACGCCACCAGCCCCCACCAGCGACACCACGGCCGCCTCGCTGAGGAAACTGGCGCTGGATGTCACGCCGCTGTGCACTCGATGGCCATCCGGATGCCGATCCTCGCAGGTCCGTTCAGCTTCACGCTCACTGGGCATCACGTCTCATCACACCGAGCACCAGCGGCGAGATGCCCGCCATCAGCGCCAGGAAACTATGGTCTGGCGCCGTGCGGCCTCCTCTCGTTCAGACTTCACGGCCGCAGCGTTGTTGCTGATGTAGAAATCGCTTTCCGTGTGGCGGGCCTTTCAGCGCCACGCCTCGATGTCCGCCGCCGTCTGTAGACCATCTGACCGTCCAGCCGGTGGATCTGCACCGAACCGTGCCTGGGATCCCGCTGGCCAAATACTTAGACCACTGTGGGAGCGAGGGATCAGCGCCACGTCATCATCCCTTGGTTCACCGCTGATCGAACTCTCTTCCCGGCCATTCTCGCCAATGACGCTGAAACGGCAGTCCAAGCTGAGCTGCACTTACTGGCCAATGGCATCTGCGGCCGGAATGTCCGGAAACAGCGCTCGCGCGCCACCTTGCCCAGCACCACCACCGCCGCCATCGACCGTCTCGCCGGCCTTCGTAGAAGAACATGCCCGCGACCGCTACGCGCCAGCTCAGCCCAGTGCCTGCGCGTACTCGTTGACGCTCCACACTCTCATCTGGCGGGAGTGTCCCCCGCACGCAGCACGCCGTCGCGCGCGCTGCAAAAGGGCATCGCAGTCACATTGGGTACGCCCAGCACCGTTTCCACGTCCGTCTCTCGTACAGCGTGCCGGAGACGCCCCGGCGACCTCGTCCACATCGGGCACCACGGTACATCGCGCGCGTGCCGGTAGGCTGCCAGCCGCCTCCAGCGTCGAGTCATTGCTGCCTGGCCAGTGGCACGCAGCACGATCACGGCGCTCACGCCGATCACTGCCCAGCAGCGTCAGCATCGTCTCCCAGGCGGGCTGACCCACAGTCCACGCCGGGCGCTCTGCATCTGCGCCCCCAGACCGCGCCACCGCACCGGCGTGCGCGCTGCGGCACGCCGCAGCGGCGCACGGCCTCGATGGACGGGGCCGGATGACGAAGCCGGTTTCGGGCTGCCCACCGCCGGGCCGCCCTGCCTGCCGCGGTTTGCCACGGCCCGTCCTGGTTTTGCCCTGCGTGCTGAAGTTTGCCCCACCGCAGTCACGGTTTGCCCAGCGGTTTGCGAGCTTTCCCTGCAGTTGCGGTCTGCCGGCCACGTGACGGTTTTTCCCCGCCATGACGGCGCGCTCCGCCGCCTCGGCCTCTCCGGCCCCGCCGAGCGCGTGGGACAGCACCGGCGGCGGTGCACACTGCGCACCGTCTTCCACCACGCGGCCGTCGCTGGATGCGCACCACCCGGCGCGCCTGGTCCGCCACCTTCTGGTCGTGCGTGATCGGAATGACGGTGTGCCCGGCATCGGCCGGCTGCGTTGAGCAACTTCATCACCTCGGCGCCGCGTGCGCCAGCGCGCCGGTCGGCCTCGTCGGCAGAACTCACGCGACCGCCATTCGTCGCGCCCGGGCACTCGACACCCCGCTGCTGCTGCGAAAGCTGCCGCTACGGTTTGGCCACCCGCTGCGACGTCAGGCTCCAGCCGTGCCAGCAGGCGATAGCGCGCACGTGGCGGTTTCGGTCTGCGTGCCCGCGCACAATCGACGCACGCAGCACGTTGCTCATCACGTCCAGCGTGGGAAATGAGGTGACAGCCCTGAAACACGAAACCGAAGGCCTCGCGCCGCGCAGCCGCCAGCGAATCGGGATCCAGCCGCGCCGTCACTGATGCCGGCAAAATGGTAGGTACCGGACGTGCGGAGGCTTGTCCAGGCAGGCCCAGATGCGCATCAGCAGTGGACCTGCCGGAGCCTGAAGCCCCCACGATGGCCACGAACTCGCCCACTCCTGGATGCGCAGAAATGCCGTGCAGCACCGTCACCGGCGGTGCACCGTCAGTCCCCGTACCGCCGCCGTATGTCTGTTCCAGCTCGATCAGCGCACGAGCGCCGACGAAGTCTGCCCGCCCTACCATCGCTTTACTTTCTCCGAGTCTCGGCCGGGCTGCACACCGGTCACCTGGCACGCTCGCCCTCGTTGGAGCCCCGGCTTACCACCTCGGCCTGCAGCCGGTCACGCACCCACGCTCACGGTGCGCTGCCTTTGCGAGCCATTCTCAGAGAACCTGGGGCCTCGAAAGGTATTGCGGTCGGTCGTGGGCTTCCAGCGCCGCCAGCGGTACCACCAGCGCCTGGTTGGCCGCGGCCGACACGAAGAACACCGTGCCGTCATCTGCGGCATCAGCGCGCCGTCGGCAGTTGTCCACGTCGAACAGCGCCGTAGGCCACCACCTGCCGACGCCGGCTGGGCGCCTTCCTGCCCACCCGCCCTGCAGCTGCCGTCACGGGCTTGCTGGCGGTGCCGCAGCACCCAGCCGCAGCGTGCTCTCCCAGCGGCGGCTGAGCCCTGCGCGTCCATCAGGCCCATCGTCGAAATACACCGGCATGTCCACCTTCACGCGACCAATATCGGCCTCCGACACCTCCCCACACCGTCATGCGGGAAAGGTCCGCAATGCACTCACCACCGGTGCTCTGGTAGGCCGCATTCAGCGTCTGCCCTTCGGGCATCCAGTGTCACCACCGTGCGGACATCGGCGCATAGATACGCGTATGCCCCAGCTTCGCCTGCTGCCCTTTCAGGCGCGAGGCCGCCTTCGATCTGTGCCGTCAGGCTCTGCACCCGCGCTCGCAATCAGTTGGCCCGGCCGTCTGGAAAATCCTCCATGCGGGGTCGAGCCATCCGCGGCCGCCGCGCCGCGGCGGTTGACCTTCTGCTGGGCCAGCGTCAGTTCGGCCTGCCAGCTCGGCCAGCTACGCAGACTCTGCAGGTTGGCGCGGTCTGCATCGACCTCGGCCTGCTGGATCGACGGATCGAAACTCCACCAGCAGGTCGCCCTTTTTCCACGCTGTCACCGGGCTGCACCAGAATCCGGCTGATCTGGCCGGACACCTGGGCCCCCGTCCACGTAGCGCTGCGGCGGCTGCAGCGCGTACCCAGCGCCGACACGTGCCTCGATGCCCGTGCGCATGCACCGTCATCGTCTCGAGGCATCGGTGGCGGAAAAGCGCCCACCACACCGCCACCGCCTGCAACCAGCACCAGCGCCACCAGCACTCACACGGCGCCGGGTGGCTGCACCAGTCCACCAGCCGCAGGGCACGACAGCGTACGGTCTGCCGAGCCGCCGGAACCATGATCGGCATGGGCGGGCGCTGCCTCGGTCACACGGCCATGCCCGGTGCCGGACGGCCTTGCCGTCCCACGTCGCCGCGCAAAATGTCGGCATGGCGCGCCTCGGCGGCCTGGGACACATCGGCGCCCCGCTGCCGCGTGAGCAGCATTGCCGTGAGCAGCATGGCGTGACCACCCTGGGTGCGCACTCATGGCAGCGACTCTCATCGGCATGAGCGACATCCGCCTGTGCGGCGTCTGCGACACCGGCATCCGCAGGACCGGCTTCGCAGGGACGCATACGCAGGGCAGGTCTGCGCGGGCTGCCGCTCGCGCGGCATCCTGGCGGGCCGTACCGGTCCAGGATGCGCCGGCTTCACCGCCGCGGCGCTGGCCGCAGCGGGAAACATCGGCACCCCCGTACTTCGTCCCTGGCGTCGTCATCGGCGCTGGCCGCTTTCGCCTGCCTGCGCTGACCCGGTCGGCCTCCGCCCGCCTCAGCGCCTGCGCCCCTGGGTGTCCCCTGGGATACCTTGTTTCGCCATCACACCCTCCCTGCACCTGGGTTGCACAGTCCGCACTATGAGAACCTGAATTGCTCGTCAATGGCATTGCAATTGAATGGCCTTTCTGTCAAAGGAATGGACAGCCTCACTGAAGCTGCCGCCACGGTGCCACCCGGGAGACCTGATCGACACCACCTGCCCGTGCGCGATCTCGCACCAGCCGGTCGGCCAGATGGAAATAACGGTCATCGACCGATCACCAGCACGGTCTCTGCCTCATGGCACGCAGCTCAGGCAGCAGCTCGCCATAGAACGTTTCACGGAAAACCGGGTCCTGATCAGCCGCCCATTCATCGAAAACCAGAAAGGGACGAGTCTTCCAGACAGGCCACCACCAGCGCCAGCCGCTTGCCTGCCCCTGTGACAGCGAACGGGTCGTGAACGCCCCTGTTCCGGATCTGCACCTTGTGCTCCAGCCCCAGACGCGCGAGCCAGTGTCATTGCCCCGCTGTCGAAGGCCGGAGCACACCGTCCAGAATGCTGTCGAAGAGATGAAAATCGGAAAAACTGCTGAAAACGTCTGGCGATAGGGTCGCGGTCGGCGTCCGTGACCGGCACGCCATCCACCAGAATCTGCCTGGGCCTCGGGCCGGTGCAGTCACCAGCAGCTTGGCCAATGTCGTCTTGCCGCCGCCTGCCGCCCACCAGATACACCAGGTTCGCCCGGGTGCAAAGCGCCAGATTCACCGGCCCCAGCATGAAGCTGCGGCTGTTCGCTCTGTTGTGGGCACTGGTGCTCCACGCCCCTGCAGCGCCAGCGAGCGGAAATGCCGCGCCTCGTGCGACCCGCCATATGTTCCTGCTGCGAGACAGCCCCGCCACCGTGTCTTCCAGTGACGGGCGGAAATGATGGCCAGCTTCATCGTCGGCAGCGAGCCCAGCACCGACTCCAGCGGCCCCACCATGTACACCAGCAGCAGGGCAAAACTGGTCACCTACCCGCACTCGCCCGGACACATCGCCCACCAGAACGAGAAGAGAACCAGCCCGATGAACAGGTAGATCAGAAACTGGTGCCAGACCGACGAGATGATGTAGATGGTCATGCCCCGGCGAACGCTCGTGCTGCACCTGCCGGATGGAGTCGTACATGTGCGACTGCAGAAAACGCTCGCGCTTGCCCATGCAGCCGCAGCTCCTTGGCCCCGCTGAGCAGCCCGTGAAAGAACGCCAGCATCCGGTCCTGCGCCTGATCGGCTGCATCCAGATGCGCAGCCGCCCGTGCATCGGCCCGGTAATAGATCAGCAGCCCAATGCCGATGACCGCCACCGCCAGCAGGAAAAATCCACCACGACAGCACGGCCACGTACACCAGCCCGCCCAGCACGATGGGCCAGGTTGGTCAGCAGCAGCGGCAGCAGCCCGGAAAGAAATACTTGATGTTCTGGGTGTGCTCGACATCGAGGCTCTGCAGCCCGCAGCCCGTCATTTTCCAGCGAACGGTAATCCGCCTGGTTCACCTGGCCAGCCAGATAGATGCGCAGGTCGGCATGAATGCGCTGCCCCAGCCGCTCCAGCAGGATCTGCCCGGCCGACTGGAACACCATGGCCAGCACCGCCACCAGCGCAAACTGCAGCCCGAGCTGCGTCCGTTCGGATGCCGCAGCCGAGATCACCCCGTTGATCAGCACCAGCATGCGCACGCTCAGCAGCCCCCGCCACGCGTGAGCACGGCACAGGCCAGCAGCCGGGGCCAGAACTGCCCCAGCAGATACCGGAAAACAGCGGTTCCGGATGGCGGCTGCCAGCCTGCATCGTCCCCGGTCACTGGCGCCCCCGGTCGAGAGCACCACGCGCGACAGCACCCCGTCACGCCGGATCTGCTCTGCGGTAAACGGGAACGGCAGCCAGCGCGCTGCGCAGCATAGCGCACCACCGGTGCCACCACGCTGCCCCTGCAGCGCGGCGTCCGCATGCGCGGTGCCCGGCGCCGTCACCAGGCCGCTGGATACCGCCGTCATGGCCTCCGTCCTGTCCATGGGCGAGCAGGGTGGGACGTACGCGTCGTCGGCAAAATGGCAGCTGCAGGGTAGCGGTGTTGCCCTCGATGCCGCCCTCTTCGGCGCCGCCGTCGCAGAACACGCGAAATAACCGTGTTCTGTCGCAGCCGCCGAATTCCGGCACATAGCCATCCGCGGTGGAGATCCATACCGCGTGGCCGACAGCGGCGCATCGGGCACCAGCCCGGCCGTGCGCATGTCTTCACGGCGGCCGCGGCCGCACTGCAGCAGGGAACGGCGCAGTTTTCACCGGCGGGGCTTCCTGCAGGGGTTTAGCCGGATCGGCTGGTGCACCGGTCGGCACCCCTGTCACGCCCCGTTCCGCCGCCCGCCCGAGGGCACGCCACACGGCACAGCAGCGCCCCGCGCGCATCGGCATCGGCCTCCGCCCGGAGCCAGGCCGACAGCACCTCGCACGCGCGCCGAACCCCGGCCTGCGCACCTTCCTGCGCTCGCATCCGCTCTGCGGTACCGTCTCGCCACAGGCCGTCTCCAGCACGGCCGCCCGATAGCGCGGGCCGAATACGGTTCCGGACGTCAGCAGCTCTGTGCCAGCCGGTCACCCAGGGCGCGTGCGAGCGACCGGGCGTTCCAGCTGCGACAGGGCCAGCTGCCGCCCGGAGCGCGCCCCGCATCTCCAGCGTATCCGGTTCGCCGCCCATCACGGCCGGGAAAGCCCCGTCAGCGGCGCATGGGCGTTGGTGAAACCAGTACGAATTGTTCATGTTGGCCACGTAATCCTGGGCGCAGCAGGCCGGGCATTTCTGCGCGCCAGCCTGGCGGCGGCGATCCTCGAACCGCCACCCGGCAGGGCACGCCTGCCGGCTGCTGTCCAGCACCGGCAGCCGATTTCCGCATGATGGCCTCGCATGTCGGCCCCCGGCACCGCACAGCGCTGCACCCAGTCATCACGCTCGGCCGGCACGGCCAGATCGCATACCAGACCCGGCCCTCGCCACGGCCGATGGCCAGCGTATTCACCCAGGGCGAAGCCAGCATCCGGCGCTGGATGCCGATGAACGACGGTCAGCGAGCCGCCTGGTTCCAGGCCAGTACCGCAAACACCTGTGGTCGTTGCCGGCATTCACGTCGCGCAGCACGAAAGCCTGCCGGTCGGTGGCCTTTCAGGGCCGGGCCCAGAACGCCCAGGTCGATCAGCGGCCCCATGCCGCTCTGGCGGAAGGTACGCCGCTCCGTGCGGATGCGCCCATCCTCGCCGCGGACCTCGATGCTCACCTCACGCTGCGACAGGCGTGGCCGCGCCTCGTCCACCCGGTAGCGCGCGGGTTTTGCCGCCCTCCAGCTGCAGGGCATACAGGCTGAAGCGGCGCGCCGTGGACACAGTGTGTCCAGGCCACCTGCTCATTGAAGCCGACCATCACCAGCGCGCGAACGCCCAGAAAGCCCGCCCCCGCCACATTCAGCGTTCCGGGAAATGGTCAGATGCATCTCGGTAGAAACGGTCCGGCCCTCGACCAGTACCAGTGCGGATTGCCGAACAGCACGGACTGTCCCTCGCCCGTCACGGCCTCGCCAAATGCCATGCCGTTGCTGCCCAGCCACGGCGCATGCCCTGATGCGCACACGCAGCATCCGGCGCAGCTCCTCCGCAGGCTCCTGCCGGGCTGCGGTACCACGTTCCGTCCACCGCCGCCGATGCCGGCGGCATGTCCGGCGATCGCCCGCAGGCGCGGCATCCACGCCGGCCTCGCCCGTCCACGGCGCCGCCGCGGCACCAGCGGCGCAATGAAATAGACTCAGCCCGCCGCCCCACTGGGCGGCCAGCATCCGGCGAACCACATCCCCGGCCGTGATGGACCTCACCCACGTCTGCTCCAGGCAGGCGCGGTGGTGCACCTTCGTACTGCCCTGGCGTGCCTGCTGCAGGTACTGGTTGTAAACTGGCCGCGTAACTCGGCCAGCGCATTGAGCTGGGTGGCCGATGCTGCTGCCAGCTGCGCACCGCGTCACGCGTGGCAAACGCGCGGAAGAAGAAATCCAGCTCGCGGTTGGTGGGGCGCCCCAGCATGGAACTGGACGCCGGCCGGCCATCACCGCCGAATTCGCGCGAACGGCCGCCGGCATACGTCAGAAACCCTCGGCCAGCGTGCACAGCGCATCTTCGGCCTGTGCATAGCCGATGCCCCGCCCCAGATCGCGCCAGTTCTGCGCACGAATGTGCGGAATGCCATCGGTGGTGCGCTCGATATCCACCACCTGGCCACCGCGGCCCCTGGGGGAGCAGTACGGACAGCAGCAGGGGCAGCGTCAGGCGCCGGGCCCCGGAAGGCAGGATATTCAGCAAAGTGGCACGACGCACAGCACGGAAAATTCAGTGGATACGCCCGACATGCCGGCAGCAGGGCCAGACCATGAGACAGCGCCGGAACAGGCTCTGGTGGAAAGTTCTTCCACCGCAGTTCGAGAATGGTGTCGTCCGGTTCGATGGGGGTAGACAGCACGTCCCAGAGCACAGGGGCCGGAATCGATGCCGCCATCCACCACGTGGAAAAGAAGCACCGGTTCGGTAAAGAGGCGTAACCGGCCGTGACTCCATTGTCTGCCAGTTCAACACCTTCTGGCCACGTGCGCCGTAAAGTGCATCAAGCGTTGCCGTGGCACCACGGCGCTCGTACGGCGAATCGGCCCGCGTGACGCCCGGGTGGATGTTGAACACCCGGTCGTGAAAACCGCGCCAGGGCGCACCAGCGCATCCAGGATGAGAATCAGGCCATCCACCACCACCAGATCGGCCTGCAGCGCCAGCAGGCGCGCCTCCAGCCGGCGCTCGAATTCGCCTTGCCCGCGGCCCGCCGGCCGTATCACGCAGGCAGCGCACGGTAGGACGAAGGCAGGTTCTCCATCGGTCGCGCAGCGCACGCCCCTGTACCTGCAGGTCGGCGCGGACAGATCCAGTGCTCGCCCTCACCGGGCGCAAAACCCGTAGCCACCGACCTTTTCCATGTCCCGCGCATAGCCCGGCACATCGTCGTAGATCACGCCTGCCAGCGTGTGGTACCGCCCAGCGCGCGTCTGCTCCAGCTGCCCGACCAGATACTCCAGCGGGGACTTCATGTAACAGCGTTCGCCCCGGACAGGTGACCCACTGACCGGCCTGATCGGCAGCGGCGTTGCGCAAAGACATCAGATAAACCAGCCGCTTTGCAGCCATCGACCCACCTTTGTCAAGATATCAACAATTGGCGACACATGCACCAACACCCGAATCAATTAGGACGAAACGGGCCGCTTTTTGTTCAATACACGTATCTAAATGCTACATCATTAAACAAAGATCGTGCAGATTCGTCCAGTAGTGACAGAGACTCCACGGGCCGATGCCTCGCCGGGGGCCCTCATCCCTCCTCATGTCCTCCACAGGCCAGCCCTGACAAGGAGAATCCATGACCGTGCATGACGCATCGGCGTCGGCTTCGGCCCTTCCAACATGGCCATCGCCATCGCCCTGGAAGAGCGCCTCCAGCAACGCTATCCGGGGCAGCGCGCCCGGGACGCATTCAACGCGGTATTCCTCGAACGGCAGCGCACCTTCTCGTGGCACCCGCAGATGCTGATCCCGGGGATGCCGACATGCAGGGTGAGCTTCCTGAAGGATCTCGGCCACCCCCGCAACCCGCGCAGCCCCTACTCGTTCATCAACTACGTCCACCAGCAGGGGCGCTTCAGCGCGTTCTGCAACCTCAAGAGCTTCAACCCCAGCCGGGTGGAGTTCAACGACTACCTGACGTGGGCCTTCGACCAGCTGCGCGACTGGGCCAGCACCGGCGAGACCGTGACCGCCATCGACCCGGTGGTGGAATCGGGCCGCGTGACCCTGCTGGAAGTCACCGCACACGGCAGAGGGCGAACGGATCAGACGGCGCACCCGCAACCTGATCACCAGCCTGGGGGCTCCCCGCGTGCCGGCGGCCTTCAGCCGGCCCCTGGCCGATGCGCGGGTCTTCCATTCCCATCACTATCAGGCGGCCGCAGCCGGAACCCCGGCGCGCGGCGCTACGCCATCATCGGTGCCGGCCAGAGCGCGGCGGAAATCTTCATGGACCTGGCCAGCGACGAAGCCAACCACGTCGATCTCGTCGCCCGCGCCTACGCGCCCCCGACCGACCGATGAAACCCCTTCGTCAACCGGATCTTCGACGAGGAATTCATCGACCATTTCTACTCAGCTGGATGCGGCCCAGCGCACGGCCTTCCTCGAAGCCTTTCACCACACCAACTACGCGGCCATCGACGTGGACCTGCTGCATGCCATGAACCGGCGCCTGTGCGAAGACCGGTTCCTGCATCCGGACCGACTGCATCTGCGCATGCGGCACGAGTTTCGGCCGTGGTGCCACGTGCAGAACCATGTGGAACTGGAAATGCTGACCGACCTCAACACCGGCCGCCAGTACCAGCAGGCCCATGACGCCGTCATCCTGGCCACCGGCTACGAGCGCTCGCTGCACCAGAGCTGCTGGGCGAGATCCGGCCGTACATCACCGATTTTTCGGTGGACCGCCATCACCGGCTGAAATCGGTGCGTGAATTCGAACCCACCGTGTTCGTGCTCGGTTCCAACGAAGCCACCCACGGCCTGAGCGACACCCTGCTGTCGGTCGCGGGCCATCCGCGCCGGAGCAGATTGCCGACACGCTGCTTGCCTCGGCCGGACAGTTCGATGGTCCGGACAGCCCCCCGGCCGCTTCATCCGCCCCCAGACAGCACCATGCCCGCCATGAACTCGAAGCCTCCCATCCCTCTCTGAAGCCGCGCAGCTTTGCGGAGCGCGTCCGTGCCGTGCTGCCGCAGATCGGGGCCCGGGCCGCGCAAACGGAACGCGACCGCATGGTGCCCGCAGAAAACATCGCCCCTGCTGAAGGAAACCGGCCTGCACAGGGTGTTTCCTGCCCAGGCCTACGGCGGATACGAAGCCCCCTGCCGGTAGCTGACCCACTGCCTGATGGACATTGCCGGCGCCCGCGCCAGCACCGCCTGGGCATTTGGCCTGATGTGCACCCACCACTTCATGCTGGCGCATTTTCCGAAGCGGCTGCAGGACGAGGTATGGCTGCACAGCCGGATGCCACCGCCAGCAGCAGCATCGCCCCGCTGGGACAGCACGAGGAAGTGGACGGCGGCATACGCCTGTCGGGCCGCTGGCTGGAGCAGTGGCTGTGACCACACCGAATGGGCCATCGTGGGCGTGAATCGCCCGCGAGGCCGACGGCAGCAAAACGTACTGCCTGGCCGTACTGCCACGGCAGGACTACACCATCGACGACGACTGGGACAGCGCCGGCATGGCCGGCAGCGGCTCCAAAACCCTCGTGCTGGACCAGGTGTTCATCCCCCGACTACCGCATCCAGCCCATCGACGACATGTTGCGTGAAGGGAAATCGGCCGGCATATCCGCCCACCCCGACAGCCGGCTCTTCCATGCGCCGTACCGCCCCCTTACTTTGCCAGCATCTTTTGCCGCCATCGGCCTGGGTATCGCGCAACGGATGCTGGACTCGTGGAAAAACCGCATCGGCGGCACGCGTACAACAGTGATCGCTGTTGGTACGCAGCATCACATTCTGCAGAAACTGGGCCAGTCGGCTCACCAGATCCGTGCCGCGCGCGCGCGATGGAACCTCGTGGCTGGACCACCAGCAGCACGCCGAGCCCAGCGTTACCCTCGCAGGAAAACCGCCGTGGCCTGGCGCACCGACCAGGCTTACGCCGTCAACCAGTGCGCCGAGGCCGTCAACCGGCTCGTTCATCGCCTCTGGCGCTCGGCATGGCCGCGCAAAACCCGCTGCAGCGGCTCGCGACATGAACATCACCGCCGCCCATGCCTCACACCAACTACGACCGTGCGCCGAAGCCATGGGACGCGAGCTGATGGGCTGGCGCCGGACCCCCGCCGTTGCACCGGCGCCCTGGAACCACATTTCGAATGAGTTTCCTGAAGCTTGAGAAACATTTGCGATCATCTGGTTACGTTTTTGCAGGTTGCCAATCATATTGATACGCATATATGTTAGGGTCTGCAGAGACCAATAACTATGTGTTAAACGCCCCTCGGGACGGGGCCCGTATCGATCTGCGCCGGATTTCCTTAACTCTTTGCTCAAGGAGATGAGCCCACATGAAACCTAAGCATTTTTCCCTCAGACCGCTGGTCGTCAGCCTTGGCGCGTGTGGGATCCCTGTTCTCCGGAAGCGGCATCCACGCCCAGGAAGTGTCCACGGAAGATGATGGCGCCATCCGCGCCACCAGCGATGACGGCAGCAGCGGCCCGGCCTGGGTCAAGGCGGCCACGCTGCCGGAGATCAACGTGACGGATCGCAGCCGGGATGTGAACCAGGTGACTGGGTACGTGCCGACGAGTTCCTCGGCGGGGACGCGTACCGAGACGCCGATCACTGAAAATTCCGCGTTCGATCAGCGTCGTCGGGGCTCAGCAGATTCAGGACCAGAACTCCCGTTCGATCTCGGACGCCGTCCGCTACATGCCGTCACGTGACATACTTTGCGCTGATCCCTTTGGTGAATGGATCAACATGCGTGGTTTTGGGACCCGTGCATTCCAGGACGGTATTCCTGACATCGTGAGCCAGCCAGAAAAGGGGGACGTGCGTGATGACCCCTTTGTGTACGAGCGCATGGAAGTGCTTCGTGGTCCGGGTGCTGCAGTTTCTGGCAACAACAGCCCGGGCGGCGTGATCCACATGGTCAGCAAGCGCCCCCAGGCCACCAAGTTCGGGGAACTCAACGTCAGCTATGGTACTTACGACACCAAGCTGATGTCGCTGGACTCCACCGGTCCGCTGGACAAGGAAGGTCAGTGGCTGTACCGCGTGCTTGCCCTGGGCAGCAAGGGCGGTGCACAGGCATATCATGCCAAGAGTGAGCGTGCCCTGTTCGAAACCCGATGCTGACCTGGGTACCCACCGCGCGCACCAATGTCACGGTATTTCGCCGAATACCAACGCGACTATAACAACACCGTACAGGGCTATCTGCCCAAATGGGGAACGCTGATCGACCGTGCGCCCGGAAAACTCTCCCAGGCTGTTCGTCAGTGAACCTGACTGGGACGCGTGCCCGGTATTCGCAAACGCGCCGGCTGGGAAGTAAACCAGCAGCTGAGCGACAACTGGAGCCTGCGTCACCACCTGCGCTATCTCGAAGAGCGAACGTGATCTCGCGGAGTCATGTACCCAGCGTATAACGATTACAAGGAGGAAGTCTGGACGGATGAAGACGGCAACGTTGACGTCGATAACGGCTCTACATGCGACGTGTGGGCCATGAGGCAGGCCATCGAAATACACTGACGGCCGACCCCTGTTCGCAGGGCAGGTTCAACACGGAAGCCTGCAACATACAGCCATGATCGGCTTGATCTGAACAGCATTCGCGACAAGTGACAAGGATTCAGTGGTTTCGAAGTCCCCTCGCTGAATGCCTATGACCCGGTGTACGGCACTCTGAAGCACCTGACCTTCCGAAGTTAACCCAAAAACAAGAAAAGTTCAAGTTCTACGGAATCACGCTGCAGGACCAGATCAAGGTTACCGATGCTCTCACCGTGGCCGCAACGTTACGCTATGACAAGGCCGAACAGCGCCAGACCGAGGTTCAGGCTCAAGAGGGCACCTTCGATCAGAAGCAGAAAAACCACAATCTCAGCCCATCTATCGGCGTATGTGGGACATCGGAGGCGGAGTCAAGCCTTACATCAGCTATGCAGAGTCTTTCCAGGTGGAGGGGATGTATGGCAGCCGGAGGTCGATGGCTCCTTGCTGAAGCCTGAAACAGCCAAACAAACTGAAGTTGGTGTCAAATGGCAATCTGCAGACAAACGCATCCTGCTCACAGGCGATTTGTTCAACATCAAAATGAATGACAGGGTCGTCAGCGATCCTGACAACGAGGGCTACTCTATCCAGGCGGGCAAACAAAAGGCAAACGGACTGGAGCTGGAGTCTTCATTCAATCTGCGTACCTGGAACCCTGATCGCCCAGTACACCCACGTCAAGAATCAATACAAGGTCTCCATTTACGGGCGTCGAAGAAATGCTTGACGTCCAGGTCATGGTGTTCCCAAAACATGCGCGTCCGTATGGCCACCTATCGGTTCAGCGATTTTGGCCTTCCGAATCTGCGTGCAGGGGCCGGCGTCATATACAAAAGGGAAAAACCGGAGATGGCAACAACAAAACTCGTGATTCGGTGCCTCGCAGTGACCACGGGCGATCTGATGGCCAGTTATGAGCTGGACAACGTCACCTTCGCGCTGAACGTCAGCAACGTGGCAGACAAAAATACCCTCGCCTATTGTGACGGTGGCGGAGATTGTGGCTGGGGAGCCCGTCGCAATATCGTAGGCACGATCACTCACCGCTGGTAATCGCTCTTTTGCCACGAGTACGACACCCCCGGCGGAGTACTGGCGCCGGTCAGCCAAATTGGCGGCCGGCGTTTTTACCGAAGGAGAACCGAGACCCGCAGCACATAGTGCGCACTAATATACTGGTTTGCATCCCAGAACTAGGTCAGCAATATCTCCCCTGACAGCGCGGTACTTGGGAATAGATGATCGATCTGTGTTTGGCGTCATTGCACCGTCATTGGCAGCATCCGAAGCCGCGAACACAAACGCAGGTTGAGAGTACCCCCGTTTCAGCAAGATCGGGACCGAACGATCACACTAAAGGAAATAACAGGTTGACAACAATATTAGATTACGTAGTCGGCCCCTGAACAACCCAGAATCCGCCCGTCAGCCCTGCCGTTGAACGGGCTCCTGTCGAGTGGCCTGAAGTCTGAACCGACCGGGTTGGCGCTGCGCTCCACCGCCTACAACGTCATTTCCGACCGATCCGGCAGCATCAGCCGTACACAGGCCAGAATCGACAGCAAAATGAAAGCGCAAAAAAACGCCGCAGCCGGCGCTGCAGCCGACGCAGCAGCAGCCGGATGTTGTGTCCGGCACCGCACAGCACGGCGTGAAGTGCATCTCCCAATGCCCCCTTGAGCCAGTTTCGGTCAAGTTTGCCATCGGTCTTCATGTGACCTATCGTCGGTTCGATGGCACTGCGGCGTCTGATCATCGCCCCTGATCCCGCGCGTCACGCCTCGCCTCTGTCCTGATCGCAGGATTCTCACGCCCGGCACGTCAGCACCGCGATAGCCCTTGTCCACAACGGCAGTGTCGATACGGCAATCTCCCACAATCGACGCCTGCTCCAGCGCTTCGTACAGGGTGTGGCCGTCGTACGGCCGGCCCGGCATCGATCTTGCGCCCACAACGAAACCTTCCCTGTGCGTCGTGGTGATCGAGACCTTGACACCGAACTCGTAGGGGTTTCGGGCCTTGCCCTTGCTGATGCACTCCACCTCCTGCGCATGCAGTGCGTACAGCTTGTTCCTGTCTTTCGGCTGCTGCGTCAGAATCCGTTCGGCCCATGCCATCAGGTCATCAAGCCATTGGCGCAATGGACCGGTCACCTGCTCCCGTTGCCGGTCGATATCCCGCCAGATACGCCCGACCCGTTTGCGCAGCTTGCCGAGCACATTTCGCATCCGCTTGAACTGTCTTGCATGCGCATGGCGGCCCACCTGCCTCGCCAGCTGAGGGGCCACACGACTGTAGCTCTGCCGCAGCTTCAGGCCACACGCCCTGGCAGCCTTGACCAGATGCTGTCTGGTACGCTCCAGAAGCCGGGAATCCGTTGGATGCGCAATCGCTTTCGGCATGACGGTCGTATCCACGATCACCGTCTTGAAGCTGGATTCCCTGAGCATGCCAAGCTCCTGCGCCAGAACCAGCGTCAAAGACAGCATCTCTTCCACGCCAGCCTCGCCCAGCCTTTTGCGCCAGCGCGTCAGGCTGGACGGATCAATCGGCGGCCTGGTCTGCAGGTAGATCTCCCCGGTGAAGACCTGCCAGTACGGGTTCTCCACCCAGGTTGCCACCACTTCCTCATCGGACAGATCGAAGGCGTGCTGCAGATACAGCAGCCCCGCAATCAGACGAGGGGACGTGGCGGGCCGCCCCGTACGGGACTTGAACTGGTCCGCCACCAGTGCATCGATGCGCTCCCACTGGATCCGGTCGCCCAGCAGGATCAGCGGATGCTTCAGGTTCAGGTGATCGCGCAGCGGATACCCGAACAGCTCGCCAGTCTGTGGTTGTGATGGCTTTGGACCCATGAAGACCCCGGAGAAATTGCAAGAAAACGAGCCCCTATGATCGCAAATCCTGCAATTTCTGCAGGGTGGTTCCCGGGGTCAGACACTGGCATCAGGGGTGAGACGGGTTGTTCAGGACCGACTAGTTAAAGCCAGCGATATTGTCCAGTAATCTCTCAGCCACCTATCCGCTATCGCGTCGATTGGTGGCTGTCTGAGCCACAATGATTACCTTCCAAGTTGAGCGTGATCATCGTGATGGGTTGCCGTTGCGAGTATTGCCCGACTGGCATGAAGATGTTTGGCTACGCGCCATCTGGTACAGACGGTGCCGGGCCTGCAGAATGTCCACATCCAGCTTTCATGAGATGGATATGATATCCCTTAGCAGAACTTCCGACCGGATGATGCCTGCATGATTTTCTGACAGAACCCTTTCTGTAAAATGTATCGCTCTTCATCCATCCGGTAAACACGCTTGCGTGCTCGGAACGTGTGGTCCCCGCCCAGCAGATGCTCATGGGCGCGCGAACATGAACGCCCCTCGCACGGAGCATTGCTGGCCTTGTGCAGTTTCCATGAAGCAGCAAACAGGGTCGGAAAGTTCCCCGCTTCCCAACTGAGTTCTTTTTCCGTCCATATCCTGGCCGTCAGGCGAACGGGGAGGCCCTAATCTTCTGACACGCTCCGTCAACGCCCTCACCCATTCAACGGTGAAGGTCTCATCTCCCAGATTCCTTACCTCATCCAGCCAGGCAATCACATTCCTGTCGCAAAGAGCAGTATTCGCCCTCTTCTCAGACACCAGGCTTTGCACATAAGCACGGACGAAATCGACGGGCGAAATATCTTCCCGATCCAGTGACTGGATATACGGATCGATTGCCCCCACCCAGGCAACCTCTCGTCCCTCGTCTTCCAGTACCTTTTGTAATGAGAGGCGCCAGCGCACCCCCAGCGACCAGCCAGCAACCCTTACGGCGCCCACTGGCTGGATTTTTCTGATGGTTCTGGCGTGCAGACGCGCAATCTGCATCATGTCGCCCGGCACATGATCGGCATCCAGAGAAAGCCCCATGACGGGACATTTGTCCACCAGCGCCCTGTGCCAGCGTCACGTAATCCAGCACACTGCCACGCCCCTCATGCACCATGAAAAGCGGTGCTGCATTCGGCACGGCGCAGCGGTTGAGGCTGACCGCCAGGCGCTCGAGGCCCTCCGCATGCAGCCGGGTGCGTTCATATCCATAGCCCTCTTCAGCCACGTACCCTGCAATTGTCTGGGTTTTCAGCAACCGCGCCAGACTGGCCTCCACAGCCAGGCCGCTGTTCTTGATTCTGCCAACGAGCGTCAGCGCCAGCAGCGAGTGGCCACCCAGCTCGAAGAAAGTTATCGTGACGGCCCACACGCTCGACACCCAGCACCTCGGCCCACAGCTGCGCAAGCTGCGTTTCCAGCTCGCCTTCAGGCGCCTCGTAGGCATCGCCGGCATCGAATACCGGCGCAGGCAGAGCCCGGCGGTCGATCTTGCCGTTGGCGCTGAGCGGCAGCCCTGTCCAGCATCGTGATCGCAGCCGGCACCATGTAGTCCGGTAATACAGCTTTCAGTGCCTGGCGGACGAAGATGGCATCCAGTTTGCCAGATCCGGTGTCATCGCCTGTTCCAGTGGCACTCGATATATAAGCCGCCAGCTGCGTGCCCTGTGCGGTCTCGCGCGCCACCACCACCGCCTCACGTACTCCCGGCACCCTGCAGCAGTTGGGCCTCCACTTCACCCATCTCAACCCGGAATCCACGAATCTTCACCTGCGCATCGATCCGGCCCAGATGCTCCAGGTTGCCCGCGTTCGTTCCAGCGTACGATATCGCCTGTACGGTACAGGCGTGTACCTGCTCCGAACGGATTGGCAATGAAACGCTCGGCTGTCAGATCAGCACGATTCGCGTAGCCACGCGCCAGCAGCGTGCCACCGATGTACAACTCACCGGTAACGCCCGTGGGCACCGGATTCAGATCGCCGTCCAGCACGTGCACCCTGCTGCCCTGGCAGCGGACGGCCAATCGGCATGTGAACGGGCAGTGGAAGTTCCCCATGGGCATAGGGCGTGCAGTCCAGAATCGTGGTCGTGACCGTGGCCTCCGTCGGGCCATAGGTATTCACCAGTCGAATATCCTGCATCCCGGCCCTACGCCATGTACCGATGATCTCTGGCGGCAACGCCTCACCGCCGACGCTCACGTGCCTGAGCCTGCCGTAGTCCTTCACGCCCTGCCGGGCAAGGTCCTGCACCAGCAGTGACCAGTAGGCGGTGGTAGGTCTGCCGTCGTGATGCCATCGGCCAGCAAATGCTCATGGAAGGTTTTGGCTGTCCCAGATATCCCGGCCACGAATCACGATACTGGCGCCCACGGCCAGCGGGCCGAACACCTGTTCGACAAAACCGTCGAAGTTCATCGTCGAGAACTGCAGCATCCGGTCCACGGCACGCAGGCCATAGAACCCGATGGCCGCTTCCGTATGGGCGGCCAGCGCCCGGTGGCTGATCGCCACCCCCTTGGGCATGCCTGTGGAGCCCGAGGTGTAGATCACGTAGGCCAGGCTGTCGGGGGCAAGTGCCACCGACGGGTTTTCGCTGGACGCATCTTTCCCGATTTCTGCAATATCCAGCAGCCCGACACCCTCCACCTTCGGCAGCGCATTTTTGCAGATGCGCCTGCGTCAGCACCCAGCGCAGGCCGCTGTCCTGCATCATGTGCACCAGACGGTCTGCCGGGTAAGCCGGGTCCAGCGGTACGTAGGCCCCCGCCTTCTGGATGGCCAGCAGGCCGATGATCATCTCCGGCGAGCGTTCCACCGCAATGCCGACACGCGTGTCTGCGCCCACGCCGTGCGCAATCAGCGCATGGGCGATCCGATTGGCACTGGCGTTGACTTCGGCGTAGCTCAGCGACTGCCCCTCGAACACCAGGGCCACGGCATCGGGCCGTTCGGCCGCATGGGCTTCGAAGCGGCGGAAGGCAAAATGCATGTGGCCCATCTGCACCGGTCTGCGTCAACCGCAGCATTCACGCCGTCGGCACTGTTACCCCTGCCTCCAGCACGGCCAGCCGCAGCGCTTCCTCCTGCGGCAGCACCGACAGCTCGGCCAGCGGGCGTGTCTCCACCACGCTCCAGAGCGCTGCACCAGCGCTTCCACCGCCTGCTGCATGTACCCCGCCATACGCGCCGCACCGATGCGCAGATCGATCTGCGGCACCAGCAGTGAACCCATCGCCCGTCTCGTCCACCGAAAGGTCGAACGGGTAATTGGTACGCTCTTCTCCGCCCAGCACGCTCATGCCGGCCCAGGCATGATCCTGCCCCTCGGCATGGCTGTCCGGTGCCATGTAGCGGTAATTCAGCAGGGCCGTGAACAGCGGGGCACCAGCCGGCACACGGCTGCAGCGCTGTGCAAGCGCCAGACTGGCATGCTCGTGCTTCAGCAGGGCCGCCAGCCGGCCATGCGTGGCTTTCAGCGCTTCCTGCGCCGAGGCCCGGCCCACATCGATGCGTACCGGCAGCGTGTTGATGAACATGCCCATGGCCTGGTCGGCACCGGCCACGCCGCCCATCCGGCCAAACAGCACCGTGCCGAAGACGGGATTGTTCTGCCCGCTCGTGGCCGACAGCACCAGTGCCCAGGCCAGATGGAACACGCTGGCTGCGCTCACACCCTGTGCGCGCGCCACCTGCCGTATCCGTGCCGACAGGTCTGCCGGCAGCGGATGGCGGATTTCTTCCACCGTGCTGCCATCGCCCATCACGTCGAGAATGCCGAACGGGGCCGTCGTCTCTTCGATATCGCCCAGCATGTCCGTGAAGAAGGCTTCGTGTGCGGCCTCGTCGGCACCCAGCACGGCCTGCGCCACGAAATTGCGGAACGGCACCACCGGCGGCAGTTCGTTGCTTCGGCCCCTGCTGCAGCAGGCCGATCTCGTGCACCATGCGCTCCAGCGTGGTGTGGTCGCTGATCAGGTGGTGCGAGGCCAGCTGCAGCAGCCAGCGGTCGTTGGCTGCATCCTGCGCGGCCAGCAGCCGGATCATCGGTGCCCTGCGCACATCGATGCGGTGGCGCGTCGGGTCGATCAGGCTTTCCAGCTGGGCACGGACATGTGCTGCGTTGTCGATGTCGGGCCATTCCAGCACGACATGTGCCTGCCGGTTCACCACCTGCACCGGCTTTCGACAGGCCCTCCCACAGCACCGCCGTGCGCAGAATGTCGTGACGCGCCACCACCTCGTTCAGGCTGGCCACGAAGCGTTCCAGCCGCTCGCGTGTAGTCGAAGCCAGCAGCGTCGGCGTCACATAGGCATCGCCCTCCTGCTGCAGCTGGTGATGGAACAGCATCCCTTCCTGCAAAGGCGCCAGCGGGTAGATGTCCTGCACATTGGCCATGCCACCCGGTACCTGTGCCCGGCAACCGAGTCGATCTCGGCCTGCGTGAGCTGCACCAGCGGCAGCATGTCCGGCGTGATGTGTGCAGCCGTCCGGAATGCCGTTGGGCGGGATGGCGATGTCGCCATAAGCGCCCTCTCTGCGCCCCTCACCCGCAATCCCGCCCTGCTTCGGCACGGGCCAGCGCAGCGGCCTGCGTCTGTGCCAGGGTATCGGCAAAGGCCGACAGCACGGGCTGTTCGAACAGCTCGCGCACCTGCGCGCGAATGCCCGCAGCCCGCATGCGCTCGACCAGCGTCAGTGCCAGCAGCGAATGGCCACCCAGCTCGAAGAAATTGCTGCTGCGGCCCACGCGTTCGACACCCAGCACGTCGGCCCAGAGCTGCGCAAGCTGCGTTTCCAGTTCGCCTTCAGGAGCTTCGTATGCCTCTCCGGCATCAAACACGGGTTCGGGCAGTGCCTTGCGGTCGATCTTGCCATTGGCGTTGAGCGGCAGCGCCTCCAGCACCATGATGACGAACGGCACCATGTAATCCGGGCAACACGGCTTTCAGTGAATGGCGCAGTACGGAACCATCCAGCTTCTGCCAGCATGGCCCGAAACATAGCCGGCCAGCTGCGTGCCCTGTGGCGTTTCGCGCGCCACCACCACGGCTTCGCGCACGCCGGGCTGCTTTGAGAAGCTGCGCCTCCACCTCGCCCAGCTCGATGCGGAAAACCCCGTACCTTCACCTGCTCGTCGATGCGCCCCAGATAGATCAGCTGACCTTCTTCGCTCCAGCGCACCAGATCACCGGTGCGATACAGCCGACCGCCATGGTCCATCGAAGGGGTCGGCCACGAAGCGTTCGGCCGTGAGGTCCGGACGGTTCACATAACCCCGCGCCAGCAGTTTGCCACCGATGTACAGCTCTCCCGGCACGCCCACCGGTACGGGGTTCAGCGCCGCATCCAGCACATGGGCCTGGGTCTCGTCGATGGGCCGACCGATGGGCACCGGCGTACGCCCGTCATCCCCGGCAGGTCCAGCGGGTGACGTGAATGGTCGTTTCGGTTGGACCATACAGGTTCTGCAGCACGCCCCTCACCCAGCCCCTGCACGGCCATCGACTGGACCTTCGTACTGATGGCCTCACCGCCCACCATCACATGCTTCAGCCCCGTCGGCTGCCCCTGCCGGCTGGCCAGAAAGGCCTGCAGCATCTGGGGCACGAAATTCATGGTGGTGACACGGTGCCGTTCGATCAGCGCAAAGATGCGCTGCGGATCACGATGATCACCCGGTGCTGCAATGGCCAGCCGCACACCGCTGGTCAGTGGCCAGAATATTTCCCAGCACGACACATCGAAGCCGATGGGCGCCTTGTGCAGAACCGTATCATCCTCACCCAGCGCATACACACGCTGCATCCACTGCATGCAGCTGGCCAGACTGCGGTGACTCACCCCCACCCCTTTCGGGGTGCCGGTGGAACCAGAGGTATAGATTACATAGGCCAGCTGGCTTCCATGAATGTCAGGCAGCCCGTTCGTAACGGTGGCGCAGATACGGGCATCTTCCCCATATCCTCTTGCGCCCGCGTTCGATCCCGACGGTATTTCTTCGCTGCCCGAAGCGGCTCCACCGTTTTTGCGCATATACGGTGTCCGCATCACCACCATCCCTCGGCCCCGGCAGACAATGCCTGCTCCATCGAAACCGCACTCACGCCAGCCACCGCCGGCAGCTTCGCCCGCAGACGCTCGTGCGTGAGCACCATCTGCAGGCCGCTGTCCCTGCATCATGTATGCAATCCGCTGCGCCGGCAGTTCGGGGTCGAGCGGCACGAAGGCGGCGCCGGCCTTCAGAATGCCCAGCATCGACACCACCAGGTCCAGCGAGCGTTCCTGGAATATGCCCACCCGGTCCTCGGGGCGTACGCCCCGGGCACGCAGGTTCCGTGCCAGGGTTTCCGCACGGCGGTCCAGCGCTTCATACGACAGGCTGTCCGAACCGAACAGCAGGGGCCGTGTCCGCTGGTTTGGTGTGCACGTGGCGCGCGAGGGAGGTCAGCACCAGATCGAGTGACGCATGCCGGTGGGCGTTGCATCCCCATGCCTGCAGGGCCGTTTGTTCCGCGGCCGACAGCAGCGGCACGTTGCCGATGGGCATGTCGGGGTGATGCACCATCGCATCCAGAATCTGCCCGACATGCGAAAGCATGCGCCCGATGGTTTCTGCCCGGAACAGTTCCTCCGCCCACGACAGGCCCACATGGAAGGTACCGTCCGGCGCCTCCACGGTGTTCATCACCAGCTCGAACTGGGCCCCTGCGTGCCCAGCGGGTACGATTCCAGCACGGCATCCGGCAGCGCTGCCCTGCTGCGGCACCGCGTCCTCGGTGAGGTAATTGAACATCACCTGAAACAGGGGATTCACCCCCGGTGTGCGAACGGGATGCAGGGCCTCGACCAGCTGGTCGAAAGGCATGTCCTGATGGGCCTGTGCGCCAATGGCGTTCTGCCGGACCTGCGCCAGCAACTGCCGCAGGCCGAGCCCCTCGTGCATCACGGTGCGCAGCACCTGGGTATTGACGAAAAATCCCACCAGCCCTTCCAGCTCGGGCCGGTTGCGGTTGGACACCGGAATGCCCACGCTGATGTCCGAAAGCCTCGTATGGCGTGCCAGCAGCAACTGAAAGGCCGCCAGAAAACACCATGAAAGGGCGTCAGTCGCTCGCGCGCACAAAGCTGGCGTATGCCGTCGGCCAGTGGGCCATCGATCACCCGCTGCTGGCTGGCCACCGTGTAATGCCCGTCGGCCCGGCGTGGTGCATCGGCCGGCAGTTCCAGCACCGGGCGCTCGCCCTGCAGGCATGCCGTCCAGTACGCCAGCTGCCGGTCGCTCTCCCGGCTTCCATCCAGCTCCGCTGCCAGGCTGCATAGTCGGTGTACTGGATGGGCAGCGGCGCAAGGTCCCGCCTGCCCTGCCCTGCACAGCCCGCGTCGTAGATCTGCCCGAATTCCTGCACCAGCAGCTGCGGGGACCAGTCATCGGCAATGATGTGGTGCACCACCACGACCAGCACATGCTCCTCTGCGTCCAGCCGGATCAGCCCTACACGCAACAGCCGCCCCTGCCTCCAGATCGAACGGGGTCTGCTGCCATTGCTGCACGAGCTGCTGCACGCGCACCGTCTGTGCTTCGGCTTTCAGGTCATGCACATCTGCCTGTTCCACGGTCGGGATGCAGGCTTCATCCACATACTGGCATACGCTTCCATCCGGCTTCACGCCGAACCGGACCTTCAGCTGCAGATGCCTGTCTGCCAGCTGCCCGAAGCTGCGTATCAGCGCCGGCACGTCCAGCGCACCACGCCAGCGCAGCGCACTGCTCAGGTGATAGGCGCTGCTTTCCCGGTCGAGCTGCCACAGAAACCACTGCCGCTGCTGGGCGTGGGACAGCGGTGCGCCGCCATCTGCCGGCACCGGAGCCGGCACGATGGGAAACTGCGTCCACGACTGCCCCTGGTCCTGCAGCTTCTGGTAGAACTTTTGCGCTGGGCGGGCGAGAGCTGCGCAAACCGCTCGGCCAGTCGGGTCAGCATCGGGTCACTCATCGTCGTCTTCCAGCAGTTCATCCATGAAGGCGTCCAGCGCATGCAGGTCCGCCGTGTCCGTATTGCGCTGCGCAACAGGCGAGACGCGCTGCCAGATCCGCCAGATCATGGGCGAGGAACAGCATCTCCAGTGTCACCGGCAACGACAGCGTGCTCTTCATCTGGTTCACCACCCGCAGCGCCAGCAGCGAGTGCCCGCCCAGTTCAAAGAAATTGTCGTGACGGCCCACGCGATCCACACCCAACACCTCGGCCCAGATGGACGCAAGCTGCGTTTCCAGCTCACCTTCGGGAGCCTCGTACGCATCGCCGGTATCGAATACCGGTTCAGGTAGCGCCCGGCGGTCGATCTTGCCGTTGGCGTTGAGCGGTAGCCTGTCCAGCACCGTGATGGCTGACGGCACCATGTAATCCGGCAATACCGCCCTTCAATGCCTGTCGCAGCGTGGAACCATCCAGCTGCTGTCCGGAATGTCCCGAAACATAGCCCGCCAGCTGCATGTCCCCTGCGGGTCTCGCGCGCCACCACCACCGCTTCACGTACCCCCGGCACCTGCAGCAGCTGCGATTCCACCTCGCCCAGCTCCACCCGGAAGCCACGCACCTTGATCTGGTCATCGATGCGGCCCAGATACTCCAGCTGGCCCCGTTCGTTCCAGCGCACGATGTCGCCGGTGCGGTACAGACGGCTGCTGGTTCCATGCCCATGCGCAACATCATCGGCAAACGGATTGGCAATGAACCGCTCGGCCGTCAGCTCCGGCCGGTTCACATAACCACGTGCCAGCAGCTCGCCGCCGATGTACAGTTCCCCCGCCACACCCATCGGCACCGGGTTCAGGTTGCCGTCCAGCACGTGCACCTGCCGGCCCGGCAGCACCTCGCCAATCGGCATCTGGAACCGGCAGCGGCGGTTCTCCGTTCACATAGGGGCGCAGTCCTGCACCACCGCCGTCACCGTCGCTTCCGTCGGACCATGGGTGTTGAGCAGCCGGATGTGCTGCATCCCGGCACGGCGCCATGCCGTGATCACTTCCGGTGGCATGGCCTCGCCGCCGGCGTGCACCCTGCCGCAGCCGGCCGTAGTCCTTCACGCCACGCTGGGCAAAATCCTGCACCAGCAATGACCAGTAGGCGGTGGTCAGGTCCACCACCGTGATGCCATCGGCCAGCAGGTGCTCGTGGAAGGTCTGGCTATCCCAGATGTCCCGGCCACGAATCACGATGCTCGCCCCCGCACTCAGCGGGCCGAAGACCTGTTCGACGAAGCCGTCGAAGTTCATCGTCGAGAACTGCAGCATGCGCTCGGATTCATTCAATCCGAAAGAAGCCGATGGAGACTTCGGCATGGGCCGCCAGTGCTGCGTGGCTGATCGCCACACCCCTTGGGCATGCCGGTGGAGCCGAGGTGTAGATTACGTACGCGAGGTTTCCACCCGAAAGGGGCACAGACGGATTGCGTGTGGATGCGTCATCCCTGCCCGCGAACGTTGAAGCACCCGTGGCGGACAACTGGAATGCGGGGGCGTTTCCTGCACCGTCATTCTGACCAGATGACGACGCATGACCATCTGATGCATGCTCGCCATCAGCCGGACGCAAAACGGCTGAATCATTTTCCAGCGCCACCATGTCGAGCAGTGTCACACTCGCCAGCCTCGGGCAGCGCATTTTTGCAGATGCGCCTGCGTCAGCACCCAGCGCAGGCCGCTGTCCTGCATCATGTGCACCAGACGGTCTGCCGGATAGGCCGGGTCCAGCGGTACATAGGCACCACCCGCCTTCTGGATGGCCAGCAGGCCGATGATCATCGCAGGGCGAGCGTTCCACCGCAATGCCGACACGCGTGTCTGCGCCCACGCCGTGCGCGATCAGCGCATGGGCGATCCGGTTGGCACGGGCGTTGACTTCCCGTAACTCAACGACTGGCCCTCGAACACCAGGGTCGCGGCATCAGGGCCGTTCGGCCGCATGGGCTTCGAAGCGGCGGAAGGCAAATGCATGTGGACCAGACGCCCCCAAAGGCAACGCAGCTCCCTGCCCCAGCAAGGTCAGCCGCTGCGCTTCCTCCTGCGGCGGCACCGACAGCTCGGCCAGCGGGCGCTCGCTGTTTGTTGCCAGTCGCTCGACCAGCACTTCCAGTGCACGCTGCACATAACCAGCAATCGGCGCCGCGCCAATGCGCACATCGATCTGGGGCACCAGCGTGAACCCGTCGCCCGTCTCGTCCACCGACAGGTCGAACGGATAATTGGTACGTTCCTCGCCCCCCAGCACGCTCATGCCGGCCCACACCCGTGCGTCCTCTGCCGGATCGGCCTTCGCAATGTAGCGATAGTTCAGCATGGCGGTGAACAGCGGTGCCCCTGCAGGGCACGCTGCTGCAGCGCTGGGCCTGGGAAAGGCTGGCGTGTTCGTGCCGCAGCAGCGCCGTCAGGCGTGCATGCGTGGCCTTCAGCGCCTCCCGTGCCGATACCCTGCCCCACATCGATGCGCACCGGCAGCGTGTTGATGAACATGCCCGTGGCATTGATCCGCTCCTTCCACGCCGCCCATGCGCCCGAAACAGCACCGTGCCAAGACGGGACTGCCCTGCCCGCTCGTGGCCGACAACACCAGCGCCCAGGCCAGATGGAACACACTGGCTGCGCTCACCCCTGTGCACGGGCCACCTGCCGGATCCCGTGCCGACAGGTCTGCCGGCAGCGGATGGTGGATTTCCTCCACGGTGCTGCCATCGCCCATCACGTCGAGAATGCCGAAACGGGGCCGTCGTCTCTTCGATGTCGCCCAGCATATCGGTGAAGAAGACTTCGTGCGCGGCCTCGTCGGCACCCAGCACAGCCTGTGCCACGAAGTTGCGGAACGGCACCACCGGCGGCAACTCCGTCTGGCGGCCCTGCTGCAACAGGCCGATTTCGTGCACGATACGTTCCAGCGTGGTGTGGTCGCTGATCAGGTGATGCAGCACCACGGCGAGCAGCCAGCGGCCCACGCCGGATGCGACCTGACCTCCCAGATTCCGTTGTGACCTGGCTTCCAGGTTCCACTCCTTCCTGCCCGGCTCCGGCGGAGGCATCCGCAACCCATGCAGCATCGGCCGAAGACGCGGTATTGCTCGAAGCGTTGGCGAAGCGGTCCTCGGCCGCCACCAGACGCAGCATTGGTGCCCTGCGCACATCCAGCCGGTGATGGGCCGGATCGATCAGGCGGGTGAGCCGGGCGAGCGCATCGTCTGCCGTGTCTGCACCAGCATGGGAAGAGGCTTTTGTCTGCACCGGCATGGAAAGAAGCATTGTCTGCACCCGAAACATCGGCCCATTCCAGCCCGACCCGTGCCTGCCGGTTCACCACCTGTACCGGTTGCGAAAGACCATCCCACAGCACCGCCGTGCGCAGGATGTCGTGACGCACCACCACCTCGTTCAGGGCTGGCCACGAAGCGTTTCCAGCCGTTCGCGGCTGTCGAAGGCCAGCAGCGTCGGTTTCAGGTAGGCATCCCTTCCTGCTGCAGCTGGTGATGGAAACAGAATGCCCTTCCCTGCAGCGGGGGCCAGCGGATAGATATCCTGCACATTGGCCATGCCACCGGGTGTCTGCCCGCAATCGTGATCGATCTCGGTCTGCGTGAGCTGCACCAGCGGCAGCATGTCCGGTGTGATGTGTGTGCAGCCGGGCGGAATGCCGTTGGGCGGAATGGCCATGTCACCATAAACCGCGCCCTCTCCTGCGCCCTCACCCACGATTTCCGCCCGCTTCGGCACGCGCCAGGGCAGCAGCCTGCGCCGGTGCCAGCGCATCGGCAAAGGCCGACAGCACGGGCTGCTCGAACAGTTCGCGCACCTGCGCGCGAATGCCCTGCTGCACGCATGCGCTCGACCAGTGTCAGCGCCAGCAGCGAATGGCCGCCCAGCTCGAAGAAATTATCCTGCCGGCCCACACGTTCGACGCCCAGCGCCTCAGCCCAGATCTGCGCCAGCCGGGATTTCCAGTTCACCTTCGGGCGCCTCGTATGCCTCGCCCCCATCGAATACCGGCGCGGGCAGTGCCTGCGGTCGATCTTGCCGTTGGCATTGAGCGGCGTGCATCCAGCACCACGATCAGCGAGGGCACCATGTAATCGGGCAGTGCGGCCTTCAGACGCTGGCGAATATCTGCCCCGTCGAGTTCATCATCGCGCCCATTTGCATCCGATGCTGCATCCGCTGCCTCACGGGACGATGCCCCGGCACTGCCCGCGGACAGACCGGACACATAACCGACCAGCTGGGTGCCCTGCGCCGTACCGCGTGCCACCACCACCGCCTCGCGTACGCCCGGCACCTGCAGCAGCTGCGCCTCCACCTCGCCCAGCTCGATGCGAAAGCCCCGCACCTTCACCTGTTCGTCGATGCGGCCCAGATATTCCAGCTGGCCTGCGTCATTCCAGCGCACCAGGTCGCCCGGTGCGGTAGAGCCGCTCGCCGCCCTCGCCGAACGGGCTGGCCACGAAGCGCTCGGCCGTCAGGTCCGGCCGGTTCACATAGCCCCGTGCCAGCGAAATGCCGCCCAGATACAGCTCACCCATCGTGCCCTGCGGCACCAGTCGCAGCGCGGCGTCCAGCACATAGGCCCGGGTATCGGACACGGGGCGCCCGATGGGCACATTCAGCACGTCATCGGGCCGGCACAGCCAGCTGGTGACATCGATGGCTGCCTCGGTGGGACCATACATGTTGTAGAGATCCACCTGCGGCAGACGCTGCAGCACATCATGCGTGACCGAGGCCGGCAATGCCTCGCCGATGCAGATGATGCGCTTCAGGCTGGCGCAATGCGCAGCCACGTCGTGCGCCATGAACGCCTGCAGCATCGACGGCACGAAATGGATGGTCGTGACACCATGCGTCCTGATCACATCCATGAGCCGTGCGGGGGTCGCGATGATCACCGGGCGCTGCAATGACCAGCGTCGAGCCATTCGTCAGGGGCCAGAACAGTTCCAGCAGCGACACATCGAAACTGTACGGCGTTTTCTGCAGCACCACATCGTTGCCGCCTGACTGGAAAAGCGCCTCCATCCAGACCAGCTGGTTGAACAGCGAAACGTGCCAGTTGCCCACGCCCTTCGGTTTTGCCGGTGGAGCCCGAGGTGTACATCACGTAGGCCAGTCCGTTACGGTGCACCGGCACCGACGGATTTTTCCGTGGATGCCTGCGCCCAGTCCGTTCCATCCAGCAGCACCATGCGGATATTGCCGGACGCAGGCAGGGGCAGCGCGCAGGTCGTTCCTGAATTTCGGCTGCAGCACCAGCAGCTGCAGTCCGCTGTCTTCGATCATGTACTGCAGACGGTCGGCCGGCAGGGTGGGCTCCAGCGGCATAGGCGGCCCCCGTCTTCATGATGGCCAGCAGGCCCACCAGCATGTCCAGCGAGCGCTCCGCCGCAATGCCCACCCGGTCGTCACGTTGCACGCCCTGTGCCAGCAGATGATGGGCCAGCTGGTTGGCGCGCGCATTCAGCTCGCCATAGCTCATGCGCTGCGTGCCGAACACCAGGGCGGTCCTGTCGGGTCGCGCCTGTGCCTGCTGCCCGATCGGTTCATGCTACCGGGCAGGGTGAAAGGGATGCCGTTCGGCATTCACCCCCACTGCAACAGCTGCGCCTCTTCTGCCGGCGTCACCACGGCGAGGGATTCGAGCGATGCACCGGGAGAGGATGCCAGTGCATCCAGCAGCGTTTCCAGCAGCCGCACCAGATACCCGCTGATGCGCTGCGCGCTGACCGGACCATCGATCTGCATCGACAGGCCAAAGGCACCACGTGCGGGATCGTTGACGGCGAGGCTGAACGGATAATTCGTGCGTTCCTCTTCCGACAGGACCTGCACGCCTTCCCAGCCCGCATCGGCGCCGTCCTCTCCGGCGCTGTCGTGACGGTAATTGATCAGCGCAGTAAAGAGCGGCGAGCCGGATGGCAGGTCGGCACAGCGCTGGGCCGTAGCCAGCAGCGCCATTTCATGGCGCAGCAGCGCGGCCAGCACGTCGTGCGTATGGGACCAGCGCCCGGGCCACGCTCTGGTGATCGAGACGCAGCCGAACCGGCAGCGTGTTGATGAACATGCCCATGGCGCTGTCCACCCCTTCGGCGCCCGTCATCCCGGCCAAACAGCACCGTGCCGAACACCGGACTGCCCTGCCCGCTGGTGGCCGACACCAGCATGGCCCAGGCCAGATGGAACACACTGGCCGCGCTGACGCCCTGCTGGCGGGCCATGGCACGAATACGTGCAGACAGGTCATCGGACAGGCGTTCGTGATGTTCGTTGAACTGCGCACCACCACCCTGCACGTCCAGCAGGCCGAACAGCGCCGTCGTTTCCTGCACGCTGCCCAGCATCTGCCGGAAGAATGCCTCGTGTGCAGCATCATCGCGCGCCAGTATCGCCTGGGCCACGAAGTTGCGGAATGGCACGACGGGTGGCAGCGCGCTGCTCCGGCCCTGCTCGCAGCAGGCCGATTTCGTGCACGATGCGCTCCAGCGTGGTGTGATCGCTGATCAGGTGGTGAAACGCCAGCTGCAGCAGCCAGCGGTTGTTTTTTTCATCCGGCGCGGCCAGCAGCCGGATCATCGGTGCCCTGCGCACATCGATGCGGTGGCGCGTCGGGTCGATCAGGCTTTCCAGCTGGGTACGGACATCAGGGACGGCAACAGCCCCTGCATCTGCTGTCGCATCTGCGGTGACATCTGTACGCTGGTGTACATCTGCATTCGGGAATGCTTTTCGTCACCAGATACTCATCTGCGCCTTCGGATGTGCCCGCACCTGTTGGTACGTCCGAAGGCGCGCACTGCTAGCACCCGTACTACCGTTGCCTGGCCATTCCAGCGCCACCTGCGCCTGCCGGTTCACCACCTGCACCGGCTTCGACAGGCCCTTCCCACAGCACCGCCGTGCGCAGGATGTCGTGACGGGCCTCCACCTCGTTCAGGCTGGCCACGAAGCGTTCCAGCCGCTCGCGTGTGTCGAAGGCCAGCAGCGTCGGCGTCACATAGGCGTCGCCCTCCTGCTGCAGCTGGTGATGGAACAGCATCCCTTCCTGCAAAGCGCGCCAGCGGGTAGATGTCCTGCACGTTGGCCATGCCACCGGTACCCTGCGCAGCCACCGAGTCGATGTCGGCTTGCGTGAGCTGCACCAGCGGCAGCATCTCCGGCGTGATGTGCGTGCAGCCCGTCCGGGATGCCGTTGGGCGGAATGGCGATGTCGCCATCGGCCGCGCCCTCTCCTGCGCCCCTCACCCGCGTTCCCGCCCGCTTCGGCACGGGCCAGCGCAGCGGCCTGCGCCTGTGCCAGTGCATCGGCAAGGCCGACAGCACGGGCTGTTCGAACAGTTCGCGCACCTGCGCGCGAATACCCGCGGCGCGCATGCGCTCGACCAGCGTCAGCGCCAGCAGCGAATGGCCGCCCAGTTCGAAGAAATTGCTGCTGCGGCCCTACGCGTTCGACGCCCAGCACCTCGGCCCAGAGCTGCGCAAGCTGCGTTTCCAGCTCGCCTTCGGGGGCCTCATACGCTTCTCCGGCATCCGAAGACCGGTCTCGGGCAGTGCCTTGCGGTCGATCTTGCCGTTGGCGTTGAGCGGCAGCGCATCCAGCACCATGATGACGGACGGCACCCATGTAATCCGGCAATACCGCTTTCAGTGCCTGGCGCAGTACGGAACCATCCAGCTTCTGGCCAGCATGGCCCCGAAGCATAGCCGGCGAGCTGCGTACCCTGCGCCGTCTCGCGCGCACCACCACGGCTTCAGCGCACGCCGGGCTGTTTGAGAAGCTGCGCCTCCACCTCGCCCAGTTCGATACGGAAGCCCCGTACCTTAACCTGCGCATCGACACGCCCCAGATATTCCAGCTGGCCCTGCTCATTCCAGCGCACCAGGTCCCCGGTGCGGTAGAGGCGCTCTCCGGCATGGCCAAACGGGCTGGCAACGAAACGCTCGGCGGTCAGTGCCGGCTGGTTCAGATAGGCCTGCGCCAGACCGTCTCCGCCCAGATACAGCTCACCCACTGCGCCCGGGCGCCACGCGCATCAGGTCGGCATCGAGCACGTGGCAAGTGGTGGCATCGATCGGGCGGCCCAGCGGTATCGTCCCGGTTTCGGCTGCGGTGGCAAGCGTGGCAGCATCCACGCGTGCACAGGCGGCAAAGGTCGCACATTCGGTAGGACCGTAACCATTGACCAGCACGAGCTGCGGGTTGTGCGATAGTGCACGCCGCGCATGGGCCGGTGACATCGCCTCACCGCCGCTCAGCACCAGCCCCCAGGCCGGACAGTGCCCCGGGCACCTCGTCCACCAGCCGGTTGAACAGCGCCGCCGTGAACCATGCCGTATTGATTTCTCCGCTGCGATGAACCGGGCCAGCGCCTGCAGCGACAGCAGCCCGTCCGGCGCCTGCACCAGGGTGCCGCCATTGCACAGGGTTCCCCAGATTTCCAGCGTGGAGGCATCGAAGGTGAATGGGGCAAACTGCAGCATCCGCGTGGCCGTAGCCGAACTGCGCATAATTGGGCTGCTGCACCAGACGGAAATGCCCTGGTGCTGCACCTCGACCCCTTTCGGCATGCCGGTGGAGCCCGGAGTGCACATCACATAGGCCACACTGTCGGGATGCACGGCCCGGGACACACAGACGCCGGGCGCACGGACACATCGGGGCCGGTACCCGTGTCGCCATCTGCATGGTCGGGGAGGACCAGCGGCATCAGTGCCGGAGCCGGTGCATCGGCCGGCCACGCAGGCATGCGCGCGCGCAGGGGCAGGTTCGACCAGTATCCGTGAAAAGCCCGCTGTCACGAATCTGGAACAGCAACCGTTCGGCCGGCTGGTTCACATCCAGCGGTACATAGGCTGCACCCGCCTTCAGAATGGCCAGCATGCCGGCAATCTGCGCAAAGCCACGCCCCTGCCACGAGCCCGATGCGCATGCCGGGGCCGACGCCTTCTGCACACAGCGCATGCGCGATGCCATTGGCCAGACGGTTCAGCTCGCCATAGCGCAGCGAGGCAAAGGTACCTGTTGCCGTCTGCAGCTGCAGCGCCACGCGCTCCGGTGCAGCGCTTGCCTGGCGCTCGAACAGCACATGAATCGGCACGGGGGCATGCGGGAGCGAAGGGATTTTTCCCATGCAGCCACACGTTCGCTGTCTTCATCGGCCAGCAGGCCGACATCACCGGTGCGTACCGTACCCGGACGGCAGAAGGCCGCCAGCAGCAGCACATACTGGTCCAGCAGGCGTTTGACCGTTTCCGCCCGGAAGAGTGCCTGTGCATAGGTGAAACTCACATCGAAAACCACCGCCGGGCAGCTCCTGCCCGGTCACGGTCAGCTCGAACTGTGCATCCAGTTCGCCCCCCGGCAGCGGGTAGTCATCGATGACCACCTCCCCAGCCGGAAGCCCGTGGCCCCACCCTCTTCGCTGGCATGGTTGTACATGACCTGAAAGAGCGGATTGTCGGCCGACACCCGCTCCGGATTGAGCGCCGAAACCAGCTGCTCGAAGGGCAGATCCTGGTGCGACTGCGCCCCCAGCGCCGCTTCGCGGACCTGCTGCAGGACATCCCGCAGGGGAACGGCCGCCATCCAGCACGCAGCGAATGACCTGCGTGTTCACGAAAAAGCCGACGATGTTTTTCGGTTTCGACCCGGTTGCGGTTGGCATTGGGCACGCCGATGCGGATATCCTGCTCGCCGGTGAGTCTGTATAGCAGCACATTCAATGCCGCCAGCAGCACCATGAAGGCCGTCACGCCTTCCCGGCGGCAGAGCGCGCGAATGTCCGCAGCCAGCTCGGCTGGCAGCACCACATGCTGGCGCGCCGCCCTGTACCGCACGCCTGCCTCGCGAGGAAAATCCGTGGGCAGCTGCAGCACGGGCTGCACCTCGCCCAGCCGGGATTTTCCAGTATTCCAGCTGATGTTCGGCCTCGCCGGCTTTCCAGCCACTGACGCTGCCAGACGGCGTAATCCTCGTACTGCAGCGGCAGAGGCCCGAAAGGCATGGACGGATCGTCGGACACCCGCTGCCCTGATCCGGCAGGGCAGCCGCTCATCCGATGACGGGTTGTTGCCTGCGAAACACACGGTCTGCAGAATCATCGCCCGTCACACTGCCCTACCGGCAAATCACCGGCCGGCGTGTCATGGACGGCAGCATAGGCCATGCCGAATTCGGCCATCAGCACGGCCAGCGAGCGCTCGTCGCAGATGATGTGATGCATGACCACGACGAGCACATGCTCGTCGGCCGCCAGCCGGAAAAGCCCCACACGCAGCAGTGGCCCTGCCTCCAGATCGAACGGCGTTCCTGCAGCACCGATACCGCCTGCTGCAGGCGTGCATGGCGGTCGGCCTCGGCAAACCCGCTGAAATCCTGCCGGTGCACGACCTGATCGGGCACATCCCCCGGCGCTGCCAGACCGTTCCCGCCTCATCGGCCTCGAACACCACGCCGAGCTGCGAATGCCGCTGGATGAGCAGCCGGAAAGCTGCCTCGATGGTGTCTGCATCCAGCCTGCCCGACAGACGCTGCACCGTGCTGATGTGATAGCGCGCGCCGCCGGGGTCGAGCTTCCACAGGAACCACTGGCGCTCCTGGGCGTACGAGGCACGCGTCCGTGCCTCTTCCGGATGCGGCCGCGCAACCACCGGAAACTGGCCGATGCGCAACCCCCTGGGCCGTCATGCGTCGATACACCGCACGCTGCGCCTCGGGCGCCAGTCTGGAAAAACTGAATGGCCAGTGCCTTCAGTCTGTCGTCGGTGTCTCGCCATGTCAGTTCGACAGTCCGGAAAATGAATTGTTCGATGTCGTCAATGGCCTGCGTCTGTGCAGCCTGATCCTCGGCAGGCACGCAGACGGATGGCCAGTTCGGCCACCGTCGGATGCAGGAAGATGTCCTTCACCTCGACGTGCACCTGCATCGTCTGCTGGATGCGTGAAACCAGCGTGACCGCCAGCAGCGAATGCCCGCCCAGTTCGAAGAAATTGTCGTGGCGGCCCACACGCGGCTGGTTCAGCAGGGTCTGCCACGCTGCGCCAGCGCCTCTTCCGTTTCGCCCTCGGGTGCCGCGTACGCGTCGGAGGCCGCAAAAGCCGGATCGAGCAGCGCGTTGCGCGCGACCTTTCCGTTGGCATTGAGCGGCAGTGCGTCCATCACCACGATGGCGGCAGGCACCATGTGCGCCGGCAGCACTTCATCCAGACGCTGGCGCAACAGCAACGCGGCGTCCTGGGACGTGTCTGCAACCCGTTCAGACGTCTGAATGGCTGGATGCTCCGCCGGCTGCTCTGCTGCAGCCGGCGCGACTGCCGTTCTGGCACCATCGGCCGTTCTTCCACGGGTTCGCCCGGCTGGCCGACAGACAGGCCCTGTTTCCAGGGAGACATAGGCCACCAGCCGTGAACCACCATCCGACGGGCGTGCCATCACCAGCGCCTCGCGCACCTCGGGCTGGCGCGGCAACTGCGCCCTCGATTTCACCCAGCTCGATGCGAAAGCCCCTGAATCTTGACCTGATGGTCGGCGCGGCCCACGTATCTCGAGCTGCCCGTCGGGCGTCCAGCGCACGAGATCGCCGGTGTGATACATCCGGCCGCCCTGCGGCGTCGAACGGATCGGGCCACGAAGCGTTCGGCCGTCAGGTCGGCCCGATGCTGGTAGCCACGCGCCAGACCGTCACCCGTCACGCGTACAGCTCGCCCACCACGCCCACCGGCACGCGGTTCAGTGCACCATCCAGCACGTAAAGCCCCAGATCGGCAATGGCACGACCCATCGGGCTGCGGTGCGTTGCCGTATCCGCCCGCACGATGGGCCGGTACGTGACGTGCACGGTGGTTTCGGTAATGCCGTACATGTTGACCAGCGCCGGCACCCTGATCCCCGAAGGCATCCATCCAGTCGGCCAGGCGCTGCGGATCGAGCGCCCTCGCCGCCGAAGATCACCGTCCGCAATGCCCCCGCACTGCCATGGGCCACCACCAGCGGAATGCAGGTTGCCAAAGGCCGACGGCGTCTGGTTCAGCACCGTGACCCGCTCCTTCTGCAACAGCGCAAGGAACGCGTCGGGCGTGCGGCTGACCCAGTACGGCACCATCACCAGGCGCCCGCCGGTGCACAGCGCGCCGAAGATTTCCCAGACGGAAAAATCAAAGGCAAAAGGAGTGGAACGGCGTCCAGACATCTTCCGCACCGAAATGGAACCACGGCTGTGTGCGCTCCAGCAGACGGGCGACGTTGCCGTGCGTGACCTGTACGCCCTTCGGCACCCCGGTGGAACCCGAGTGTACAGCACATAGGCCCAGGTTGCCCGGGTGCGTGACGAACGGCAGGATTGTCGCTGCGCTCATCTGCGATGGATGGGTCATCGAAACGGCACCGTCTGCAGGGCAGGCATGCTGTTGCCGCCAGTTCGGCCAGCAGCTCGCCTGCGTCAGCAGCAGCTGCATGCCGCTGTCCGCCATGCATGTGCGCCAGCCGGCTGGGCGGATAATCCGGATCGAGCGGGCACGTAGGCACCACCGCCTTCAGGATGGCCAGCAGGCCCACGATCATCTCGACCGAGCGCTCCACGGCACTGCCCACCCGCGTTTCAGCACACACACCCTTTTGCATCAGGCGGTGTGCCAGGCGGTTCGCCCGCTCGTTCAGCGCCCGGTACGTGAGCGAGACATCCTCCATCGTCAGGGCCACGGCATCGGGTTGTCGTGCCACCCGTGCCTCGAACAGCCGGTGAATGGATTGCGCAGGGCGGCGGATGGTGCTCACGCAGCCCCAGCCGGCCAGCCGGTTTTCTTCCGCGGCCGGCAGCCACTGCAGTGCGCAGAGCGGCGTGGCATCCCGCGCCGCCAGACGCGCCGTGATGACCGACAGGGCCTGCAGCATGCCATCGATGACGCGCTGCGCGCCGATCTGACCATCGACCTGCGAATCCAGGGCAAAGCCGCTGCCGAGGTCATCCACGGGAAAGCGTGACCGGGAAAGTGGTACGCTCCGTTCCGCCCAGTACCGTCATGCCCATCCCAGGAGGGCACGGTATCCGTACCGGTCTGGCCGATGTAGCGGTAATTCAGCATGGACGTGAACAGCGGCACACCGGCCGCCACACTGCTGCAGCGCTGGGCGAGCACCAGGCTGGCATGCTCGTGCCGCAGCAGCGCCGTCAGTGTCCGGTGCGTACGGATCCAGCGCCTGCTGCACCGATGCACGGTCCAAGTCGATGCGCACCGGCAGCGTGTTGATGAACATGCCCATGGCGCTGTCCGCACCTTCGCCCCCGCCCATGCGGCCAAACAGCACCGTGCCGAATACCGGGCTCGACTGCCCGCTGGTGGCCGACAGCACCATGGCCCATGCCAGATGGAAGACGCTTGCCGCGCTCACGCCCTGCGCACGCGCCACCCGCCGGATGCTGGCGGACAGTTCCGCTGGCAGCGGGTGACGGATTTCTTCCACCGTGCTGCCATCGCCCCTGCACGTCGAGCAGGCCGAACGGTCGCGGTCGTCTCCTCGATGTCGCCGAGCATGTCGCGGAAGAAGGCTTCGTGCACAGCCTCGTCGTGTCACCCAGTACGGCCTGTGCCACGAAAGTTGCGGAACGGCACCACCGGCGGCAGTTCGCTGCTTCGGCCCTGCTGCAGCAGGCCGATTTCATGCACGATGCGCTCCAGCGTAGTGTGGTCGCTGATCAGGTGATGCAGCGATACGGACAGCAGCCAGCGACCATGCGTCGCGGCATCTCCCTGCACCGATGCATCCTGAACGTCACTGCCGGCATGGGCGGAAATCACCGGAAAGTGCGGGGCCGGATGGAACACGTGGCGATGGGTCTTCCACGGCCACCAGATGCAGCATGGGCGCCTTCTCACGTCCAGCCGGTGATGGGCTGGTCGGTCAGGCGCGTCAGCCGGGCCAGTGCATCGTCCGCCAGCACCGGCGAAAGCGTTTTTCCGCTCCAGAAAATCGGCCCACATCAGTTCGACGCGTGCCGTGCGGTTCACCACCTGCACTGGCTTCGACAACCTTCCCACAGCACGGCCGTGCGCAGGATATCATGACGCGCCACCACCTCGTTCAGGCTGGGCACACGAAGCGTTCCAGCCGCTCGCGCGTATCGAAGGCCAGCAGCGTCGGCGTCACATAGGCATCACCTCCTGCTGCAGCTGGTGGTGGAACAGCATCCCTTCCCTGCAGCGGGGCCAGCGGGTAAATGTCCCGCACGTTGGCCATGCCACCGGGCGTCTGGCTCGCAACCGAATCAATCTCGGCCTGCGTGAGCTGCACCAGCGGCAGCATCGTCCGGCGTGATGTGCGTGCGGCAGCCGTCGGGAATGCCGTTGGGCGGGATGGCGATTTCACCATAAGTGCGTCCTCACCAGCGCCCTCACCCTGCGTTCCCGCCCGCGGCACGGGCCAGCGCAGCGGCCTGCAGCTGTGCCAGCGCATCGGCAAAGGCCGACAGCACGGGCTGTTCGAACAGTTCGCGCACCTGCGCGCGAATGCCCGCAGCACGCATGCGCTCTGACCAGCGTCAACGCCAGCAGCGAATGGCCGCCCAGTTCGAAGAAATTGCTGCTGCGGCCCACGCGTCTGACGCCCAGCACGTCGGCCCACAGTTGCGCGAGCTGCGTTTCCAGTCTCGCCTTCTAGGGCTTCGTACGCATCTCCGGCGTCGAATACCGGCTCGGGCAGTGCGGCGGTCGATCTTGCCATTGGCATTGAGAGGCAGCGCTGTCCAGCACCGTAATGATGCTGCCGGCACCATGTAATCGGGCAATACCGCCTTCAATGCCTGTCGCAGGTAGGAAAACCAGCCCAGCTTCTGCCCGCTGCTCCTTACTGAGGCATCAGGCGAACTGGCTGCGGAATGCCCCCGACACGTAAGCGGTCAGCTGCGTGCCCTGCGGGGTCTCGCGCGCCACCACCACCGCTTCAGCGTACGCCAGGCACCCTGGCAGCTGCGACTCCACCTCGCCCAGCTCCACCCGGAAAACCACGCACCTTGATCTGGTCATCGATGCGGCCCAGATACTCCAGCTGGCCCCGTTCGTTCCAGCGCACGATATCGCCGGTACGGTACAGACGGCCGCCGGTTCCATGACCATGCGCAACATCATCGGCAAACGGATTCGGCAATGAACCGCTCGGCCGTCAGCTCCGGCCGGTTCACATAGCCGCGCGCCAGCAGCTCGACCGCCGATGTACAGTTCTCCCGCCACGCCCATCGGCACCGGGTTCAGGTTGCCGTCCAGCACGTGCACCTGCCGGCCCGGCAGTACTTTCGCCAATCGGCATCTGCACCGGCAGCGGCAGTCTCTCCGTTCACGAAGGGTGCGCAGTCCTGCACCACCGCCGTCACCGTCGCTTCCGTCGGACCATAGGGTGTTGAGCAGCCGGATGCGCGCATCCCGGCACGGCGCCGCCGATCACTTCCGGCGGCATGGCCTCACCGCCCGCGTGCACCCGCCGCAGCCGGCCGTAGTCCTTCACGCCACGCTGGGCAAAATCCTGTACCAGCAGTGACCAGTAGGCAGTGGTCAGGTCCACCACCGTGATGCCATCGGCCAGCAGGTGCTCGTGGAAGGTCTGGCTGTCCCGAGATATCCCGACCGCGAATCACGATGCTCACCCCAGCGCTACAGCGGGCCGAAGACCTGTTCGACGAAGCCGTCGAAAATTCATCGTCGAGAACTGCAGCATGCGCTCGGCATGCATTCAATCCCGAAGAGCCAATCGAGACTTCGGCATGGGCGGCCAGTGCTGCGTGGCTGATGGCTACGCCCCCTGGGCATGCCGGTCGAGCGGATGTGTAGATCACGCAGCGCCAGGCTGTCAGCAAGTGACAGGGTGACGGGTTTTCGCTGGACGCAGCTTGCCGATCTCTGCAATATCCAGCAGCTCCTGACACCCTCCACCTCGGCAGCGCATTTTGCAGATGCGCCTGCGTCAGCACCCAGCGCAGGCCGCTGTCGTGCATCATGTGCACCAGACGGTCTGCCGGATGAGGCCGGGTCCAGCGGTACATAGGCACCACCTCGCCTTCTGGATGGCCAGCAGGCCGATGATCATCTCGGGTGAGCGCTCCACCGCGATGCCGACGCGCGCGTCTCGCGCTCACGCCGTGGGCGAGCAGCGCATGGGCGATCCGGCTGGCGCGGGCGTTGACTTCAGCGTAGCTCAGCGACTGGCCTTCGAATACGCCGCGGCATCGGGTCGTCGGCTGCAGTGGGCTTCGAAACGACGGAAGGCAAATACGCCATTGGTACCGTTTGCGCCCTGCCCCAGCAAGGCGCACGCTCGCTTCCTCCTGCGGCAGCACCGACAGCTCGGCCAGCGGGCGTGTTCCACCACGCTCCAGGGCAGCTGCACCAGCGCTTCCACCGCCTGCCGCATGCACCCCGCCATACGTGCAGCACCGATACGCAGATCGATCTGCGGCACCAGCGTGAACCCATCGCCCGTCTCGTCTACCGAAAGGTCGAACGGATAGTTGGTACGCTCTCTCCACCCAGCACGCTCATGCCGGCCCAGGCCTGATCCTGCCCCGTCGGCATGGCTGTCCGGCGCCATGTAGCGGTAATTCAGCAGGGCCGTGAACAGCGGGGCACCAGCCGGCACACTGCTGCAGCGCTGTGCAAGCGCCAGACTGGCATGCTCGTGCTTCCAGCAGGGGCTGCCAGCCCGGCCATGGCGCGGCTTTCAACGCTGCCTGCTGCCGAGGCGCGGCCTCATCGATGCGCACCGGCAGCGTGTTGATGAACATGCCCATGGCCTGATCGGCACCGGCCACGCCGCCCCATCCGGCCCAAACAGCACCGTGCCAGAAAGACGGGACTGTTTCTGCCCGCTCGTGGCTCGACAGCACCAGTGCCCAGGCCAGATGGAACACACTGGCTGCGCTCACCCCTGCGCACGCGGGCCACCTGCCGGATCCGGTGCTGACAGGTCTGCTGGCAGCGGATGGTGGATTTCTTCCACGGTGCTGCCATCGCCCGCCATCATCATCGAGAATGCCGAACAGGGCAGTCGTCTCTTCGATGTCGCCCAGCATGTCGGTGAAGAAGGCTTCGCGTGCAGCCTCATCGGCACCCAGCACGGCCTGCGCCACGAAAGTTGCGGAACGGCACCACCGGCGGCAGTTCGCTGCTTCGGCCCCTGCAGCAGCAGGCCGATCCGTGCACCATGCGCTCCAGCGTGGTGTGGTCGCTGATCAGGTGGTGCGAGGCCAGCTGCAGCAGCCAGCGGTCGTTGGCTGCATCCCGTGCAGCCAGCAGCCGGATCATCGGTGCCTTGCGCACATCGATGCGGTGGCGCGTCGGGTCGATCAGGCTTTCCAGCTGTGCCCCGGACATGTGCTGCGTTGTCGATGTCAGGCCATTCCAGTACGGCATGCGCCTGCCGGTTCACCACCTGCACCGGCTTCGACAGGCCCTCCCACAACACGGCCGTGCGCAGGATGTCGCGACGGGCGACCACTTCATTCAGGCTGGTCACACGAAACGTTCCAGCCGTTCGCGCTGTATCGAAGGCCAGCAGCGTCGGCGTCACGCTAGGCGTCGCCCTCCTGCTGCAGCTGGTGATGGAAACAGCATCCCCTTCCTGCAAACGGCGCCAGCGGGTAGATGTCCTGCACATTGACCATGCCACCCGGTACCCTGTGCGGCCACCGTGTCGATGTCGGCCTGCGTGAGCTGCACCAGCGGCAGCATGTCCGGTGTGATGTGTGGTGCAGCCATCCGAATGCCGTTGGGCGGGATGGCGATTTCACCATAAGCGCCCTCTCCTCACCCCCTCACCCGCGCCCGCCTGCTTCTGCACGGGCCAGCGCATCGGCAAAGGCCGACAGCACGGGCTGTTCGAACAGCTCGCGCACCTGCGCGCGAATGCCTGCAGCCCGCATGCGCTCGACCAGCGTCCACGCCAGCAGCGAATGGCCGCCCAGTTCGAAGAAACTGCTGCTGCGGCCTACGCGCTCGACGCCCGCACTGTCGGCCCACAGTTGCGCGAGCTGCGTTTCCAGTTCGCCTTCAGGAGCTTCGTAGGCATCTGCCGGCATCGAATACGGCTCGGCAGCGCCTTGCGGTCGATCTTTGCCATTGGCATTGAGCGGCAGCGCCTCCAGCACCCGCTGATGGCGGACGGCACCATGTAATCCGGCAGTATCACTTTCAGTGCCTGGCGCAGTACGGAACCATCCAGGTTCTGCCCGGGCCGCTCTCACCTGGACGCGGGCAAGCCTCGCTGTACGGGCAACACCGCTGGGCCCTTCGCACCCGTTCCACGCAATTGCGTTCGTTGTCGTTTCGCCTCGCTGCTCCGGTTGCATCCGTCGCACTGGTTGCTCGCGGCGGAACACCCGGACACGTAACCCGCCGGCTGCGTGCCCTGCGGGTCTCTGCGCGCCACCGCACGGCTGCGCCGTACGACTGAGCGCAGCAGCTGCGCCTCCACCTCGCCCAGCTCGATGCGGGAAACCCGCGTACCTTTCACCTGCGCGTCGGCACGGCCCAGATATTCCGAGCTGACCCTGTGCATTCCAGCGCACGATATCACCGGTGCGATACAGGCGGCTGCCCGTGCCAGTGCCAATGCCAGTGTCCCTGCCAACCGTGACGGCGCCGTCGGTTTTCGCGCGCGATATCCGTGCCGGCTTCACCGTCGGTGCCATCGATGCCGGCAAACGGGTTTGGCGATAGAAGCGTTCAGCCAGTCAGTTCCGGCTGGTTGCACGTAACCACGCGCCAGCAGCTCGCCGCCGATGTACAGTTCGCCGGCGACGCCTTCCGGCACCAGATTGAGCGCATCATCCAGCACATGACAGCTGCCGCCCGTTCAGAGGTCGCCCAATCGGCACCTGCGGCGGCTGGGACGCCCGTGCCCTGTCCTGGCTGCGCCATGCGCGCATCCTGCGCCTGCGTGTGCGTATGCGACGTGCATGCTCTGGATCCTCCGCCTGTGCAGACGGCAGCATTGTGCCCAGTTGCGGTCACCACCGTCTCGGTCGGGCCATCAGGTTCAGCAGCCGGACATGCGCCATGCCGGCGTCGTGCCAGATGCGCAGCAGCTCGGCGACATGGCTTCGCCCCCACCTGAAGCTGCCGCAACCGGCCCGAAGTCTTTCACGCCACGAAGGGCAAGGTCCTGCACCAGCACGGAGGCATGGGCCGTGGTCAGGTCCGGCACTGTAATAGCTGTCGGCCAGCAGCCGCTGATGCAGCGTGCTGCTGTCCCACACATCCCAGGCCACGAATCGCAGGCTGGCACCCGCGGCAGCGCGGGACAAACACCTGATCGACGAATGCATCGAAATTCACCGTCGAGAACTGCAGCACCCGGTCTGCCTCGCTCAGACCCCAGACGCGCCATGGCTGCGTCGCAGTGGCCTGCAAGCGCACGATGGCTGATGCCCACCCTTTTCGGCGTACCGGTCGAACCGGGGTAGATCATATAGGCCAGGCCGTCCGGGGCAAATGGTACAGACGGGTTTTCGCTGAGCGCAGCTTTCTCGCCGGAAGCAGCCTTTTTGCTGGGCGAATCTATCCCACTGAACGCATCTTCCCCATTCGGACGTCCGGCTTCACTGCTGTTCTCTGACGGTGACCCGATGGCCCTGCTGAACACTGTGCCGTCTTCACGTTCCAGCGCGGCAATATCCAGCAGCTCGACGCCCGCCACCTTCGGCAGCTGCATTTTTCAAGATGCGTCTGCGCGTCAGCACCCAGCGCAGGCCGCTGTCCCGCATCATGTGCGCCAGACGGTCCGCCGGGTAGGCGGGATCAAAGCGGCACGTAGGCTGCGCCTGCCTTGTGGATGGCGAGCAGGCCGATGATCATCTCGGGTGAGCGTTCCACCGCCATGCCGACGCGTGCGTCCACGCCCACGCCGTGGGCGATCAGCGCATGCGCGATCCGGTTGGCGCGGGCATTGACCTCGCCATAGCTCAGCGACTGGCCCTCGAATACCAGGGCCACGGCATCGGGCCGTTCGGCTGCATGGGCCTCGAAACGGCGGAAGGCAAAATGCGTGCAGGCCATCTGCATCGTCGGCATCAACCGCAGCCTTCACGCCATCGGCACGGTTGGCGCCCCTGCCCCAGCCTGGCCAGCTTTCTGCATTTCTTCCGCCGTCAGCACCGGCAGGCTGCTCAGCGGCTGCGCGCGGCCGCGGACGACCGCATCGACCAGCTGTACCAGCGCCCTGCTGCAGATAGCCCGCGATCCGGCCGGCGCCGATCTGGCGATCGACCCGTACATCCAGCACGAAACCTTCGCCGGCATCATCCACCGATACGTCGAACGGATAATTGCTGCGCTCTGTCCCCCAGAACTGTCATGCCTTCCCAGGCCTGCACGGCATCCGCGCCGGTCTGGCTGATGTAGCGGTAGTTCAGCATGGCGGTGAACAGCGGTGCCGAGGCAGGCACGCCGCCGCAACGCTGGGCGCGGGCAAGGCTGGCATGTCCGTGCCTCAGCAGGGCTCGTCAGCCGCGCATGCGTGCGCCCTCAGCGCTTCGCCTGCAGTCTCCCCGCCGCCCCACATCGATGCGCACCGGCAGCGTATTGATGAACATGCCCATGGCATCGTCTGCACCGGCCACGCCCCCATCCGGCCGAACAGCACCGTGCCGAACACCGGCGAACGCTGCCCGCTGGTGGCCGACAGCACCATGGCCCATGCCAGGTGGAAGACACTCGCCGCACTCACGCCCCTGTGCCCGCGCCACCTGCCGGATCTGCGCCGACAGTGCTGCGGACACCGGCTGCTTCAGCGCTTCCACGACGCTGCCGTCGCCCTGCACGTCGAGCAGGCCGGAATGGCGCGGTCGTTTCCTCGATGTCGCCCAGCATGTCGCGGAAGAAGACCTCTTCGGCGGCTTCATCACGGCTCAGTACGGCCTGCGCCACGAAATTGCGGAACGGCACCACCGGCGGCAGTTCGCTGCTTCGGCCCTGCTGCAGCAGGCCGATTTCGTGCACCATGCGCTCCAGCGTGGTGTGATCGCTGATCAGGTGGTGCAGCGATACGGACAGCAGCCAGCGACCACGCGTCGCGGCATCTCCCTGCGCCGATGCATCCTGAACGGCACTGCCGGCATGGGGCGGAAATCACCGGCAAGTGCGGAGCCGGATGGAACACGTGGCAATGGGTCTCCACGGCCACCAGGTGCAGCATGGGCGCCTTTCTCACGTCCAGCCGGTGATGGGCCGGGTCGGTCATGGGCGCGTCAGTCGGGCCAGTACATCGTCTTCCGTGCAGCGCCGGCGTGAGTGGCGTCAGCCGAGCCAGTGCCATGAATGCCGATTGCTGGCATTTCCGGCGTTGTCCGGCGAAACTGGAAAACCGGGAAACATTCCCGGCAGGAGGCGTTTTTTCCGTTTCAGAAAAATCGGCCCAGCCAGTTCGACGCGTGCCGTGCGGTTCACCACTGCACCGGCTTTCGACAGGCCCTCCCACAGCACCGCCGTACGCAGGATGTCGTGACGCGCCACCACCTCGTTCAGGCTGGCTACGAAAGCGCTCCAGCCGCTCGCGCGTGTCGAAGGCCAGCAGCGTCGGCGTCACAGGCATCGCCTTCCTGCTGCAGCTGGTGATGGAACAGCATCCCTTCCTGCAGCGGCGCCAGCGGGTAGATGTCCCACGTTGGCCATGCCACCCGGGCGTCTGGCTCGCAACCGAATCAATCTCGGCCTGCGTGAGCTGCACCAGCGGCAGTACGTCCGGTGTAGTGCGTGCAGCCGTCGGGATACCGTTGGGCGGGATGGCGATTTCACCATAAGCGCCTTCACCGGCGCCCTCACCCGCGTTCCCGCCCGCTTCGGCACGGGCCAGCGCAGCAGCCTGCGCCTGTGCCAGTGCATCGGCAAAGGCCGACAGTACGGGCTGTTCGAACAGCTCGCGCACCTGCGCGCGAATGCCCTGCGGCACGCATGCGCTCGACCAGCGTCAGCGCCAGCAGCGAATGGCCACCCAGTTCGAAAGAAATTGTCCTGCGGCCCTACGCGTTCGACGCCCAGCACGTCGGCCCAGCTGCGCGAGCTGCGTTTCCAGTTCGCCTTCCGGGGGCTTCGTAGGCATCGCCGGCATCGAATACCGGCTGCGGGCAGCGCCTTGCGGTCGATCTTGCCATTGGCGTTGAGCGGCAGCGCCTCCAGCACCATGATGGCCGAGGGCACCATGTAGTCGGGCAGCGCCCGGGCCAGCTGCGCCTTCAGGTCACGCGCATCCAGCGCCGCCCCCGGCTGTGCAGCCACGTAGGCCACCAGCTGGGGCACCGGCTGCAGCTCGGCACGATCGTGACGACGGCTTCCTCGGACGGCGTCGATGTCGGCGAGGCGGCTTTCGATCTCGCCCAGTTCGACACGGTAGCCGCGCACCTTCACCTGATGGTCGATCCGGGCCAGATATTCCAGCTGGCCCTGTTCGTTCCATTTCACCAGATCGCCGGTGCGATAGAGGCGCGCGCCGTTCTGGCTGAAATGGGTCGGCCACGAAACGGTCGCTGCTGAGGTCAGGGGCGCCCAGATAGCCCCGCGCCAGGCCGATACCGCCCACGTACAGCTCGCCCGCCACCCCCACGGGCACGTGCCGCAGCTGTTCGTCCAGAATGTGCACGCGCCGGCTGCCCACCGATTGCCGATGGGCATGTACAGTGCCCGTTCGCTCTCGCGTTCGCCCTGCTGCCAGACGCACATGCTGGTGGCAATGATGGTTTCGGATCGGCCCGTGGCGTTGACGACACGCCTCGGCCCGCAGCTTGTGCACGATGTTGCGGTAGTCGTCGCGACCGAGGCTTCGCCGCCGACGATGCGCACACGCGCACCGACAGCTCGCCCGGCTGCAGGTCGTTGCAGAGCTGGCGCACGTAGGCGGGCGGAAGATTGATGACCGTCAGCCGGTCCCGCTGGATGCGCTGTTTGAGAGTCATCGGTCTGCGGCAGGATGTCCGGCGTGATCCAGACGCCGGCGCCGCGGATCAGCGGCACGATCCACAGGTCACCGGCGGCATCGAAGCTGAACGAGAAGGTGTGCAGCGCCCGGTCATCGGCCCGCATGTCGAAAATGTCGGCAATGGCCTGGATGTGCATGGCCAGCGGGCGCCGGGCCACCGACACGCCCTTGGGCGCCCCGGTGGAGCCGGAGGTATAGATGACGTAGGCCAGGGTTTTTCCATGCAGCGCGACATCCGGGTTGTCTGCCGGGTAGCGCTGCCGAGTCGATGTCTTCCGGCAGGATCACGTCCACGCCGGCATGGGTCATCTGCTGCCGGTGCGCACGCGAGGTGATCACTGCGTGCATGTCGCTGGCCTGCATGATCCAGGCCAGGCGTTCGGCGGGGTACTGCAGGGTCCAGCGGCACGTAGGCGCCGCCCGCCTTCAGGAATGGCCCAGCATGGCCACCACCACTCGCTGAACGCTCCAGGCCACGCCCACCCGCGTCTCGGGTTTCATGCCCCGGTGCAGCAGCAGATGGGCCAGCCGGTTGGCCCGTTCGTTGAGCTGCCGGTACGACAGTGTTTCACCCTCGAAGCACAGGGCAAGCGTCGGGCGTACGTGCGCACCTGGTCCTCGATGAGCCGATGAATGGAGCCGTTCGGTGCCGTAGACGGGCGCATTGCCGCCCCAGCGGGCCAGCCGCTCGCGCTCGTGCCGGGCAGCACGGACATGCGTATCGATGCCACCGGCGTGGCCTGCTGCAGCGCGTCCGTCAGGACCTGCAGGGCTGCCGCACTGAGGTCCCGCCACGCGCCGGGCACCGATCCGCACATCCACCTGGGAACCAGCGTCAGGGCGCGCCCGTCGTCATCGATCGGACAGACTGAACGGATAATTGCTGCGTTCGCGCCGCAGCACGCGCATGCCGGTACGGCCTGCAGTTCCTCGACACCGGCCTGCCCGGTATAGCGGTAGTTCAGCGCGGCTGTGAACAGCGCTGCACCGGCCGGCACGGCACTGCAGCGCTGGGCCTGTGCAGAGGCTGGCGTGTTCATGCCGCAGCAGCGCCACCAGCCGCGCATGGTGGCCTTCAGTGCCCGCGCACCGGCTGGCTGTCCACGCTCAATGCGGATGGGCAGCGAATTGATGAACATGCCCGTCGCGCTGTCCGCGCCTTCACCGCCCGTGCGGCCGAACAGCACCGTGCCGAATACCGGGCTCGACTGCCCGCGGTGGCCGACCGCACCATCGCCCACGCCAGATGGAGACGCTGGCCGCGCTCACGCCCTGCGCGCGCGCCACCTGCCGGATGCTGGCAGACAAGTTCTGCCGGCAGCGGGTGACGGATTTCTTCCACCGTGCTGCCATCGCCCCTGCACGTCGAGCAGGCAAGAGGGCCATTGGTCGTTTCTCGATGTCGCCCAGCATGTCGCGGAAGAAAGACCTCTTCGGCGGCTTCGTCATGGCCCAGCACTGCCTGCGCCACGAAATTGCGGAACGGCACGACCGGCGGCAGCTCGCTGCTTCGCGCCCTGCTGCGCAGGCCGATCTCGTGCACGATGCGCTCCAGCGTGGTGGTCGCTGATCAGGTGGTGCGGCGACACGGACAGCAGCCAGCGACCACGCGTGGCGACATCTCCCTGCGCCGATGCATCCTGAACGTCACCGCCGGCCTGGGCGGAATCACCGAAAAAGTGCGGTGCCGGATGGAACGCGTGGCGATGGGTCTTCCACGGCCACCAGGTCCACGAAGGTCTGCATCGTCAGCCGGATGGGCTCTCGGTAACCGCGTAGGCAACGCGCCAGCACGACAGGTCCAGCCCGTCACACTGGGACCTGCGACGCGGTCGATGCACAGGCGATAGCAAGTCGGGACCACCACTGACTGTGACCCGATGCTTATTGATCAGCCGCAGCCAGCACCGGGCTGGCCGTGAAATGGCTCGGGCCACAGCACACGATCACCACTGTAGAAGGCCAGCTAGCCCGCCGATCAGCCCCAGATGTCGAAAGAGTTGGCGACCACGGCAAAGCGGCCGTGGCTGCGGTGATGGCTTATCAGCGCACGAATGGCCAGCTCTGTTGCCATCAGGCAGGCGTGCGTGACCACGGCCCTTCGGGTCCGCTGGAGGTGGAACCGGAGGTGTACTGCAGGAAGGCTGCGTCCGTCAGCACCGGCTGGTCTCCATCTACCACGTGGCCAGGGCTGATCGGTACTTAATGACCCGGACGAGCTGCAACGCCCAGCGCAGGCAGAACGGTGGTGATGAGCGGCGCCAGGTGCAGCCGTAGGAGCACGAGCTGCGCCTGTGCATCGGCCGCAATGCCGGGCCAGACGGGCCACGGTTGCGGCGTGGGCGGATTCCGGCGGGGAACACCGCACGGCAACGATGCCGGCGGCAAACAGGCAAAGAGACCAACCACATAGTGCTGGTCATTGTCGAGCAGCAGCAGGGCCCGTCGCCCGCACGGCCCGCGCTGCAGTGGCCAGCGCACGCACCTGCGTCCAGAGCGTGGTATAGCTGAAAACCTCCTCGCGCTCCTGCGCTGGCGGCTGTGACACCCACCGCTGGGCGCCACGGCGTTGCCACGGTCCTCTGCCAGTCGTGCCAGGCACTGGTATCGAAGTCCCGACGGCAATGTGAATCCATCCTCCGGGGCCTGAAGCTGTCGAGCTGTCATTTTTACGATATCCTCAACGTACCGCCATGGTCGTCGCCTCGACAACGGGACGCCAGCGCGAAAACCTCGCCTGATACCGGGCCACAACGGGTCTTCTACTGTCATCACGCCCCGGGCCGGTGCTCGGACGTGCATGATTCATTCGGTCCGCGCGCCCCTCTTTGCCCGCGAGAGACAGGGCGGCAGGGCCGCAGAATCTCAACGGCTTCAGTCAGGCTGGATGGACGAGGAGCAGGGTCGCAGATGTGCCAGCACCCCGCCTTCCCGCCATATGAAAGTGACTGCCTCAACCAGGTGATGGAAAACGAGCCACTGCTCTTGCACCGCCATGCCCAGCCGCCCGATATCGTCCCGGCGACCGGCCGTGACATGAACGGCAGCAGGCGGCGCTTCGTCCGGTCATGGACGAAGCTGTCGCACACGCGGTAACGTCTGCAGGGGAGTATCGGAGCGTCGCGCAGCATGTCCGGATGGGCAAAGATCTCCTGCTGGTGCCTCTGCGCTTCCTCAGGCGGTCGGCCATCAGCGACCTGTCGCTGTCCAGCTCTCCCCTGAAGCGGTCTGGCCTCACGCTGCGATGCCGGCGCGCGGCGTCAGACAGCAGAGCGTCCCAGACAAAGGCTACCGGTGCGCTGCTGGTGCACCGCCGCCATGCCCCAGGGCCAGCAAAGCAACGTATGCTGTGACCGGAAGAGCACGTACCGGTCCTGCAGCCGCTGGCTCGCCACGTCTGGCACAGCCAGGAGACCAGCCTGCCGAACCGCTCGGATGAAGGACTGCCCCAGCCGGGCACTGCGACCCGGCGGCTCCAGCGACGAGCTGCACGGAGGACGGCAGAGTGCCGCCAGCGCAGATATGCGGTTGCGCTGGCCCCCGCACATGGATGGCTGGGAAGCCTGGTCATCACGCCGCTGGTGTGCTGGCCCCGCCTGATCCCATCTACTCCTGAGAGAGTGGGGGGCCGCAAGGGTCCTGCCAGTGTCCGACGGTCGAGCACGTGCCAGTTTGTCTCCGGATACCTTCGGGACTGCCTTCCACCTGCCGGGTACGGTCTTCCATTCCGCCACAGATGGAATACTGCTCTTCGTGGCCGAATACACGATGAAGGGTCTCATTTTCAGTGATCAAAAGCTAGCTTTTACATTGAACACCCGATATTTGCCATTGATACTTACAGGACGAATCAGCTCTGATCTCTTTGTTCAACACTTGTTGAAATATTTCATTGCGTGACACAGTGCGAGCATTTTGCCATGCGCGTGAATGAAGGCGCGTACCTGGCTGCTGCGGGCGCGCTACCTCAGTCAGCCAGCGAAACGTCAATGAACCATCGGTTGAAAAGTGGTGTTGGTCAATTTTGTTTTGAAGGGTAACAAACAAACCGTTAATAATTAGAGTATGACACGCAAATCGGCCTTGAGTAGCGCGGACATGCGGTGCTGTTGGGTGGACGACCCATGTTTTCGCCTGCCCTGCTCAAAACGGGCAGGGCCTGATCTTTGGTAGCATGGGGAGGTTTCTGTTTCGAACGGGACCAGAAACCCACTCTCGGTGTTTGGCACTGGTCCAATACATGTAGTGCTAGTTATCTTCATTTATCAGTTAGATGAGCAAACATGCCAAACGACGACGCAGACAAGCTTGCAGTCGATACAGAGTTGACGATGGCTTTGGTCTGTGACAGAGCGCCTTCATTTCTCCTACTGCTTCAGGCGACATCCTGAAAGATGGCGCTACAGCCGAGGAGGTCAGTCCAGGATGCCCATCTGAAGGTGATGAAAGGAGCAACTGGGGATGTTCACAAACGCCAGGGCCCATTGCGCCTGTAGACGGCGCGGGTCACGGCACCGGACACATCCAGCTGATGATGAAGCAGCGCGCCAGTACGTCAGACCTGGACGTGAGTCGTACGCCGAGATCCCGCTGTCGGCAGGAGAGCGGCCCGAGGATCGGGCCTACGTGCGGGAAGTGCTTGCCGCGGTGAACCGGACTCGGAGCGCTCGGCACGCCACCGACGCGCCTTTCGTGCTGCGCGGCCGAGGGCAAGACCCATGGGAGATAGCCGGCCTGATGGAGATATCGCTGAAGCAGGAACATCCTGCTGCGCGAGGCAGGCCGGAACCCTGCTGGCGTCTGAGGTATGCCGGAGCTACCTGAACAGGGGGAGATGGGCAGAACCTGAAGCGGATCACCGCCGCTGCCGCAGGACGGCTAGCCGGCGTTTTTGCAGGACGCCCTGGGGATACTTTCCGGTCAGTGGAGCAGGTCTCGCCTGCCATTCGCTGCGGGTGCGAAGCCGCACCGCAGCGCACCTGGCGGCCGGCCGACATCGCCAACGGCAGTTGCGCCCCGGCGCACGAAACCGATGCGCACACGCTCGTCTTCGATGGCGCCGCCCGGCAGGTCGACGAGTGTCACCAGATAGATGGCGCGAATGACCCTGCCGTCCCGTCGCCATAGACGAAACTCTCGTGGCGGATCTGCTCATGAGAGCCATGGCGTGTCGGCGGCATAGATCTCATATCCAGCACCTGCTGCCCAGATCGATGGGTTTTCGCAGGTGGCTGTGAGCCGCCACTGGAACCTGGTGCCAGCGGGCATGAACCTTCCGTGGCATGGCGCGGCATCGCGAGGTGGCGGTGCATGCGGTACTGGATCTGGGTTCGTGTTAGAGGCCGAGCCCTCCAGACCCAGCTGTTCCTTTCAGGCCTGGCGCTGGTGCCAGGCTGGGCGTCCGCCTGTGCGTGTGCCTCATCGAGGACGGAGCGGCTCGCGCATGGTCAGGCCTTGGTGGCTTCGGCCCCTTGCGGCTGCAGCTCCCTGCCGTGCCGCCTGCCTGGGAACCTGTGGGGCGGACGCCGCAGCTGGCATCCTCGCGTTATCCGGCCGCCGGACGGGTGATACGGAGGCGCTGAAATCTCGGTGGGATGGTTTCGGTGACTGACCGGTGGGACGGCAGGTGTCTGAGCCAGGAAGTCTGAGAACCCGCAAGCAATCACGCTGGTCCTGATCAGTTATGTGGTTCTCGCGCCCAGCCTTGCGCCAGGCGGTGGCCACCTATTCCATGTGGGTCGGCTCGCGGGCTGCCGGTGAGGCGGTCTGCAGCAGGATGTCGACGCCGACCTTGAAGGAGGAAGGTTCGTCCGAGAAGTTGTACGCAAGGAGGAGCCCTCTGGCGGGATGAGCCCTTCAGGGCACGGTCGCCACACGACGAGGAGCGTGACAGGCCGGCGTATCGGCCCCGCCGAGGACAGCAGCTGAAACTGGTGATCACACCACCAGGGCTGGCGGGCGGAAGCGCCGTGGCAGATGAACTGGCACGGCAGCAGGGCGGGCGCGGACAACGGATACGAAAAATCCATCGACCACCAGAGAGCACCGCAGATACCGCAATATCCGACGAAAAACCGATACCCACGCTGTTTCTGGGGTCATTCACGGGGAAGGTCACAACACGCAGGCCCGACCGGAGCCTCCCCGGAAAAGAAAGCGCGCAGGGTGGTGCGGGCGACGCAAAAGCGTCCGGGCGCGCGCCAGCGCAGGGTGCGGAAAACGATGATAGTATTTCTCAACACGACAGCCATACCTGGAAACCTGCACCCATGGCCTGCCCATTCTGCGCCCTCTGTTGCCACGACCCTTTCCGCTGCGTTCTGCGGCTCTGCCCTGCCGGCCAGACGACCGGCCAGGCATTCAGGGGAACCCAGGCTGCGAAAAATCGAGCATTTCGACCCGGAAATGGCAGGCCCACAACGGAGACTTTGGCCTGAACCGCCGGATGCATACAAAAACATGGTCCGATCTGGGGTTTCACCAGATGCGGCTGGTGGCGACATCTTGCCACCTTCGGTGGCGATGTGGAAAACCCGCGCGGCACGACACCCGGCGCCCTGGTAGCGCTGGACGCGAGAGCATGGCATTCAAACGCCAGATCGCCCCTGCTCGTCCGCGCATGCGCTGGCCATCGATGGCGCAGGCAACACGCCGTGGCCACCCTACGGCTGCCAATGCATTCAGCCTGATCGACCTGATCGCAGGCGGGTGAACTGCCGCAAGGCAGACACCACCTTCCAGGGCGAGACCTACCGGGGCCAAGCATGGTCATGGACGACGAGGCAGCTCTTTCCATCAATCAAATCAATTTTGCTGACGAGAACGAGGCCGGCGTGATCATGAAGTACACGCCTGACGGCGAGCACGCCCCGGATTTCGACGTGCAGGTCACGGAACGGGCCATGACCATTCTGGCTCGCCCTGACGGGCGGCCGCTGCTGACCGGCTGGCAGAGCGCGAAATCGGTTGATCCGCGGTCCGGCGAGATCACCACACCGACGGCCGAGCGCAGCTCGTCGGCCGCGTACAACTACGCCCGCGACCACGTGGCCCGCTGCCGGCCAGCGTGATCTACAACGCCGCTGCACGCCCCAACCTGATGTTGATCGATCCGGCCACCGGCGCACGCAGCGAGCCGTTGACGGCAGCCGGGTCTGTCGAGGTCGCTTACGTGCCGGAATCCGCATGGCCCTGGCCACCAACAATACCAGCGTTTTGACTGCACCGTGGCTGCCCTGTCGGCAGACGCCACGGCCTTCACGCCCGGGCAGTTCGTCAACATCCAGTCTCGACGGCGACCCGGCCACGATGACCACGCGGCACACCGCTTCCAGGGCACCGACATCTACGTGTCGGTCAAGCACTGGAAGCCCACGGAGAACCGGCCCAAATCCACGCTGCCGCACCGGGTCCGGATTGCCCCATCGGTTCAGGGCATCGAGGGCATCAGCCGTCCGCGTGCCTGCATGATCACGGTCTTCAACCTGGCCGACCATTCGGTGGCCGAACCGCAGCCGTGCCGGGATCCTGGATGCCGCCACGGGCTTTCCAGCAGACCCACGCCCGCCTCGAGCAGGAAAACAGCTGCTGCTGCCCGAGCTGGACAAGGAACGCAAGACACTGCCAGCGCAGCAGAAGGAGCTGGAAGACTGCCCAGAGCCAGCGGGGCAAGAACCCCACGTCCAGCACCGGGAACCATCAGACCATCAGCCGCCTGACCACCGCCGTGGCCAGCCAGCAGGTGACGGTGCAGGCCCTGAGCGCGAGCTGGCGAGGACGAGCGGGGACTGCAGATTTGTCAGCGGTTGGGCAATCCGTCGTCAGGCGACGGCCCCGTCCGGCAGCTAGAGCGCCCCTGCGAAAAGTCTGCGAGTGGCGTTGGACCCAGGATCGATGAGCCAGAAGGCGTTCTGCCGGCAATGGCAGGGCCATTGGCGGCAAATGACGACGCACAGGATCGCCGGGCATGAAAGGCCAGAGTGCCGCAGATCTTTGCAGAGGCGCCCTGATGCCCGGAGGGCAGGGCCGCGAATGCCGGGGCCGACGATGACCGGATTCTGCAGGAAACTCTTTGAGGGGCCGTCCGTACAAACTGATACACTAGCCCTGCCTTTTGGGTGAATGTATCTCATTTTAATGTGTGGTGCCCCGATGACACCTTCCCCTCTCCGCTGGCCATGATGCCAGCCACCAATATTCCTGTCGCTGCGACTGCGCTGGGTGCTGCTGGCCGCCTTCGTGGTGATCATCCTGCTGTCACTGGTGGCTGACTTCATGCTGGGGCCGTCGGGGCTGGAGGGATCGGAGCTGGTGCGCACCATCTTCTCGCCTGCGCAGGTGCCGAACCCACCACCGCCGTCATCGTCTCGGGACGTGCGCCTGCCCTATGCCATCATGGCGGTGGTCGGGTGAGCTGGGGCTGGCCGGCGCAGAGATGCAGACCATCCTGGCCAATCCGCTGGCCAGTCCGTTCACGCTGGGCATCCTCGGCCGCCGCCTCGGGGCCTCGCTGGCGCTGGTGCTGACCCGAGCTCGCCCGGCTGCCGCTGGCTACGTGGCCGGCAACGCCTTCCTGTTTGCCATCCCGTCTGCCGTGCTGTTTCGACGTGCTGGCCCGCTGGGGTGGCATGAGCGGCTCCGCATGGTGCTGGTGGGCATTGCGCTGGTGTTCACCTTCAATGCACTGTTCGCTGATGCAGTTCATCGCCAGCGCGGAGGACCCGCAGAACCTCGTGTTCTGACGATGGGCAGCCTGTCGCGGGCCACCTGGCGCCAAGCGTGGGCGGCATGCTGCTGGCCGTGGCCGTCATCCCGCCGCTGTCGCCTGAAGGATGCGGAAGCTCACCGCGCTGCGGCTGGGCGAGGAGCGCGCACCGAGTTTCGGCATCGACGTGAAGCGCCAGCGGCTGGTCTCGCTGCTGCGCATCAGCTTTTCGGCGGCGCTGGCCGTGTCGATGGTGGGCACCATCAGCTTCATCGGGCTGATCGCGCCGCACATCGCCCGGCGGCTGTTCGGCGAGGACCACCGCTTCTACCCGCCCGGCACGCGCTGATCGGCGCCATGATCCTGTCGCTGGCCTCGATGGCCTCGAAGAACATCGTCGAGGGGGTGATCGTGCCGGTGGGCATCGTGACCCGCCGGTGCGGCGTCCCCTCTTCGTGTCGGTGGTCGCGCCGGCGCGCCGGCTGACGGAGTCCAGACCATGCTCGAAAGTCGAACGACCTGCAGGTGGCCTACCGTCAGTCGCACCATCATCGAGCAGCTGACGCTCTCGCCCATCGCCCCGGGCGCAGCTGGTGTCCCTGCTCGGCCCCAACGGTGACCGGCAAGTCCACGCTGCTCAAGGGCCATGGCGGGCCTGCTGCCGCGCGCCACGGCACGGTACGCGCTCAACGGCACCGACCTGGGGCTCACGACTTTCCGCGAGCGTGCCCGCCAGGTGGTCTACCCGCCGCAGTCGCTGCCGGCCCGGTGCACCTGCGCGTGAGTCATTTGCTGCTGCATCGCGCCTCCGCCGCTGTCTGCAGGATGGCGAGCGACGTGACAGGCGTCGACAGCCGTGATGATGCTGCTCGCGCCTCGCGTTCGACCACCCGGCCATGCGCTATCTGGACCAGCTCTCCGGCGGCCAGAAGCAGCTGGTAGTATCGCCCAGGCCCTCGATCCGGCGCCCGCGGCTGCTGCTGCTGGACGAGCCCCTGCTCGGCCCCTGGACCCTGAACTACCAGTTCCACGTGATGGACCGCTGCGCGCAGGAGACCCACGAGCACCGGGCCCGATCACCGGTGGTGCTGCACGACCTGAACATCGCGCTGCGCCACAGTCGATGGCTGCGTGCTGGTCCGCGAGAGTGCAGCTGCTGGGCCAGGGCGCTGCTGAGGTCATCACCGGCCAGGCGCGGCCGACTGCTACGGGTGTGAAGGCACGTGGAGCGCTGCTCGCACGGCGTGCTCCCAGGTCATGCGTGGACGGCGATGCAAACGCTGCAGTGACGGGCTGTGCCTCCGGCCTGCTCGGGGCCGCCGACGTCGCAACCCCATCGATCTGGCGGCGCCTGCCACGCCCCGGCGTGCCGCCTTCTGCATCACCGGGCATCTGCCCGACAGTTGGGCTCACGCTGCTTCGGGGCAGCAGCCCGACCCTGCAGGCCGTGCCCTGATGACTGACCCCGCACCGGCCAGCCGTCCATTCCTCAACAGCTACCGTATTCGATTCGTTCATGTCCGATCGCACTCCACGCCGGACGCGCGCAGGCACACGACGCCTCGCAGCCGCGCTGCTGGCGTCCGCCACCGCCGGGCCTGTTCATGCCCAGACACCCGCCGCCGTGGCCCAGAACCGCCGTCCAGCCCTCAGCCAGGCCAGCAGGCAGCCCAGGGTCCCATCACCGTGACCGACGTGCTCGGGCGCAAGGTGACGCTGAAGGCACCGCCAGACGGGTGATCCTGACGCAGGCACGTCACCTGCCGCGTGATGGCGCTGCTCACGCCCCGATCCGGTCAGCATCTCCTGGCCGGCTGGTCGGACGAGTTCACGCACCTCGTTCTCGCGCGCGAGTATCAGACCTACCTGCAGCGCTTTCCCGGGCATCGCGAAGGTGCCCCTGGTGGCGCGCCACACGGCCGACAGCTTCTCGGTGAACAGGCGCTGGCCCCTGCGGCCGGACCTGCATCGTGCTGACGGCGCTTTGCCGGCGGCACCGACGGCGAGAGCGTCGAGGAATCGCTGATGATGAAGCGCTTGCCGCCGCCGGCATCCCGGTGCTGGTGGTGGACTTCTTCGTGAAGCCGCTGGAAAACACGGTGCCCAGCCTCGAAGGCGCTGGGTCGAGGCCATCGGCCAGCCGCAGCGCACGGGCCGACTCCATCGATTTCTACCAGAGCCACATGAAGGCGTGACGACCGGCTGGCGACCTGCTCGCGCAGGACCGCCATCCGCCGGTAGTCGGTGCATGCCCACGCCGGCAGTGCACCGACTGCCGCAACTCGCCCGGCCAGGGCATCAACGAGATGATCAGCCACGCCGGGTGGCCACAACATCGGCGCCGACGTGCTGAAGACGCGACCGGCAAAGCTGAGCTTCGAATACATCAACAGCCGCAACCCGCAGGTCTACGTGGCCACGGGCACCGGGTCGGGCAAGCGCGACCAGCCAGGGCCTGCACCATCGGCACCGGCGTCATGGAAGCCGACGCCCGCAGCAGCCTGCAGCGCGGTCGATCGACGGCAACCGCCTGACGGCACTGGCCGCCGTGCGCAATGGGCAACGCCCACGGCATCTGGCACGCCTTCAACGACCTCGCCGCCGCACGTGGTGTTCATCGAGGCGCTGGCCGGCTGATCCATCCCGACCGGTGTCGACGAACGCACGGCGCTGAAGACGCTGACGAGGTCAACCGGCGCTTTCTTGACGGTGCCGCTGTCTGGCACCCATGGTCTGGTCGACCTGGAAGAAGCCCTGATCCGCATAGCGCACGCCCGTATGAGCACCCGCGTGTTCCGGATGATGAGATCGTCGTCACGATGATAATCGTTACATGACTGGATCCACCGCTGCACCAGCTGGCCCGAAGGGACCTGACTACACGCTACCGCGAGGCTGGGCTACCTGGCGCGGCGAAACCTTCGGTGCCCGGCTGCGCGAACGGGCCCAGGCCCATCCCGACGCGGGTGGCGGTGGTGGGGAAGGCGAGCGCATCAGCTACGCCGAGCTGGATGCCCAGTGCCTCGCCAGTCGCGGTACGGCTGCAGGCCCGCGGGCCCGCCGCGGCGATCGGGTCATCGTGCACCCGCCCAACCTGCCGGAGTTCGTCAGCACGATCTTTCGGCACAGTTCCGCGTGGGCATCATTCCCGCTGTATGCGCTGCCCGGCGCACCGCACTGCCGAGATCGAGCATTTTGCCGACACCGGTGCGATGCACGCGGCTACATCTGCGCGGGTGACTGGGGCGGTTTCGACTACCGCACGCTGGCCACGGAACTGCAGACAGCGCTGCCCGCAGGTCGCAGCATGTGCATGGTCACCCGGGCGACGCCGGCAGCTTCACGCGCGCTTCGATGCACTGGGAGCCGGCCACGGACACCGGCATCGCCAGTGCCGCAGCCGACCTGCCGGCCACCAGTACGGAGTGGCGAGTGACACGGCCTTCTTCCAGATCTCTGGCGGCAGTACGCCGTCTGAGCTGATTCCGCGCACGCACGACGACTACATCTACCGCTGCGCGAAAGCGCGCGCATCTGCGGGCTGAACGAGGCGAGCGTCTCACCTGTGCGCTGCGCCGATGGCGCACAACTTTTCCGATGAGTTCACCGGGCTTTCTGGGCACGCTCGTACGTGCGTGCGGCCGTGTGGTGCTGGCACCCGGCGCTCCACGCCGGCCGTGCTGCTTTCGAGCTGATCGCACGCCGAGAAGGTGACCGACACCGTCCCCGGTGCCCCCGCTGCTGCTGCCGTGGCTGGAGGTCGCGGCGCAGCGCGAGGCCGGACCTCTCCAGCCTGAAGCTGATCCAGGTGGGCGCGCCAAGCCGATTCCGGAAGTGGCACGACGCGTCGCGGCCGGTGCTGGGCGCCACGCCGCAGCAGGTCTTCGGCATGGCCGAGGGGCTGGTCAACTACACGCGGCATCGACGACGATGCCGAGACCATCATCGCAGACCCAGGGCCGCGCGATCAGCCCGGATGACGAGATCCGCATCGTGGACGATCGACGACCGGCCCGGTCCTGCTGGCGAGGCCGGCAACCCGACTCACGCGCGGCCCCCCACACGCATGCGCGCTACTACAACCCGGCCGCCAACGAGCGTTCCTTCCACCGCACGACGGCTATTACTACCGCACCGGCGACATCGTGCGCCGCACCGACAAAGCGGCCACCTGAGTGTGCAGGGCCCGGGCGACCACATCAACCGTGCCGGCGAGAAGATCTCGGCCGAAGAGATCGAGAACCACCTGATGGCCCATCCCGCAGGTCTACGACGCCGCCGTGGTGTCGGTCCCCTGACGACTACCTGGGCGAGCGCAGCTGTGCCTTCATCATCCCGCGTGGCGAGCGTCCACGGCCGGCCGAGCTGAAGAAATGGATCCGCGCCCAGGGTCTGGCCGACTTGCAAGGTGCCCGACCAGCCTGTTCGTCGACCATCGCTGGAGACCAGCTCGCTGCTGAGACCGCTGCCCACTGCCGTACAGCGGCGCAGCCCACCTGCGCTGCCGAACGTCGACGGACAGCAAGCACTCGACTGACGCACACACCAGCTGAATGACGAGCCCTCACCCTTGAACAGATGCGTGCCGACCTGGCCAAGATCCCGCTGGAAGACCCGGCCGACATCCATGACGATGACAACCTGATCGACCTGGGTCTGACTCGATGCGCGCCATGACGCTGGCCAGCCGCTGGCAGGCGGCGGGCGCTCGGCTGGACTTCTTTCGGAAATGGCGCAGAACCCCACGTTGGGCCACTGGTGGGACACTGATTCAGCAGGCCGGCTGACGCCCCCGACCACCGTCCCACTTTGCGCCTTTCCCTTCGCCGCAGACCCCTGACGGCTGCCCCTGCTGAACGGCCCTCGCGACGCCCGCCCTGAACGACGACACGCCCCCATGGATAGCCCCTGCCGGCGCCGTGCCGCTGACCGAAGCCCAGAAGGGCTCTGGTACGCCCAGCAGCTGGACCCGCAACCCGATCTTCAACACCGGCCATTGCACCGGCATCCGCGGTGGATGTGGCACGGCTGCCGCGGCCATCGAACTGACCCTGGCAGGAGGCCGATGCACTCGACGCTGGCCTTCATCGACACCGAGGACGGCCCGCGTCAGTATTTTCGACGCGGCGCGGACGTCCGGTGCTGGAGACGCCCGTGACACTGCCCGGCGATGCGGCGGCCCGCCGAGGCCGAGCGCTGATGCAGGCCGACCTGCGCACCTCATCGATCCACGCACCACGGCGCTGGCCCGGCATCTCTGGATCCGCTTCACCTCTGCGACAGATGCAGACAGCGGACAGTGCCCTGCCCACGGTGCTGTGGTTCCAGCGGGTCCACCACCTGGCGGCCGACGGCAGGCATGGCGCTGATCGAACAGCGGGCCATGCAGCACTAGCTGCGTGCGCAGGCCGGCAGCACACCCCGACTCCTTTTGCGGCCGTGGTGGCCGATCGATGCCCACTACCGCAGCAGTGCGCAGCGTGCGAGCGACGCGGCCTACTGGCGAGACACCGCTGGCGCTGCTGGACACCGTCGGCAGCCCTCCGAGCGCAGCGCCGCCACAGGCGATCATGCGCTGCATGCCGAGATCGACGTGCCCGAGGACGTACGCAGGCCCCTGCGTCGGAAGGAGCAGCAGATGTTGGTGAGCTGGCCCGACGTATTCGACCACGCTGCGATGGCGGCTCACGTGCAACGCCACATCGGCCAGCAGCCGGTGGTGCCCGGCGCCGTGGATGGGGCGGCTGGCAACGCTCAGCGCCCGCAGCGTGGCCACCGTCATGAACATCGTGCCACCGGTGCCGACATCGACCAGGACCGCCGCTGGACGAACATCACCGTCCGCACGCCAGCTGAAGCAGGCACGCCGCCACGGCCGCTACTGCAGCGAACAGATGCGCTGCCGCGACCAGGTTCGCGGGCGGGCAGGGGCTGCATTCATGGGCCGCTGCTGAACATCCTGCCTCGACGCCCCCTACGCGCTGTGGCTGGTCTCGATGCCACCCAGTCGTGTACAGCACCGGCCCGTGAAGACTTCAACCTGAAACGTGCGCGCCGCGCCCGATGCCAGCGGCATGCGCCTGCAGGGAAGCCAACCCGCGCCTCTACGCAGCGAGGACATCGATCGACACCCGGCACGCCTGCTGGCCTTCCTGCGTGCCGCCCCTGCAGGCCGACACCCCGCGCCCCGTGCCGACCCTGTACGACGAGGAGCTGACACTGCGGGCGTCGTCAACGACACCGCCCACCCGTGCGCCGGACACCACGCTGGTGGCCTTGCGCGTGAGGCCAGCCGGCAGCACGCCAGCGGCGAAGCCCTGCGCATGCAGAATGAACGCCTGACTACGTCACCTGACGCCCAGGGGATGCGCCGCCCGCCGCCTGGTGCAGGCTGGCGTGCAGCCGCGCGACATCGTGGCGGTGGCCCCGCCCCGCAGCCCGCGCATGGTGATGAGCCCGCACGCCATCCAGCGAAGCCGGCGCCGCCTCACCTGCCGCTGACATCGAGCAGCGGCGGCACGCATCCAGCGCATCCTGGCGGGCGCTACAGCCCCGGCACCGTGGTGGTGAACGAGACCACGCGCACTGCTGGCCGAGGGCCTGGGCGACTGGTCGCGACGGGCTCGTCGCCTCGGCGCACCCGTTCGGCACCCGAGACTCTTTCAGGTACCCCGACGGCAGCGGCGACCCGCACCGCCTTTGCTATGGTGCTGCCCGCGGACCCCGCCTACGTCATCTACACCGGGCAGTACCGGCGAGCCCAAGGGCGTGGTGGTCAGCCACCATGCCATCGTCAACCGGCTGCTGTGGATGAAGGAACACTACGTTTCGGCCCGCAGCACCGATCCTCCAGAAGACACCCTCACACCTTCGACGTATCAGTGTGGGAGCTGTTCCTGCCCGATGCTGTGCGGGCGCCCCGCAGGTCGCCGAGCCCGACGGCACCGCGACCCGCAGGCGCTGGTCGCTGATCCGCCAGAAGCGGTGGACGTGGCGCACTTCGCGCCCGTCCATGCTGGCCGCCTTCCTCGACGAACCGGGCCAGCGAAGGCTCATGATGAACGCCGTTCTGCAGCGGCGAAGCCCGCTCGCCAGACTGCGCGACCGCTTCCATGCCCGCATGCGAGTCGGCGCCAGCACAACCTGTACTGGCCCCGACCGAGGCGGCCGTGGACGTGAGCTACTGCCGCCGGGTCGCGACCGACCGGCAGCGACCCGGTCCCCATCGGCTTCCCGGTCTGGAACACGGCCCGTACATCCTGGACGACGCCTGCGCGCGCGCGCCCGGGCGTGACCGGCACTCCGTATCTCGGGCGGTCGCCAGCCAGCCGACGGCTACCTGTGGCCGCCCGGACCTGCGGAAGCGCGGCTTTCATCACCCATCCGGGGCTGGACTCGACCATCTGGAACCCGTACGGTTGTACGACAACAGACCTGCCTGCTGGCGGGCATGACGGGGCGGTGTGGAATATCGCGGCGCATCATCACCAGGTGAAAGCTGCGTGCCAGCGCATCGAAGGCGAGATCGAGGCTGCTCGAGACCCATCCGCAGGTACGCCACGTAGTGGTGCTGGCCCGCGCGATGCCCGGGCGAGCAGCGCTGGTACCATGCGGTAACGAAGGACGGCACAGAAGCAGCGTCCGCCCCGGTACATGAAAATACGGATGCTCCTCCCGGCGGCACGCCCGCGGCGACCGGAAGCGGCAGCGGACCCACCGGCAGCGTGCACGACTCCCGGCACACGCGCTGCCAGAGGTCTGCTCGACTACGTGCGTTTCGCTGCCGCCAGCCATGGTGCCCTCGCTGGTGATGCTGCCCGCGTTGCCCATCAACAGCAGCGGCAAAGCTCGACCGCAAGGCACGCCCGCACCGACCTTGCAGCCCAGGCAGTACGCCACCCTCGCACCCCGCCGAGCAGTGGTGGCAGCCGCTCTTGCCGGCATTCTGGTTCGCCCGACACCCCGGGCGTAGAAGACGACTTCTTCGTCCCAAAGAGCCCGCTGCTGGCCACACGGCTGGCGGCCTGGCTGCGGGTAGGACACGGGTACCGACATCACGCTGGGTGCCGTGTTCGAACACCGACGTGAAGGCCGGCTGGCGGCGTGGATCGAGCGGCTGCAGCGGCAGGAGGTGGCGTCGGCGAGGCGGGCTCGGCCTCTTCCGGCTGCGGGGAGACCTGCCCACACACTCAAGTGAACCCACGCCACACCCCACCAGCAGACCCACGGCACACCCGCAATGTCCGATGCCGACAGTACGGCGCAGGGACGGCGGCGCGCCATCGCGCTCTTCTGCATCCATCCGGCCGCGGCTGGCCTGGTGCTGGCTGCTGCCCGACGATCGTCGTAAGCACCCGGCCCGTCATCGCCTGCAGTCACTGGCCCCGACCGGGCAGCACGGCAGCTACCCCTACGCCGCGCGCCCTGTCGGCCCATTATGCGTGATCTGATCCAGCAGCTGCAGCCCGCCGGGCCTTACCATTCGCTGGGCTGGTCCACCGGCCGATTCTGGCAGTGACATGCTCGCCAGCTGCAGGCACGCGGCGCCACCCCCGCGTGGTGTACCTGCTGGATTTCCATCCCGCCGATGCCTGGCGGACCGGGCACCGGCCGAGTTCCACGATGTTCGGCGCGCCATCCCGCACATTGCCGGCCAGGATCCGGATGCGCGACCCGGAGGGCTGCTGACACGGGAGCGCGTGATCGGCCATCTGCGTGCGCAGCACCCGCTGGGCAACCGGACGGACGAACAGCTGCACGGCATCTTCGAGGCAGGGCTTAGCAACACCTCGGTGCGTTAATCAATGGGCACCAGACGTACGACGGCACACTGCTTCCCCACATCCGCGCTGCCCTGATCATGCAGGCGAGAATCTCGCCATGTGGGCACCGTTTGCCACGCGGCTGGACGCATGCCCCCAGCCCCATGCCCATCTGCCGGGCGAAACGGCATCGACATACGCTGCTGGAAGCAGCGCTGCAGGCAGCCGAAACAGGAGTTCATCGATGAGGCACCACGTATGCCCGGTGCCGCCGTGGCGGCCGCCCTGCTGATGCTGCAGCCATTGCTCAGGCACCAAAGGCCCCAGACCGGGAACACCTCCCCGCCGGCAGCGAAAGCATCGCTGGGCAAGACGGAGGAAGGCGCTGGATCCCGAAAAGGCCAAGCAGATCAGGCACAGGACGCAGCGGCAAGCCCGGCAGACGGGAAGGCTGCCGATCCTGCTGCGGAACACTGCTGACGCCGCGGCAACGGGCGTACAGCCCCGACGAGGGTGAACCCGTGGACTGGGACGCCCACGAAAAGGCCACGGCAAAGGCCGAAAAGGGAAGCGGCGGCACAGGAAGCGGTTGCCGAAAGCTGCCGCAGGGCAGGGAGATCAGGACCAGGATGCGCTATACCCAGAACCCGATCATCCACCACGACGGCAGCGACGAGGTTAGAAACAGGCGCTGCTGGGAGACTGCCAGCAGTTATGGTGCCAGCGACTTACGAACTGGACACGATGAATGGTGGTGGTGTGCATTCCCGACGGCAAGTCAGATTATGACAAGCATTGCGTATTTCGAGAAACAGAAGAACGTGCTGGCCGTGAACCGACCAGGTCAACGAGCTCAGTGACCCAGCCCCGTCTGCTCCGGACACCAGGGATTGAATGATGAATACCTCATTAATTACGAAAACGCCCACTTCCTGCGCGAACTGGCAGAACCGTCGCCGAGCATCAGCTCCAGAAATACAAACCAGAACAGTGCAGTTGCTGCAACGTTCATTGACGAGAACTGGAACAGGCCCGCCATGACGAGTGCGGGTCCGCGAAAAGTGTCGCCGCAGCCCGCGCCGATACCGCCCCGGATGACAACCGAACAGGTCCGATCGATGCTGAATCGACGCTACGAGGAACTGCAAGGATGCCGTTTGAGACGACTGGCGCCCCGGGGCCATCGAGGATGTGCGCCAGTTGTTCGGACTATCTGGCTGAACACGCCTCCTCCAGGATGCCCGCCATGTCACGGACCGCTTGTCCAGTACGGACAAGCTGACCAAGTTTCCCGGCTGTGCTCAGGAAACCCCTGAATACGGAGAGACAGCGTGCGACGACAGGCCGATGGGCCAGAATATTCTGTACGAAGCGATGACGCCGCAAAGTCGTTCGCGTATCAAAGTCAGGCCGCCAGCGGTACGCAAGGTCCGATAACTGCCAGCCAGCAACACCTGGGGCGTTGCCCTGTAACCTGCCTGCCGCCGGGGGGTGGGGCGCGGGATACCCCGTCCCCGGGGCCGTCACCTCCGCCAGCGCTTGAGCACCTCCAGGCTGGTGCGCCCCCGAATCTGGTGACGCAGCTCACGATCCAGGCACTCGCATGGCCAGCTGTGACCTGCCTCTCCGCCACTACGCGGCTGCTGGCCTCCCTCGATGCTTTTTGCCCCCGCCATGCCGCTTAGAACGGAACGGGCCTGTTTCGCGAACCAGCCCTCCCCGCCAATCTTTCCAGCCGGCAGCGATACATCACGCAGCAGGCGGTATCGGCCTTCAGGTGGCTTTGGGATCGAGCAGATCGCAGGCCACGCGGCGAGACCCACGGTCGACCATGCTGAAGGTGATGACGGCATCGCCGGGCTTGCGGATGCCCCGAGCCCCGACGGCCGCATCGAGATGCACCGTGCAGCAGCCCCCCTCTGGCATTGTCCGCCCCCCAGACCCTGATACATAGATACGGTGCCCTGCGCCGCCCGCCGCACATGCAGGTTGGACGGCGAACTCCTGGCGATGCTGACGAAGCGTCGGGCTGAGGGTGCCCTTTCGGGCAGCGCAGCCACCGTCAGCGCGTGGCTGTCGGAAGCTGGTGCTGGAACACCTGTCCACCCGCCGCGCCATAGGCCACCCGACGGTGCCGCTGCCGGTGAAGAGATCGTTGCGCCCCGGTGGCCAGATCGACCTGCGCCAGACTGGGCGCGCGGCACTGTAATTGCTGGCCAGCAGCTGGTTGCCCGGCCCCCGGAAAGCATAGCGTTTGTAGGAAATTGGTGCTGCCAAAGACCGGCGCGAGCCGTGACACGGCGCCGGTTCGGCTGTTTACCGCCGCACGGACGGCATGGGTGCTCGCGTGAGCAGCACGCCCCGACGGTAGAGCAGCGAATGACGACGTCTTAACGCTCAGGCCCGTACCGCAAACCCCGCCGCATGATCACCCTGCGGTGTACTTCATGACATAGCCTCGGCACCCGCCGAGAAGCGTTGTAGCGAGATGAAAAGCACACGTCCATCTGCACGTACCGCCCTGAACAGGCGTCGCCCCGATGGCGGTACGGCTTGCGGCAGGTGCTCGCCCCGTGGCCAGATCGACCAGGCTAAGGCATTGACACGTTATGGTGACCACCGCCCGCCTGCCCTCGCAGTCGAGCGCCACGGCATGGCTGGCAAAGGGCAGCGGAATGATTTTCTAAAAGCCAGCGTACGCGCAGAGCACCACCAGCGCCCCCGGCGGACGCCCCGGTCGAAGCCCTCCGAAGGCCGCATACAGCGTGTTGCCGTGCGTCTGCATCTGGTAGAAGCCGGAGAGAAGATGACCGTCTCCTCGCCCTTCTCGGCCTGGCCTGGCGGCGGCTTGGTCCCACCCGCAGAAACCGAAATCGTCATCGTGACTGGCCCACAGCGGATCGTACCCCGGCAGGCGCTCGCACCCGGTGGTGGGCCAGCAGTGATGCGCTCGTCCGCCTGCCGCACCGGCAGAGCGCAGGGCCGCATGAACCGTCGACCGCCAGCATGCTCCCGCAGAGCGCAATGAAACGGCAAGGCTGAGCGGGAAGTGCGTAAAGGCATGGCTTGTTCGGCAGGGCGCATGAAGGGAAGTCTGCGCGGGTTCGTTAGAATTGATACCATTATTATGCGTGGCTTTGAGCTTCCTGCAAAAGAAGCCCTGAACCCCTGTTCATGGCGGGTTGATACCATCTGCGCATGAACCGATACACATTTTTGTAGCGATGCCGTACGCATCCGCGCGTGCGGATCGCGCAGAGCATGTCATGGAGTTCCAACCGGACACGCACCGGGCCGCTTGCACTGATGCGCTGGCGCCGTGACGTACGGCACTTTCAGACGATCCTGTCCCTGATGCCCTGCAGGATCACCTGCAGAAAAGCCACGGCCCTAGCCCTCCGTGGGCGCGCGCGGGCAACGCCCGGCCGTGGCGGGTATTCCGCGTGAGCGCCCCGACGCCCGCCAGCAGTGCACGCCATCTTTGCCCGTGCCAACGCCGCCGCCATCGACGCCCAGCGGAGACGGCAGGCAGCCTATCGCGCCGCCCTGAAACTGGAAGGCCTGCAGGCCGCTGCAGCTGGCGCATATTCACCGACACCAACCCCGCAGCCGGCCACGGCTAAACTGGGCCGCCATGACCCGCTTCCTGTGAACGCTGAACAGAGCACCGCCGCATGGCCATCCAGAACCTGAACCTCGGCCGCCCGCGCATACGGCCTGGGCGTGGGCATCGTTTGTCGATCCCTGGACCCGCAGGCCATGTGGAACACCCGTTCGAGGTGCCCGAAAGCTGGCGCTTCAGCCTCTACCTGCAATGCGTCGGCTGGGCCGCACTCACCGACGACCTGCCCCTGCTGCACCGGAACGGCTGGCAGGAAAATACCGCCACGAGGTGGCCTGGCACGCTGAGAAAGCCCCCGCAAACGACAGAGCGCCGCCGCGGAGCTTCGATGCCACTGCGGCGATTTCGCGGTAGGCGTGAACGACTTTCTGACGGTCGGGCGCAGCTTCGTGTCGGAAAAGTGTTTTAGCCTGTGAGAGCTTTGGTGACCGCGACGCAGGTCGCGGGCGGCTTCAGCTCCGGTGAGCGTACGAGCCGCAGGGGCATACCGGTCGGCGGCGCGTGCCACTGCGGAACGTCCTCCAGAAAATCACGCATCTTCCAGTACCCAGGAAACATGCCGCCAGTACAGAGACGTCTTCCCGCAGAAAGCTTATCTCCCGAAGCAGAAAGGCTGATCCCACCAATACAATGGAACCGGAGGCCCTTTTCATGCGAGCCAGCGTCAGGCTGCCAGCCCCGCAAGCGGCGCCGTAAGCGCCACCGCGGGGCGGGATGCTACTGCGGCGATTTCGCGGTGACGCGAACGGCGCTGAGCGGTCGCTGCGCGATTGCCTGAAAGATTTTAACGCTGGAGGTTTGTTGACCACGACGCAGGTCGTGGGCACAAAGCTTCAGTGAGCGTATGAGCCGCAGAGGCATACCGGTCCGCGGCGCGTGCGCACCGGAGACGTCTCTTCCGTGATCAGCGCTTCTTCTGCGGCGGCAGATCGGTGCAGACGCCCTCGAAGACTTCGGCCGCCATGCCGATGGACTCACCCAGCGTGGGTGCGGGTGGATGGTGTGCCGATGTCGGCCGCATCCGCGCCCATCTCGATGGCCAGAGCCAGTTCGCCGATCATGTCGCCCGCATGGGTGCCGACAATGCCGCCCCCAGGATGCGGTGGGTCTCGGATCGAAAGAGCAGCTGGTGAAGCCCTCGTCACGACCATTGGCCACGGCACGGCCGGAGGCCACCCACGGGAAGACGCTCTTGCCCAGGCTGATGCCCTTGGCCTTGGCTTCGTCCTCGGTAATGCCCACCCAGGCCACTTCAGGATCGGTGTAGGCCACGGCTGGAATGACGCGGGCGTCGAAGTGGCGCTTCTGGCCCGGCAGCGGCCTCGGCAGCCACGTGGGCCTCGTGCACGGCCTCTGTGGGCCAGCATGCCGGCTGCCCACGATATCGCCGATGGCAAAAGATGTGCGGCACGTTGGCGCGCAGCTGCGTGTCGACCTCGATGAAGCTACGTTCGCCGACGGCCACACCAGCCTTCTCGGCATCCAGCTTCTTGCCGTTGGGCGTACGGCCCACGGCCGACAGCACCAGGTCATAGACCTGCGGGCCTTCCGGGGCGTTCTCGCCCTCGAAACTGACCTCGATGCCTTCGGGCGTGGCCTTGGCGGCGGTGGTACGGGTCTTGACCATCAGGCGGCCCAGACGCTTCTCGTTGTACTTCTGCCAGACCTGACCATGATCGCGGTCAGCACCGGCCATGACGCCGTCGAGCATCTCGACCACATCCACCTGGGCACCCAGCGAAGCATAGACCGTGGCCATTTCCAGGCCGATGATGCCGCCGCCAATGACCAGCATGCGCTTGGGCACGAAACGCAGTGCCAGCGCGCCGGTGGAGTCAACGATGCGATCGTCCTGCGGCAGGAACGGCAGCCGCACGGGCTCGCTGCCAGCCGCGATGATGGCCTGCTGAAGCGCACCACCTGCTCCCTTGCCGGTGGTCTGCTGGCCGCTGCCCTCGGTGAGATCCACGACGACATGGTGCGGATCCAGGAAGCGTGCATAGCCGCGCACGATGGTGACCTTGCGGCCCTTGGCCATGCCGGCAAGACCCGTGGTCATGCGGCTGACCACTTTTCCTTTCCAGCCGCGCAGGCCGTCGATGATCGATCTCGGGCTTGCCAAACTTGATGCCGTGCGCCTCGAAGCCCTTGGCCTCCTCGACGACCGAGACGGCATGCAGCAGGGCCTGGACGGGATGCAGCCGACGTTGAGGCAGACGCCGCCCAGGGTGGCGTAGCGCTCGACGATGACGACCTTCATGCCCAGATCGGCAGCACGGAAGGCAGCCGAATAACCGCCCGGGGCCGCCGCCGATGACGAGCATGTCGCATTCGACATCGGCCTGGCGGTCGGTGGCCGGCGCGGCCTGCGGGCGGGACGCGCTGCCGGTGCAGCAGACCGGGCTGGCGGATGCGGGCGCGGCAGCCGTGGCCGCCGGTGCAGCAGCTGCGGGTGCCGCGGCGGGGCCTTGGCAGCGCCCTCGCCGGCTGCCGCCTCGATGACGGCAATCTCGGAACCCTGGAGACCTTGTCGCCCAGCTTGACCTTCATCTCGACGATGCGGCCCGCCTCGGTGGCGGGGATCTCCATGGAAGCCTTGTCGGACTCCACGGTGATGAGGCTCTGCTCGACAGCGACAACATCACCGGGCTTGACCAGCACTCGATGATCTCGACATTGCTGAAGTCGCCGATGTCGGGCACTTTCAGAATCGTTGCCGCGGGTCTCTCCTCGCTCAGAGCATCACGCGCCGGAAGTCGGCCAGCACCTGCGCCAGATAGGCGGCAAAGCGTGCAGCTGCGGCACCGTCGATGACGCGGTGATCCCACGACAGCGACAGCGGCAGGATCAGGCGCGGCACGAATTCGCCCTGTGCCTCGTCCCAGACCGGACGCTTGGCCGAGCGGCACACGCCCAGGATGGCCACCTCGGGCGCGTTGATGATGGGCGTGAAGTAGGTACCGCCAATGCCGCCCAGGCTGGAGATGGAGAAGGTGCCGCCCCTGCACGTCGGCTGGACCCAGCTTGCCGTCACGGGCTTTCTTGGCCAGCTCGCCCATCTCGACGGCAATCTCGAGTACGCCCTTCTTGTCGGCATCCTTGATGACCGGCACGACCAGCCCGTTGGCGTGTCGGCGGCAAAGCCGATGTGGTAGTAGTTCTTGTAGACCAGCGTCTCGCCGTCGAGCGAAGCATTGAACTCGGGGAACTTCTTCAGCGCCGCCACCGACGCCTTCACCAGGAAGGCCAGCATGGTGAGCTTGATGCCCGCCTTTGGCATTCTCGGTATTGAGCTTGACGCGGAAGGCTTCCAGGTCGGTGATGTCCGCATCACCTCGTGGTTGGTGACGTGAGGAATCATCACCCAGTTGCGATGCAGGTTGGCGCCCGAGATCTTCTTGATCCGCGACAGCGGCTTTTTCTCGACCGGGCCGAACTTCTCGAAGTCGACCTGGCCAGGGCAGCAGCCCCAGCGCCGCACCGGTGCCGCCGGCAGGGCTGCTGCCGCACCGCCGACTGCGCCGGAGGTGAGCAGGTTCTTCACGAAGGCCTTACGTCGTCGGCCAGGATGCGGTCCTTCGGACCGGTGCCGCGCACGCCGTTCAGGTCCACGCCCAGCTCGCGGGCCAGCAGCCGCACCGAGGGCGAGGCATGCGGCAACGGCCGGATGAGCACCATCAACCAGCTCGGCTGCGCCGCTGGCCGCGGTGCGCCTGTTGCCCTGCGGAGCAGCCGTGCAGCGGCGGTCGACGCCGCAGTGGCGCGGCGGCCTGGGCTGGGGCTGCCTGCGGTGCGGGCGCTGCCGTCTGGGCCGGGGCGGCTGCGGAGCAGCCGTGCCCCTGCGCTGGCGGACGGAGCCGCACCATCGGCTTCCAGCTTGCCCAGCACCGATCCCTTGGACACCTTGTCGCCCAGCTTGACCGTCAGCGAGACGATGCGCCCTGCTGTCGAGCAGGGAATCTCCATCGAGGCCTTTGTCGGACTCCACGGTGATGAGGCTCTGCTCGGCAGAAACCTCGTCACCTTCCTTGACCAGCACTTCGATGACTTCGACATCCGAGAAGTCACCGATGTCGGGAACCACAATATCAATCGCGCTCATGGCTGCGTATTGCCTCCAGTCGGTATTCGTTCGTCAGGCGCAGCACCGGGTCGACCTTCTCGGGATCGATGCCGTAGCGCTGGATGGCCTCTGCGGCCTTCGTGATGGGGATGACGCCGTCCTCGGCCAGGGCGGTAAGCGCCGCCAGAACCACGAAATGGCGATTGACCTCGAAGTGCTCGCGCAGCTTGTAGCGGAAGTCGGAACGACCGAAGCCATCGGTACCCAGCACCTTGCAGCAGCGGCCGGCCGGGATGTACGGACGGATCTCGTCGGCAAACAGCTTCATGTGTCGGTGGACGCGATGACCGGGCCGTCCGGACGGCGGTCGAGCTGCTCGCGCACGTACGGCACATGAGGCTTCTCGGTCGGGTGCAGCAGGTTCCAGCGGTCGCAGGCCATGCCATCGCGGCGCAGCTCGGTGAAGCTGGTGGTGCTCCAGATGTCGGATTCGATGCCCCAGTCTTCCTTCAGCAGGCGCGCGGCCTCGATGACCTCGCGCAGGATGACGCCCGAGCCCATGAGCTGGACACGCGGTGCCTGGCATCGACCTGGGCGGCCTTCGAGCCGTCCGCCGCCGGCGCGCCTTCATGCAGCAGGTACATGCCGCGGATGATGCCTTCCTCGTCGCCCTGCCGAAGACCCGGATGGGCGTAGTTCTCGTTCATCACCGTGACGGTAGTAGACGTTCTCCTGACGCTCGACCATGCGCAGCAGGCCTTCGTGCAGGATGACGCCCACCTCGTGCGCGAACGACGGATCGTAGGAGACGCAGTTCGGGATGGTCAGCGACATGATGTGGCTGTGGCCGTCCTCGTGCTGCAGGCCCTCGCCGTTGAGGGTGGTGCGGCCGGCGGTACCGCCGATGAGGAAGCCCCGCGCCTGGCATGTCGCCGGCTGCCCAGGCCAGGTCGCCCACACGCTGGAAGCCGAACATCGAGTAGCAGGCGAAGAACGGCAGCATGATGACGTTGCTGGTGGAGTACGACGTGGCCGCCGCAATCCAGGAGCAGAACGCGCCGGCCTCGTTGATGCCTTCCTGCAGGATCTGCCGCTGGCGTCTTCCTTGTAGTACATCACCCTGGTCCTGTCGACCGGCACGTACTTCTGACCGGGGGCGTAGATGCCCAGCTGGCGGAACATGCCCTCCATGCCGAAGGTGCGGGCCTCGTCGGGCACGATGGGCACAACGCGCGGGCCCAGCGTCTTGTCACGCAGCAGCAGCGTGAGGAAGCGCACGAAGGCCTGGGTCGTGGAGATCTCGCGCCCTTCGGCGGTGGGATCCAGCACGGGCTGGAAGGTCGACAGCGGCGGCACGGACAGCTGCTCGTCGGAATGGGTACGACGATGCGGCGAGGAACCCGCCCAGCGCCTTGCGACGCCTCGAACATGTACTGCATCTCCGGGCTGTCCTCGGGCGGACGGTAGAACGGGATCTCGTCGAGCTTGTCGTCGGGGATGGGAATGTTGAAGCGGTCGCGCATGCCGCGGATGCTGTCGGCGTCGAGCTTCTTGAGCTGGTGGGTGGGGTTCTTGCCCTCGCCCACATGGCCCATGCCGTAGCCTTTGACGGTCTTGGCCAGAATGACGGTGGGGCGGCCATGGTTGTTGTGCACGGCCGAATGGAAGGCGGCGTACACCTTGTACGGATCGTGGCCGCCGCGGTTCAGGCGCCAGATGTCCTCGTCGGACATGCGTGCGACCATTTCCAGCAGCTTCGGATCCTTGCCGAAGAAGTGCTTGCGCACGTAGGCGCCGTCATTGGCACGGTAGGCCTGGTATTCGCCGTCCACCGTTTCCATCATGACGCGGCGCAGCGTGCCGTCGGTAGTCGCGAGCCAGCAGCTTGTCCCAGTACGAGCCCCAGATGAGCTTGATGACGTTCCAGCCGGTGCCGCGGAAGTCGCCTTCCAGCTCCTGGATGATCTTGCCGTTGCCGCGCACCGCCGTCCAGACGCTGCAGGTTGCAGTTGATGACGAAGATGAGGTTGTCGAGCTTCTCGCGCGCTGCCAGACCGATGGCGCCCAGCGATTCGGGTTCGTCCATCTCGCCATCGCCGCAGAACACCCAGACCTTGCGGTTGGCGGTGTCGGCCAGGCCGCGGGCATGCAGATACTTCAGGAAGCGTGCCTGATAGATGGCCATCAGCGGCCCCAGGCCCATGGAGACGGTGGGGAACTGCCAGAAGTCCGGCATCAGTTTCGGGTGCGGATACGACGGCAGGCCGTGACCATCGACTTCCTGGCGGAAGCTGTTCAGCTGGTCCTCGGTGAGGCGGCCCTCGATGAAGGCGCGGGCTGTACAGGCCGGGCGAGGAGTGGCCCTGAAGTAGATCAGGTCGCCACCGTGGCCTTCGTGCGGGGCATGCCAGAAGTGGTTCATGCCGGCGCCGATCATGGTGGCCACCGAGGCGAACGAGGCGATGTGACCGCCCAGGCTGCCGCCATCGGGGGTTTCATGCTTGTTGGCACGCACCACCATGGCCATGGCGTTCCAGCGGATGAAGCTGCGGATGCGCTCTTCGTATTCGTGGTTGCCGGGCGAGCGGACTTCCAGTGCGGGCGGGATGGTGTTCACATAGGCCGTGTGGCCGAGAACGGCATGTCGCCGAAACTGACGCCGGGCGGTGTCCAGCAGCTGTTCCATCAGGTAGTGGGCACGCTCGCGGCCCTCACGCTGAATGACCGCGTCCAGAGCATCGAGCCACTCCCGGTCTCGATCGGATCGGTGTCGGATGATCTCGACGGGGTTGGGGTGTTCTTTGCAGCTTCAGACATGCTGGCCTCTCACCGGAACGGAAACATGGATCCCCGGATTCTAAGTACGGTGGAATGGAAAGCAAGCCGAATTTCAAGGAACGATATCCCGCACCGCATCGCAAAATTCGCCGCAAGCGCGCAATTCCGTGGAAAATGGCGGCATGGCGCGGCCGCACGCCATCAACCGGCCGTTTCTTGCTGCAGCACAGCATGACCCTGATGACGACCTGCCCATGACGCCCGACGACGACGCGAACGCCACGCCCACCGAGGCCGGCAGCCTGACAGCAGCCCGGCGCGCCCCCCTGTCGAACATCCGCATTCCGTCCGACTGGCTGGCCTGGCGCTTTCTGGGGCCTGGCGCACATGGCGGGGCTGGTGCTGTTCATCGTGATGATGGCCGGTTTTTCCTGGTATGTGGGCCATATCGAACGACAGGAGCGGCAGACTCGCTGCTGCGCGACACCGACTGGGCCCAGCAGTCGCTGAAGCTGTCGCTGCGTGAGCTGCAGGCACACCTGGTATCGCCTGGCGCCGCTGTGGCTGGCCGACCTGCGCCAGGGAGCCGGCACCCGCACCACGCCCCCGACGGGTGACGACGAGGAGCCGGCGCTGCCCAGAACCCTGCGGACTTTCTGGCAAGCTACCCCCAGAGCCCGGTACTGTGGCCCTGGTCACGCCCGGGGTCGTGTCCTGCAGCCACCGTGGCCCAGGGCGCGATGATCGGCAACGGCCTGGAGGCCGGGGAACCCACCCAGGACGGCGACACCCTGCTGCTTCCGCCTTCCAGGACACGCCCGGCACGTCGCCACGGCGCGGCGCCTGGCTGGTCAGCATGCAGTCGTGGCAGCCCCGCTATCTCGGCACCGCTGCTGATTCCGGGCGGCGAGATGGTGACCGAACCGTACCTGCCCGTGGTACAGGGACGGCGTCTGGTGGCGGTGGCCGTAGCCGGCATCGGGACTGGAACCCCTGCTGGCAAACATGCTGCCCGGAGAACCTGCGCGACCGCTATCGGTTCAGTCTGGTGAGGCCGCACGGCCGGCTGCTGGCCAGCACGTCTCGGCACACCGCATCGACACGCGCGCAGCGCACCAGCTGCCGCTGGACCCGCCGGGTGACGGCCTGATGCTGCGGGCCGTGGCCTACGAAGAACCCTCTCCCTTCCCTGGCCGAACGGCTGACCCAGCTGGGGCTGTTCACGCTGGCCCTGACGTCGATCCCGTCACTGATCCTGCTCTGGCGCAGCGCCCATGACCGACTGCGTGCCGAGGGTGAACGCGACCGGCTGTTCGAGCTGTCGCAGGACGTGTTCTGCGTGATCCGCCGGACGGCACGCTGGTGCGCGGCAATCCCGGCCTTCGTGGAGTATTTCGGCAAGGACCTGAGCAACACGCGCTTCTGGGACCATGTCTATCCGGAGGACCGGCTGGACGTGATCGAGGCCTTCACCACGCCCCAGGAGCGCATCGGCCCTCTGGAATGCCGGGTACGCTCGCAATGCCTGGCGCTGGCTGAGCTGGTCCATCAGCGTGACTCGCGCTCGCCCGAATCGCTCTATTACGCGGTGGCCCACGACATCACCGGCCGCAAGCTGGTGGAGCAGGCGCTGACGACCGAGGCCACGTTCCGCCGCGCCATCGAGGATTCCATCAGCACGGGCTGCGCGTGATCGACCACGATGGTCGCATCACCTACGTGAACCGGGCACTGTGCCAGATCCTCGGTTATCCGGCCGAAGAAATGGTGGGACAGCTGCCCCCTACCCGTACTGGATCCCCGAGGAACATGACCTCAACATGGCCCACCTGAACCTGACGATCTCGGTGGCGCCCCCCGTCGGGCCTGCAGACGCGGGCACGGCGCAAGGATGGCCGGATCATCGATGTTCGGCTCTATGTCTCGCCGCTGATCGACGACCAGGGCCAGCAGGCAGGCTGGATGGCTTCGGTGACCGACATCACCGAACCGAACCGGATCCGCGCCGAGCTGATCGACGCCCACGAGCGCTTTCGAGACCGTGCTCAATCAGCTTTGATGCCGCCGTCTCGGTGGTCTCGCCCCCGCCGCCCATCGTCCCCTGAACATCATCACCCCATCGACGGACGAGCAGTCGCCGGCGCCCACGCCTTCGCGCCTGCTCTTCTGCAATTACCACTATCACGCGCTGTTCGGCGACGACATTGCCGGCCACCTGGCGCTGCTCAACGCGCTGGCCGGTGGCGGACTCCTGGATGGGCGAAGAGGTTCACATTCCGCGCATCGACCGCTGGTTCGAGGTGCGGGTACAGGTGATCCGCTGGGTGGACGGGCCAGCCGGCCCAGCTGGTGGTGGCCACCGACATCACGGCACTGCGCCCCATCCGTGAACGCCAGAAGCAGCAGGAAGAACAGCTGCAGCAGACGGCACGGCTGGTGACGATGGGCGAGATGGCCTCCTCCATCGCCCACGAACTGAACCAGCCGCTGGCCGCCATCAGCAACCACGCGCTGGGCCCGCCAAGCGGCTGCAGCCCGGCAGCCCCTGCACCGGCCGACCCGGCCATGGTGGACCAGACACTGACAAGATCGCCCGGCAGGCGCAGCGTGCCGCCTCGGTCATTCAACGGTACGCAACTTCGTGCGTCGCAACACGGCCGAGCAGCGCGAGATCGCCGTGGACGAGATCCTGACCGAGGCGCTGGCTCCCTGGCCGAGATTGCTGCTGCCGCCATGGCGTGGCCATCACCATCGACCTGGCGCCGGACCCTGCCACGCCTGTCGGCCGACCGCATCCCTGATCGAGCAGGTCCAGCTGAACCTGATGAAGAACGCCATCGACGCCATGCGCGGGCAGGACGATGCCGCCCCTGACGCTGCAGGTGAGCGCCACACGCGACAACGTGCTGTTTGCCGTGGCGGATCAGGGCCCCGGCATCCCCGAGGAGCAGCAGGAAAAGGTCTTCGAGGCCTTCTTCACCACCAAGCCTGAAGGCATGGGCATGGGGCTCAACATCTGCCGCAGCATCATCGAGTCCCACGCCGGCCGGCTTTGGGTGGAAAGCAATCAGCCTCGGGGTGCATCTTCAAGTTCACGCTGCCGGTACACGAGGGCCTGCGCACGACGACACGGCACCTGCATGAGCGCCCGCCCTGCGTGCATGATGGCCCCTCGCCTCCCCTTTTACATCGACCGACTCCGAAGGGCCGGCCTCATCCTTCCCGGCGCGGGATACACGTTTTCCCGCAGTGGCAGCCCCGAGGATTGATCGATAATTTCCAAGGCGACACCGGAAACCGCGATCCTGGTGCTCCTGGCCCCATGCCCATCATCTGGATAGACGACAGAACCATGAGCCCATCAAACGAAACCCCCTCCACCGCCCCTCCGCAGCCTGAAAGGTTCGTTCTACATCGTCGATGACGACGAGGCCGTGCGCGATTCGCTGCGCTGGCTGCTGGAAGGCAGCGGCTCAACGTGCGCACCTTCCACAGCGCCGAGAGCTTCCTCAACGCCTACACGCCCGGACATTTCGCGGTGCTGATCCCGGACGCGCATGGGCGGCATGAGCGGCATCGAGCTGCACGACGAGCTGCTGCGCCAGCGCTATGACCTGCCCCTGATCTTCTGCGACCGGCCACGGTGACGTGGGTATGGCCGTGGCCCGCATGAAACTGGGTGCCGTGGACTTCCCTGGAAAAGCCCCTTCGACGACAAGCAGCTGGATCAGCACGGTGGAGAACGCCTTCAGCCAGGCCCGCGTGAAGCAGAACGATGCGCAGCGGCGCGAACAGCGCCAGGAACCGCTGGCCCGTCTGACCCCGCGCGCGAGCAGCAGGTGCTGGAGCTGATTGCAGCCGGCCGCCTGAACAAGCAGACGTGCCGGTGACCCTGAACATCAGCATCAAGACGGTGGAGGCACACCGCGCCAACATCATGGACAAGTTCGAGGTCCGCACCATGGCCGACCTGATGCGGCGCTTTCCTGGGCGGCAGC